>Ga0181539_1000248_pt1 | contig 65271 bp, 62 predicted proteins | sample PEATcosm2014_Bin_46_FD_119767 | JGI IMG/M metagenome (GOLD analysis project Ga0181539, IMG submission 119767) | Peatland microbial communities from MTU Mesocosm Facility, Houghton, MI, USA - PEATcosm2014_Bin23_60_metaG | ecosystem: Environmental > Terrestrial > Soil > Wetlands > Peat | place...
AGGAGGAGGGTCCGTGGGGAGGGCTGAGCCCTTGCCGCGGGTCCTGTGCAAGGGCGAGGGCCTTCCCCGCGAACGAAGCAGCGCGGGGAACAGTGGAGCCATTATTCCGCGCTGCGTAGTAACTTGGCGGCGATGCCGCCAAATCTGCTACGGTCCCCCGGTCCTCGGGACCAGAAGGGCTCACGCCTTGTCCCACCAGATCAGGGCCGAGCGCATATTGTCGGGCCAACGATAGGCCCCATGCACGAATTGGAGGCGGCGGGAGAGGAGGTCGCGGATTTCCGCGTCGTGGCTGGCATCCTCGAGGTGAAGGTGGCGCTTGGCCCGCGCCAGGGCCTCGTCCAGGTTGGCGTTCGTCAAGTAGCGCGCCGGCCTCGGCTCCATCAGCACGTTGGCGCAAAAGCCCGCCGAGAGGAGCAGATTGTAGCCCACGATGAAGTTGGGGCTGTCCAGCCAGCGCCCCCGGATCCTCTCGGATAGCTCGCCGATGATCCCGTCGTGGGCCGGCACGCGCAGGGCCAGGTAACAGGCGCGGCGGGCGGTCGCGTCCATCTTGCGGACGAAGCGGAGCAGGTCCGTCGTCGTGTAAGTGGCATGGGCGGCGATGACCACATCGTGCGGCGCCACCTCGGCCTCCAGCCAGGGGACCTTCACCACTTCCAGGTTGGTGATCCCGTGGGATGTCGCCCGCTCGACCAGCACCTGGCGCATCCCCGCCAGTGGCTCCACGGCGGTGACGTGACGCACCCTCTTGGCGATGGGAAGCGCCCAGCGGCCGATGCCCGCCCCGATGTCCAGCACCGTCATCTCCGGCGTGAGTCTTCCCAGGATGTAGTCCAGCAGCACATCCGGGAGGTTTCTCTCCCCGGCGTCGAGTTGGCGGGCCACCCGGCGCCAGCGCTCGATCATCTTCGTTTCGCCTTCGAAGTTAGCCTGGATGTCACTGGAGGCGAGTTCACGCCAGAGTTCGGCCCAGCCGGTCGGGGTCATGATCACCACCTCAACTCGGAGAACTACATGCCACGAGCAGGACGAACCGCATTCCGGAACGTTCGCTTCCTACTCCATGAGCTTCCGGCCGGCATCCCAGGCCTTGCCAGCCCTGTCCCCGATCTTCCAGTAGGTGTTGTCCGGCATCGTGAGAGTGAAGGGCTGCATCTTCGTAACATCCGGGCTGCCCGCGGTGAGCGCGCTCTCCTCGGCATACGCCTCTACGATCTCACCGATGAAGAGGTCGTTCGAGGGGAGAGACACCACCTCCACGAGGGTGCAGGCCAGGGATAGCGGGCACTCCCGGATCAGCGGGGCGCTCCGCAGCGTCCCGTAGAAGACGTCGAAGAGCTTTGACTTGTCCGCCTTCTTGCCGGAGACGAGCCCGCAGTAGTCCACCTTTTCCAGGAGATCCACCCCCGGGATGTTGACGCTGAACTCCCTGTGCTCGCGGATGCCGCCGTTCGTGTAGTGCGTCTTGTTGAGCGCCATGGCGAGCATCGGCGGCCGGGAATTCGCGCGCGAGATCCAGCCCACCGCCAGGAAGTTCACCCGGCCGTTCACCACGGCTCCTGCCAGCACCACCGGCATCGGATAGATGGACACATTGTTGTCGATTCGCATCATGCCCATGTCGTGTCACCCTTGCCCCCCGACTCCCCTGCTCCCCTGCCCCCGTGCCTCCATGCTCTCGCCCCCTGATCGTCAACCATTCCGCATTCCGCATTCGGCATTGATGTCCTCGCCTCCCGCCTTCTGTCCTCTACCTTCTGCTTTCTGCCTCCCGGCTCTCGGCTCTTCGAGCTAGGACTTCTTCCGCGGGACGGAGAGCGATTGCCAGTGCTGCCATTCCATGTGCTTGGCCAGAAAGACGATCTGGCCGACATGCGATGCGTAGTGCAAGGACTGGCTGAGGATGGCATCTATGGCCAAGAGTTCCTTCCCAGCGATCTTCACCTTCGCCTGCAGGTTCGCTGAGGTGAGCGTCCCCAGAGTGTTGAAAAGGCACCCCCAACCCTTCTCCCAGGTCGCCATCAAGTCGGCGCGCGTGAGGCTCGGCGCCGGCTCGAACTCCGCGTTCCGGTTCCGGGTCGGCTTCTCCCCGTCCGTGGTGAGGAAGTCGGTCCACCGCGACACCATGTTTCCCGCCAGATGCCGCGCGATGATGTCAATGCTGTTCGACTCCTCGTCCAGCCTCAGGTGCAGCTTCCGATCGTCGCTCACCTGCGCGAGCGCCTTGTCCCCCTGCGCCTTCAGCTTGCGCAGCTCCCCCGTGACGATCTGCAGAAAATCCCTTCCGATCTCAGCCCCGATATCAGGCATCGTTCATCCCCCTTGTCATGAGCTGTGATGAGGCGTCCAAATGACGGGCCCCCGCGGACCGCACTTTCCGGACCGCGTCTCATCCTACGCGGTCAAGAATAGCCAATAGCCCGGGAAACGACAAGTGGAGCTCATTGCCGACGTCCCTTACGCCCTCGCGGCCCCGGGAGCAGACGCCGTCACCTTGGACGGCTGGGTGGCGGGCTGTTTCGCGGATCAGCGCTCCAGGGTGAGGGAGGTGACCTGCCGCGACGCCATGATTCGACCCTGAAGGAAGCGGTCGTGGTTCGCCTCGATCGCCCCCGGCTCGTAGACGTAGTTCACCATCATGCCGAGGGACTGCTGCAGGCCGCGCTTGGACAGGTCCGCCGCCCAGTTGATCCGCTGGAGCCGCGCGCCGTTGTTCAGGTGGAAGCGCGCCACCGGATCCTGGATCGCCTCCCCCTCTGTTGCCGGACTGAGCAGATAGGTGGCGCACAGCGCCGTGAGGGGGCGCTTGAGGGGCTCCAGGCGCTCTCGCGCCGCGGATGGGTCGGTCGCCAAGCGGGAGAGGTCCCGTCCGAGGTCCCGGGCCACCGCATGCAACGCCTCACTCAGGGGCTGCGGTCGGGTGCCGACCTGTTTGCGGAGATGGGTGCCAAGCCACGCGCTGAAGTTCGGAATCGGGGAGAGGGTGCAGATCCGCCGGACCCGGGGAAGCTCCGCGGTGAGAAGGTCCGCCACCTGCTTGACCAGGAAGTTGCCAAGGGACACGCCCCGGAGCCCCGGCTGACAGTTGTTGATGGAATAGAGCACCGCGACCGTCGCCCGCTTGGGGTCGCTTTGCCCCGCCGGGGCATCCAGGAGGGAGCCGATGGCGTCCGGCATCTCGTTGAGCAGGGCCACCTCAACGAAAATCAGCGGCTCGTCGGGGAGCGCCGGATGAAAAAAGGAAAAGCAGCGACGATCGAATTCCAGGCGCCGCCGCAAATCGTCCCAACCCTGGATCTCGTGGACTGCCTCATGGGCGATGATCCGCTCCAGGAGGTAGGCCGGCGTGCGCCAGTCCACGCGGACGACCTGCAGGAATCCCGGGTTGAACCAGGATGACAGGAGGTGGCGGAAATCGGCGTCCACCATGGCCAGCTCGGGATGTTCGCGCACGATGGCCAGCAGCTGCTCGCGCATGTGCAGGATCGCCGCCGTGCCCCCCGAAGCGCGGTTGAGGCGCCGAAGCAACTCCTGCCTCGGCGACTCGACCAGTTTGTTCAGTGCCTCGAGGGTTTCGGCGGAGGGCTTGGCCGCATACCCCTCGGCCGCCGCTAGGACCTGCTTTGGATCCGGCGAGAGTTCGTTCAGGAGCGCCAAAAAGAACGCGACCTGCTCCGGGCGATTCAGCTCACCGTACAAATCCAGTGTTTCCCGGGCGAGCGACAGGCCCACGGCCCGGCCACGCTCGGTCAGCAGCTTCGCGCCGTGGCTCAGCAACCGCGCCACCCTAACTCCACCTGCGGTCCTGGACACCGTCCTCCCCTTCATGAATCCCAGCATATTCCCCCTCCCCACAGTGGGGTCGGGTTTTGCGATGGCCCCCTTCCCCTCTCAGGCCTTCCCCGAAACTCGCCAACCGGCTACAGGGTACGAGGTAGGAGCGCGTACTAACTCGAGACTCAAAAGCTACCATCATGCCGCATGGAGTCAAGGGGAATGATCATCGGCGGTGCAGACGAGGGGTTGTGGAATGGGAGGTCGAAGGCGATTGGCCCCCAGCTACGATATGACTGGTCGCAGCCACACCGCGGTGTCGTGGAAGGCGGCGCCGCCAAAGGGCGGGATCGGATCGTCGCCGGTGAGGGCGTTGATGCCGACGCCGCCCTCGAAGTCACGGTTCAGCCACAGGCCCTCGACGACGACGGTGCCCTGCTGGAGGCCATCGAACCGGCGGACGTGGACAGCGACGGTCCCCCGCTCGTTGCCGATCATGACCCGATCGCCTTCGGCGAGACCCAACCGCTCGGCGTCATCCGGATGGATCAAAGCGGTCGGCCGCTTCTCGCGCCTGCGGGAGCCCGGCGTCGGCGTGAACGTGGTGTTAAGAAGCTGGCGTGCGGGCGAGGTCATCAGGCGGAACGGCTTGTCCTCGGTTGCCGCCTCGATGGTGTCGATCTGATCGGGCAGGCGGGGCATCCGCTTCCAGTCCGCGCCCACCTTCGACCAGTCGGGGGCGAAGTGGAACTTCTTATCGGGCGTGCCGAATCCATCCAGGAAGTGCGCCTCCCGAAACGGCAGCGCGGCATCAACCCAGCGCCCCTCCATCACGCTCCTGGCGTCCGGCCAGCCGGACGCCTTGAGCGTCCAGTCCACCAGTTCCATCGCGGTCATCTCGAAACCGGGATGCGTCGCCCCAAGCCGGTGGGCGAGACCCTGCAAGACCTCGTGGTTCGACCGGCATTCGCCCGGCGGTTCGATCAGCTTCGGGCCGATCTGGATGTGACTGTGCCCGCCGGCCTGGTAGAGGTCGTCGTGCTCCATGAACATCGTGGCGGGCAGCACCACGTCGGCGTACCGGGCCGTGTCGGTCAGGAACTGCTCGTGGACGGCGAGGAACAGATCCTCGCGCGAGAGCCCCTGGCACACCCGGTTCGAATCGGGCGCCACGACAGCCGGATTGGTGTTCTGGATGAGCATGGCTGCGATCGGCGGCCCGCCTTTGAGCGGGTCGGCATCCCCCAGGAGCGCGGCGCCGATGCGGCACATGTCGATCTCGCGCGTGCTCTTGTCGAGGGCGTCGAGGCCTTCGATCATCGTCTTGTTCCAGTGGTAAAGCTCGCGGTTGCTCCAGAAGGCGCCGCCACCCTCGTGCGCCCACGCCCCCGTGACCGCGGGGAGGCACGTGACCGCGTGCATCGCGGCCGAGCCGTTCCGCGACCGGGTGAAGCCGTACCCCAGCCGGATGTAGGCCCGCTTCGTCGTGTTGTAGAGCCGGGCGAACGTCTCGATCTCTTCAACCGGGAGGCCGGTGATGGCGGCCGCCCAGGCCGGCCCTCGAACGGCGAGGTGGGCTTCCAGGTCGGCCGGAAAATCGGTGTAGGTTTGGAGGTATGTCCGGTCGGCAAGACCATCCCGGAAGGCACAATGCATCACGGCGCAGGCGAGCGCCGCGTCGGTCCCCGGCCGCAGGCACAGGTGCACGTCCGCGACCTCGGCCGTGCCGCTCCGATACGGGTCCACGACGACCAGCTTCGCCCCGCGCCCCTTCCGCGCCCGGCTGATGTGGGTCATCACGTTGACCTGGGTCGCGACCGGGTTGCCGCCCCAGACGACGATCAGGTCGGCCTTCGCCATCTCGCGCGGATCGGGGCCGACGAACCGCCCCGTGCCGACGATCCAGCCGCCCTCGGCCGAGGCGGTGCAGATCGTCTTCTTCTGGCGCGAGTACCGCATCACGTGGCGCAACCGGTTGATGCCGTCGCGCATCACCAGTCCCATGGTGCCGGCGTAGTAGTACGGCCAGACGGCCTCGGACCCGAAGCGGGCCGCGGCGTCGAGGAAGCGTTCGGCGATCCGGTCCAGGGCCTCGTCCCAGCCGATCTCGCGGAACCGCGCGGAGCCCTTCGGTCCGACGCGCAGGAGGGGGCGAGTCAGGCGCTCCGGATGGTGGATGCGCTCGGCGTACCGCCCGACCTTGGCGCAGATCACCCCGGCCGTGTAGGTGTTCGCCTTGGCCCCATGCACCCGGCCGATGCGGGCGCCATCCAGCACCTCGACCTCCAGCGCGCAGGTCGAGGGGCAGTCGTGCGGGCAGACGGAGCAGCGGACCGCGGTAGACATAGTCCTAGGTCACAACTTCAAGGTTTCGGGGGAAAGCGTCTCGGCTCTCTTTCCCGAGGCTCGGCTCTCGGCAGTCGGCTCTGGGCCCTCGCCTACCCTTTCACCGCCCCCGCCGTCAGGCCCGAGACGTAGTGCTTTACGAAGAAGGAATAGAGGAAGGCTACGGGGAACGAGCCCAGAACCGCCGCGGCCATGAGCGAGCCCCAGAACAGGACATCGGCCTTGATCAGGTCGCTCACGACGCCGACCGGGATGGTCTTCATGGACCCGGAGGACATGAAGATCAGGGCGTAGAGGAACTCGTTCCAGCAGAGGGTAAAGCAGAAGATCCCCGCCGAGAGGAGGCCGGGCACCGACAGAGGCAGCACAATCCGCAGCAGGATTTCTATTCTCGAGCATCCATCCGCCATGGCGCTCTCTTCGATCTCTCTGGGGATGGTGCGGAAGTAGCCCATCAGCAGCCAGGAGGCGAAGGGAACGAGCTGCGTCGGATAGGTGAGGATGAGCGCCCAGTAGGTATTGTACAGGTCTAGCTTGGCGATGACATCGGCCAGCGGAAGGAACAGGAGCGTCGGCGGCACCAGGTAGGCGAGGAAGATCCCCACGCCCAGGAAGTTGCTGCCGGGAAACCGCAAGCGGGCGAGAGCATAGCCGGCAAAGATGCTGCACCCCAGCGACAGGACGGTGGAGACCACCGACACGATGAGTGTGTTCTTGACCCATTCGGGGAAGGCTGTGTTCTCGAAGAGGTACCGGTAGTTCTCCAGCGTGAACTTCTGGATCCAGAAGGGGTTGTATTTCATCTCGAACAAGTCGTTGGTCGGCTTGAGCGAGACGATGGTCATCCAGTAGAAGGGGAAGAGCAGGAAGACGAGGTAGAACACCAGCGGCAGGTAGATGTTCAGCAGCCGGTTGCTCAGCCTCTCACTCCCGACCATCCTACTCCTCCCTCCGCAGGTACACTAAGAGGATCACAGCGAATACCGACAGGATGGGAAACATATAGAGGGCGATGGCCGCCCCCATGCCGATCTCCGTCGCCGAGAGGCCGATCTGGTAGGCGTACGTCCCAAAGATGTGGGTTTCGTTGGCCGGTCCGCCCTTGGTGAGGACATAGATCAACTGGAAGTCAGCAAACGTCCAGATGATGGAAAGCAGGCTCGCGATCAGGATGACCCCCTTGATGTGCGGCACTGTGACGTGCTGGAACCGGTGCCACATGCCCGCGCCATCAATCGCCGCTGCCTCGTGTAGCTCGTGGGGGACAGCCTGCAAACCGGCGAGGATGGTGATGCCGAAGAACGGTGTACCGCGCCAGATATTGGCGAGGCACACCGAGGAGATCGCCAGATTGGGGTCGCCGAGGAAGTTGATGTTCTTGCTGATCAGCCCGAAGTGCCGGAGCAGCCACGAGATCGGGCTGAACACCGGGTCGAGGATCATGAACCACCCGAGGGTGCTGAGTGCCGTGGGCACGATCCAGGGCATCATGACGGCGGCGCGGACCGGATTGCTGAGTCGCATGCGGTTGTTTAGTATCAGGGCCAGGCCCAGGCCCAGGCCCGCCTTGAACGGCACCGTCACCATGGCGTAGATGAGCGTGTTCCTCGCGGTCTGGTGAAAGATGGTATCGGTCAGGAGGTCCTTGAAGTTCCTCAGTCCGATGTAATGGCCCATCTGGCCGATCATGCTGTCGGTGATGGACAGCCAGATGCCCAGGAAGAAGGGATAGGCCATGAAGACCATGAGCAGGAGCGCACCGGGCAGCATGAGGATGATGCCCAGGCTTGACTCGCGCTCCAGTAGCGACCCGGTGGTGACGGCGCCGCCGCGCATCTCACCCTTGGACCGACCCAACGTACCCTCCAAAGCGAGGGCAGCCACGCAGGGCGTGGCTGCCCTCGTCCATCGAATCAGACGCCGACGCGGACAGTCAGGCGGCGTGACCACTCACGGGCCGCGCCGCCTGAAACCGCAACCGTCACGCTCCGAGACCTACAGGCCGTACGCCCGCTTGAGCTGCTCGGCGCCCCACTCCACCGCCGCCTTAGCGTCGCCGGACTGGATCGCCTTGACGTAGGTGTCCACGATGATGTACTTCGCCCAGGCAAGCGCCGCCTTCTCGTTCGGAGGCCCGGCGTAGCCCGCGTTTATGCCGTACTTGGGCTGTTGCCGGAAGGGCGCCATCTTCGGGTCCTTGAACCACATCGGGTCATCTGCCAGCTTCTTGATGGGCTGCAGGTGGTAGCCCTCCTGCAGTCGCCACCACGCAAGGTACTGCTCGTCCTGGAACCACCACTTCAAGAACTCCTTCGCCCCGGCGATGTTCTTGGAGTTCTTGAGGATGGCCATGGTCCGCGTCTACAGCCAGTAGAACCGGCCGGCCGGGCCCTTCGGGGTCAGCATGTGGTGCATGTCTTGGGCGATCTCCGGCTTGTCCTTCTTGGCGGCGAAGTAGATGCTCGAGCCGTTGAAGGTGGACGCGATCTGCCCGGCCAGGAAGGCCCGGTTGTTGCTGCTGTCGTCCCAGGACGTGCCGGTCTCGTCGTAGCCGTCCTTCCACGCCTGGATGAACTTCCGCATGGCATCCACGAACTCGGGCTTGTTGAACGCGATCGACTTCAGGTCCTTGGAGATCTCCATGGCGCCGTGGGCCCACATGTAGGGATAGGCGAAACTCGGTGGGTCGCCGGTGCTGTGTCCGAAAGCCTGGCCGAACGGATGGCCCGCCGCCTTGCACTTCTTGGCAATAGCATGGTACTCATCCCACGTCAGATCGATCTTGTTGCCGTCTTCCGCGTTGGGGCACCCGGCTTCTTTCAACCAGCTGATCCGATAGTTGACGGAGTCGTTGCTGTAGCCGTTGGGGATGCCCAGCCATCGGCCGCCCACCTTGCCGGACTTCAGAACGTAATCCTCGAAGCCGCCACCACGCTTGCCGAACTCCTCCGCCTCCCTGGTGAGGTCCACCAGGCTGTTCCTGTACAAGAAGTTCCAGGTCGGCCACAGGTCACAGACGTCCACACCGCCGGCCTGGACGGCCGCCGCGATCTTGGGCTGGAGGTCGGGCCAGTTCAGAAAGTCCACGGCCGTCGTGACGCCGGCCATCTTGCCCCAGTCCTCGACTTGCTTGCGGAACAGGTCCTGCGCGGGGGCGATGAAGTAGGTGGCCTGCAGGACCGACAGCTTGGTCCCCTTGATGACTGCGGGCGCCGCACCGAACACCTTGCCGGGCAGCGACCCCAGGGCGGCCACGCCCAGGCCGGCGGCACCCGTCTTGATGAACGCTCGCCGACTCAACTTCTGCTTGGTCCTCTGCTCGTCCATCAACACCCTCCTTTCGAGACTCTATCAGCCCTTCCCTTGCTCACCGGCTCCTCGACACCAATACCTCCTTTCCTCTCACGGTGGAACACGACTCCCGCCAGCGTGATCACGCTGGCGGCATCAGATTGGACGGAATGGCACCTGGATAATTCGGGACGTCGCAACGATGCGTGACGCCCTGTGCCGGGGAGGCGGGACAGAATGGGTCAGCGTGCCGCATTCCAGAGTTGAGCGTTCCGTATCCGGAGTTCCCGCAGGCCTCATGGGGGATTCTACCACCCGGAGGGCCATCCGCGCACGTATCCCGCCCCCACTTGCCGACACTTCCGCCCCCCGCCAGATCACCGACCGGGAGACCCTCCAGATACAAACACGCTACTCCGCCCCCGGGGGCGAAGTCAAGGCAAAAACAGGCAGTTGACCAGTGAGTCATGCTCCCGCGGCCGGCGAGGCGATGAGGATGTTGCCTCGGGAAATGCGCTCGCCGCAAGACGGCAGCTACAGCTTCTTCCGGAACAGCTCGGCATAGCCGGTCATCTCCACGTAGCCCCGCCCACGGGCGGGGCGACCTTGAATCGTGCCCTCGGCGAACGCCGCTCCTTCCCAATAGATCACCCGGGTGCTTTTCGCCGTGTCCAGCTCCTGGTCGGCAAAGGCCGGCGTGACCAGGAGGTCCAACCCGATCGGCGGCACCTGGAGCCGCCACTTCATCGGGTAGATCCCTTTCCCCCGGGGACTCTTCCAACGATCCAGAGCTTCCGCGGTGAAGTCCGCCTGCCTGAGCCGCACCGTGCGTCCCTGCGCCTCGACAAAGGTCCCGGCCGAATACAGGTCGGGCTGCCCGGTCGCTTTCCGGATGATGTACAGCATCAACTCCGTGCCATCATCGAACTGCAGGCCGAACCAGTCCCATCCGACCTGGTCGGGGTAAAGCTGGGTGGAGCCGAACTCGTGATCCATCCAGCTCAGGCCCGAAACAGGGAACGTCTTGCCGCGGACCGTCAGCGTCCCCTCGGTCCTGAGGCGCGTCAGCGAGTAATAGTGTGAGGCATGACCCCTTCCCTCTCCCTTCCGGCTGATCCCGTTTTCACCGTGGATCACGGGGGGCTTCTGCGAGGCGAGCGTCAGGTCAACGGCGAACTCCCCTTCCTTTGCCCGCAGTCGCTGCGTGGTCCCGTCCCCGGTCGCCTCCCAATCTCCGATCCAGACGTGGAATTCCCCGTCGCTCGCGCCCGCCTGCCCCAGCCCGGCCCGGCTCACCCGCTCGAAATACCTGAAGGTCGCTCGCGGGATATCCGAGATGGCGAAGTGGGCCAGGTAGACATTCTTCGCCGCCCAGCGCGAGGGGTTGGCCCGCGTCTCGGTTACCCCGCTCCGGAAGAACGTCACCTGGTAGCCGTATTCCCCGCCGCCGGCCGCGCGCAGGTGGCCGGTGTAGTACCACCACTCGGTGCGAAAGTCGTCGTGGGAGTAATGATCGCGGGGGAAGGAAAACGCATAACCGGGCTGGGCCTGCCGGAACTCCCCCGCCCCGACACTCGGGGCCGGCATCAACCGCCAAGGCGCCAGGAGCGCCAAGACCACGAAGGCAAGAACAGAAGCTGGCAATCTCAGTGCCCAGATTCTGCTTGGCGGCCTTGGCGTCATGGCGGTTAGTTGCTCTCCCTGAACGGAGCAGCGTGAAGACGGGAACGCAGATCGAGGAGAAACGCGTCCGGATCCGGCGGGGTGATGACGATGCTGCGGCGTTTCCCCTGCCGCAGGCGCAACGTGATCCGGCTCCTCAGGCGGAACGAGACCCAGTGCTCGCGAATCAGCGAGCCGCCGCGATCGGCGGACTCGATATCGGCATACGGGATCGTGCGGAAGGGAACCCCCAGCGCAACGACCTCCAGCGCCTGGTCCCCGAGGCGGAACGTCAGTGTCGCGATCCCGTACACGGTGATCGCGCCCACCGCCATGCCCGTCGTAAGGAGCCAAACCCAAAACTCAGGAATCATGCCCGGCCTCGAGCGAACTTCTTCAGAGCGTTAGGCGGTTCGACGGTTCGGGAACAGCCGAATCCGCCAAAGGCGGAAACGCGCCTATTCATACCTGACCGCCTCGGCGATGGGAAGGCGCGAGGCGCGCCAGGCGGGGAAGCACCCCGCCGCCAGGCTGGCCGCGAGCGTCAGGACCGCGTATTCCGCGATCAGACGGGCGGGGAACGCGAACTGGATTGTCCAGCCGAAGGATTGCTTGTTGATGACGTAGATCAGGATCAGCGACAGGGCCACCCCGGACATGGCCCCCAGGACATTGGCCAGCGTTCCCATGAAGGCGGCCTCGCACAGGATGGCGCGCTGGACGCCCCCCCGGGTGAACCCCACCGAGCGAAGAATGCCGATCTCCCGGGTTCGCTCCAGGACCGACGCGATGAGCGTGTTGAGGATGCCCAGGGCCGCGACCACCAGGGCCACCACCTCTAGGGCGTAGGTGATGGCGAAGGTCTGATCGAAGATCTCCAGGATGCGCGCCTTGAGTTCCCGGTTGGACAGCACCACAAGCTCTTCGTGCGGGGGCAGCCGCCGGAGGATTTCCCGGCGGACTGTCTGAGCATCCGACCCGGGAGCAACGTAGACGACGATCGAGGTCAGCCAGGGATCGCGCCAGAGCCGCTGGAAAAGGGATTTGTCCATGACCAGCAGGCCTCCCTCCGTCGTGTAGTCGTAGTACACGCCGGCGATGCGCAGGCGAACGGTCTGTCCCGGTGGATGCAGGGCCACCTCGTCCCCTTCCCTCAGCCGGTACCGCTCGGCGAAGGTCTCGGAGACGATCAGACGATCCTCGTCCTTGGCCTGACGCAGGATCGTCGCCGAATCGCCGTGGCGAAACAGCAGGCGGCCCCGGCGGGCCATCACGTCGAAGTCCCCCGCCCCCAAAAGAAACCGCCCGCCGTGCCCATCCTCGACCCGGAGTCCCCGGAACCCGTCCACATCCGCCACGCCCGGGATCCGCCTCACCTCTTCCAGCGTGCCGGCGGGAAGGCGCGTGTCGGCCCCCTTGATCAACCGCGTGGCCCGCGAAAGGTACAGATCGGCGCGGATCGTCTGATGGATCCAGACCTCCACCGTCCTGCGGAAGCTCTGGATCATGGTGGACACGCTCACCAGCATGGCCAACCCGACCACCATGGCGCCGATCGTCACCGCGTTGCGGCGCAGGGCGCGGCCGAGGTTCCCGGTCGCCACCCTCCAGGCGAGAAATCTCGAGCCGCCGAGACTCGCCGCCAGTGCCCGCTGGCACACCAGCAGGAAGGCCGGACAGGTGAGCGCGGTCCCCAGCAGGAGGCAGAGCGCCGCGCCGTAGCCCAGCAGGGGCCGTCCCGCCAGCGGGCCTCCCTGCGCCAGCCCGTACGCGGCGAGGACCAGCGTGAATCCGGCGCACGCCACGAGCCATGGATGGTGCCGGCGCTCCAGCGAGGCCGCCGCCATCGTCTCGCGCGGCGTGGCGGTTGCCGCCTCCAACGCGGGGAGCAGCGAGGAGATCACGGCGGTCCCGCATCCGAGAAGAACCGCCTGGAAGATCACCGCCTGAGGCAGGCGCAGCTCGCCGGGCCGGACGAAGGCGTACAACGCCGAGACGGTCTGGCTCACGGCCCCGAGGGTCCCTCGGGCCAGAAGCACGCCCAGCGCCACGCCGAGGGCGGAGCCCAGCACCCCGATCAATCCCCCTTCGGCCGCGACGGCAAGCAGGACCTGGCGACGGCTCACCCCCAGGCCCCGGAGAATGCCGATCTGTCGCCGCTGCCGAACCACCGACACGGACATGGTGTTGTAGACGAGGAACACGCCGACGAAGAGGGCGATCAGGCTCAGGACGAACAGGTTCAACTGGAACGAGAGGAGCATCTGCTCCACCTGAGCGTTCCGCGCCTCCGGCCGCTCTACCGTGAGATCGGGCGGCAGGCGCCGGTGGAGCGTCGCCGCGACCCGATCCGGGTCCGCCTGCTCGTCGAGCAACAGGTCCACGCGATCCAGCCGCCCCAGCTTGCCAAAGTGAAGCTGCGCCGCCGCGATGTCCAGGACCGCAAACTGCCCGTCCATGGTCCGCGCCGCCCCCTGGTCCGCCAGGAGCCCGCGGATGACGAACGTCTTCGGCCCCGTGGGCGTGAGCAATCGAATCGAACCGTTGACGGTGAGATCGTGCGCCCGCGCGAACCGCTCCGTCAGGAGGATGGCGTCGGGCTCGGCCAGGAGTTGCAGGGGATCGGCGAGTGCCAGCGTCGGCCCGCGGTAGTCCCGGACGCCCGCATCGGCCAGGACGTCCACACCCAGGACCAGCAGCACCTGGCCGGGAAGCCCTGCCACCGGCGTCACCGCCTCGACCACGGGGACCGCGTGGGCGACGCCCGGCGTCCCGGCGATGACCGGCAACAGCGTTTCGTCGAATCCCACCTCGCCCGCGCTGACCTGGAGCCGGCTCTTCCCCGCGACGTGGTCCAGGCTGGTCCGGAAGGACTGCAGGACCCCGTCGTTGGCCAGGCGGATGGCCAGCACCACGGCCACGCCTAACGCGACGCCCAGGACGGTGATGAGGCTCCGCAGCCGGTCCCGCGAGATCGCCCGCCAGGCCACCAGCCGGATCAGGTGAAAGAAAGCGCGCATATCAAGATAGGCTCGCTGGAAGGCTAGGATGCTGGAAGGCTAGAAAGCTCAAGACGGTTCAGCGCTGTGGCATCGCGCTCTAGCCTCCGAGCCTCCCAGCCTCCAAGCCTGCCAGCAAGACGGGCTATTAGCCGTCCGAGATCGTTCCATCCCTCAGATGGATGATGCGCTGGGCGAATGCAGCGGCCTCCTGGCTGTGAGTCGCCAGGAGGATGGTCACGCCGCGCTCGCTGTTCAAACGTGCCAGGAGTTCCAGCACCTCTCGCCCCGCCTTGGAGTCCAGGTTGCCCGTGGGCTCGTCCGCCAGGAGGACGGGCGGGCCGTTCACCAGCGCCCGGCCGATGGCTACGCGCTGCATCTCGCCGCCCGACAGCTCGTGCGGCCAGTGGTTCTTCCGGTGAAGCATCCCCACCTGGCGGAGCACCTCCTCCGCCCGCTCCCGCACAGCCCGCGCGGGGAGGCCCGCCAGGAGCGCGGGCAGGGCCACGTTCTCCCAGGCGGACATCGTCGGGAGCAAGTTGTAGAACTGGTACACGATTCCCACCCGGTCGCGCCGGAACTGGCTGAGCGCCCGGTCCGAGAGCCGCGCCAGGGCGCAGCCGTCCACCCAGACTTCGCCGGAAGTCGGGAGATCCACCCCGGCCGCGAGATGGAGCAGCGTGCTCTTGCCGCAGCCGCTGGGCCCCATCAGGGCCGCGAACTCCCCGGGGGCGATGGCGAGCGAGACGTTCGCCAGCGCCGTCACCTTTGCCCCCGCCCCGTCGTAGGTCTTGGACACGTTAACCAGTCGGATCATCCTCTGGATCTTTCCCGACCGACCCCGCATCTCGCACATTGAACCGCAGGAACGTTTCCATGTTGCCCCCCGGCCGCAGCAGCGTCAACAGAAATCCCCGTCGGGCTCCGGGCGGACGCGACTCGATCCGGGTTCCTGGCCTGTGGCGATTGAAACGCGGCCCGAAGATCCCCAAGGCCCGACCCGTTGGGAAGGGACGCGATGGCCCGCGGCGAGGCTGAGGACAGGTTGAAAATGCTCGGAGTCCACAAGGCGGGTGCCGGCTTGATATCTCGAATGGACACACGTACAATGGCCTGGGATCACGCGAAGCCGGAGGCGGTCAGCAACGGGGTCATCGAGGGTGGTCGCCAGCGGCGGGCAGCGCTACGGTTTTCCTACGAGGAGTGATCAGCCATGAGCGGGGCTCCGTCTGAACTCATCCAATGGGTGCGCGCCTACCTGGAGCAGGACGAGGACATCATCGTCCCCGTCAAGAAGATGTGGAACGAATGGTGCGCCGCGCAGGGGGCACCGTCGCTGGCGGAGTTCACGCGGATCGTGCTCTCCGACGATCGGGTCGAAGAGATGCCGGGCGTGGACCACACCGAGCACATGGAGGGGATGAGCTCGGAAGAGCTGGAGGAGTACGAACGGGACATGGAGGAGAACGGCTTCTACTCCGGTCCGCGCGTCAAGCTCAAGTCGAGGCAGATCACGCCCGAGCACATCGCCAAGATGCTGAAGAAACACAACGACCGGATGGAGGCGGCGCTGCAACAGGCGCGGGCCGTATTGCCTGAGGACGCCAGCGAGACAGATGAAGGGAATCTGATTGACGTCATCATGCTCGCCCGGAAGCTCCGCCGGGACCTCCGCGAGGCCGGCCTGGAGCCGCCGGAGGACGAATGGTCCACCCGCCCGTCCGGCTAGTCCCCGCCGGCCATCTCCCGGCCGCTCCCACCTCGCCAAAGGTTACAAGAACTGCTGCGACCCTCATTGACTCCCGCATCCACGCGACGGGACGAAATCATAATTTCATGCCCGTCCCCTATTTGTGGGAAGCGGTTCACTCCGATCTTGCATGATTTCTCGGAAGCGAGAAAGGATGGCTTTATCGGGTGGCGACGATGGTGTCGCCATGCCATCTCTTCGTGGACTGGCGCGCCCGGTTTTTCTCCTCCCCGCGGATGGGCTCTTGGCTGGGCGTGAGGACGATCTGGTAACGACGCAGGTTCATCCGGTCGGCAACGGAGAGCACCTCATGCGCCGCCACGAGAGCCTCTGCTGCGGCTCCGGGTCCCACCTGGAACTGGATCTGCCGAGGGCCCCACAGCGGTCTTTTCACCACCGGGGAGGCGATCGATCCAAACTGCGCGTAGATCGTGTCGGTGAGTGCGATCTGCTGCATGACCGTCTCCCGGCGGCGCTTTCGCAGCCAGTCGACCAGGACCACTGGACCGCCGAACAACGACGCCATGAACAGCACGGCCAGTAGAACCTGCAGCCCCGTCAGGATTGTTCCCATGTGTGCCTCCCTCCCCTGTGCGTTGTACCGGGTTCGACCTTCACCCGGTATGACACCGGAGGGAGGCTAGCGTGAAATCGGGTGGAGGTCCGGCCGGCAGGTCGTGCAGGGGGCAAAGCCCGCCGCCTCGGCGGATTCGCGCGAGGCGAAGCGCGTGAGCGGCGCAGGGCGGTGTGTGCTGAAGGAGGGGCACGTCGGCAGGCAATACTCCTGTTCCCCGGGATAGAGGATGTACATCGCCTGGGGTGTGATGCCCAATACGCCGGCTCGCTTTGTGGTGGGAACCCCCTCGAGAGACAGAAGTCTTTGCTTGAGGCCCACCTTACCGCCGGCGTATCCGGTCAGGGCGCCCGAGGTGCCGATGACTCGGTGGCACGGGATCACGATCGGCAGCGGGTTCCAGCGGAGCGCCTGGGCCACGGCGCGCACGGCCGCCGCCCTGCCGACTTCTTGGGCGATCCCGGCGTAGGGGATCACCGCCCCGTACGGGAGCGCCGCCGTGGCCTGCAGGACCGTCCGCTGGAAGTCGCTCCGCGCCAGGCGCAGATCGAGCGGCCACTCCAGGTGCTTTCGCCGGCCATCAAGGTACTCCAAGAGCTCTCGGGAGGGCGCCTCAAGCTCGCCGCCATCCCCGACTATCTCCACACCAGGCTCGTGGCTCAGGCGTGAGGCCCGCAGGCTCGTCCCCCGTTCCAGGTACTCGACCAGCGAGATCCCGAGCTCGGATCGGGCGATCAGGATATGCCCGAGGGGAGACGGGAAGATGCGATAGGTGAGCAGGCGCCTCCACAGGTCCGCCAGCCGCGTCTCCAGCCGCTCACGGGCCTGGGCCAGCCGCCCGCTCGGGAGCGGGTCCTCCCGTAGGGTGGTCACCGCGTTGTCCACCGCGCGATACTCCTGGAATTCCCGGCGGCAGGGGGCGCACGCGGCCAGGTGGCGCTCCACGCGCCGCACCGCGCTCGGCGTCGCCTCGCCCATCGCCACAGCCAGGAGGTCATCTTTGATCTGGATGCACACTGCCGGCTTGTCGCTCATGGCTGCGACTCCTCGGGGAGCAGCCCGTGACCATCGAGGCCCTGGCGGATCTTGCGAAGCGCTTGGAACACATGTGCCCGAGCGCTCTCGGCCGAGCACCCCAAGCTTCGCCCGATCGCCTCGTAGTCCAGGCCGTGGATCTTGCGCTGGGTGAACGCCAGTCGCTGCTTGAGCGGGAGACGCCCGACGATCCCCTCCACTAGCGCGCCGGTCTCGCGAGAGACCAGCACGGCCTCCGGGGCGGAATCGACGGCCTCCCGTGTGGAGGCGCGCACCTCGCCGTAGGCCCGCCGCCGGCGAGTCTCCGAGCGGAAGTGGTTCTTGGCCAGATTCGTGGCAATGGAGAACAACCACGCACGGACGTTGGCGTCTCTGGGCAGCGACCTGTACGCTCGATACGCCCGGAGGAACGTCTCCTGAGAGAGATCGTCGGCGTCGTCACCCCGCCCGATCACCCGCCGGAGATACCTGAAGATCTCCGCGTGGTGCGTCGTCACCACCGCCTCGAAGGCTTCCGCGCTCATTACCCTATGTGACACCGCTGCCGCTTCGGCGTGAAATAGAGCCGCCGGCTTTCGAAAAGGGAAACGCTTCCGGGACAGCCGTTTCCCGGGCCTGTCCTCCCCGGTTCCCCCGCGAGTTCATCTTATCATACAGCCTCATCAGGCATGACGAAATGGTAGAGGTGGCGTGAATTTGCTTTGCTTGCGTGGCGTTGCGGCCCCCCGTCATCCGCGCCGCAAGCATGCCCGGGCGGGAGGTTACTGTGCGGTGCATAAGATAGGCGACAGTCTGCCCAGGACCGCACAGTCCGGGGGAGAGTCCGAGGAGGGGCGGCGGCCCGCCCCTCTCGGTCGGGTACCCGCGACGAAGGAGTGGGTGCGCGGGGAGGGCCGAGCACTTGCGGCGCGCCTTGTGCGAGTGCGAGGGCCTTCCCCACGAACGAAGCAGCGCGAGCCAATGTGTAGCCAAGATTCCGCGCTGCTGAGTAAAGGCAGCAAAGAGACTAAAGAAGCAACGTCCCCTTAACCGGGGTTTATCGGAGATCACATTTGAGAGTCAAAGAACGGTTCAACAGGTGGAGGCCAAGCGGTGCTGACCCCGCAGTGGCGGTCCGGGTCTTTGCCGATGTTGAGGGGGCCTTAGGCTCAATTATCACCGACGAGGAGGCCCGCCAGTTTGTAGTGAATAGTACGGCCTGGTACGAAGAGAGAACTGGAGGCGGGCAGCTTGATGCAGATCGTCGAAACGATCAACCAGAACGACGAATAGAGTTTCGGGAACCACACACAGTCATCGGGAGCCACACGCTGAAGAGACCGTGCTACATCCCCAGATAGGCTTTCTTTAGGTGCGGATTGGCCAGCAGGTCCGCTCCCTTTCCCTCGAGCGCTATCCTCCCGTTTTCCAGCACGTAGCCCCGATGGGCTAGCCGCAGCGAGTGCTGGACATTCTGCTCCACCAGCAGCACGGTCGTGCCCCGAGCGTTTACATCCCTCACCGTCTCCAGGATCTGTTTGACCATGAGGGGGGCCAGCCCCACGGAGGGCTCGTCCAGCATCAGCAGCCGGGGGAGGGCCATCAGCCCCCGGCCAATGGCTAACATCTGCTGCTCTCCACCGGAGAGGGAGCCCGCCAGTTGGCCCTGCCGATCCTTCAGGATCGGCAGCAGGCCGAAGACCATCTCCAAGCTCTTGACTCTCTGCTGACGCGCCTCCCGTGAATAGGCCCCCAGTTCCAGGTTCTCCAGCACCGTCATGTAGGGGAAGAGCCGTCGGCCCTCGGGCACCTGCACGAGGCCCAGGGCCACAATTTCGTAGGGCGGGAGGTGGTCGATGCGCCGCCCCCGGAATTGGATCGAGCCTCTTCTTGGGCGCAGCATCCCGGAGATGGTGTTGATGGTGGTGGTCTTGCCGGCGGCGTTGGCCCCAACCAGGGCAACGATCTGCCCCTCCTCCACGGCCACCGACATCCCGTGGAGCACCTCAACGTCGCCATACGCCACATCGATGTCGCTGACTTCAAGCAAGGAGGTACTCCTCTCCCAAGTAGGCGTCGATCACCCGCTTGTCCCCGGCCACTTCTTTGGGGGCGCCCTCCGCGATCTTCTCTCCGTGGTGCAGCACCAGGATCCGCCCGGAGATGGTCATGATGGCCGCCATGATGTGCTCGATCACTAGGAGGGTCACCCCCTGGTCCCGGATCCGCTTGAGGATCTCCAGCATCTGAACCAGCTCCGTAGGGTTCAATCCGGCCATCACCTCGTCGAGGAGCAGTAATCGGGGGCGGGTGGCCAGCGCCCGCGCGACCTCCAGCCGCTTCCGGTCGGAAATGGTCAGGCTCTTTGCCGCTGTGTCCCGGCGGCCCGAAAGCCCTACCAGATCCATCACCTCCAGCGCCCGCTCTCGAGCGAGGCCCGGATCGGCCGTCCGCAGGAAGCTTCCCACCATCACGTTCTGCAGCGCCGTCAAGTTTCCGAAGGGCTTCACCACCTGGAAGGTGCGAACCAGCCCGCTCCGACAAAGCTTGGGGGCCTTCAGGTGGCTGACGGTCTCACCCGCGAAGATCACCCGGCCCTGGTCGGATCGGAAAAAGCCGGAGATCACGTTGAAGAGAGTGGTCTTGCCCGCCCCGTTGGGACCGATCAGCCCCAGGATCTCTCCCTCTTCCATGCCGAAGCTGACCGCCTTGAGGGCGGCCAGCCCGCCGAAGGCCTTGGTGAGGTTCTCGGCCTGCAGGATCATGGGTCCCCTTTCAATGATGGAGCGGGCCGGGCCTCCCGCCGCCCGAACGCTCGCTTCCCCCACCCCGCAAGGGACGGCACGATGCCCTGCGGCAGGAGGATCACCACGACGATCAGGACGGTTCCGTAGACCACCAGGTGGAGCCCCTGCAGTCCTCCTCCCAGCTTGGCCTGCAAGACCTCCTGAAGGGGGGTCACCAGGAAAGCGCCAGCCACCGGACCCCAGACGGTCCCGATCCCGCCGATGATGGCCATCATGGCCAGCAGGATCGAAAAGTCCAGGGAGAAGGTCTGGAACGGCTCGATGTAGAAGATGTACTGGGCGTAGAAGGTGCCGGCCAAGGCGGTGAGAAAGGCGCTGACGAGCACCGCCACCAGCTTGTAGCGCGCCGTGTCGATGCCGAGCGCCTGCGCCGCGTCCTCGTCCTCGCGGAGGGCGGCCAGGTAGTAGCCTAGGCGGGAGCTCTCGATCCAGAGACTCACCAGGACCGTTATCACCAGGAAGGCCAGCGCCACGTAGGCGTAGACCGAGAACTGGCGGAAGATGAAGTTGCCGACCGCGGGCCGGAAGGGCACGCTGATCCCGATGGAGCCCTTGGTGAAATCGTGGGCGTAGATTGTCAGGATGCGGAGCACCTCGGCGAAGGCGATGGTGACCAGTGTGAAAAAGGGGCCGCGCAGCCGGAAGCTGGGGTAGCCGATGGCGCCCGAGACCAGGGTGGCCAGGGCGGCCCCGATCAGCATCCCGATCCAGGGCGAAATCCCCAGGTCGATGAACAGCAGGGTTGAGGTGTAGGCGCCGATGCCGAAGAAGGCCGCATGTCCCAGGGAGAGCTGCCCCGCGAAGCCCCCAACGATGTTCCAGGCAGAGCTGACGGCCGCATAGAACAGCATCATGATCAGCACATGCAGGTAGAACTTGTCCTTCACCAGGAAGGCCAGCGCCGCGGCCACGACGGCCAGGCCGGCCAGCACGTAGAGAGAGCTGCCGGGAATGAACCGGTATGCGGAGAACATCGCGCCCTTGCCCCGGGTCGCGGTGCTCATTTGAGGCCCACCTCCTCGGCTCCGACGACTCCAAAGAGCCCGGTGGGGCGAATGAGGAGCACGATGATGAACACCACGAAGTACACGGCCTCCTTCAGCTCAGGGACGTAGAAGCCGCTGAACGCTTCCACGAGGCCGATGATGAACCCCCCGAGCAGGGCCCCGGTGAGGTTCCCCAGCCCTCCCAGCACCACCACCACGAACGCGACGAGGACGAAGTAGGCGCCGACCGTCGGAAACACGGGGTAGAGCGGCGTGAGCAGCGCCCCGGCGACGCCCACCAGCGCCGACCCGATGGCGAAGGTGACGAGGTAGACCCGGTCGATGTTGATTCCCATCAGCAGCGCCGCCGTCCGATCCTGGGCCGTGCAGCGGATGGCCTTGCCCAGGTAGGTCCTCTGCAGGAAGAGGAAGAGGAGGCCCGTGATGGCGAGCGCCACCAGGAAGGCCAGCAGTCGAGACACCCCGAGCAGCAAGGGGCCGGCGGACACCACGGCCTTGGAGAGCGGCGTATCCACGGACCGGTAGTTGGCCGTCATCGTCACCAGCGCCAGGTTCTGCAAGAGGGTGGAGAGCCCGACGGTTGCGGCGATCTGCATGGAGGCGGAGGCCTTCAGGATCGGCCGGATCACCAGGAACTGGATGATCAGCCCCACCAGGAAGAGGAGGGCCACCACGAAGACCATGGACCCGTAGGGGTCCAGTCCGTACAGGCTGAACAGCCAGAAGGAGGCATACATGGCGATCATGAGAAACTCGCCATGGGCGAAGTTGATGACCCGGAGGACTCCGAAGATGAGGGTGAGGCCGATGCTGATCAGCGCATACACGCCGCCCAAGAGGATGCCGGACACCGCGACCTGAGCCAGGATCACTCCCATGTCGATACCTTTACTGAAAGAAGCTGTGCGTCAACGGTGGGGCGGCGTGACGAGGAAGCTGAGAACTGCCGCGAATAGGCGGAAGGCGATCGGAATCACCTGCACCGAGGAGCCGGTGATTGCGAGAGGGCGGCCCCGCCGGAAAGTTCGCTCGGCAGGAGCCGCCCTCTCATCACCCGCTTCTCACGACGCTCGCTGCGGTGCCCTCCCTCGTCCGCGTTTGGCTCATCCCTTATGCTTCTCCCAACTGGGCCAGGGGATGATGGCCTCGGCCACCGCAGCCGCCTCGGGCCAGACGGTCAGCTGCTTGCCCTTCTGCCACTGATAGATCATCGGGAACGCCCGGATGTCCTGGCCGGCGATCTTGTCGCCGGGAGGGGCGAACTTCACCCCGTAGCCCATCGGCGTCTTCTGATCCGGGATGTCGGTTGCCAGGGCCGCCTTGCGGATCGCCTCCGGGTCGGTGGAGCCGGCCCGGGAGATCACGTCGAACAACACCTGGGAGCCCATGTAGTTCATCAACGAGTGACCGGAGCGGGGCGGCTCCTTGAAGAGATCCTGGTACGCTTGTGCCGCCTCCTTGGCGCCCGGCGCGAAGCTGGGATTGATCAGGTACTGGGTGTTGTCCACGTTGAACACGCCGGTGGCGTCGTCTCCCATCGCGCTGGCGAACTCCGAGAGGGCATAGCCGGCGCCGGTCCCGATCACCGCCTTGGGCCAGAATCCCAGCTCCCGGGCCTGCTTCCAGAAGATCAGCAGGTCCTGGATGTAGGAGGTGGCGATCAGCACGTCGGGCTGGGCCGCCTTCAGCTTCAGGACGAGGGGAGAGAGATCCGTGGCCCTGGCGCTGTACGGGTCCCTCCCCAGGACGTTCAGGCCGATCTCCTTGGCCCGCATCTCGGCTCCCGTGGCCACGGTCGTGCCGTAGAGCGCGTCTTCGTGGACGATCGACACCTTCAGCTTCTCCGGCGCGATGCCGAACTTGGGCGCGAGCACTTCCTTGCTGTAGTCCGCCGCCTTGGTGCCGTACGTGGAGCCCATGGGGGTGATGCGGAAGAGATACTTGAAGTTGCGCTGGACGATGGGATCCGAAATCCCACCCATTTCCCAATAGATCACCTGGTTCCGCTCCGCAACCTCCGAGGCCGCCATGGCGAGGGGACTCGCGTAGGTGCCGATGAGGATGGGCAGCCGCTCGCTGGAGATCAGCCGGTTGGCCTGCGAGACGGCGGCGTTGGCGTCCGGGGCGTCGCCCCGCACGAACTCGATCTGCTTGCCCAGGACCCCGCCTTTCTTGTTCTGGAGAACGCGCGCGACCTCGGCGCCCCGCCAGCTCTCTTCACCCAGCAGCGCCATGCCGCCGGTGAGCGGGTAGATGGCGCCGATCTTGATGGAGCCGCCGCCGGCCGCCGCGAGCGCGGCAGTCGCGCGTCCGGAGACGGCCGCGCCCACGGCAGTGAGACCGAGGCCTTTGAGCAGTTGGCGCCGGGTCAAAGGTCGCCCCAAGGATCCTGACCACCCGGGTGCTTTCGAGGCATCCATGTTCCCCTCCTTTTTGTTTTGTTGTGAACCGGGCCGAGAATCGTCGCCCAAGCTGGAGGCGACTCTCTGCGCCATCGACTAGACAAGCAGTACCGGTGTGAGAGTTCATCAACGTCAGGATGGAGCCTACGATCCTCTGGCCTCAGTGCCGTCCGATGACGGATCGATCCTGAGTCCTGACAGCGCAGACGCGTCAAATAGCCTTCCGTTAAGGATCAAAGTACGGATAGCACAAACATCCAAGCGGGTCAATATTCGTGGACTACATATGTGTGGACCGCAAGGCATCCTTCCGGACCACACGTGGCGCACCCTGAGAGGACTTCCGGGGAAAGGGAATCCCACGTGGAGTCTTTCCGGACGCCAGCAGGCCATGATGGGGATCTCGGCCCTGCCGTGGTGGCAAAGCTCAGATGGTGACCGTGAGCATGATCTTGCCGATATGCGTGCTACGCTCCATCAGCCGGTGCGCCGCTGCCGCCTCGGCAAGCGGAAAGATCTGATGGATCACCGGGCCGCAGCGCCCGGCTTCCAGTACCGGCCACACCGTCTTCAAGAGCGCTTGGGCGATCCGGCCTTTCTCTGCGGTGGTGCGCGGGCGCATGGTGGAGCCAGTGATGATCAGCCGGCGCCTCATCACAACTGTGAGGTCGAAGCCCTCCACCTTCGCGCCGTGCATCGTGCCGACCTGGATCAGCCGCCCGTCCATGGCCAGACAGGCCAAGTTTCGCATCGTGTAGGGGGCGCCGACGATGTCCAGCACGACGTTCACGCCCTGGCCGCGCGTGATGTCGCGGATCCGCTCGGCGAAATCGGCCTCGCGGTAGTTGATGGCCGCCTCCGCCCCGAGCCTCTCACAGGCGTCGCACTTGTCCTGGCTGCCCGCGGTAGCATAGACGCGGGCACCGAATTCGCGCGCCAGTTGGATGGCGGTGACCCCGATCCCGCTGGTGCCGCCGTGCACCAGCACCGATTCGCCCCGGGCGAGGCGCCCTATCTCGAACAGGTTCGCCCAGACAGTGAAGTACGTCTCCGGCAGCGCCGCCACCTGGATGGCATTGTAGCCGGATGGCCAGGGCAGGCATTGCGGCGCCGGGACCGGGCAATACTCGGCGTACCCGCCCCCATTCGCGAGGGCGCTGACCCGGTCGCCCGGCTTGAGCGCCGTCACCGCCTCGCCCACGGCCACCACGTCCCCCGCCACCTCCAGCCCGAGAATCGGACTGGCGGTGGGCGGCGGCGGGTAGACCCCCTGGCGCTGCAACACGTCGGGACGGTTCACGCCGGCAGCCTGCACGCGGATCAGGACCTCGTCCGGCTTCGGCTGAGGCACCGGGGCCGTGGCCAGGCGCAGGACGTCCGGCTCACCCGCCCCGACGGCTTCGATATAACGCATGCGGTCTGGGAGCTTCATCGCGTGCCCTCCACCCCTCGCGGCCGGCGTCTCGTGTGTCTGCCGGCGGTCCGCACTAGGACGGCCGGTCCCCGTACGTTACCGCGCCCCTCAGCATGACGCGTGGACGGTCCCCCGAGAGCGGACTGCCGACCGCGCGTCCCGGCGTTGGTAATCTCACACACGCACGATTTCCCCAAGCGCAGGCGAGGGAAGGCTAGCGGAGGAAGCGGGGTGTGTCAACGCGCCCGCCGCATCGCACTGTTTGGCCACTCACCTGTGGTGGGAAGGCTCCGTCCCATGGGGTGTGGTTCCCGACAACTCGTAGTCACCAATCCAGTTGATCTTTTCGACGTTCTGCATCAAGCTGCCCGCCTCGGATAACCACTGCGCCTAATCCAAAGGGGCCTATATCATGAGCGAGGTGCGTCACAGCCGCCCACCGCGGAGGCTGATGAACTCACCCGTCAAATAGCTCGGTGCTTCGGCGATCAGGAAGCGCACCACTTGGGCCACCTCCTCCGGCCGGCCGAACCGTCCGATCGGAAATTGAGCCCGGAGGCGCTCCCGGGCCTCGGGGCTGCCAGCCAGGGTGTCCAGCATCTCGGTCTCAATCACCGAGGGCAGGACGGCAGTCACGGCAATCCCCTCGCGGGCTAGCTCGCGCGCGGCTTTGGCGGTCAGCGCGAGGAGACCGGCCTTGCTGGCGGCATAGTGGGCGCCGATCATGCCCCCCGTCTTCGCTGCTCCCGAGGAGATGTTCACAATCCGGCCCCCGCCCGCCGCCCGCAGGCGGGGCACGGCGGCGCGGATGCAGTAGAAAGCCCCGTCCAGGTTCACCGCAAGCGTGCGCCGCCAGGTCGCATCGTCGATGGCGGTGAGGGACTCGATCCGGGTGCCGATGCCGGCATTGTTCACGAGGGCGTCGAGGCGCCCGAAGTGCCGGTCGAGCGCGGCGAACATCGCCTCGACCGCCTGGGGATCGGCCACATCCGCCTGCAGCGCGGCCGCCTCCCCGCCGCCAGCCGTGATCGCGGCGACGGTCTCCTCGGCTTGGTCCGGCCGGTGGACAAAGTTGACGCCCACCGCGAACCCCGCCCGGGCCAGCTCGACCGCGATCGCGCGCCCGATGCCCCGCGAGGCGCCCGTGACGAGGGCAACGCGTGTGTGCATGCTGATTCTCCTCCCACAACGGGCCGCGCCCTGCGCGACGCCGCGGCGCTCTACATCCCCCGGATTGGCCTGCCCCCAGTGATTGGTCCACCCCGAAGTTACTGTGCGGTGCCTAAGATAGGCGACAGTCCGCCCGCGACCGCACAGTCCGGGGGAGAGTCCGAGGAGGGGCGGCGGCCCGCCCCTCTCGGTCGGGTACCCGCGCCCGAGGCGTGGGTGCGCGGGGAGGGCCGAGCACTTGCGGCGGGCCTTGTGCGAGTGCGAGGGCCTTCCCCGCGAACGAAGCAGCGCGAGCCAATGTGTAGCCAAGATTCCGCGCTGCTGAGTAGTTCCAGGTACCTACCAACTCTAGCTCCAAGCGAGGGGGAAGCGCAAGGTGCGGCCACATGTATAGTCTAGACAAGCATGCAACCCATCTTAGAAAAGCCCTCGGTGTCGACGAGAGCGTCGACGCGCCAAGACGAATGTAAGCACGTTCGTACCGATCAGGACCAGCACAGACAACAGGCGCTCTTGAAGCCATTGAGGAAGAGAGTTGAGTACCGTTCCGGAGAACACTTCATCGTTCAAAGTAACTCGCGGACTTCTTCCTTCAATTCGAACGCTGCCTCCGCCAATTCGCCTGATTGCGAGCTGATCCCCTCCGAGGTCAACCTCATCGGTTGCTCCCAGCGGATGACGAGTTCTGCCCACCTCCAGTTCGCCATCCGCGCCGCGAGCATGCCCGGGCGAGAGGTTAAAGGCAGCAAAGAGACTAAAGAAGCAACGTCCCCTACCCTTCGTGCAGCACGACATCCGCTGCATCCCCACCCGGCAGTTCCCCGGCGCCCTGGCCTGAGGTGGCGCAAATCCGCTTTTCTCGCGTGACGTCCCCGCCTCTCGTCACCCGCTACCCGGTGGCGAGTTCAAGGCAACAAAGGTACAAGAGTCGGTCCCCCAATATGTCCGGCGATGGAATCATCGGCTCGGCACGGGAGGGCCAGGCAGCCCTGCCGGACTTGCGAGACGCGGGCGGCCGCAATTCGTGGGCTGGGTGCTTTGAAGGTGGGGGAGCAAGTTAACGTAGGCAACAACGTCCCCCATTACGTCCTGTTCGGTAAAAGCATGGACCCTCTTGGAAAACTTTATGCCCGGAGAGGATGTCACAATTTGTGATATCCTCATAACCTCCTGGCGGGTCAATTCGAACACGAAATCCGGCGGGAAGCGGCGGATATTGCGGCGGACCGCCTGGTTCAGGACGCGGGTCTCCACGCGGTACAGCGCGGCCAAGTCGCGATCCAGCATGACCTTCTGCCCGCGGAGGAACAGGATCGCACTCTCGATCTTCGCAAGCCCGTAGTCCCGGCTCACCGTTGAAGCCTCCGCTGCACAGAGCAGGCAGCGATCAGCCGTCAGCCCAGAGGGAACCGCTCGACGCCGCACACATGGCCAGGTCCCCTTCACAACGTCAAACGGGTTCCGGCTACAGGCGGGCGAGGGCGTAGTCGTCGAGGTCCACGCGGACTGCCCTAGCCCAGAGGCGGTCGATCTCCGCTATCGGGGCGGCCTGCGGTCGCCACCGGCCGGGCCCGGACCAGTGGCCCCCCAACCGGTCAGTCAGCGCCCCGCTTCGTCCCCGCTCTCTTCCGGGTGACATTCCGAAGAGGCTTCCGGCTCCCCCTGCTTCGCCCCGACGGAAAGAGGGTGTCCACCGTCTCCCCGGCCAGAGCTGCCAGGGACATCACACGCACGTGCTCGCCAAGCGGGTAGCTGGCGGTGCCTGGATGGAGGACCACCAGGCCCTCCAGCCGCAGGTCCTTCAGCGCAATGCGCATGGAGGGCGTGAGCCTCGGGGCATCCATCCGCTTGAATTCGACACCCAAGCGTCGCCCCCTCTTGAAAAGGAAGAGGTCCAGCTCGGCCCCCTGGTACGTAGCCCAGAAGTACGCCTCGTCCGGCCGGACCGCTTTGAGCGTCTCTTCCAGGGCGTATCCCTCCCACGAGGCCCCGCACTTGGGGTGGGCGAGCAGCTCCCTCTCGGACCGGATGCCCAGGAGCTGGTGCAGCATCCCGCTATCCCGGAAATAGACCTTGGGAGCCTTGACCTGCCGCTTGCCGAGATTCTCGTGCCAGGGCGGGAGCTGCCGAACCAGGAAGAGGCCCGTCAGCAGGTCCAGGTACCGGCGCACTGTGGACTCGCCGACGCCGAGGGATCGGGCGGGATCCGCCGCGTTCCACGCCTGGCCGTGCATGTGCGCCAGCATGGTCCAGAACCTCAGCAGGGCGGGGGCCGGGATGGTCACGCCGAGCTGCGGGAGGTCCCGTTCCAGAAATGTCTGGATGAACTCTTTCCGCCATGCAAAGCACTCGACCGGGGAACGGGCAAGAAACGCCCGCGGAAATCCTCCCCGCACCCAGTGGCGCGCCTGCGCCGCGACCCCCACCTCGACCAGGCTGAACCCTGCCAGGATGATGGTCTCCAGTCGCCCCGCCAGGGATTCCGACGACTGCCGCAACAGCGCGGGGGAGGCACTCCCCAGCACCAGAAACCGCGCCGGCAGGGGGGTGCGATCCGCGAGCACCCGCAGCACCGGGAACAGGTCCGGCCTCCGCTGTACCTCGTCAATCACCACGACGCCGCGGAGACGAGCCAGGGCGGTCATGGGCTCGTCCAACCTGGCGAGGCTGGCGGGATCCTCCAGATCGAAGTAGTTCAGCGACTCCGCCGGCACGAGCTGGCGTGCCAGCGTGGTCTTGCCGCTCTGGCGCGGGCCGACGAGGGCCACCACCTGGCTCCGCTTGAGGGCGCGCCGGATCTCTTCCAGGACCCCGGGTCGTTCGATCATGGAGGGATACTACCATGAAAATCCACCATAGTATATTCGATTTTCATGGTGCATTTCGGCCGCCGATCCCCCGCCGGCTGGCCGACCAGGGTCCCGCCGGGGAAGGCGGAGCCGGCGGGGCGCGCCAGGCATTGCCGAGACAGTCGTGGGGAGTAGAACAGACCTACAGGCGGGCGAGGGCGTAGTTGTCGAGGTCCACGCGGATGTACTTCGCCAGCAGGGGATGGACGCGCTCGACTTCCCCGAAGACCTGCCGGGCGATGTGGCGGTACGAAACGTGCCCCTGCTTGGCGGAGCGGAGCTGGACGAAGTGGTGGATCTCCCGGAGGTTCCAGGTGAACAGGACGCGCTTGCGGAAGGCCAGGGGAAGCACGTATTGCGCCTCCCGAGGGAAATCGCGGGCGATGATGTCGTGTGCCTCCCGGGCGCGGGCCATGCACTCTTCGTACGTCGGCAGCAGGCCGTAATGCGCCATCTCGGCTGGCGTGCTGTAGCCGTGGGAGGCGCCGAGTTCCTGCGGGATCTGGGTGCACATCCGGTGCCGCTGGATGTCCCGGAAGGCCCCGAAGTCCACCAGGATGTCGAAGGTATAGGTCAGATGCTCCAGCGCCCGTAGCGGCTGGTCGTGCGCGCCCCGTCGCTTCAAATATTCATCGATCACCCGCTTCTTCTCTTCACGAGAAAGCTTTCCCACCCGCTCTTCCACCTGCCGGAACGGATGCGCAGAGTAGCCGTACAGGATGGCCGCGACCAACTGATCCTCGGCGTCCTCCGGATACCGGGCCAGGGAGACGTCCGGCGTCTCCTCGGGAACACAGCCGGTGAACTGCCGTGAGGCCAGGGCCGCCACGGCCTGGTGCGTCTCGGCCATGTAGGGGTTGAAGTCGGCATACTTGAGGAGGGTGGGAATGATCTTCTGGCCCTCGGCCTTCATCCGGGCCCCGATCTCCCGCGACTCTTCCAGGGGATGCGACAGGAGCTTGCTGATCATGTGCTCCAGGACGCGCCCGTTCACGGTCACGCCGATGTTGGTCAGGGTGGCCGCCGGCAGCACGTAGCGGAGGATGTCGCAGCCCTTGGCGCGGCAGGCCGCCTCGTACCCGCGCTCGGTCTGTTGCGCCTCCCGCGGCATCTCACGCTTGATGGCGTCGACGACCGGCGCGGTCAGGCGCGCGTAGGTTCCCAGCAGGAAGCTGCACGTCTCTTCGTAGAGCTTCCCGTGCGGCGAGGCCATCAGGCAGGGCACGCGATAGAACTTGTCCCGGTCGAAGACCACGTACCGGGTGGACTTCTCGGTGTACGAGGCCAACCGCGTGTCCTCGATGATCTTGCTGGCGACGATGGAGACGTCCTCGATGGCGAGATGCGCCACCGCGTGCTCCGCCACGGAGGCGTGCCCGTAGCCCACCACCCACTTCTCGTGGAACTCCTTGGCCTTCTGCCGGGCGAGAGCCAGCTCGTCCTGATCCGTGGCCGCCCATTGCAGCCGCTCTTCCAGGTCCAGGTCCTTCTCCTGGATGAGCCTCAGGAGGTTGCGCCGTAGGCTCTCCCGGCTGCGGCTGTAGTACGCGAACAGGACCGCCACCACCTCCTCCGGCAGATTCTTCAGGGCGAAGATGGGCCGGTCCACGTTCGTCACGTAGGGCGAGAGGACGGCAACCTCTTCCGGCGTGAAAACCTCAGTCATCGCCCATTTCTTTCTCGGCCCCCGGCTCACAGCCCTCGTTTGGTCTCATCGCTATCGCTATCGGTTCTTCCTCCTCGGCTCTCGGCTCGCGGCTCTTGGCTCTCCGGGCTCGGTGCTCGGTGCTCGGTGCTCGGCTCCAAATGTGTTACAGCTCCTCTTCTTCCTCCTCGGTCTCGGCCATCAGCTCGAGGAAGTCCTGGTACCACTCGGTCTGCTGCTGGAGGAGAAAGGCCACCCCGTCCTTGATCCACCCGAGGCGGATCTCGCCGACACAGCCGATGTATCGCTCGAGCTCCTTGAGGCGGGCGCGATCCCCGTTGGTCGAGCCGGGGCCGGTGTTCTCCTCCACCCATTCCGCCAGTCCCTGGAGGTCTTCCTCCTCCAGGATCGCCCGGCCGACGTACACCGTCCGCACGCCTTCCGCCTTGGCGATCATCAGGAACCCGAACCAGTCGTCGGGCTCGCCCTGCCACCAGACCGCAGGCAGTTCCTCCCCGACGTAGCCGGGAAACGTCAGAAGCCCCTGCTGCACCGCGGCCTCTCTGATCTCATCGTAGAGCCTGGACAGATCCGTCATGCGAGGCATCTCGGTACCCCTCAGGATTTCAGGGAGCGGCTGGCCACGCCGACCGTTCCTTCCTCACCATGCCACATAAACCGGCAGGTCCCGGCCTTGCGAGGGAATCTTGACGAACCCCTCGCGGCGGCCGTAGGCCACGACCTCTCGCAGGATCTCCACATCCATCCTGCAGTAGTCCACCACCCGCTGCCGCAGCGCCGGATCGCCGGAGCGCCACCATTTCACCGCGTCCAGTCCGGACGCCGTCTTCCCCTTCCCCAGGGTCGCCTGGGCCACGCTCTGCAGGCTCACCCGGAACCCCAGCCGACGCTTGAGATCCTGCAGCAGGTCGAGGCTCTTCCCGCCCAGCTCCCGCACGTCCCCGTAGGCCGACAGCACCTCCAGGTCGAAGCGCAGGCCGTTGAACGTCACGATCCGATCGAAGGCGCGCAGCTCCCCGATCAGCCTGCCCGCGTCCGGCTCGTACCATTCCCTGTAGTCGTTGGCCGCATCCCAAGTCACGGCCACGGACAGGCCGAATGCCCGGATGTTGTCCCAGCCGCCCTGCACCTCGTCGGCGACGCGCTGGGTCTCTACGTCCAGGTAGATCTCTGTCATGGCCATCGGCTGCTCGCTGCTGGGGGCGTCATCCTAGTACGCGGCCCGCGAAAAGAGCAAGGAAGAAGTGAGAGCCGAGAGTGGAGAGCCGCGGGATGGGGGGCAGGGGGGCGAGGACATCAATGCCGAATGCGGATTGCGGAATGCGGAATGGCAGGAACTGAGCGACGTGGAACGTAAGGCGTGAAGAGTGAGGAGTGAAACGTGAGGCGGCATCAGTCGAGGAGTTCCTCGCCGGCGATGATGTCCTGCACGGCCAGGGTGCTGAGCAGGTAGTGGCGGACCCGATAGGTGAGGTGATCGTCTTTCTCCGGGCTGCCGGGCTTCACAACCACCCCGTACCGGCTCTTGGACTGGTCCCGCGTGATGAGATCGCGGGCCAGGTCCTCCTCGACCCGCATGATGGATCGCTGAAACGGCAGCCCCCAGCCGCCGACGTCGATGCCAATGCGGAAGCTCGCCTGGCCCATGAACCCTCCACAAACGGGCGGGATGATACGCGGTCTGGCGGCTTCCCGCAAGCTGCAAGAGGCGACCATCCGCTCCCGCGCCCGGAGCCGGGCGGGGCCATTCCCCGTCGAGGCGCCCGGCCGCATCGCCAGCCCGGAAGCGCGTTGCGATTCCCTTGACATTCGCCTCCGGTGGGGGGTAGGCTCTATGGGCCGAGGAGGCGGACATGTCCAAGATCATGGTGGTGGACGACGAATTGCTGCTCCGGTCCATGCTCAAGGACGCCCTGGAAGAGGCCGGCCACACCGTGGTGCTTGCGGAGAACGGCCAGGCTGCCCTTGCCCGCGCCAAGTCCGAGTCCCCGGACTGCATCCTGCTCGACATCATGATGCCGGGGCTCGACGGCTACGAGACCTGCGCGGCCATCAAGGCAAATCCCCAACTGGTGGCCATTCCCATCATCCTCATTTCGGCCACCACGGACCTCCGGGTCATCGACCGCGCCGAGCAGGTGGGCGCGACAACCGTCCTGCCCAAGCCGGTCCCCATCGAGCAGCTCGAGCAAGCCCTGATACTGGCGCTCAACCCTCCCAAACTCTGATCGGTCGATCGTGAACCCATCGGTATCCCCGGATCGGCCATCCGCCAATTGGCTCATAATACTTGATGGCTCATGGCTCCTTACCTTCAGCCATAAGCTATGAGCCATCAGCAAAATGCTCCCGAACGTTTCCTCCCTGTGTGAGGAGATCGGGGAGCGGCGCAGGTTTCTTGAAGGCACACGCAGGCAGGTGAGACATGGCCAGCTCGACTACAAGGAAGTGGGGTGTCGTTGCGCTCATCGCGGTCCTCGTCCTGGTCGCCGGGGGGATCGTCGGCTTCCGGATGGCCGTCGGGATCATCAAGGGCAAGATCGTGGAGGCCCTGGGCCCGGAGAGCGAGGTCAAGGATCTGAAGGTTGGCTGGTTCACCGTCGAGGTGGACGGGCTCCGCATCAAGGGCCGCCAGGGATGGCCGGCCGCCGACGCCCTGCGGGTCGAGCGGGTCGTGATCGCCCCCAGCGTGCGCAGCCTTCTCTCCGACACGATCCGGATCAGCTCCATCACCGTCGTCCGGCCGTACCTCTCCGCCCTGCGCACTCGGGATGGGAAGCTGCAGGTCGTCCCCAGCCTGCTGGAGGGACCGGCCCAAAAGGGCAAGGGCCCCGCCGGCCCTCCTGCGCGGGCGGTCGCCATTTCGCGCCTCACGGTGGAGGACGGCGCGGCGGAGCTGTTCGACGCCACAGTGGCCCAACCGCCGGTCAAGATCCGTCTCGAAAGGATCCAGGGCACGGTGCGCAATGTCATCGTCCCGAGCCTGAAGGGCAAGAGCCAGTTTGATCTCACCGCCGTGGTGAAGGGGGTCCGCCGGGATGGGCGCGGCAGCCTTGCCGGGTGGGCCGAGGGGGCGAGCAAGGACTCCTCGGTCAAGACGGAGCTTCGGTCACTAGACCTGGTAACATTCCAGCCATACCTCTCCAAGGCGGCCGAGACGCGCATCCAGAATGGCGCCTTGGATCTGGACCTGCAATCCGAGGTGAGGAACAACCACATTCAAGCTCCGGGCAAGGTCGTCATCACGGATCTGGAGTTTGCTCCCGCCGCGGGTGCCCTGGACACCTTCATGGGCCTCCCTCGCGCGGCCATAGTCAACTTCCTGAAGAACAAGGACAACAAGATCGTGGTGAACTTCACCATCGAGGGGGACATCAACAATCCCCAATTCACCCTCCGTGAGGCTTTCGCCACGCGCATGGCGTCCGGCATGGCGGAAATTCTGGGGCTGAGCATCCGCGGCGTGGCCGAGGGCGTTGGGACCCTGGGGCGGAAGGGCGTAGAGACAGCGGGCGAAGCGGTCAAGGGCCTGGGGGGCGCCTTGCAGGGACTCTTCGGCGGCCAGAAGAAGAAGTAGAAACAGGAAGCCCCGGCGGACGGCCGGGGCCGCAGTCACGACGGGATATCGTCAGGTCGGATCAGGTCCGTCCGGGGGCCTCGCGGCGCTCGGCGCTTCCCTCCGTTTCACGCTCGCCCGGGGGCCTGGCGCTTCTTCGAGAGGACTAGGACGGTGCGCTCGGGGTCCCTGGGGTTGGCGCTCTCCATCACGTCGTAGCCTTCCTCGCAGCGCTGGCACCAGATCTCTTCCAGGCCGGGGCGCAGCACCAGGATCTCGAGGCAGTTCGGGCAGCTCACCTCTGCCTTTTCCCACGGGGCGTCCATGGCCGCTCTCCCGATCCGGATCCTGCGAAGGCCAGGCACGACTTGCGTCAATAGTATAGCGACCACCCGAAGGCCCCGTCGAGGCTTTTCTGCAACTCGCCTACCCCGTCAAACATTCGGGGCATGCGCGCGGGCCCTCCTCTCATGCCTTTTCCCATCCTCCAGTCTTCGGCTTGACCCTCACCGGCGAATGCGATAGATTTCGCCCGAGCCACTCACCAGGAGGACTGGTCCATGCCCACAGAGCGCAAGATTCGGATCACGGCAGGGAAGGTGAGCGCCGAGGCGGTGCTGAACGACTCGCCGACGGCCACCCAAATCTGGGACGCCCTGCCCATCGAGGGACGCGGCAACACCTGGGGCGACGAGATCTATTTCTCCATCCCGGTGGATGCCAAGCAGGAGAAGGACGCCCGCGACATCGTCGCCGTGGGCGAACTGGGGTACTGGCCCCCGGGGAGCGCCTTCTGCATCTTCTTCGGCCGGACGCCGGCCAGTACCGACGACCGGCCCCGTGCGGCCAGCGCCGTGAACATCCTCGGCCGGATCCAGGGGGACGCCACCGTCTTCAAGGCTGTCTCCTCCGGGACGCGAGTGCATCTGGAGCGGGCGTGAGTCAACCGCCCGCGCAGATCGCGCCGGATGCCGGGCCGGACGGCGGAAACATCGAGGCGCTGGACGACTTCCTCCGGACCCTGCTCCCCCGCCAGGCGAGCCGCGGCCACCTGGTGCACATCGAGGTGGTCCCCACCCGGAACCCCCGGTACGCCGACCCGGATCCGCCGCTGCCCCGCGCCCTCCAGGACGCACTTCGCGCCGACGGCATCGATCGGCTGTACACCCACCAGGTCGAGGCGCTGGGTTACGCCCGGGCCGGCCGGGACGTCCTGGTCGTCACCGGGACCGCCTCGGGCAAGAGCCTGGCCTACCAGTTGCCCGTCTTGGAGACCCTCCTCCGCGACCCGGACGCAGGCGCCCTCTTCCTGTTCCCGACCAAGGCGCTGGAGCAGGACCAGCTGAAATCCCTCCAGCGCCTCATCCCCTGGGGATCGGGCATCCGGGCCGAGATCCTGGACGGCGACACGCCGGCCCACCGCCGGGCGCAGCTCAGGGAGGAGGTCCCCCACATCCTCATCAGCAACCCGGACATCCTGCATCTCTCGCTGCTGCCGCATCACGCGGCCTGGAAAACCTTCTGGGAGCGGCTCCGCTGGATCGTCCTGGACGAACTGCACACCTATAAAGGGGTCTTCGGCTCCCACATCGCCCACGTCTTGCGCCGGCTGCATCGCGTGACGGCCTTCTACGGCAGCCACCCGCGCTTCGTCGCCTGCTCGGCCACGATCAGCAACCCGGCCGAGTTCGCCGGCGCGCTCGCCGCGCGCGATTTCGCCCAGGTCGACGACGACGGCTCCACGGCCAGGGGCAAGCGCTTCGTCTTCGTGAACCCCACCGGGAGCCCCTACGGCGAGGCGACCGACCTCCTCCTCCACTGCATCCAGGGCGGGCTCAAGACCATCGCCTTCGCCAAGGCGCGGAAGATCGCCGAGCTGATCACCATGTGGGCCCACCAGGCGGCGCCGCACCTGCGGGACCGGATCCGCGCCTACCGCGCGGGGTACCGCCCGGAGGAGCGGCGCGCCATCGAGCGCGGGCTGTTCCACGGGAAGCTGCTGGGCGTCGTCTCGACCTCGGCCCTGGAGCTGGGGATCGACGTCGGGGGACTGGATGCGTGTCTTCTGGTCGGCTATCCCGGCAGCATCGCCAGCACCTGGCAGCGGGGCGGCCGCGTCGGGCGCGCCGGCCAGGAGGCGCTGATCATCCTCATTGCCCTGCCCGACGCCCTGGATCAGTACTTCATGCGCCACCCTCGCGATTTCTTCGCCCGCGATCCCGAGGCGGCGGTCATCGACCCGCGGAACCGCCGCATCCTCTCGGACCACCTGGTGGCGGCCGCGGCCGAGCTGCCCCTCGGCCCGGCCGACGCGGCCCTGTACGGCCCCGATCTCCCCGAGCGGATCGCCGAGCTGGCCGCCGAGCGCCGCCTGATGCAGAGCGCCGACGGGCGCGAGTGGTACGCCCGCCGCAGGAACCCGGCGCGGGAGATCAGCATCCGCGGGATCGGCGAGACCTTCGCCATCCTGGATCCGGCCGGCAAGACGATCGGCAGCGTGGACGGATTCCGCGCCGTCCATGAATGCCACCCGGGCGCCGTGTACCTGCATCAGGGGCGCCAGTTCGAAGTGACTGCTCTGGACCTCGCCCAGCGCAGGGTGCGGGCCCGCCCCGTCGAGGTGGATTACTACACCCAGACCACCGGCGAGAAAGAGACGGAGATTCTCCACTGCCAGGAGTTCCGCCAGGTGAAGGGCAGCGTGGCGCGCCTGGGGCGGCTGAAGGTGACCGAGCGGGTCACCGGCTTCGAGAAGCGCCGGATCTTCGGCCAGGACCGGATCGGAAGTTACCCGCTGGATTTGCCGCCGCACACCTTCGAGACGCAGGGTCTCTGGTTCGAGATCCCGGAGCGGATTCGCGATCACGTGAAATACGCGGCGCCGGGCGGCCTCCACTTCATGGGCGGGATTCACGCCGTGGAGCACGCCATGATCGGCCTTTTCCCCCTCTTCGCCCTCTGCGACCGGGGGGATGTCGGCGGGATCTCGTACACGTTCCACCCGCAGGTCGGCCGGCCGGCGGTCTTCATCTATGACGGATACCCCGAGGGGATCGGCCTGGCGGAGCGGTGCTATCGCGTCCTGGAGGACCTCATGGCCCACACCCTCCGCCTCCTCCAGGACTGCCCCTGCGAGACGGGCTGCCCCTCGTGTATCCACTCGCCCAAGTGCGGCTCGGGCAACAAGCCGCTGGACAAGTCGGCGGCCATCCTCACCCTCCAGGGCCTCCTCGGCCTGATCGAAATCCCGGAGGACGCGGCGATTGCCGCATCGGCGTCAGCCCCCGCCCTGCCCCGGGTGTCCCCGGTCCCGCTCGCACCGGCCGCAAAGTCTAACGCGCTCCGGGCTGGCGCTCCCCGCGTCCTCGTCCTCGACATCGAGACGCAGCGGAGCGCCGAGGAGGTGGGCGGCTGGGAGAACTGCGACCGGATGGGCCTGGCCGTGGCCGTCACCGCGGACCTCGAGACGGGTGAGCCGCGCGTCTACACCGAGGGTGAGGTGGACGATCTCCTCACGGATCTCACTCGGGCGGCCTGCATCATCGGCTTCAACCTGCGGCGGTTCGACTTCGGCGTCCTGCGGGGGTACCGGGACCTAGATTACGCGGGGCTGCCCGCCCTGGACATCCTGGAGGAGGTCCATGCGAGCCTGGGCTTCCGCTTGAGCCTGAATCACCTGGCCCAGGAGACATTGGGCGCCCCGAAGCTGGCCGACGGCCTGCAGAGCCTGGCCTGGTGGAAGGCCGGCGAGGTGGACAAGATCATCGAATACTGCAAGGCGGATGTGGACCTGACGCGCCGGCTCTTCGATTTCGGCCGGACGCACGGCTACCTCCTCTACCGGGACTATCAGGGTCGGGCAACCAGGCTTCCCGTCCGCTTCGGGGAAAAAATCCTGTTGTCGAGCGGAAGATTTGGGTATAATGCCTCCCTTCAATGACAAGGAGGTGGTCACCTTGGGGGACGGGAAGACGATCGGGCTGGAGAACATTCGAGGGGGGCGGGCGCCCAGCGCCCGCATGTTGGATTATCGCACGGTCACACGCGCCTACGCCTTTTTAACGCCGGTCTACGACATCCTGTTTAATAAGATCTTTCATTCCGGCCGGGTGGCCGCGATCGATCTTCTGGAGATCAAGCCAGGAGACCGCGTCCTGGAAATCGGGGTGGGGACGGGGCTGAACCTCCCCCTGTATCCTCGCGACTGCCAGGTCACGGGCATCGACATCTCGGTGGAGATGCTCCAGAAGGCCAGGGAGCGGTCGAAGGAACTCGGGCTGACCAGCGTCACGCTGGGGCTGATGGATGCCTCCGACCTCGAGTTTCCCGACGACACCTTCGACCACGTCCTGGCCACGTACGTGATCAGCGCCGTGCCGGACCCCGTGAAGACGCTCGTCGAGATGCGGCGCGTTTGCCGGCCCAAGGGCCACCTGGTGATCCTGAACCACTTCCGGAGCGAGAACCCGATCCTCGGCGCCGTGGAGTGGATGCTGGCCCCCGTCTGCACCCGGATCGGATTCAAGACCGATCTGAAACTCAAGCCGCTCCTGGAAAAAGCGGCCCTGTCTCCGGATCAGATGCACCGCATCAACGTGATGATGATGAACGGCTGGCGTCTGGTGCGCTGCATCAAGCCTCAATAGGCGGCTGATCCGGCAACGCGGAGATTCTCCCTGGCCCCGGGGGCGGTGTCCCGGGGCCATTGTGTCTCTCGGAGGCATGCCATGACCATGAAGCTCATGAAGGCATTCATTTCCCTGGAGGATGGAATGCGCATCCTCCTGGACTGTGTCGACCCCATCACCCGGACAGAGCGCGCGGGCCTACTCCAGGCCACGGGCCGGGTCCTGGCCGAACCCGTTGTGGCCGGCATGTCCGTCCCGCCGTTCCCGCGGGCGGCCATGGACGGCTACGCCGTGATTGCCGAGGATACGTTCGGGGCCGGAAACTTCAACCCGGTGCGCCTCACCCTGATCGAGGTGATCCATGCCGGCGACATCGCGGGAAGGCATGTGGAGCGAGGCACCTGCATCCAGGTGGCCACCGGCTCGCCGATCCCCGCGGGGGCCGATGCCGTCGTCCAGGTCGAGGATACGGAGCTGGAAGGAGAGTCCGCGGCTGCGGGGAGGGTGAAGATCTACAAGCCGGTCTATCCTCGCCAGAACGTCTCGCCGCGGGGCGAGGACATCCAGTCCGGTCGCGAGGTCCTGCCCTCCGGCACCCGCCTCGACCCCAGCAAGATCGGCGTCCTTGCCGCCCTGGGGATCACGGAGATCCCCGTCTTCGCCAAGCCGACCGTGGCCGTGATCCCCTCGGGGAACGAGATCGTGCCCCCCGGCGATCCCCTGGAGCCGGGGAGGATCTACGACATCAACTCCTACACGCTCTCGGCCCTGGTCCAACAGATCGGAGGGATCCCCAGGCTGTTCCCCATCATGAAGGACACGCTGGAGGACGTGCGGCGCACGCTGCGCGAGGCGCTGGTCTGCGACATCATCGTCCTCTCCGGCGGCAGTTCCGTGGGCGAGCGGGACGTGATGCTGGAGGCCGTCGAGGGCATGGGCGAGGTGAAGTTCCACGGCATCGCGGTCAAGCCCGGAAAGCCGACCCTGTGCGGGGTCATCGAGGGAAAACTGCTCCTCGGGATGCCCGGGTATCCCACCTCGTGCCTGACCAACGGCTACGGCCTGCTGGTCCCGGTCCTCTGCAAGCTGGCGCGCCTCCCCGAGGCGCGGACGGGCGGGATCGAACTGCCCATGTCGCGCCGCTACACCTCCACCATCGGGCGGCATCAATATCTGCCGGTCCGGGTCGAGCACGGCGAGGTGGTTCCGGCCTTCAAGGAATCGGGCGCCATCACCTCCATGGCGGACGCCGAAGGCTACATCGAGATCCCGGCCAACGTGGACCTGGTGGAAAAAGGGGAGCGGGTCCTGGTGAAGTTCTTCTGAGCGGTCCCGCGCCGGACGATATTCGCGGCCGGGGCCGGAAGGGAAGAGGACAGGGGTGTGAACATGCGCAACGCAGGGAAGGGCTTGGCCCAGGGGGTATTGGCGGCGACCCTTTTGGTGTCGGCGACGGCATGGGCGGCCGAATCGCCGGGCACCAACGGGACCCTGTACGAGATGGAGGTGATGGGCGTCGCGGCCGATCCGGCCTCCGGGGCCCCCGTCGTTTACCTCCGGGGCAAGCAGGACAAGCGCGAGCTTTACATGTTTATCGGCCCCTTCGAAGCGCAGGGGATCATCCTGCCCCTCCAGGGGATGCAGCCGCCCCGGCCTTACACGCACGACCTCATGCTCGGGGCAATGCACCGCTTGCAGGCCACGGTCAAGCGCGTCGTCATCACCGAGATGCGCGACAACACCTACTTCGCCAATCTGATCCTGGATGTTCAGGGAAAAGAGATCGTCCTCGATTCCCGGCCCAGCGACGCCATTGCGCTGGCCCTGCGGGAGAATGCGCCCATCCTGGCGGCGGAGAAGGCCTTCGTCCGGACCCCGCGGGCCGGCCGGCCGGAGGGTGATAACCCATGACGCGAACCATAGTCCTCCTCGTTATTCTGGCCGCTGCGGCGAGCGCCGCGGCCGCGGCCGACCCGGAGACGCCGCCAACGGCGGACGCTCAGGCGCCGGCCGTTCCACCGGCGGCCGCTCCTTCGCCCACTGCTCCACCGGGGAGCACCCAGCCGCCGGCTTCACCACCGGGGGCGGCCCAGCCCCCGGCCGCCACTGACCCGCGCATCCAGGAGTCAATCCAGCGCTACAATGCCGGGGTCGGTGCTCTCCAGCGACGGGACCTGGAATATGCTCTCTATCAGTTTCGCGAGGCGATCCGGCTGAACCCCAACCTGGTGGAGGCCTACCACAATCTGGGCATCACCCTCCTCGAACTCCGCCAGCCCGAGCCGGCCATCGAGGCCTTCACCCGGGCGCTGGAGATCGCTCCGGAACACGTCGAGGCGCGCCTGGGCCTCGGGATGGCCTATCGGAGTAGCGGCGACCTGACGCGCGCCATCGCCGAGCTCACCCGGATCCTGCCCAAGAGGGCGGACGACCCCCAGCTCCACCTGGCCCTCGGCGACATCTACCGGCGCGCCAAGCAGCCCAGCCTGGCCGCCGAGCACTTCCGCGAGGCGACCCGCCTGGCTCCGGCCGACGCCTCGATTCGCTTTCATCTCGGGCTGGCCTACGCGGACGCCGGGGAGACCGACCAGGCCATCGAGGCTTTCCACGAGGCCGTCGGGCTTCGCCCCGAGGACGCCGACGCCTACTACAACCTGGGCGTGGTGGTGGGGGAGAAGATTCGAGCCCTGGTGGATGAAAAGGTGGCGGCCTATCGCCGCGCCGTGGAACTGCGTCCGGCCCTGGCGGATGCCCATTACCATCTGGGCGTGGCCTACATCCAGAAGGCCCAGCTCAGCCGGGTGGAGGAGAAACGCTCCCTGCTCCAGTTGGCCCTGGAGCAGTTCCGGCTGTTCCAGCAATCCGCCCCGCAGGATCCCAAGGCGGCGGCAGCCACCCAGAACATCAAGGTGCTCGAGCCCCAGGTGAAGTGACGGCCAGGGAAAGGGACGCCTGGTCGGGAGAGGCGTTCCCCGGAAACGCGACGGGAGCCAGTATGGGCACCGCGCTTCTGATCACGGGCGCTCCGGGCGTGGGGAAGACGACACTGATCCGCGCCGTGGTCGCCGAATCAACCCTCAAGGCCGGCGGCTTCGTCACAGAAGAGATCAGGGAGGGCGGAGAGCGCGTCGGCTTCCGGGTGAGCACCCTGGACGGGCGCGTCGGCATCCTGGCCCACGCCACGGCGGTGAATGGGCCCCGGGTCGGCCGCTACCAAGTGGACGTGCCGGCCTTCGAGGCCGTGGGGGTCGCGGCCCTGGAGGCGGCCACGGCCGAGGCTGACGTGATCGTGGTGGACGAGATCGGCAAGATGGAGCTCTGCTCTCCCCGGTTCGTTCCGGCGCTGGAGACCGCGCTCGCCTCGCGAAAGCCGGTCCTGGGGACGGTCCTGCAAGCGCCGCATCCGTGGATTGACGGCCTGAAGCGACGCCCGACAGTGGAGCTGTACCGGCTCACGGTGCGGAACCGGCAGGACCTCAAGGATGCGCTCCTCGCCCGACTGCTGTGTGAGGTCCGCCCCTGACCCTGCCCTTCGCCCGAATCGCCGCCTTCGCCAACGTGGCCCGAGGACGCCCAGGCCGTCCCCCTCTCGTGCACGGCGGGCGCCATCATCTATTATAACGCGGCTTGCCATGGCCAGTCTGATGACGGACCAGGTCGGGAGCACGCTCACGCCGCGCCGGTCTTCCCTGTGCTCGACTTCGGGGCACCCGGCGGAGCCGCATATCGCGGGAACACCCGGTGCAGCCCGGCCGGATCCTCGTCCGGGAGAAACTTCGGCAGCATCACCTTGGTGAAGGCCCGGCTCCCGGCGAACTGGACTTCGGTCGTGGCCACGGGCGCCCAGTCGGATGTGACGATGGCGGCCCGGGTGTGCCAGAGCCTTCCTTTGGCGCCGGACGCGGTCACGGCCGACCGATCGCCCAGGATCAACAGGGGTTCGCCGTAGGCGACGGGCCGGCCGAGGCACACCGTCACCCGATTGGACAGGCCGCATTCCCCCTGACGCAGGGCGCCCATCCACCAGCCAATCTCATCGGCCACGATGCAGAGGTACCCGGGAAACAGGCTGCCGTCCGCAGAGCGGAAGTGGGCCGGCGGCTGGAGGCGCTTCCACACCAGGGCGTCGTTGTAGTCGAATCGGACCTGGGCGCCCCGGGCGTTGCGCAGGCCGCAAGCCAGGCAGAACTCGTAGCCGGGAACCTCGTGGGCCCGTCGGTGCGAGTCCTCCCACCGTCGGCGCGTCTCCGGGCCCACGGGCGGGAGCGGTCCTGCCATCAAGGACACCGCGGCCTCCGCGAGGGGCCGTTCGTCCCGTAGGATGCGGCTGTGCCACTCGTCATCGGCGGGCACCACCTCGGCCGCGAGCGGCGTCTCCAGGGGCACCTCGCGGTGCAGCACCACGTCGATCCGCACCGGCCGCGGCATGGGACCCGCGCCGCCGCCCTCGTTCCGGAACAGGCGCACCATCTCGAAGAGCATGGCAGTCACTCCCCCACCATGCCCCGCCTCCGGCGGCCCCTGCAGGTCGGCCGTGAAGGTCACGCTGGCCCGCATCCGGTCGGGCCTCCGCGCCTGGATCCTCACCAGGTCGCGGAAGTAGTCCTCCATGGGCGGTAGGGTCATGGCCCATTTCCCTTTTTTCGTCTTTTCGCGCTCTCGGCTCGGCGCCCGGCGCTGGCCTCCGGGTGGGTCATCGCCGCCTCGCTTCGCCCACCCGATTCTCAGCCGCCGGACGGTCCTGGTAGTACTCCTGGATCACACGGAGGAACAGCGGGTGCGGGTTGGCCTGGGCGCGACGGGACCGGACGTGATCCAGCGCCGCCGGCAGGGAGAGGCCGTGCCGCTCGTGCAGGTAGCAGACGGCCAGCGCCGGGGAGCGGGAGACACCCGCCACGCAGTGCACGAGGACCGGCCCGTGCCGCCGCGCCTCGTCAACGAACGCCACGACGCCGGGCACGAACTCGGCCAGCCGCTCGTCCGGATCGTCGATGGGCACTTCGTGATACAGGATGCCGGGGAAGCGGGGGTTCTCCTCGCGATTGCTGGCGTCCACGACGGCGCGGATGCCGTGCCGGGTGAGCGTGTCGAGATCCGACGCCGCCACCAGGCTCCCCACCGCGAGATCCCCGGTGATGAAGTCGATCCGGTCCTCGCCGTCCGGCCCATCGCCGTTCCACAGCCATGACATCGTTACCATCTCCGTTCGGAAGGCGGCGGGATTCTACGGGATGCCCACCGGGCCGGCAAGGGAAAAGGCGTGTGGGTGCGCTGAGCCATCTGGTGTGAAGCGCAAGATCGGGAGGGCGGCGGGGCCGGTCAGAACCGCGTGCCGAGCTTCTGCAGCTCCTCCCACGCGCGGGTGTTGTCCGAGTCCATGGCCAGGACCTCGCGCAGCCGCTGCTCCGCCTCCCGTTTCTCAGCCGGACCCAACTGCGCCAGCGAGATGGCGAGGTTGAGGCGCCAGGTCACCTGCTCCACATCGCTGCGCAGGGCCTGGCGGTAGGCCGTCACCGCCTCCCGGTAGCGCCCCAGCCACATCAGGGTCTCGCCCCGGTCCGCTTGGAATTGGCCGCTGGCTTCGCCCAGCTTCGCCGCCTCGTCGAAGGCTGTGAGGGCCCGGTCGTAGGCCTTCTGGGCCAGGAGCGCGCCCCCCACGCCGAAGAGGACGCGCTGGTCCGTCGGACGATCCCGCTGGATCTCGCGGTACTCGGCCTCCGCCTGCTGGTAGGAGCCGTCTTTGTAGAGTGCCTCGGCCAGCGCCAGCCGCGCCTCGGCAAGACGCGGGTTCCGCTCCCGGATCCGGCGCAGGATGGAGATCGCGTCATCGACGTTCAGGCTCCTGGCGACCTCCACGGCCGCCTCCAGGTCCGGGGCCGGTCCCGCCACGACTTTCCGCAACTCCTCCGCGGCCGCGAGGGGCCGGTCGTCCTCCGCCAGGAGCCGGGCGTGGAGCAACCGCGCCTCCGCATCCGCCGGCGCCAGGCGAAGCGCCCGCTCGACCCACTCCAGGGCCCTCGCCCGGTCCTGCGTCGCCCGGTACCCGTAGGCGAGGAAGAGGGCCAGCCGTCCCGTGGGATCGTGCCCGGGATCGGCGTCCTCCACTGCCGGCGGGACGACGAACTCCTTGGTGAGAAGCATGTTCAAGGTTGACGTGTCTCGACCCAGGTTTCGCGGCGCCGAGAACTCCAGCCGAGGCATGTCGTCCAGGTTGACGTCGGCTTGGCCCGCCATCTTCAAGAGCGCCGACTTGGGCATGAGATACATGGCCAGCAGACTGTAGGCGTCCTGGAACCCGAGCTCGCGGAAGTCCCGCTGGGCCGCGGATCGGCCCAGGAGGGCCGCCCTGAGGTCGGCGTAGCGCAGCCGCTGGGGCCGCGTCGTCCCGATGAGCAGCATGTCGCTCTCGTTGACCGCCCACAGCGACACGTCCGGGAAGACCTCGGCGAACGTGCGGTAGACCATGTGGAGATCCTCGGGGGCCATGGCGTAGGTCTGCATCCACTGGCCGAAGACCCCGCCCTCGGTCAGGTGGCTCAGGGCCAGCTGGTAGTATTCCCGCGTGAACAGGTTCCCCACGCCGGCGATCCACGGGTTGGAGGGCTCCGAGATGATCGCGTCGTATCGTTTGCGAGCCGCCAGGAGGTAGTTGCGCCCGTCGGCGTGGATGAAGCGCACCCGGGGATCGTCGTGGATGTGGGCGTTCTTCTCGCCGAAGAATCGCGCCCCCTCGATCACGGCCGGCTCGATCTCCGCCAGCTCCAACTGTTCCACCGGGAAGGCGGCCACGGCCTTGGCCGTCATGCCGCTCCCCATGCCGATGACCAGCACGCGCTTGGCCCTGGGATTGAAGAGCATGGGCAGGTACCCCACCATGAGTTGGGTGGGCGTATCCCCGGTGGAGGCGTCCACCTTCCCGTTGGTCTTCTCGTACACGTAATCCGATCCCGCCGAGCGGTGCACGCTGATCGTGGCGGTGAGACCCTCCCGATAGAAGAGCAGATCGTCCCGCCTCATCCACTCGCGTCGCAGGGGATCCGTGGGCAGGCTGGCGTAATGGCTGGCATAGATGGTGACCCCGCTAGTCATGATCCCCTTGTCCCACGTCCCGAATCCCAGGAAGGCCGAGGTCGACACGACCAGCATGACCGCCGCGGCCAGGAGCCTCCGTCCCGGCCGCACCCGGATGTCCATGGCCACCAGCAGGAGGCCGACCGCGGCGTTCATCACCACGCCGAGGGCGATGCTCCTCTGCACACCGATGGCCGGGATGAGGAGGAACCCGCCCAGGAACGCCCCCGCGATCGCTCCCAGGGTGTTGCTGGCATAGGCCGTCCCGACGCTCCGCCCCACCACGTACAGGCTCCGCGTGTAGATGCGGGCGACCATGGGGAACGTGGCCCCCAAAAGCAGCGTCGGCACGATCATCACCAGGGCGGACAGGAGCATCTGGATGGTGAGGAACTGCTGGAACGAATCGCCGAAGCCGAGCCGAAGCCGCAGGAACAGCAAGGGGAGCCGCTCGAACAGCGGGATCGTGGCCAGGGACGAGAGGGCGATCAACAGTTGCAGGACGCCGAACCCCGCCACCCCGATGTCTCGCGTCCCCCACCAGCGGGCGTACAGCAGGCTTCCCAGGCCCAGACCCACCAGGAACGTCGTGAGCATGACCGAGAAGGAGTAGGTGGACATCCCGATGACCAGGGTAAGGGCCCTCGTCCAGGCGTTCTCGTAGACCATCGCGGCCGCCCCGGAAACGCCGAAGGACACGAGGAGTGCGACGTCCAGGCGGGAGCGGCCCGCTGCCGCCTCGGGGGCGGGCGCGGCCTCGTCCCCAACCTGCCCCGGCGTGACCCGCAGGCCGCGGAGGGCGACCACCAGGATGACGATGGTGGCGGCGATGGCCAGGTTCACGCCGGCGCCCAGCCGGACGGTTCCGCGAAGCCCCAGCCCCGAGATCAAGAGGAACCCGGTCAGGGCGCAGCCCACCACCGCCCCCAGCGTGTTGATGGCGTACAGGTCCCCCACCCGCCGGCCCAGGCTGGCGAGCTGGGACACGCAGAATCGGCTGAGCACCGGCAGCGTTGCGCCCATGAGCGCCGTCGGAATGACGATGACGACGAAGGAGAGAAGGAACAGGACGATGCTGAAGGCGGCGAAGGAGACGTCCACCAGCCCGTACAGGTGGGTGTAGGCCCGCTGCGTCAACGCGAAGAGCGCCGGGACCATGAGGCCGTAAAGTCCCACGCCCCCTTCCAGGAGACCATACGCCAGGAGCGCGTTGCGTCCGGCATCCACAATCCGGCCGAAGACGTAGCTGCCCAGGGCCAGCCCGGCCATGAACGCCGCCAGGACGGTCGCGATGGCGTGGGTCGTGTTCCCGAAGATCTGGGTCAGCATCCGGGCCCAGACCACCTCGTACAGGAGGCCGATCGCGCCGGAGAGGAAGAACAGGACGTAGATGAGGGGCAGCAGGCGGCGAGAGACCGCGGAGGAGATCAGGGTGTGTCCTTTCTGCCGGAAGACGCAGGGGGGGTCTGGGACGCCAAGGAGCGGATATGCGCCACCACGGCGCGGATCTGCTCGTCCGTGAGTTGCATGCCCCAGGCCGGCATGGCATTCGACCGGCCGAACTGCGAACCGCCCTTCTGGATAATGTCGAACAAGAAGCGGTCGCTCACCCCCCGCATGGCGGCCGCATCGCTGAAGTCCAGCATCTTCTGGCGGATCACCTTGGCCCCCGGCCCGTCCCCCTTGCCCATCGGGCCATGGCATATGGCGCAGTGGGCCTCGAAGATGACATGCCCATCCTGTGGCCGCATCGCCGCGGGCGTCCCCTCGTCGGGCGAGAGCATCATCTTCAGAATCAGGGCCGCCCCCACCCCGAATCCGGCCAGCAACAAGAGGAGGACCGCCTGTCTTCGACCGGGGAGCCACATGGGCTGGCTATGCTACCCGAGTCGGCAGCGGGGGTCAACGGGAACGCCATTCACCGCCTCCAGGCGACCGGAGACAATCCGCCGGCTGCGGTGCGTCCTCCCCGCTGCCTCAAGGGTCGGGGGCCGCGCGCCCGAGACAAACGCAAACGCCTTGCGCAGCGTGCCCGCAAGGCGTGGCGTGCACGATCCCTCCTGCGGCGGAGCGCCCACCCTCGCGCCCCCGCCGGCGGACGAATCGGCCTCAGCCCCTCCTGGCCGGGGCCTCGGCCCGGACGTACCCCAGGCTTCGGAGATACTTCTCCCCATCCCGGGATTTCAGGAAGTTCTCCAGGTAGTCGCCCAGCGTCCGCAGCATCTGCGGAGGAATGACCGTGGGCATTCCAAAGGCGTTCCAAACCGTGATCATGTGATGCAGGGTCTTGATCTCGTCAGTCATCCCGACCTCGCTTGGCTTGGGGGCCTCCACCCGCCGTGCTTCGTGGTCTCATCCAAGGTCACAGATCGGCGCGAAGCCTACGCAAACCCGGCCCGGATGTCAAGGCCATCCGGCCAGCATCCGACGCATCGCTCCGGATCGCGCCATGATCTGCCGCGCCTTCCCGTGCCGGCCCGCTCCTTGTCTTTTCTCCAGATGAGCCTATAATTGCCGCAGACAATTCAGGCTGGACGGGAAGGGCAATGAAGATCCTGGCCCTCAGCGACCAGGTGGTCGAGCACCTGTACAGTCCCTTCGTCAAAGAGCACTTCGGCGACGTGGACCTGGTCGTGGGCTGCGGAGACCTGCCCGACTTTTACCTCGACTACATCGTGTCAATGCTAAACGTGCCACTCACCCTCGTCCCGGGCAATCATGATCGTCCGGCGGACCCCTCGAGTTCCGACTTCGTGCCTGAAGGTCGCCACGGCCGCAGGGGACTTGCCAACATCGACGGGACGGTCGTGGAAGAACGTGGGCTGCTCCTGGCCGGCCTGGGGGGAAGCATCCGGTACCGGCCGGATGGCGTCCACCAGTACACACAGTCCCAAATGGCGCGCCGGGCCCTGGCGTTGACCCCGCGCCTGTACTGGAATCGCGTCCGCCACGGGCGCTTCCTGGATATCTTGATCACCCACGCCCCGCCGCGAGGGATCCACGACGCCGAGGACCCGGCGCATGTGGGCTTCGAGACGTTCAACGCGTTCATCGCCCGCTTCCGCCCGCGCTACCTGCTGCATGGCCATTCCCACGTGTACCGGCGCGGCGCCATCACCACCACCCAGGTGGGCCCGACCACCATCATCAACGTGTACCCGTACCGCCTGATCGAGGTTGACGCCATCCATGTTTGATGAGATAGACTCCCGCGTCCATGCCGACTTCAGCCGGGTCCGGTCCCGCGCCTTCCTCAAGGACGTGCTGGCCCTGTTTTCCGGCAAGCGGGACAGCCTGCTGTCGTACGACCAAGTCAAGGAGAAGCTCCGCATCGGCGGCCCCATCTACCGGGGGGTCCGCACCGTGGAGGTTGCCAAGATCGTCGGCAGCGTGAACCGGTACCGGGACTTCGATCGGGCCTTCCTTCCCACGCGCAATAGCCTCGCCCCGCGCTGGCAGCGCGTGGATCGAGCCTTCTACGAGGACGTCAGCCTGCCGCCCGTGGTTCTGTACAAGGTGGGTGAGGTGTACTTCGTGGTGGACGGGCATCACCGGGTCTCCGTGGCCAGGGAACAGGGACAGGAATTCATCGAGGCCGAGGTCCGCGAGTGCCGGGTCAAGGTGCCGGTGGGCCCCGACCTGCAGCCGGAAGACCTGGAGATCCTGGGGGCCAAGGTGGAATTCCTCGAGCGCACCGGTCTGGACCGCCTGCGGCCCGAGGCCAAGATTGAACTCACCGTGCCCGACGGGTACAGCCGCATGCTGGAGCACATCGCAGTCCACGGCTACTTCATGGGTCTGGATCAGCACCGGGACATCCCCGAGGAAGAGGCGGTCGCCCACTGGTATGATACGGTGTACCTGCCCATCGTCGAGGTCATCCGCCAGCGCGGCGTCCTGGAGGAATTCCCGGACCGCACGGAGGGAGACCTGTACCTGTGGGTGCTGGACCACCAGCAGTTCCTGCACGACCACGGCAAGGAACTCTCCCCACCGGAGGAGGCGGCCGAAGAGTATGTGAAGCGGCTGGAGCAGGCCCCTCACCAGCTCAGTGAACTGTGAATTTGGTCTTGCTCCCGTCCCGAGGAGGTCATCATGAGCTTCGATGTTTCCGAAACACTGGCCCTGCACGGCGGCCCCAAGGCCAAGCGCACCCCCTTTTCCCAGGGCAAGCGCCACGGGGAGCTGGAGAAGCGCTACCTGTCGGAGGTCATCGATGCCGACATGCTCTTCTACTTCCTCGGCAGCAAGGTGCGCGAGTTCGAGAAGCGCTTTGCACAGATGTACGGCATGAAGCACTGCATCGCCTGCTCCAGCGGGACGGCGGCCGTCCACATGGCGGTGGCGGCACTGCAGCTTCCGCTGGGGGGCGAGGTGATCACCTCCGCCATCACCGACATGGGCTCCCTGACCGGGATCCTGTACCAGGGGCTGGTGCCCGTCTTCGCTGACGTCGAGCCGGATACTCTCAATCTGAGCCCGGCGTCGGTCCGGGCCCGCATCACAGACCGGACCAAGGCCATCCTGGTCGTCCACCACAGCGGCCTGGCCGCGGACATGGACGCCTTCCTGAAGATCGGAGCGGAAGCCGCCATTCCCGTCGTCGAGGACTGCGCCCAGGCCTACTACTGCTCCTACCAGGGGAAGCTGGCCGGGACCATGGGGGCCATCAACGCTTTCTCGCTGAATCACTTCAAGCACATCACGTGCGGCTCGGGCGGGATGGTGCTGACCAACGATGACCAGCTCCGCTATCGCGCCTCCCTGTTCCTCGACAAGTGCTTCCAGCGCGAGGAGGGAATTCGCAACCCCTTCTTCCTGGCGCCGAACTACCAGATGACCGAGCTCCAGGGGGCGGTGGCCCTGGCGCAACTGGAGAAGGTCGAGGGGATCGTGGAAAGCCGGAACCGCCTGGGCACCCGGCTGAATCAGTTCCTGTCCGAGATTCCCGGCGTGATCCCACAGCCGATCCCCGCCGGACGGAAGCACGCTTTCTTCCTGTACCTGTTCAGGCTGGACCTGAAGGCGCTCCACGGCACGGCCGCGGAGTTTTCCGAGGCGCTGAACACGGAGGGGGTCCCCAACAAGGCACACCTCATCACCGGCGGGCGGCCCGTGTACCTGTTCGACATCTTCCGGAATCGCTCGGCCTTCCCCGGGAGCACCTTCCCCTTCACCCGTCCCGACGGTACGGGGCGGGCCTACAAGGCGGGCGATTGTCCGGTGGCCGAGGATGCCTTCAACTGCTGGATCACCATGAACATCTACGAGCATTACTCCGCGCTGGACATGGAAGAGATCGCGCACGGCATCGGCAAGGTGGCCCATTTCTTCCGCGCCCGCAGTCGTTGAGCGGCAGAGGCGGGAAGGGGGACAGGCGTTTCCTGACGTGGGACCATGCGAACGGAGGTCGGTCCATGACTAGCCAGCAGGCCGAGCAGGAGATTCGGCAGCGCGAAACCCGCCGCTTCGAGGCCCTCGTCCGGGGCGACACGCCGTCGCTCGAGGAGATCATGGCCGACGATGCGATCTACACACACGCCACCGGAGTGGTCGAGACCAAGGCGGAATATCTCGCCAAGATAAAGTCCGGCGAGGTCAGGTACGAGGCCTTCGCCCCCGAGGAGCTCCGGGTGCGCGTGTACGGCACGGCCGCCGTGCTCAACGGCACTGCCCGCGTCACGGCCCACGTCGGGGGCGAGGTTCGCAACCTCCGCTTGCTTTTCACCGACGTGTACGTGAAGCAGGGGGACCGCTGGCGGATGGTCGCCTGGCAGTACACCCGGTTACCCTAGTGCTCGGTAATGAGCCGTTCAGTCTTGGCGCTTTGGCAGTTCGGAAGCGTGTGACATGCTCAAGGTCGGAGTCGTCGGAGTCGGGACCATCGGGGGTGAGATCTGCCGGGCGATCAACGGGGGGATTGCGCAAGCCACGCTGGTGGGAATCAGCGACATGGATGTGGCCAAAGCGGAGAATCTCGCTCGAAGCCTGAGAACACCCACCCCCGTTTTATCCCTGCCGGAGCTGATCAAGGCGTCGGACCTCGTGGTGGAGGCCGCTTCAAAGGCGGCCGCGCCAGCGATCATCCGAGAGGCCCTGGAGGGGTCCCGCGACGTGATGGTCATGAGCGTGGGCGGGCTCCTGGAGTGTGCCGCCGATCTCGTGGCGTTGGCGACGCGCCAGGGAAAGAAACTGTACGTCCCCACCGGCGCGATCGCGGGGCTGGACGCCATCAAGGGCGCGATGGTGGGCCGCGTTTCGAAGGTGACCCTGACCACGCGGAAGCCCCCCCGAGGCTTGGAGGGGGCCCCGTACGTGGTGGAGAAGCGGATTGACCTGAAGGCTCTGAAAGAACCGACGGTCATTTTCTCGGGTCCCGCCAGAGAGGCCGTTCCCGCCTTTCCGGCCAACGTCAACGTGGCCGCGGCCTTGAGCCTGGCCGGGATCGGCGCCGACAGGACCGAGGTGCGGATCCTCGCCGATCCCACGTCCGACAAGAACATCCACGAGATCGAGGCGGAGGGAGAGTTCGGGAAACTCTTTGTCCGGATGGAGAACGTGCCGAGCCCCACCAATCCCAAGACCAGCCACATGGCCGCCCTCTCGGCCATCGCGCTGCTCCGGAGGATCACCGCGCCCCTGGTGGTGGGAACCTAAGGCCTCCCCGCCTCTGCCGTGATATCTCTCGTTCATTCACTCAAAAACGGGAGAAGAGGCCATGCCCTCGCCGAGCCAGACAATAGGCCAAGGACGCGGGAATTTGCGCTTCGTCGTTCACGAGCACAAGGCGACGCGGTTGCACTACGACTTCCGGTTGGAGATGGGCGGCGTGCTCAAATCGTGGGCCGTTCCCAAGGGGCCCTCGCTGAATCCGGCGGACAAGCGGCTGGCGATGATGGTCGAGGATCATCCGGTCGAGTACATCGACTTTGAAGGGATCATTCCGGAAGGCAGCTACGGAGCCGGCCAGGTGGTAGTTTGGGACCAGGGGACCTATGAGGCCAACGAGCCGGGCGATCCCGAGGCGCAGCTCCGTTCCGGGAAGTTTGCGTTCACGCTGAAGGGGAAGAAGCTGAAGGGCGCTTTTGCTCTCGCCCGATTCGCCAGGGGCCAGACGGGCAACGAATGGCTTCTCATGAAGAAGAGGGACGGATACACCGATCCTTCCTGGACGCTGAAGAGCGATCTGACGCCCCAGCGCCTCAAGGAGCTGGCGGTCAAGGTCCCGCCCTGCGAGACATCATAACCCCGACTTAAAACCGCCAAGGACACCCAGCGCCAGCGCTGGGTACCCGGAACGCCAAGCCCTGAAGACCCTCCTGAACCTGAGTAGATCCTGAGATCCTCACACCCCGAAGAATCCAGTTGCCTCTTCCTCATCAGGAAAAGGAGTTGTCCTGTCTTTGGCGACCATGGCGTCTTGGCGGTTGGTAGGAATTCCGGCGCCTAACTCAGCGCCCGGCCGCCGTCAACGATTATGACGTCGCCCGTCATGAACTCGCCGCGGGTCGTGAGGAAGAGGGCGGCGTCCGCGATCTCCTCCGGCTTTCCCACTCGCTTGAGAGGCGCCACCTGGATCGCCTTCTGGGTTGTTGCCTCGAGATTCGGCCGGCCGACGTTCCACCGGGTTTCCGCGATGAAGCCGGGGGCGATCACGTTCACCCGGATCTCCGGCCCCAGGGTCCGCGCCAGGCACTTGCTCAGATGGATGACGGCCGCCTTGGAGGTCGCGTAGGCGATCGAACTTCCCCCGGGCAAGATGCCGGCGATCGACGCGATATTGATGATCCGTCCGTGCCCTTGCTTTCGCATTGCCGGCACCACAGCACGGCAACAGAAGAACGTCCCCTTCACGTTGACGTTGTACAGGCGATCCCAAACGTCGTCGGTCAGTCTCTCCAGGTCGGGAAAGTCAACGAAGGCCGTGATGCCGGCGTTGTTCACCAGGACGTCAATGCGGCCGAAGCGTTCCAGGGTCTCCGCGACCATGGCCCGAACCTGCCGATCCTGGGCGACGTCCGCCCGGATCAGCAGGGGCTCGCCTCCCGCCTGTTTGACCAGGTTGGCCGTCTCCTCGGCCTCTTTTTGGGATTTCGAGTAGTTCACGACGACCTTGGCGCCTTCGCGCCCAAAGGCCACCGCGATGGCCCGGCCGATGCCCACGGCTGCGCCAGTCACAATCGCCACCTCGTCGGTCAGTTGCCCCATGGTTCCCTCCTGTCTACTTCTTCCATTCGGTGTGGAACGTCCCCTCGCGATCCACCCGCCGGTAGGTGTGCGCGCCGAAGTAATCGCGCTGGGCCTGGGTGAGGTTGGCGGGCAGGCGCTCACTGCGGTAGGCGTCGAAGTACGCCAGCGACGCGCTCAGGGCCAGGACCGGGATGCCCATGCCCACGGCCGCCTGCACGACGAACCGCCAGGCGGCCTGTCGGCTCTCCACCGCCCCGCGGAAGGCATTGTCCAGGAGGAGATTCATTAGGCCCGGGTTCCTCCGGTACGCGGCCATGATGTCGTCCAGCAGGGTCGCCCGGATGATACAGCCTGCCCGCCAGATCTTGGCGATCTCACCCGGGCGCAGGTCGTACCCGTACTCCTCCGAGGCGATGCTGAGGAGCCCGAGTCCCTGGGTATAGGAGATGATCTTGCTGGCGTACAGGGCATCCCGCGCCGCGTCGATCAGGCGCTGCTTCTCGCCGGTGAACCGGATGTCCGGGCCGCGGATCAGGCGGCTGGCGTTCACCCGCTCCCGCTTGAGCGCCGAGATGATCCGGCTCTCCACGGCGGCGTTGATGGTCTGAAGCGGCGCCCCCACATCCAGCGCGTTCTGGCTGGTCCACTTGCCGGTTCCCTTCTGTTGGGCTTCGTCCAGGATCAGGTCCACCACCGGCCGGCCGGTCTCCCCGTCCACCTTGCGGCAGATGTCGGCCGTGATCTCGATGAGATAGGATCTCAGCTCGCCGGTGTTCCACTCCGCGAAGATGTCGTGCAGTTCCACTGCCGTGAGCCCCAGGCCGCGGTGCAGGACGTCGTAGGTTTCGGCGATCAATTGCATATCGCCATATTCGATGCCGTTGTGCACCATCTTGACGTAGTGGCCGGCCCCCCGCGGTCCCACGTACTCCACGCAGGGCTGGCCGTCCTCCGCCTCGGCCGCGATGGCGCGGAGGATCGGCGCGAGGTGCTCCCATGCCTCGCGCTGGCCGCCGGGCATGAGGCTCGGCCCCCACAGGGCTCCCTCCTCCCCGCCCGAGACGCCCATCCCGACGAAATTAAATCCCTCGACCTCCAGCTCTTCGTTGCGACGCTCGGTGTCCATGAAGAACGAGTTGCCGCCGTCCATCAGGATGTCACCCGGCGCGAGGTGCGGCGTCAGATGCGCGATGGCAGAATCCACCGCCTTGCCGGCCGGCACCATCATCAGGATGCGGCGGGGTTTCTCCAGTGCCGCCATCAACTCCGTGGGCGAACTGGCGCCGATGATCGCCTTGCCGGCCGCCGGTCCAGTAAGAAACGCCCGGGTCTTGGCGACATCCAGATCATACCCGGCCACCGGGAACCCGTTGCGTTCCATGTTGAGGGCCAGGTTGTGGCCCATGACCCCCAGCCCAACCACGCCGATCGCGTAGGCCATTGCCGTCTCCTGCACCCGCCTGCGTTCCCGTCGTGTCCTCCCCGCCGCCACCGTGCGGGCCCGGGCGTGCTTGTCGTTTACGGGACGAGCTTACAGTGCCCGCTCGAAAATGGCGCGCGCGTCCTCGGGCCGGACCTGCCGCGGGTTGTTGACCAGCAACCGGGTCATCTTCATGGCCCCGTCCACCAGGTCCTCGATGTCCTTGGCTTTGATCCCCACCTCTCGCATCGTCTGGGGGATCCCGATGTCCTGCGACAGCAGGCGGCAGGCCTCTGTGCTGCGGGCCGCAGCGGCCCTGGGTGATAGGCCGGCAATCGGCTCGCCCAATGCCTCGGCCACGCTGGCGAACTTGGACAGGTTACTCAGGGCATTGAACTCCATGCCGTAGGGCAGGAGGAGGGAATTGGCCACGCCGTGGGTCACCCGGTGCTGCCCCTGGAGGGGATAGGCCAGCGCGTGCACGATATTGGTGCCGGCGTTGCCGATGCCGATCCCGGCGTACATGCTGGCCCTCAGCATGCCCTCCCGTGCGGCCAGATCGCCGCCGTTCGCTACGGCCGTCCGCAGGTGGGCGCCGATCAGCCGGACGGCCTCCAGGGCATACAGGTCCGTGAGCAGCGAGGCATTCAGGGAGGTGTAGGACTCCACCGCGTGGCTCAGGGCATCCAATCCCGTGGCCGCCGTCACCGCAGGAGGCACCGTCAGCGTCAAGAGGGGATCGAGGAGGGCGATGTCAGGGATGATGTGCGGGCTGACGATGGCCTTCTTCTCTCGCGCGGCCGGGACGTAGAACAGGGCGTTCGGGGTGATCTCGGCGCCGGTCCCGCCGGTGGTGGGCATCAGGATCGAGGGGACCCCGCGCTGCCGCACCAGCCCGATCCCCAGGTAATCCTCCGCCTGGCCCGCGTTCCGCGTCAGCGCCGCCACCGCCTTGGCGGTGTCCAGCGTGCTGCCGCCTCCCAGCCCGATCACGAGATCGCACCGCGTCGTTTTGGCTGCCGCCGCTGCCGGGGCCACGCTCTGGACCGAGGGCTCGAACTCGATCTCTGCGTAGACAGTGGATCGGACCCCCTGGGCCGAGAGCGAGGCGACGATCCGGTCGGTGACGCCGAGCTTCTGGAGATTGGGGTCGCTCAGCACGAAGGCCTGACTTGCCCCCAGCCGCTTTGCCTCTGTCCCCACGGTTTCGGCCGCGCCGGTGCCGAAGATGATCTGACCCGGGATTCTGAAGGTGGCCACCTTGCCTGCCATGGAATCTCCTCCTCTCCCCGTGGGGCGGCCGAGGCCCACCGGTGGATCACATCCGCCGGCCTACTGCCTTCACAAACGGGCGGAGACCTCTCATGAGGCCCGCAAACTGCCGGGGGTCGAGCGACTGGTGACCGTCGGAGAGGGCCTCCCGGGGATTGTGGTGCACCTCGACCAAGAGGCCGTCCGCGCCGCACGCCACGGCCGCCCTGGCCATGGGCGTCACGTACTCACGGACCCCCGTTCCATGGGACGGGTCCACAATGACCGGTAGATGGCTGTGGGTCTTGATGTGCGGAATGGCATTCAGGTCCAGCGTGTTCCGGGTTGCCGTCTCGAACGTTCGGATTCCCCGCTCGCACAGGATCACGTTGGGGTTGCCCTCCGAGAGGATGTACTCGGCGGCCAGCAAGAGGTCCTCGACGGACGCCGCCATGCCTCGCTTAAGGACGACGGGTTTCCGGCTCTGGCCCAACGCCCTGAGCAGGCGGAAATTCTGCATATTCCGCGCACCGACCTGGAACGCAGAGGCGTAGCGTTCGACGGCGGCGACGTCCCCGACCTCGACCACCTCCGTGACAGCCGGCATCCCCAGTTTCTGTGAGACCTCGTGGAGGATCTGCAGGCCCTGCAATCCCAATCCCTGGAAACTGTACGGACTCGTCCGGGGCTTGTACGCCCCACCGCGCAGGCACTTGGCGCCCGCCCGCTTCACCGCCCGCGCGGTCAGAAGCATCTGCCGCGGGTCCTCCACCGCGCAGGGTCCGGCGATCACCGTGAAATGCCTTCCTCCCACGGGGACCCCGCCGATCCGGACGATCGTATCCTTGGGGTGGATCTCCCGGCTGACCAGCTTGTACGGCGTGAGAACCGGGGAGACCCTCTCCACCAAGGGATGATTTTCGATGTGCAGCTTCCCGAGGATCCGCTCGTCGCCGATCGCCCCAAGCACGGTGCGCTCCGTCCCAGGCATGTAGAGGGGCTTCAAGCCTACGGCCGCGATCTGGCGAAGGATCTCGTCCGCGTCCTTCTTGGTTGCCCCCGGCTTGAGGATGATAATCATGGGCGCCTCTTTCGTTCCCTCAGGGGTGTTGCCGGTCTGGACGTTTTCCGGTGGTAGCTCCCAACCCGCGATCGCTTAGGCGGCGCATTATAACACTCATTCCCTGCGTTTCTACTCCTTAATCGGCTCCCCCATCTCCGCTAGAACCGATAGATATCGCACGGAATCCATTCTGCCCTATAATTGGATCGTCGAGTCAGAAACCAAAGCCTTCCCCGATAGCCGTAGATGGGAGATAACCCATGCGTTTTGAGTTCGCCACAGCGACCCGTATCCTCTTCGGGCCAGGCAGCGTGACCGAGGTTGCTCCAGCCGCAGCCGCGCTGGGACGCCGGGCACTGCTGGTCACCGGTCGCAATGTCGAGCGTAGCGCGCCGCTGCGAGAGGGGTTGAACACGCAGGGTGTTGTCGCCGTGACTTTTGCCGTTGCCGGCGAACCGACGGTGGATATAGCCCGAGCCGGCGTTCAGCGGGCCCGCGAGACGGAGTGCGATCTGGTCATCGGCCTCGGCGGCGGCAGCGTGCTCGATACCGGAAAGGCGATCGCGGCGTTGCTCGCCAACGGCGGCGACCCTTTGGATTACGTCGAGGTCATCGGCCGAGGCCAGACGCTCACCAAACCCTCGGCGCCGTACATCGCCATCCCGACGACTGCGGGTACCGGCGCAGAAGTCACGCGCAACGCGGTGCTAGCCTTGCCTGAACACCGTGTCAAAGTCAGCCTTCGCAGCCCGCTCATGTTTCCGCGCCTGGCCGTGGTTGATCCTGAGCTGACGTACTCGCTGCCGCCCGCCGTCACCGCGAGCACGGGTCTGGATGCACTCACGCAACTGATCGAGCCGTTCGTGTCGAACAGCGCGAATCCGCTGACCGATGCCCTGTGCCGCGAGGGCATGCGAAGGGCGGCCCCCTCCCTGCGCCGGGCATATGAGAATGGAAGGGATGCGACCGCGCGAGAGGACATGGCACTCGCCAGCCTGTTCGGCGGATTGGCGCTGGCAAACGCCAAGCTGGGCGCCGTGCACGGCTGCGCCTCACCGCTGGGCGGGCTCTTCCCCGCGCCGCACGGGGCGATCTGCGCCCGATTGCTGCCCCACGTCATGGACGCGAACGCGCGCGCACTCCAGGCGCGCGCGGCCGGTTCCCCCGTGCTCGATCGCTACGCCGAGATCGCACGAATCGTGACCGGACGATTTGACGCAACGATCGCCAATGGCATCGAGTGGGTGCGGTCCTTGTGCGCCGACCTGGAGATCCCCGGCCTGAGCCGGTACGGGGTGACCGAGGCGGACATTCCAGCCGTGGTTGCCGAGGCGCAGAGAGCCAGCAGCACGAAGGGCAACCCCACCAAGCTGAGCGACGAGGAACTGACTATCGTGCTCCAGCAGGCATTGTGAGCACGCCTCTGCGCGAGCCGGGGGACTATGGGAGAGTGGGTTAGAGTCTTGCCTGCACGATCCCACGCTGCCCATTCACCAGCCAGGCGGGGTCTTCCACTTGCAGTCGTTCTGCCTCCCCGGGCCGCAGCCCGACGATGATCTCTGCTTTCAACGTGCGTAGTGCCACGATCGGGGCGGGGAAGTAGCTCGTGGCCGACGCAAATGGTGTCGTTGGTGGCCAGTGAGCGTCGCCCAGCAGGCGCCGGTAGTTCGCGTCGCCTTTGACGAGAACCAGGTCCATGCCGGCCAGGGCGCTATGCAGGTCCTCGGGCAACTGGAAGAAGAACAAGCTCGTGGCGTAATGCCAGTGGGTAAAAAAGTGTAGGCGCCTGTTGGCGATGTGAGTCCGGAGGCGTTGGGCCAGCGACAAGGCGACGTCACCTTCCCGCCCCAGTGCGTCCAGCCCAGCAGTTACATCCTGGGGGATGGCATCGGACACAAAGAAAGGCTGCGGCTTCAGGTGGAGGTGAACCTCGGCAACCAGGTTCTGGCCCAGCAGATAATCCGCAAGCGCCAGGTCCAGCAGTAGCTCTGTCCCCGCGTTGTCGGCCAGGATGGCGAGGCGGCGGCGCGGCTTCGTCCGCAGAAAATCCCACAGGTGAGCCGTGTTATCAATGACCAAGTTGCTACGCTCATCGCCGGCACCGGTGGGGCGCCCCAGGCGCGACGCCGCCTCGTAGCTGAGGTCCATCCGGTTCCCCCACAAGCTGGCGTGCAGCAACATCTCAAACCGAGCTGCGGGATCATCGGGCAAGTGCCGCAGGAGAGCCTTCGCCGCGTCCGGTGCTGCCTCCGGCACCAACTCGGTAGCTTTCTTCGAGCCAAAGGGATCCACGCCCCGCCAGGGGCAAGGTTGGAAGTAGCGCGCGGCCTCGAGCAGGCGACGGTAGAAGTAGGCCTCGGCCCAATACCAAGGGACGTCCAACCAAGTGCGGCCGATGTAAGGAGCGGACACCGCATTCCAGAAGGCCCGGTCCGGCGCGTCCTCCCGCAGTTCGCGGATCAGCCCGCCGATGAGCTCGGCGTGAAGTTCGTCCATCGCCTCTCGAATATCATCCGGAAAGGCATTCAACGCGACAGTCTCCTGGACGATCCCTGGCACACGCTCCTTCAGTGTGTAGCGCGCGAAGGAGCCGGGCTCCGACGTCAGGATGGCTGGCGGGAGACCGGCAAGCTCAACCTGGAAGGATGGAATAAGAAACCTGCTCAAGACACACATCTCCCCTTGCCTCGAATCGCCCCCATGGAGAGCAATCCACCTCTTCTATTGATCCTTGGAATCATCGGGAGTGTGCGCCTCGGCGACCGGCAGCAGGAGCATTCACGAACAAGAAAGGGGATATTCCCTCTCGCTCTTGCCAAGGAAGCCCATCGGATGTCGCCGGGGGGACTTTCCCGACCGCGGGGGATCACACTGACCGCTTGGGATCCATTCGGCCAATCTCGCACCGCTTTTCCCAGTGACCATGCGGTCTCCAGGCCGGATTGAAGGCTGAGAGAGTTGCAGAGGGGGACGTCGAAGCCCCCACCGCCTCTGCCCTTAGCGACGGAAAACCTTCGCTAGATTCGTAGCTCCCCTCCCTCCAGCACCGTACGACCGTCCAGCCTCAGGGTCGGCCGGTACATCATCCCGTCGAAGTGGCAGGCGGCCTTCGTCGCCCCGCCGAGATTGGCGCTGGTCCCGATGCCGATGTGCACCGTCCCGAAGGCGCCGTGGTCCTGTGCCCAGACGCCGGTGAGCGTGTAGATCGCAGGGTTCAAGCCGATGGCGAGCTGCGCGATGTTGTAGACCCCCGCATCCCCCATCTCGGCCCACACCTTCCGGATCATGTCGGCCTCGTGGCCGCCCTCGACCTTCACGATATTCCCCTTCTTCACGGTGCAGACCACAGGAGCCTGCAGCCGCCCCAGCCGGAGATTGGGAATGCTGCCGTCGAACACGATCACGCCATCGGTCGTGCCGTCTACGGGAGAGATGTTGGCCTCGATGTTGGGGAAGGCCGAGAACTTCCCTTGTCGATCCAGGATGCAATCATGCGCATTCCCGGAGCGCCCGCTCAGGTCGAAAGTGCAGTTGGTGCCGGCCGGGGTCGTGAGGTGCGCCGATGAGGCTGCGGTCAAGAGTTCACCCACCTTCCTCACGGTGGGTGACGCCGCCTCGAAGTCGGCCTCGGCGCCGCCATGGACAAGCTGGTCGGGGGTGGCAGCCGGAAGGGACAGGACCCGGGTCCCATGCTTGAGGGCATTACGGGTCGCCGTCGAGTGACTGATTGAGTAGCTGACGGGCAGCAGGGCCACGTCGGCGGCCAGCATGGCGGCGCCCACGATGGCGGGTGGCTCAGCCCCGTCCACGGCGACCGGCGTCATCAGCGTGGTCACCACTTCGGGGGTGATCTCCAGGGCCGCCGTCGCCAGCGCCTCGGCGACCACGGCCGTGTCGGTGTCGGCCGCCACCAGGACCTTCTCGCCCGCCTTGACCCTTGCCAGGATGCGGACGACCTTGCGCGCCCCGCCGACGATTCCTGCAATCTGCATGGATCCTCCTGTCTATGGCATCGAGATGGATGAAACGCAGTCCCCTGTCATGAACGGCTCAGCGGGATCGGGCCAAGGGTCCCACGCCCGCAACCTCAGCCCGAGGCACATAGGCCCCCCTTCGGCAGCGAGGGAGAACCCTCTCGGGAACCTCAAGGCTTCACCGCCACCTTTGCCCTTTTTCTCGACTCCCAGAGTGTTCGGAACAGCGGAGCGAAGAGTGAAAGCAGCACACAGATCGTCAACACGCCGGAGATCGGACGACTAAAGAAAGCTGCAATGGGTTTCGTCGGGAATTCCGCTGCATTCACCGCGGAAGTGGCGCTCCAGAGAATTGAGACGAGAGCCACTACCGCTAGACCGAAGACTCTTTTCATGGCAGCACCTCCGTGACTTGGTGTCTCGGTCATCAAACCACCATTGCCATTTGCTCTCCTCTCTCCGCTGATCTCGGCTGACCTTCAATCCTGCACGATGGACTCGCGGCCCCGGCGGTCCCCAGCGAGAACGCGGACCCTCGGACGCCGCGTTGGTCAGCGCCGCTTCCCGGATTTCACCTTCTTCCCCGCCTTTTCACGCCCCGCTCGGCCTTGCCGGGCTGCCCGCACCTTGGTGACTGCACCCCTCCGTCCTCGTCCCCCGCGGTCGACTCCACGGGAAAGCAATGCGGTCAACTCCCGCACGTCGCGCAAGTCCTCGAGCCCCCTCACCAGCTCGATGACACGCTCCGCCCTGTCGCGGGGCCACCGGCTGAAGGCGGCGCATTCGCGGAACTTGTCCGCCACCTCCTCATAGCTCATGGGGTTCGCCGGGCTGCCCTTCCCGAAATCGGCCCGTCCGGAAATCCTCCGGCCGTCTTTCAACGCGATCTCGATAATCGTCGTCATCTTGTCATAGCCGGCCGCTTCAGCGTCCGGATGCACACCGAAGTCCACCTTCTTGATCATGGCCTGGACGTCCGGCCGGTTGACGACCTCATCGGTGAATTCGGGCAGGCCGGCCTTGCGCTCTAGGAGCAGGATGGCCATGCAGAACTCCATGCTGAACTTGGCCTGCAGCTCGGTTCTTGGCTGGTGGTGGATCAAGGCGTTGGGCATGTTCTGGTTGGTGCCGACCTTCACGCGCTCGACTTGGTCCGGCCGGATGCCGTGTTGCTTGATGAGCGAGAGCATGAGGGTCATGCCGGGGTGGGTCAGCGATCCGGAGGGATGCGGCTTGATCGAGACCCCCGGATTCGCGAAGGTCCAGGGGTTGCCTAGGTTCCCATGGATCGCCCCTTCGTCGTAGCCACCGCCGGCCGCGCGGAAGAACCCACGCGGCGCCTCCAGGATCTGCGGGGTTGCCGTAAAGCCCAGGGCGGCGAATTCGGCCGCAATCACGCCGCTCTCCGCGGCGCGACCCGCATGGAAGGGCTTCATCATGGTCCCGAAATTCTCCCGGAGCCCGGCCGAAAGGCTCCCGGCGATCCCGAGGGCCGTGCGTGCCATCTCCGCGGACAAGCCCAAGAGGTTCGCCAATGCCGCAGCAGCGCCGAACGTGCCGCAGGTCGCCGTGGAATGGAACCCGTGCTGGTAGTGCCGCGGGTTGATCGCCTCGGCGATCTTGCACTCTACCTCCACGCCGACGTGGTAGGCCGTCAGCATGTCCCGCCCGGACCGGCCGTCCCGCTGGCCAACCGCCAGCACCGCCGGGAGCACCGGCGCCGTGGGATGTGTAAGCAGGCCGTAGACCCGGTCCTTGGCTACTGCCAGTTGCGTGTCGTCGTAGTCGTCCGCATGAATCGCGGTGCCGTTGGCGAAGGCCGCGAAGCGTGTCGGCACGCGCAGGTCGGATCCGATGACGCTGGCCGCGCCGCTCTGAGGGAGTCCGGGGCCCTGCCGACCGGTGTATCCGAGACCCTGGAGGTGGCGACGGACCAGTTCTCCGCTCTTCGCCACGGACCCGGCCAGGGCCAAACCCAGGCCGTCGAGGATGGACTTCTTCCCCAGGTGCACCACCTCCTTCGGGAGGTCCGAATGCTTCGTGGAGGCAATGAAACCGGCGACGTAGGCAGTGAGTGATGCGGGTTCTGCGGCGACTCGTTCTGTGCTCATGCTCGTCTCCTTGATGTGGTTCTTCTCCTCGTTTCACTCCTAGACTGCACCTTCCCCCGTGCGGGCGTCACGCGCTGTCTCAGGACCGCCTGCGCCCCCTCGATATGGGCCCGCATCAGGCGTTCCGCCTCCCCTCCCCGGCCGCTCAGGATCGCCGCGGCAATCCGGCGGTGCTCTCGCAGCGAGACCGCCCGGCGCTGGTGTACCGCCAGGGACAGGCTGCGAAACCGGGTCACCTGGTACGTTAGGGATTGGTACATGGCTTGGAGGCGCTGGTTCTGCGAGAGTGCAAAGACCGCATCGTGGAAGCGCCCCGCTGCCTCGTGGTGGACGCGGTAGTCAGAGATCTTCTGCGCCAGCTCCGCCAGGATCGCCTGCAGTGCGGGCGCCTTGGCCGGATCAGGATTTTCCGCGGCCTGCCGCGCCGCATCCAGCACCGCCCGAGGCGGGGGTGGAGCGAAAACCCCGTCTCGTCGGCGAACACGAGGACGGCCCGTTCCCCGCTCAGGATGGCCTGGCGTTTTTTTTGAGCCCCCGCCGGAGGCGGCGGACCCCCTGGCCGCTCGCTTGGACGAGCCGGTAGCCCGGGACCTTCAGGACCAGGCCCAGGCGGTGGAGCCAGGTGCGGGCCTGCCGCGGCTGGAGCCGGACGCCACAGACCGTGCGGAGGTACTCGACGACGGCCAGGCCATCCCAGCGGCTGCGCGACACCCCGGCCTCGGTGGGAGGCCGGTCCAGGGCCGCGGCTAAGCGCCGGGCGACCCCGGGCGTGACCCGGGGCGGTCGGCCCGGCCGTGGGCGGTCTTCGACGGAGGCCGCCCCCCGGGCATTCGCGTCCCGGATCCAGGCGCAGGCCGTTACGCGGCTCACCTGGAACAGCCGAGCGATGGCCGGGGCCCGCCAGCCAGACAGCAGGAGCAGCAGCGCGGCAATCCGGAAACCCGCCCACGCCCCCGGGATCGCCGAGGCCTGGCGCAGGAGGGCGGCGGGCGTCACATCGGGGCGCGTGATCGTTAGCGGTTTTCTCATGGAAGCCGAGCATAACAGCTATCCCAGGTAAAGTAAAGTTATTTAGTGCCTTCAGTTTAGATTGCGCCTGGTCGGGCCTTGCGGCTCGTCTCGGTCGTTGGTCTGATGGGGGCCATCCTTCTACTAACCTCACTTTCGCCACTGGAGGGTGTGTGCCGACCTAACTCGTTGATATTCCGGCCGCTCCCCTCCACAGGTCTGCCCTACATTTGCACGACTCTTTTTGCAGTGATGCGGGGCGGCGGCTGCG
>Ga0181539_1000249_pt1 | contig 65267 bp, 82 predicted proteins | sample PEATcosm2014_Bin_46_FD_119767 | JGI IMG/M metagenome (GOLD analysis project Ga0181539, IMG submission 119767) | Peatland microbial communities from MTU Mesocosm Facility, Houghton, MI, USA - PEATcosm2014_Bin23_60_metaG | ecosystem: Environmental > Terrestrial > Soil > Wetlands > Peat | place...
ACGAGCGCATTGCCACGGAGTGGAAGCTCGAAGGCCACGCGGGCGTGCAGCAGGTGAGGGAACTGCGCGAAGGGCAGGGAATCCGTACCGTCTTCAAGCTCGTCGACACCTGCGCTGCCGAGTTCGAGTCCATGACGCCGTATCTCTACTCCACTTACGAGGAGGAGGACGAGGCGCCGCCGACCAAAACGCCAAAGATCATTATTCTCGGCTCCGGCCCCAATCGCATCGGCCAGGGAATCGAGTTCGATTACTGCTGCTGCCACGCGGCCTTCGCGCTCAAGGACGACGGCTACGAGACGATCATGGTCAACTGCAACCCTGAGACCGTCTCCACCGATTACGACACCAGCGACCGCCTCTACTTTGAGCCGCTGGTGCTGGAAGACGTGCTGGCCATCTACAACCATGAGGCGCGGTCAGGCGCGGAGATCGGCATGATCGTGCAATTCGGTGGGCAAACACCGCTGAACCTGGCACAGCGCCTCCTTGCGGCCGGCGTGCCTATCATCGGAACCTCGCCGGAATCGATCGACCTTGCAGAAGATCGCAAACAGTTTGGCAAATTGCTCGAGGACTTGAAAATTCCGCAACCGCGCGGAGGCACGGCGACGAGTGTAGACCAGGCGCTCGCCGTGGCCAACGAGATCGGCTATCCCGTTCTCGTCCGTCCCAGCTACGTGCTCGGCGGCCGCGCGATGGTCATCGCTTACGACGCCGACGCCGTCAGCCGTTACATGCGCCAAGCCGTCGAATACTCGCAGGAGCGCCCAGTTTTAATCGATCATTTCCTCGAGAACGCCATCGAAGTGGATGTCGACGCGCTCTGCGATTCGAAAGACGTTCTGATCGCCGGCATCATGCAGCACATCGAAGAGGCCGGCATTCACTCCGGCGACTCCTCCTGCGTTCTGCCCGCCGTCGGTATCAGCGAATCGACGCTTGAAACCCTCCGCGCTTACACGCGCAAGCTGGCCCTCGCGCTCAAGGTCGTCGGCCTCGTCAATTTGCAGTTTGCCATCCAGCGCGACGATCAGGGCAACGACCACGTCTACGTCATCGAGGTCAATCCCCGCGCATCGCGCACCGTTCCCTACGTATCAAAGGCCACCGGCGTGCCCCTGGCGAAAATTGCCGCGCGCCTCATGACTGGCCGCAAGCTGCGCGAGCTTTTGCCGGACGAACTCAAATCCGGCAAGGATCTTGGAACCGGCGCGCACTTCTACGTCAAGTCGCCTGTGTTTCCATGGTCAAAATTTGCCGGCGTCGACACCGTTCTCGGTCCGGAAATGAAGTCGACCGGCGAGGTGATGGGCGTTGCGTCCACCTTCGGCGAGGCCTTCGCCAAGGCGCAACTCTCCGCGGGTCAGTTGCTTCCCGCCGGCGGCACAGTGTTCTTCACCGTAAACGATCACGACAAGCAGGCCGTCATCCCGTTGGCGCGCCGCTACGTCGATCTCGGCTTCAAAATCGTCGCCACTGAGGGAACGGCCAATGTTCTCGAGGGCGCGGGCCTCATCGTCGAGCGCGTTTTTAAAGTTGAGGAGGGCCGGCCCAACGCGGTCGACCTCATTAAAGAAGGCTGCATCCAGCTCATCGTCAACACTCCGCGCGGCCAGGACGCGATCTTCGACGAGAAAGCAATCCGCCGCGCCGCTGTTCTCAAGCGCGTCCCCACCATCACTACGCTGGCAGCCGCACAGGCCGCCGCGGACGGCATTGCCTCCATGCAGAAGCATTCCATCAATGTTTACGCGTTGCAGGCGCTGCATTCAGCCAACGGACGCTGACCGCTCGGCCGTACCGCAGCGCAGCGGGCTCTGCCAATCAAATTGGAAATTCAAAGAAGGGAAGTCGCGGCTCTACGATTGCGCGCGCCGGCGCCGCATCGCCAACCATGCGCCAATCGAGTAGCCGATCAACGCCGCGGCGGGCCACGTTCCAATGAACGGGCCATCGTCGTCCATCAGGCCGCTTGGGTCGGGCAGGCTGAAGAACGTTCGCGACAATTTCTCCGTCGCAGTGCATTGGAAGCAGTGATCCGGCCCGGTGGGCAGGTCCAAAACGTAAAGCCCCACGATCATGGCCCAGATGAGGCCCAGTAGCCACACTGCGGTCGCCATCTCCCTGGGGCGAATCCGGGCGGCGATCAGACCTGCGGCAAGCGGCACGGCCAACGACAACAGAAGAATTACCCACTGTGGAATGCCCACGGGATTCACCGCGTAGCCAACGAGCATCAACGCAGCCCACGAGGCCAGCGCCAGAAGCGAGTGCAGAAAAAACGACACGGCCTGGCTGGTCAGCGTCGGCGCCTTCTTCTCCGTCACTTCGGTTTTCATCAATGTGTCCATCGAACGGGCTCCTGCCCCTCGTCGCCGCATCACCGTCAGCGCTTCGCCGCCGGCGCACAATTCTTATGCCGAGTGAATTCCAACATACACCGCAACAGTCCGCGCGGCCAATCGAAACGCGCTGCAGCAGAGAAGAACGCGCGACGACTCGCAGGGGTTCTACAATAAACGAATGTTGATGGAAGGCGTATTCGCCGCGGTCACCACGCCGTTTTACCCCGACGAGCGCATTTATTTCCGCAAAATAGAAGCCAACATGGCGCGCTACTCGCGCAGCCTGCTGGCGGGAATGGTGGTCCTTGGCTCAACGGGCGAGGCTGTCACGCTCAACGATGCGGAGACCCGCGACGTTCTCCGCGCCTCGGTCGAGGCTACCGCGCCTGAGAAAGTTCTCATTGCCGGCGTGGGACGCGAGAGTGTCCGCACAACAATTGAGCTGGCGGAGTTCGCGGCTGCCCTCAACTACGACGCCGTCGTCGTTCGCCCGCCCAGCTACTATGGGGGACAAGTGTCGCCGGCCGCCGTCCTTCACTACTACCGCAGCATCGCCGACCGCTCGCCGCTTCCGGTTGTGCTTTATCACATTCCCAAGTTCGTTCCGCTGGAGATGCCGGTCGAGCTCATCGCCGAGCTGGCTCAGCACCCCAACATCATCGGCATCAAGGACTCGAGCGGCAATGTGGAGCGGATCCGCCAGACAGTCGCCGCCACGCAAAACGCCCCCAGGCGAACGGTCGCGGTGACGCAGGTGTTTGAAGCGGCCACCGCGCGCATGATGGCTCCACATCGCGAACCTGGATCCGAAGCCGGCGTCACGTTGGTTTCCGCCGACGATCTCGCCGGAGGTGTGGCCGTCGCGAAAGCCCCGCCCGCCGCCCCGGTCAAAACTCGTGAACGGACCCGCAGCAGGGAATTGGGCTTCCAGGTTCTCACCGGCGCCGACCGCTCCATCTTCGACTCGCTCCAGGCCGGAGCCACCGGCGCCATCGTCGCCTTCGCCGCCTTCGCGCCGCAGGCCTGCCAGGAGATTTACCTCGCCTGGAAGGACCACGATCTGAAGCTCGCGGAAGAAAAACAGCAGCGGATTCTCGCCGCCGGCAATCGCATTGTGAGTGGGATGGGTTTGGCAGGAATCAAGTACGCCTGCGACTTGAACGGCTACTACGGAGGCCGGCCCCGTGCGCCGCTTCTGCCGCTCAAGGCCGAGCAGAAGGCCGAGGTTGAGGAATTATTGGTGGAAATCCGAAACTAGCCTGCGGATATTCCATGTCCGATAACAGATATTCTCGGACAGAGGCGGGCGTTTCTTTATGACATCCACTCTATAGCAATACCAGCCGATGTCAAGTGGAAAATAAGTGACGAAGGTCACGCCGGCTCCGGAAGCAGCTTTTCGGGCCTTGCCGGCTCCGCCGCTGGCTTGTGCTCGACACAGGGCAGGGGACTGCACTCGCCGAGCACCAGCAGCCCCGAGATCTTCTCGCCGTCCTGCTTCCGGAGTTCCACGCGCATCAGTACCACGCCGGGCTGCTGCGCTGATTCCCATAGCTTCTGAAAGGCGAACGCAGCCTGATCCGGAGACAGGCCGGCCAGGTCCGCTCCTAAGCCCATCGAGCCCAGCAGCTCCCCGATCTCGTCGGAGCCCATGCCTCCCTTCATCAACTTCGCGAGCTGACCAAAACCTAGCCCCATACTGATTCTCCTTCAATTAGTTGCAGACTGTGCAAGCTGCTCCTGAAACCGCTGTGCAGGTCCCATAAGTCGGCGGTGGGCCTGCCGCTTTAATGCAGACCAACTGGCCTACCGTCTGAGTCGAAGATGGGACGGGAAGATTCGACGCGTGAAACGGACACAGAGTACCGGTGCTCATGTTTGAGTAAATTCCTGCAGATCCCGAGGCCATAGAGGCCAGGAAACAGCCGCTCGCGACATTGTAGAGATTAGAGATTTGAAAAATTGGTAAAAAATTCTCCCCGCCGTTGGCGCTCCCGTTCACGCTGTCCAGTGTCAAATAGGTCAGACCCGTTAGGTCTTTGAGTTCAAAAAAGCGCTGAATTCCTAAAACGAAATCCCCTCCGCCGCCTCCGCTCGCCTGCATCCACCAGCTCGGATAGGAAGGGCTCGAAGTATTGCCGCGCGCATAAGCGGCGAGCGTTTCGCCCGATGTGCCTCCGCTCAGCGGCGCACCGAGTAGTGTGTTGAATGAGCCGAATTGTCCGATCGCATCGTTGGCCAGTGGCACGCCGGTGCGCTGCAAAAATCCGAGATACTGAGTGTCTAAATCTCCCTGTACGCCCTGACCAAGCGGGAGCTGATGAACGCTGGTATCGATCCAGCCGAGCGCCTGCATCTGATCATTCGTCAAAAGAGACTGATTATCAACATAGGTTTGGTAAGGGCTCTGAGCTAGCGCCCACTCTCGCATGACCGTGTTCTCGGTCTCCAGACAGGTGTTTGCTTCGCTTCCATCCGGATGCCCGAGATAGCTTCCATAGAAAATAAAATCGGGAATCACGGAAGAACTGGTCGAGGTGAGTTCCGCGATGTAGGTGTCAAACCAATAGGACCACGGGTGCAGATCCGTTGGATTGGCAGTGGGAGCAAAAAGACAGCTTCCGCCGTTCCCGTTGTCTTTCCATTCCATCACGATCGTGCTCGGCTTCGCATCGTTGTACCACGGCTGCACGATTGCGGAGGCCGTCGAAGCATGGTTCGCCAGAGTTTCACCCGCAGCGCCGATTCCAAAGGGAACGACGCCGGCAATATGAGTGTCAATCTGACCAAAATTCCAGAGGTAGACCGTCCCACTGTTGACCACGATGCGCAGCAAGTACGTTGCCTCAGTGGCGAGCGTCTGATCGCAGACCATACCTATGTTCGGCGTTACAGCGCCGGCACATCCGGCGCTGCTGAGCGCGGTCCAGGTCGAACCTCCATCTGTGCTTGTGCTCACCGTCACGTTGGCAGCAGCATTCGTGACATAGTAGACAATCTGCCGAGTCGATAAAAAGGAGTAAGTGTTTTCCGCGCTCCCGCCTGGCGGAATCTCCCACCCTACCCCGTTTGGGAAGTGCTGCCAATCGCCTGTGACTGCGGCCGCGCCTCCCGCGAGCACGATCGGGCCGCCTGCGATGAGCGCATCGCAATATTGCCCGTATGAGTTCTGCGATTCAGTGAGCGGGCCGCCGATATAACCCGCTTGGCCATCGACATCTAATTCGCGACATGCAAAACTCCACTCGTGAAACTCGCTGGTCGAGTCTCCATCCCCGAGAATTATCGCTTGAACGGGAGTGCTTGTCAGGTCATGGTTATACATTTGAATGGCACGGTCGTTGCTCTCTGTCTGCACCATCCCGAAGGGTTGGAGCGACTGCAGACCAGCGGTAACAGGCCCCTGCGCTGTGAAACCGTTCATGCCGTTCGGTGTAACGCCAGGATAGAGAATCGGAGGAGGAGGAGTCGGCGGTCCGCTCGTCCAATCCTGAAGAAAGCAATTCGAGCACAAGGTGGGCATCGTTCCCTTCGTCATTGTCGCCATCGAAGGATCGAGCACGAGGATGCAGGGCACGGCCGGCGCCATGGTGCATGTAGCCATCGCGTTCGTGAGCTTCTGTCCCACTGTCGAGCCGGGGAACTGATTCACATGCACGGAGCTATCGATGGTCTGACAGCTCGCACGGAAACAGCACGCGGCTCCGAGAATCAGAAAAATCACGAGCAGGTGTAACCAAGTCTTTCCTCTCATCGAGATCTCCCTACGCCAAAGCCGGCGATGGTTATCGCCGGCCGGCGTGACCGTCGTGCTGCTTTTGTTAGCCCTCAGTCCCCGCTTAGGCGGGAACAACCAATCGAGTCGGATCTGCCGCCTGAGCCGCGGGCGCAGGAACTGCGGGCGCGGAGGCTGCGGCAACTGATACGATCGGCGCAGCAGCTGCCTGCGTTCCCACGACCTGGTTCACTGCGGCGCTGACCACTGTCGCATTCACACTGCCGCTCGGAATCTCGTCGATGAACGCAATGGCCGTGGCGACAATGGCCTGTTGCCGCTCCGTCTCCGTAATGCCCGCGGCCTGGAAATCGGCCTGAGCATCCGTGAGCACCAGCGCGATAACCTGTTCTGTCGTGAGGCCCGATGTGCTCACCGCCGCCTGCGCTTGCGCCTTGGCGATTGCGTTTGAGAGCGACGTGAACAACGGAGTCAGCCCCGGCCAAATGAGCGTAGCCAGGTTGAGCCCGCCCGCCTCGATCGCTTCCGCGGTTTTGTTAGTGAAGATGAAAAGCAGGCCCTTGCCCACGTCTTTCAGAATGGAGACAAACTTGTTCGACATTGCAGCTCCTCCGGATTTTCGTTTTGGAAAAAACAAAAGTGTGATGAGCGAGCCGCCCAGGCCCGCCATGAAGTATGTGACCGCGAGAATCTCTTTAACCAGCCCGCTCGTCATTTTTCCTCACCCCCCAACCTTCCGCGAAGTGTGGCTAATCCAAGGGTGTTCTCGCGGTCCGATTTTTCGAGCTTGACGACCCGTTCAACTACGTTGTCTAGTCGCTGCGTTGTTTTGCCGGCGAAAAATGCGGTCGTGATCAGATTGCCGATAGCGAGCAGGACCAGCGTGCCGAGAAGGGTTATCAGCGCAGCGAGGATCTCAGGATTCATGGCGTCCTAGAAGTTCGCTCCGTTGATCCCCACAGGCATGAAATTCTGTGAGGGGTTGTCAACCCACGATCCCGCAACGCCGCTCGCGATCTGCGAGAACCGCTTGTGTCGCCGCCCGCGACGACGCCTGCCGCTGCCCTGGCCGATACGCAGCCGCACGCCCGGTGCGTATCCGGACACGGCCGCGAGAAACCAGATCAGCGCGACGATAAAAAGAATTCGCAAAACAATTTTCATCTTGCCTTCCATCGCTACCTCCGCGGGCTCCAGAAGCCCCCAAAAACAAAGTCGTAAAGCCGGCCGTTCTTCTCCACCTGGAACGCCCTCACGTTATGCGCGACGTTCAGCCTGGTGCCCTTCAAAACGCCTCCGAACCTCGCGAGGAACCGAACCTCGCTATGCTCTGTCGAGCCAAAAGGCGAGAACAACAAATCCAGATCCCGCCCTTTCCCCTTCATCACCACGCTGCCGAACATCGACAGCCTGAAACCGTGTTCCTCGGCCAGCTCCGAGATCGCCGCGAACTCTTCAACCGCCGCGGCCAGCGTCCACTCAGTAGCCGCCGTCACCGCCTGCGCTGACACCATCGCCGCCGCCATCCGTGTAGTCGATGCTGTAGTCGTCTTCGCCGGGGATATAACTGGTCGTGTCGATCCACGAGCTGTCGTCCGCGGGACTGTAGTCCGACAGGTCCGTTCCTGAATTCCATGGCGCGTTCGGATCGTCGGGCGACCAACTTGGTAGATCGGTCAGATTTTGGAGCGGCTGAAGAGGAATGCTCGTCGGATAGCCCGATTCAGGCTGATCGAGCAGATTCGCCAGGTAGGTCTGCTGTCCCGGAGTGTTGCCGGCATAGGTCATCGCGGCGATGAGCCCGCCGATCGTGTTGCCAAAAGTCTGAGGTCCGCCCTGGCCGCTGCCAGGCGTCCCTATGCCCGCGCTAAGGCCCGAGAACGGATTGTTCTGCGCTTGCTGAGGCGAACTGTAGGGGCCGAGGCCGGCCGCGCTGGCAGGCCCAACGCCGCCGCTGCCACCTGAGCCCGAGTTGATGGCGCGGCGAATCGCAGGCCAGAGCTTATAGGCAAGGAAGCCGAGGACGGCGACAAAGCCGAGCGCGAGAATCGTTTTGTTTGTGTTCGCGGTTGCCACTTAAAGTCTCCTTCCTCACCTCGTGTGAGGACCGCCATAGCGTTTGCCCGGCCCCCATTTGCCCATTCCATACGCGCCGCGGTTCCACCAGGCTGTTTGCGGCTGTACATAATAAGGAGCGGAGAGAGGCGGAGCGTAGGGCGCATTCCATCCACCCTCGTCAGGAGCGCCGATGCCGCCGGCGAGAGTCACGGCGAGACCGCCCAGCCAGCGCAACGCAAGCCATCCAATAATGATGAGCACGCCCCATTTGAAAACTTCCTTCGTATCCACTGCGCCCTCCCTCGTTTGCTCCTTACTGTGCGGTGCCAACCACTGTGCCCGGTACGTCGGCCGCTGTCGCGAGTGGGTTGTAGCTATCTACCCACTGGCCAGCGTCGCCGCTCTGATTTGTCTGCGGCTGCTGCGCGGCCCAATTGCTCAACGGAGTGAAAAGCGATTCCCACCATTCATAGAGACGTACGTACATCGGAGTAACTGGATCGACGTAATCGAGCAAGGAGCGCACTGGGTTCACAGGAGTCGCAGGCGAATTATCCGGCGCATTCCCCTTCTCGAAAGTAGGCAAACTCGGTTTCTTTCCATCGCCGCCTCCGAGAAGTTTCTTCAATTGGAAGCCTCCCCAAATGAGACCGCCAAGCACGAGAAGAATGATGACGAGGACCGCTACATCGTCGAGTTCTTCGATTGGGTTGCTCACCCTCGCGCCTCCGTTCTAAAATCCCGGCATGAAATATCTGAAAACATTTCTCACGTCGCAGTTCCTAGTCGCAATTGCCGCCGTTTCCGCACTCACCGGTCAAACAGCTCCACAGCCAACCTCCGATTTTTCTCCGACTCCTCCGAGGCGTATCGAGGCCCTTTTTAGAGATCCGAGTGGGACCAAAGTTGTGACCTTTCGACTCCTTCCGGGCCAAGCATTAAAGTTGTACGATCCCTATTACGACTTCGTGAAGATAGAAGCGATTTTCCCGGTGGCAGTGCACATAGGCAAATGCGATTCCGAGCTGACCAGCGAATTCGAGTGCAGAGACATTCCCGAAAATTCGTACATCATCGTCTACGACACCCGAGCCGGAACTTCACCTGATTCCTCACCGCCCAACCGCGTCAAGTTCATCGCGGTGCACCATCGACCAGCGAACTGACTACTTCTTCTTGAAGCGTCCATTCTTGCCGCGGGGCGGAGTGCGCCGGCGTCTCCGCTTAATGCCCTCGCTCTGGCTGCTCCTCCTTCTCCGGCGCCGCGGTGTCAGATCGAGAAACGACTTGACCTTTGAAGTGATGCTCATTGTTTCTCCCTCATCCGAAGCCAGGCTCGGAGATGGTGACTAAAATTCCGTCGCCTTTCGTGCCTGCTGCGAAAATTTTTCCCGTATTGTCGGTCAGCCACGGAATAGAAACGTCGGCCGCGGCTGGAAGCGTGCTCGCCGAACTGGTGTTCACCAGGCTTGCACGATCAGCAAGAAAGCAGGGATTCGCGTTCACTGCGCTGCCGTTGATCGGCGAGATCAGCACAGTCATGCCGGCCTGCACACGAAACGGCGGACACTGGATCACCTGGCCGGTTACGGCAAAGACAAGCTGAAAGCTCGTCCTGAATGCCGGGCCAGGCGTGGTGACAACGAGCGGCGGTGGAAGATTCTTAGTTGCGACCATCAGTTCATCCCTGTGTAACTCGAAAGCGTCGTATCCGGCGAAATGCCGAGATAGCTTGCCACATTCGCGGCTTCCTCGTCGGAGTTGCCCTGGCTGTTATTGACCGGCTGCCCGCTCAGGTTGCCGAGGATCTTGGCGAACAGTTGCCGCAATGTCCAATCAGGATGCTCAGCCGCCTGCTTTTGCAAATACGATTCAGCGGCGGCGAATCCGTAAGACTGATCCGGAAAAATCGCAAAGCCTTGCGGCGTCGTTCCCACCTGGCCAGGCCAGGCGCCTTTCAGATTCACCGGATTCAAATTACGCTGCGCGAGCGATCCCGATTTGTTCCATCCCTCCGCGTTCGCCCAGGCGACGGCAAGATCATCAAGCGGGTCGTATGCAGTGAGGTCCGTTCCCGGTTGCGCCGCGGGCATTGTCACCTGGCTGCTATTGCTGGCCTGCGCCCGGCCCTTGAGATAGAGCCAGGCAAGCAGTCCAGCGGCGACGATGGTGAGCAGCTCCATGTTCCTCTTAGGAGGGGAACCCGAACATGCGACGGGTGTAGATACGGAGCTGGTCGAGACCGGCGCCGCTGGGATTGTTGACAGCGAAGTGGTGCATGAGCTGCGCAGCGGCGTTCGAGTTCTGCCAGATGCCGTGTGTCCAGTCTTTGAAGAACTGGCCCGTCATGGTGGTCGACGGGTCGTAGAAACCCTCATCGATCATGGACTGGCGAAGCTCTTCCCACCTGGTTTCATACTCGACGCCCGAGCTCTGCACATGCAGACGATTCAAAATCACATCGCTCAGGGCAAGGCCCGGCTGTCCCTGCTCCGCCAGAATCAGCCAGGAGAGGAAAGCTCCATCGGCCGGCATCGCGGGATCGACGAGGCGATTCTGCGCGGCCTGGATCAGCAGCTCGTGATCTTCCTGCACCAGAGGGATCGTGTCGCTCGTGAGGACCAGCCGCTCATCATACCAGCGGAGCATTCCCTCGATGGCCATCGTTCCGGCCGTGCCCGAGAAAATCTCAGCCAGCGACGCGGCGATGTCAACCTTGACCTGCACGGCCGAATAGACGGGCAGGCCCTGCGAGTCCACCGGATTCATGTTGAGCGCGGTTTGCACCGAGTTCAGGAGCGTGCATTCCTGAAAGTAAATCGGAATGCTCAGGTAGACGTCATAGACTCCGGCCGCTCCGTTGCCCAGGGTGTTGCCGAAGAGTTCAGCCACATACTTGCCGGAATGCTCGACGGTCGCGTAGCGCAAGAGCGAACGCGGAATGCAATCGACAATGAGGCCGTTGTAATAGCGCGAGCCCGCGGCCTTCGATGCCTTGATCTTGATGTTACGGATGAGGCCGGTAGGCCCGGCGTCCATGACCGCGGTTCCCGCGGCGCCCGCGTTCGTGATCGTCACGGTCGCATCGACCACCACGTTGCCGCGCAGAATGTTTCCGCCCTGCGGCAGAGTGAAGACATTGGGCGCACCCTGGTTAACGGGCTGCTCGTATCGCTGCTGATAGTCCTCGAATGCCATGTCCCTTTCCTCCGATTTCTACTTCGGTTAGTGCGCCTCGCGGCGGTTGAGTCGATGGGATCGGGCGGCGCTCAGCTATTGGCTGAGATAGCCACCGACGAGGGGCACGCCCTTAAGGACACTCGACGCCCACACGTTGATGCAGACGAAGATGACCACGATGGCGAGAACCACATGCCAGAACTTCATAATTCGCATCCTCCTGTTGATGCCGGAAAAAACCGGGGCGAAACGGTCCCTGACTCCGCCCCGAATTGACCAGCTCGACTCAAGGGAAGCATGGAATTTCGATTTTGTTCACAGAAAAGATTGAGGGTATCTATAGCGAACTGCGAGGACCGCCGCGGATTTCCGCCTCACTCTGGCCCGATTCCCAGAAGAGATAATAGGTGCGCGCGAGCGAGCGGAGCTTCTCGGCATTCTTCTTTCCGATCCGGCCGGCGAAGTATTTCACGTAATTGTCCTCATCGGTTCTGAAGATGCGCATGAAAGCGCACTGCGAGCGGAAGCGAATCGAGAGACTCGCCGGATCGCGCGCAGTGCAGAGCATCGAGACTTGGAAGTGGCGCCCGAAATGGACCAGATTATAAAGCTCGATAGGCATTCCTTTTACGCCCCATTCCTGGCCGCAAAAGGTATCGATTTCGTCAATACAGAAAATCATCCAGCCGAAGGCGCGCACCATTTTTGAGACCGCGATCAGGTGCTCTTCCGGCTGCACGTCGCGCGGCACATAGACGATGCGAACGCGGTGGCCGCGGTTCGCGCGCAGATATTCGAGCATGGGACCAGGCTGCGAGAATTCGACGAAGCCGGGGAGCAACGCGACGTGCTTTCCCACGGTATCGAAGAAAACGACCGCACCGGTGCATTGCTTCACCAGGCGAATCGCCTCCGTGGTTTTTCCCATGCCGCGCTGGCCGGCAATGAACGTGAGACCGCAAATCTCTCCGTCCTGATATTCACCGTCGATGATGCCGCGCGTCGTCACTTGTTCGGAGTCATCACGATGTAGCGGGTACGGCCGCGGATAAGCCGCACCTTGATGAAGGCGCCTTTACGCGACTGCTCTTTTTTCCGCGCTCGCTCCTTCGTTCCATAGGCGCCATGGAAAGTGAAAGCGCCGCCGCGCTTTGCTCGCTTGCGTGTGGCTCTCATGACGCCCCCAACGAATCGACCGAAGGGATACTCTTCCGACCGCTCTTAATTTCGTTCCATTCCTTCTCGTCGGCACAAACATAATAGTCATCGTAAGTGCCCGGCCGGAGGATGAACGGCTTGGCTTTTATCTCAAGAAGTACGCGAACGCAGCGACCGCAGATCAGCCACGTAGGCCAAAAAGGATGAATGCCCACATCGCCAGGAGTCCGCCTGCAACGTTCGCAGATTTCTGATTCATCATTCGCTGGCTTATAAACTGTTTTCAGTTGCCGTTGCAGTTCGCGATAGTTCATGGCGCCACCACGAGAAGAATGCCTCCACCGCTGTTCTTCACGGAGAGCCGCGCGCCGCGAGGCATGATGATGCATCCGAGACTGGCCGACTCGTTGCCTTGCGAATTGTCGCCGTGAAGCATAAATCCACTGCGACCGAAGTCGTTCGTTCCCGGCCAGGGCACAAGATGCGCGACCATCGGCCCTTTTTCTGGATCATCAAAGAAAGGTCCGATGGTATAAGTGCCGCGCGGAATCGGCCCCACATCCGCGTCCGCTTCCATATCGGGGTTGTTCACACCGGCGCCGTGCCCGCTGTAGCCAGTACCGACGAGGTTTCCATACCAATCTTTCAGTTGACCCGTTTTCGAGTTGAATGTCCACGCCACGATCGCCTCCAGTCTTGAGGTTACAAATTACTTGTTTAAACAACTACTTTAGGGAAGCCGTCTTCATCGAGCTCGGCTGAGACGGCCACGTTGGCCAGCCCGGCACCGGCTGCCGGTTGAGCCGGGGGAGCTGGAACCGCGGCCGGGCGGATCGGAGCCGGCACGCGCTGCGGTCCCACTTTGTTCTTAGCCGCCTGCCTTCGCGAACGCGAAAGCTGGAACTGTACCGCGACCTTGGGGCCGATGACAATTCCGGATGTGAGCATGAAGCCCATCAAGCCAGGCGTCGCCTGGCACCAATTCATGAGGATTGCCGGCAGGAACGCGCCGATCTTGAGGTAGAGAGAACTGAGCAGCTCGGCCGTGGGCTTCGCCAACATCCGCGACTGCCGCTCTGTCAGTTTCCAGTGGGCCGAATCGAATTTCTCCGCCGTCCAGTCGAACATCTCTTCGAGCACGCCCTGCACTTCGGCCGGGTCAAAGGTAATGTCGGGCAGCATGGCAGCGATGGCCTCGGCGTCGGACTGAGCGAACTGAATCCCTGGCCGCGCGTCGGGCTGAGACTCAGGCTCGCCGATGAACTCGGGAACGGATTTGAGCAGCCGCTCTGATTCGGCGCTCAGCGGTTGGCCTGGCCGCGGCTCAGATTTCGAAGAAGTCACGGACGGCTGTTCCAAATCCGCCTGGCTTCTTTGCTGGTTCTGGAGGAACGGGAGCCTGGGCGACGCGCTGCTTTCGACCGGGGCCGGAAGCGGCTTTATGCCGCGCCCCTTTACCGGCTTTTTTCCCTTTTTTTTGCGCGCCTTCTTTTTCTCCGGCTTTGGCGCCGGGGGCATTGTTTGTTCCGTCTGCTCTGCCAAGGTTCACCAGCTTTCCGCAGGGCTTGCACCTGCCGACAAAGAACTCGGGATGTTTCGGCATCGGCCAGAATTTTTCAACGGCCGCGCCGCAGTGTGGGCATTTCTTTTTCATGCGTCTTCCCTCAATTCAGCTTTGGGCGGAGTCGCGACCGCGCCGACTGCGCGAGCGATTGTGAACTGCCCGCGGCGCTCAGCTTCGAGCACCGCGACGCCGGCGATGCGGAGAATCGAGCCGACGTCGGTCCCATATTTTCGCGCCATCTCTTGCAGTGCGAACCATTCGCTCGCCTCAAAATTCAGCTTGATGTGACCGGCGTCCATTGCGCTCTCCAGTTGTTTCGATGGGCAGCGCGCGAGCGCCGCCCGATCCGTTTTTCAGAACGGAATGTCTTCATCGGTAATTTCAGGTATGACGTCGCCCTCCACCCGAACAGGAAGCGAGACGCCGCTCGCGCGACTCTTTGAAACCCTGATGGTGAAGAGCTTCATGCAGTTGTCGCCGCGCTTCACGTTCGGATCTTCGCCGGTGCAAATAATCTGCACGCGGTGACCTAGATCTTCGAGCCGCAGTTTCCGATTGATCTGGTTCGTGCCAATGAATGCAACTTCACTTCCATCGGCGCGCCGCACCGTGTAGCGCACGATCGGCTTGCCCGTGATCATTCCTTTATCAATGATCATGAGGATGCCCTCTATGGCGTCCCCTTCATTGAACCGAACGAATTCCGGCTCTTTGCGTTCCTCCATCTCCATTTCGCCTGCCGTCACTTCGTCTATCTTGTCTGCCATTGCTGGTCCTCAATTTCTTCCTGTGGCTCTGCGAGCCATCGGACGGTGGGCCGCGGAACGGTGCCACGGCATGTGTGATTGAATGGCCGCTTCAGAAACCAGCGGCCGCTAGGGGCCATCTCCACATCAAAGCGGAAAAACACGCCCATGGGCTCCCAATGGTTGAGCCCGCAGGCACACTTCATCTCTCCCCAATCGTCCATGTGCTGGGGATCGAAAACGGTATCGAGCTGTACACCGTACCAACTCCCAAAAGTCTGAATCAGCCGCGCGCCACGCACGGCATCACAGAAAACCTCGACAGCTTCAGGCAGATCGCAAAAGTCGGCGGCTTTGGTAATGTATTTCAGCACTTCGCGGGCGGCGCCCTCACGATCCAATACCGGCCGGAGATCGATCACGCGCCGATTTTCGGCGTTCCACCTGGTCCGCGCATCGAGCTCGGGATCGCTCAGACCACGGATCGGCTTATAACCGCCATCGCGCCACTCGCGCAGGCGATTGTCGCGGCCGCGTGCAACCCACGTCTCAAAATCAAACTCGTCCCCCGCCTGGCGCATAGCGTTCGCGCCGCGCCTGGCCTTCTTGCCCCAACCTTGAGCCCAAAGCCGCATCCAATCGAATTCGAGCTTGAGCTTGATGGCGGTGAAGAGACACACGCGCTGGCCGGCCAGGACGATTTTGTTTTCTTTGGTGGGAAGGGAAGCGGCAACGTCGGCGAGAATGTGGCAGTGAACGTGCCAGGTCCGCTCCGCGCGGTTGTAGGTTGTTTCGAGCGAGTAGACGCCGCCCTTGATCCATGGCTTGTGCTGGGCGATGAATTTGCGAACGCGCTGGCGAAACAGAGTGTAGTCATGCTTGCGAATCGACCGTTGGTTTGGAATGGTGAGGGTGATCATCACCGGATGAGTTAGGCGATCGAAGAGGGTTTTGATGCGGACACGAGCAACCTGGCTGCGATGCCAGGCACAAAGAGGGCAGAGGCGATGATTGCAGCCGATCGGGACAGCTATAGGCCGAGAACGATCGCCACAGCACGCCGCCCGGTAGCCAATCCACTCCATTTGACAGTTGTGGACCTGGAACCATGCCTTCTCCCACCGGGCTGAAGCCTTGAAGTCGCCGGCCACGGCGTAGGCCTGCCAAATCCTGTGCAGTGTCTGATTTAAGCGATAGCGGAGCAGCTCCTGCTGGTAATAAAGATCCTTTTCAGTGATCTGATCTTCTCGCCAGTTCTCAACAGTTGTTGCTAGTTGTTTCTCCGTATCAAGTGAAGTGGCCCGCGCTCCGCGCGGGCGCGAGGCCCCCGCCGCCTGGTACAGCTCGCGCTTGAGCGCTCGCCTGCGCCGGGTCCCCAGGCGATACGGGCGAGAGGGGGCGAATCTTTCCTCCATTTCGAGATCGAGAGCTGTATTCATGCCACCTTTGCCCCTTCACTTGACCTATAGAGACCAGCGAGACGCCCGATGATGGCGCCATATAGCTTTTCGCCCTCTGGAGACCAGGGAGCCGCTATCGCAGTTGCGAGACATTTGGAGCAGATACGGACGCCCTTCGTGCTTTTCACCGTCCCGCTCCTGGCCAGGGGCAGGTAGACTGCGAGGCAAATGGACACCATGCGCGGTGCGCCTTCCTGGCGCACCCGCGTGATTTCCGATCCACAGCAAATGCAAACCCGAGGCGCTCTGCCAAACGTCACTGCGGCACCTCCGTTTCTGGCGAAAGTCGATCGATCATCACCGGCGCGTGTTCCTCTCTTCCGGCAGCAACGCCATGAGACCAGTCGGAGGCAGGGGCTTCTTTGCCAGTGCCGGCGCGGGCTTCGCGCCTGGGGATGCTGAAGGATTCAGTTCGGCCACTTGGGGTATAGGCGTGGAGAGCACAGGCGGAAGCGGAATGCCTGGAGACACGATGGGACCGGCGACATTCGAGGGAGCGCTGTTCTGCGAGCCCTGTATAGTCTCCACGTCGTAACACCTTGTCAGGCCAGTTGTGTTCGCATCGGCAAAGTTCGGAGTGCTCGGGCGACTATTTGGCTGGCCGCTTGTAGCGGTCGTGATCTCTTTATAGTTCGTGCTGCTCGTGGGATCGCACGAAGCGCCGCTGATTGTTTCGGCATAGAAAGCGTATGTGCACGGCGCCGAAGCAGTGCATCCACCCCAGTTGCCGCTGGCGACGGGCGCTGAGGCCGTAATAATCACCTCATAGCCAGGAGAAGCCGGGGGGACTTGCCCATGGCAGCCCACGACGAGGGCCGCGAGCAGCGCGGCGATTTGGATTTTCCGTTTCATGTGATGCTCTCCCTTCGATTTTGATGGGAATTATCCCTTTGAAAATACTTCTCTTCTAGCGCCCACACGGAACTTCCGCACGATAACTGCAGAAAAGGATTCGCGACGTGAAACCGCGCTGCATTAACAACCTCCAGAGCGGCTGTATCTAGCTCCTTCTCGCGCAACAGATCGCACTCGGCTTTGTTCAGGGCGTACACAGCTTTTTGCCGGCCATCCCATTCTTCTTCCGTCAAGGAGCTAAGCAGCTTAATCACGCTCAGCCCCTCTCCGTGAATTCAAGGCTGCGAAGAAAATCCACGTCGCGGCCTGGCGGGCAGCGGCGCAAGGTCTCGCGGAGCGCGCAGGCTTCGGAAAGCGAAAGCTCCAGCGCGCCGCGCTCAAGCAGCGCACGCGCGCAGGTCCGCAGCGTCCGCCAGATCGCGAGGTCACGGGCGAAGTTGGCCGGCGAATCCGGAGTGAACTCGATCGCGTAGAAATAGGGCTGAGCGAGCCGCAGACAGGCGCTCGCGGCGGTGATGTGCTGCGGAATTGTGTAGGGTTCCGAGATCGATTGAGTCATGGTCAGCCTTTCATTTGCTTGCGAAAAAAGTAATTCAGATACTCGATCGCGGCGGTCCTGTTGCCGGTGCTGCCATCATCGTTGCGCCAGCCGCGGAGCCGCCATTGCACCTTGCGCCTCACCGCGCCGCTTACAGACCGCCAGTGAGCGGGGCAGGCGATGTGTCCCTTTGAAACTTTGCACGGACATTCAGGGTGACAGCAGATTTCTTCAGCCATCGCCGTTTCCTTTGGAGTCGCGGGCCGGCGTTCGGGATCTGGGGTTGCCGGCCCGCTTCTCGCCCCTCACGCGGGCGCCTAACCCGCTGTGAGCCTTTCCTGGCACTCAATCCGTGCCCGATACAAAACCACAAGGTGAACAAATTCCTGTTGACGGTGGCGGCGCTGCAGCTTCAGGAGCGCGCGGCGGCAGACTGCGAACGCGGCTTGCCTGGTGATCCCCTCACGTTCAGCGATTTCCTCGAAGGTCATCACGGCCGGAGATTTCATGCGCAGCGATCCTCGCGCCTGCGGCCAGGGGTCGCGCGGCGCACGGGTTGAGGGAGCTTTTTGTCGGTGGAGGGATCGGGAACTGGAACCCGGCCGTGCATCACGTCATAGATGGCGCCGATGCCGTTCAGATACCAGATGCGATCGGGAGACCAGCGCTGCGCGGGATCGGAGAGGCGGCGCCAACTATCGCCGGTGCGAAATTCAAGATAAGCGAGTACTGCCTTCAGCCATTGAGACCCGGTGCGCTTGTCGCGCTCGTTGTCATTCACCCGGTCATCATTAGGAGATGCACAACGGGTGAAAAGATTACAAGCGGACAGTGCCCGCCGGGAGAAGAGTTCGAGCTGATACGCAACAAGGTGCAAGGGCGGCCGATCCTTCCAGCCCCGCTCTCATGTCCGATAACAGATATTCTGTTAACTAAACTTATCCACAAGGCTCTTGCCCTGTCTCTATGCCCATCAGCGCGCTAAATGCCGTCGTCTTCTCCCACCTTCCCTTCGAGGATCTCGGTTCCCTCGAGCCTGAACTGAGCCGGCGCGGCTTCGCTATCCAGACGGTCGATGTTGGCACCGCCCACTTCCCGCTGCCGGACGCCCAGCGCTGCGACCTGCTCATCGTCATGGGCGGACCGATCGGTGTTTACGACTCAGCCGACTTTCCGTTTCTAGCCAGAGAGATCGAATCCATTCAGCAGCGGTTTGCTGCCCGCAAGCCCACGCTCGGAATTTGCCTCGGCGCACAACTCATGGCCGCTGCCCTCGCCGCCCGCGTGTATCCCGGCGCTCGCGGCCCTGAAATCGGCTGGTTTCCCACCCTGCCCGCCGGCCCTCAACCCACGCCCGACTGGTTCGCTCCGCTCCTCGCCAAAGATCTTCACCTGCTCCACTGGCACGGCGACACCTTCGATCTCCCCGCCGGAGCACAGCACCTGGCGCGCACCGAACTCTATGAGAACCAGGCCTTTTCCATCGACAACTACGCTCTCGCTCTCCAATTCCATCCCGAAGTTACTGAATCGGGCCTGGAGCACTGGTACGTCGGGCACGCCTGCGAGCTCCGGCAGAAAGCCATCCCCGTTAAGCACTTGCGCGCCGAAGCTCAGAAATACGCCCCCGCGTTGCTTAACGCTGCTGCTCAATTCTGGAAGTCCTGGCTGGATTACATCTTGTAGCGCCCGAGGTCTTCGTCGTTCAGCCCCTCGAGCCATCCGCGCAGTTGCTCTGCTGTCGGCCCTTCGGGTGGGCCGCTCGTGTTGAGCTTGGCGCTCTCCATCACCTTATCCGCCACATAAATCGGACAATCGGCGCGCAGCGCCAGAGCGATGGCATCGGACGGCCGGGCATCCACGGCAACCTGTTCATCTCCCTGCCGCAGCCACAAAACCGCATAGAATGTATCGTCTTTAAGTTCTGTAATTACAACACGTTCCAGCTCACCATTCAGGTGGTGGACAAGGTTTCGCGCCAGGTCGTGCGTCATGGGACGCGCGGCTGTCATCTTCTCGATTTCGAGCGCGATCGCGTTCGCCTCAAAGATGCCCACCCAAATCGGCATCACGGCGTCCGACCCCACATCCTTCAGCACCACGATCGGCATGTTTGTGGAGGGGTCCATCATCAGGCCCCGAATCCGCACCTCGATATCCATTCGTTCCCTCTTTTCCTGATCCTCGCTCGGCGCTCATTGCGCGATCAGGCCTTCATGCGCGCAGCACCCTCGCTCCCTGTCTTTAGACGGCTTCGCCAACCAGACTATTCGGATACGCCCCTATAATCCGCACGCGCAAGTAACTTCCCGGGGCTGGCGCAATTGGTTGGGTCCACTCAATGTTCACCGGCTTATTCTGTGTACTGCGGCTGGCAATCTGCCCCCTCTGCGCGTTCGCCCCTTCGACCATTACCTCAAGGATCTCCCCGATCTGCCTGGAATAATTAGTCCTCTGAATTTCCCGCTGCCTTTCAAGCAATACTTGAAGCCGACCAGCCTTTTCCTCCTCCGGCACCGTATCGATCATCACCAGGGAGGGCGTATTTGGCCGCGCCGAATACTTGAACGCGAAGACGCAATCGTACTCAACTTCAGCCAGGAGGTTCATGGTCTGGATAAAGTCGTCCTCAGTCTCGCCGGGAAAGCCAACAATAATGTCCGTCGATAGCGAGATCGGCCGCCGCGCCGCCTTGATCCACGCAATCCGCTCCAGATACCACTCCGGCGTATACTCCCGCGCCATCCGCTTGAGCACACGCGCCGATCCGGATTGTATCGGCAAATGCACATGGTCGCAGAGGGTCGGCACGCGGTCGATGGCTTCCACAATGTCCCGCGTAAAGTCCCGGGGATGGCTGGTAGTAAAGCGCACGCGCCGAATGCCGGGCACCTCGCCCACCGCAGCCAGCAGCTCAGCAAAGCTCGACTTCCCTTCCGGGTCGCGGTAGCTGTTCACGTTCTGGCCGAGTAGTTGAATCTCTGTGTAACCAAGGTCGGCGATCCGCCGCGCCTCGTCGAGCACCGACGACGAGCTCCGGCTGCGTTCCTTGCCGCGCGTGTATGGCACCACGCAATACGAGCAGAACTTATCGCATCCCTCGATGATGGTGATGTAGCCGCGGTAAGGATTCTGCCTCGCGGTAAATTCCGTCTCAAAGGTCTCGTCCGTTTGCCGGTCGTCGAGGCCGGTGATGCGACTCTCGCCTGCTTCGAGGCGCGTGAGCATCTCAGGCAGTTTGCGATACGAGGCCGAACCCGACACCAGAGACACATAGGGCGCGCGCTCGAAGATCTTCTCGCCCTCCTGCTGCGCCACACAACCCAGCACGCCGAAGCGCTTCCCCTGCTTGTGCAGCTTCTTGTAGTCGTTCAGGCGATTGAAGACCTTCTGCTCCGCCTTGTCGCGGATGGAACAGGTGTTGTAGAGGATCAGGCCGGCGTCTTCCTCGGTCTCCACCTGCCGGTATCCCTCCTGGCGCAGTGTGCCGATCACCTTTTCGGAGTCATGGGCGTTCATCTGGCAGCCGAATGTTTCCAAATAGAATGTCTTGTCAGTCGCCATAGACCTATTCAGTATACGGGGAATTCGAGTGCACAGCCTGTTATCGCGGGATTGGGTGGTGGTTCAGTTTCCGGATGGCCGACATGCGACCACAACCGGCTATTCCATCCTGGATTGGAATGCTCACTGAGGATGAGATTTCGCGTATAGGTTGAATTCGCGGAGGCTCAGATGTCTGAGAATCTCGCCATCGGTCGGTTGCACCAAATATGCCTCCGTGTGGCCTAGGTCTTTGCCGCAGTCACCGGTCGGGTAGACCGAGGTAACGAGGACTAGGGCACCGCTCTTTTCGTCCCAGCCATAAGCCTGCACGTTGTCGCCTCGTGTCTTGCACCAATGCCTGCCCCGAAAATCAGAAAAGGCAGTTTTCACCGACTCCGCTTCATTCACCTTGTCGCCCGCAATATGGAACACCCGCGTATGGAAGCTGCCGATTGCCCCGCCGTCACTCCACGTAATTGCGAACCAGTCGTTCCTTTCTGACCAAACGACAAATACGCTGGCGCTCAAGTCTTTGAGGTGTGTTGAAAAAATCACCTTCTGTCCTCGGCTCAAAGTGAATTTGCCGCTTTCGGTAACGGCGTAACTCAAGTCCCCCTGGCGATATGCTTTCGGATGTTGGTCGTCAGGCACAAAGAGGCAGGAGCTATGTGAGCAGGAGGTGTATCCAAAATCGCTGATTGCTGTCGGTGCAGGTAGTTGGCACGTCCCCGAGACGCAAGCCAATAGCAACGAGACAGCGACCAATACCCTGCGGATCATGCCGGGAGCATAGCAATTTCGTCGCAAAATGGAAAGATGGGCATCTCCGGTGGGCCTATTACCGGCAAACCGGAAATTGCACCACTGCCCGGGATTGCCAGCCCCGCCAGCCCGGCTAGCCTTGCCGGCCCCGCCGCTTCACTGATGAAGCAGCTTGAAGGCGTGCGTCCACTCGTTCTTGGTGAAGCCGAGGACGCACCACAGCATGCACAGCGGCTCAATGGCGCGCGCCGATTCCACTTTGCCCATGTCCGCCGTCTCCCAACCGAACTGCTCCAGAATCTGCGCGGCGACTACCTTGGCCCCGTCATCGTTCCCGCAGATAAACATCGTCGGCCTGCCGGCCTTGTACTGCGGATTCACGAACTGACGGTTGCCCACAGAGTTGAACGCTTTGACGAAGTGCGCCCTGGGAAACTCGCGCTGCAGCCGCTCCATCAACGAGTCGTCCAGCGTGGTGAAAAACTTAAGAACTCCATTCACAGGCGGCGCGTCGGCGATGGGGTTGCATGCGTCCATCACCAGCTTGCCGTCCAGGTTGGCGCTTCCCGCCATGCGCAGAACATCAGCCGCAATCGAGCCTTTCACCGCCAATGCCAGCACCTCGCCGAAGGCCGCGGTCTGGCTGAAGCTGCCCACTTGAGCTTTGGAATTGATGCGCTGCCACTCCGCCAGTTTTGCCGCGTCGCGTGTGCCAATCATGGTTTGGTGGCCGTGCTTGATGAACCCCCCCGCGAGCGCCTTCGCCACGTCGCCTGATCCAAGAACTCCAACCTTCATGACCGTTTCTCCTCCCTATTGAGTTTGTTGATCCTGATCCCGTTGATCCTGGAGCCCGGTGTGCAGATAAGCCACCACTGCGTCCATCTGCTCCTTAGACATCTGATACGCGAACGAGGGCATCATTCCCATGCCCGTTATCAACATTTGCTCCACCTCTCGATCCGTCGCCGGCTCGCCTTCGGGCAATGTGTTCCGGCTGAAGAGTCCGTGCAGATTCGGCGGGACCTTCTTCAGGTGCAGGTCGTTCTCCTCGTGGCAGTGTGCGCAACCAACGTCGTAGAGGTGCTTACCCTCCGCCTGTTGCGCCGTCAGCTTCGGCGCCGATCGGCACCCTCCCAACCCGGCCGCAACTGCCGCGGCCAGAACCGCCGCCCGAGTTTTCCGAAGCCTCACTCTTCAAGCCTTCCGCGCGAGCCGGCTTCTCGCGCCGTTCCGGTCCGCGACCCGGAAGAATGACCCTCTGAATACAGTTCCGCTCAGGACGGTGAACCGGGAAAACTCCTCCGGGGATTGCGGGCCTTCTGCCGGAACCCGCACCTTCAGTCTGAGCGGGCACGCTGACCGAGGTCAAGCCGCACGCCGCGCAGCCTTGGGCCGATCGCAGCGCTCACGGGCACCGCCGGGCAAGTATGCTGATCTCATGGCGCTGCCCTCGCACGAACACCTCACGCCCTTTGCTCATTCGGCCAATAACCGCTGCTTCGGCTGCGGAGAGGCAAATCAAAATGGACTGCGGCTCGAATTCCTGCTCGCCGAAGACGGCTCGGTCGTTAGCCTTCCCGTCGTTCCCGGAACCTTCGACGGCCATCCCGGCTACCTCCACGGCGGCATCATCGCCACGCTGCTCGATGAAGCGATGAGCAAGGCCGTGCGCGCTAGAGGGCTGCCATCGATGACGCGCAAGATCGAGATCGACTACCTCCGTCCGGTTCCCAGTGGAACGCCAATTCGCATCGAGGGCCGCGTGGTTCGCAACGAGCCGCGCAAGCATTGGGCCGAAGCCCGCATCGTCAATCAGAAAGGGATCGCGCTCGCGGAGGGCAAGGGACTGTTCATTGAAGTTCGCCAGCCCTCAAAGAGCTGAGGCGGCTGTGGAGCCGCCCCCGAAGTCAATCAATGAACTGCTGAATTCAATGAACCATATTGATCGTGTCCTGCGTAACCGTGTCGAACGTTGTCACCGACTTGGCATTGGCCTCGAACGCCCGCTGCGCAATGATCAAATCGGAGAACTCCGTCGAAATGTTGACGTTCGATGCCTCCAGTGCGTCGTCCTGCACCGTGGCCAGGCCCGATGTGCCCGAGGTTCCTACTACGGCCGTGCCGCTGGCCAGCGTGGTCACGTAGTCCCCGTTCCCTAGCAGGTTCAGTCCCTGGGAATTGGCCACATTCGCCAGCGCCAGTTGCCCCACATTCTGCTGCTGTCCGTTGGAGTAGCTGGCCGTTACCGTGCCGTCAGAGCCGATGGTGAAACTCTGGTACTGGCCGCTGGCATAGCCATTCTGGGTAGTAGCCGAAACCGCAGATGCCGTGTCCACCTGGCTGATGATTGGAGTGCCTGCTGAGCCGAGCAGGTTCCACTGAATGTTCAGGTCGTTGGCGTTGTCAGTAAGCGCATTGTTGAAGTTCAGTCCAATCGACTGCACGTCGCCCACCGCGGTTCCCACCGTCCCCGCAACGCCAGCGGTGGGAGTCACGGTCGTCAGATTCCCGTTTGCATCGAACTGCATCGTTCCAGTGATCGCCGTGGAAACACCGTTGGCGAAATCCGCGGCAGGCAAGGCCACCGAGTAGCTCCAGGTATTCGCAGTCGCCGTCGGTTCGAAGGTCACCGTGGCGACGTGCGGCTCGCCCAGGGAGTCGTACACCGTTACCTGCGCGGGAAACTGCGTCCCCTGCGCAGTTGTGGCGTCAAGATTTGCAGTCATTCCCATGGTGCTGGTGGCCTTTGGCTCCTGCACCTGGCCCACCGGAACGTTGACCGCTGTCAGCGGCGCATTAGTGTTCACTACGCCATTGAGGGCGGGGTAGCCCATCACGTTCAGGCCGTTTGACGTAACAAGATTCCCATTCGAGTCCAGCGAAAAATTGCCCGCACGCGAGTACTCGTAGCCGCCCTCGCCATTGCCGACGACGAAGAATCCACTCCCGTTCAACGCTACATCCGTGGAGTTGCCGGTGGAATTGATGGAGCCTTGCGTGAATGAAATCTCATTCGAGGCCACCTTCACACCCGCACCCACTTGAATCGGGTCGCCCGAGCCGGTCGAGCCTATCTGCTGATAGAAAAGATCGGAAAAATTCGTCGACTGCGCCTTGAAGGCCGTCGTGTTCATGTTGGAGAGATCGTTCGCGATCGTATTCAAGGCGGTAGAATCGGCCTCAAGACCGGTAAGCGGAATTGAAAAACTTGCCATGGTCCATCTCCTCTTTAATTCGGGTAAGTTTGGCGGGCCCCATTGCCCGACGTCACATCGGTTATGCGGGCCAATTGCGCCCGGCGGGTGAACCTGCGTTACTGCAATGGGATCGCGCTGCCCTTCGCCGGCCGCGAGAGCGTTCGGCCCGACAGTGCGTGTCCCACGCGCTGTGCTGCCGGGTTTGCGCCCGGCACACCCACGTTGCCCGCGGTGCGTCTGGCGGCCGTTGTTGGCGCGGTCGCTGCCGGAACTGCGGATGCAGCCGCCGGCGCCGCGGCTGGCACGTGCGCAGCCGCCGTCGTCGACGGTGCACTCGTGCCAGTGACGGCTGTACTGGTTCCGGCGCTCTGTCCGGATGTGCCCGTCCCGGAGCCGGAACTAGTGCTGCCGAGAGCCCCGCTCAGCGTCTGGTTGATGTCGATCAATTGTTCCAGGCTGTTCACCTGCACAAGCTGATTGATGTACTGATTGGGGTCGGTGTCCGCAGTCGGATCCTGGTTCTGCATCTCCGTCACCAGCAGCGTGAGAAAGTCGTTGGCCGAGATCGTCGCGGAACTGTTGCTGGTGTCGTCCGAGTTGTCCGTGCCGCTCGCCCCCGTCGTCCCGCTCGTGCCATTTGTAGAGCCGTCCATCGGCGATGCGGCCATCCCTTTCAACGCCTGGCCCGCCGTCACCATGTGATTCAAGATTCCAGTTGCCATCGTCCCTCCCTGTATCCCAATTCCAACCTTGATCGCTCCCTCTCTTCGTTGCTCCCTACTTCGCTGCGTGTTTTTCTACTCCCTACTGGCTGCTCCCTATTCCCTGCTTCTTCACGCCATCACCGAGATGTGCGTGCCACGGCTGCCTCCCGCGTATGCAATCGCATCGAACCCGCCGTTCGCGGCCGTAGCGCTCATCGCCGTAGCCGATGCGCTCGCGCCCACGCCAGGTTGCGCACCCGATTGTTGCGCTGCCGCCGGATCCTGCTCTCCATGCTGGCCCGCGCTTTGCTGCATGCTTTGATCCACACTTGATTCCAGCCCGGTCATGCCGGGAGCCGCCATGGTCAGCGTAGCCACCGGCGTCTGCTGTTCCTGGAGATACGCATTCAGTCCCGCCAGATGTCCGCTCAACGCCTGTGCAGCCTCCGTCGAGCCCGGGACAAGCGCCGCGTGCAAGCTCCCTCCACTCAGATCCGCGCGCACACCAACCCAGCCCAGCGCCGGATCCTGAAAGCCCGCCTCGACCTGCCGTCCGCCGGCATGAATCCAATTTGGTGTTCCCACGGCCGTCCCCGAATCGAGCGCGGCAAAGGTTTCTTGCAGCACCGCTGCCTGCGTTAGAAGAGTCGAGTCGCCGGGAACCGTCGCCAAAGCACCTGCCGTTCCATGAACGTTACCCGGATCACGCACCCAAGCCGACGCCTCCGGCGCGGAGGTCTGCCCCACGACGACGTTCGTCCCCATTCCCTGCCCCGTCGCTGCACTGACCCCACTCGCGACAGCCCCACGCGCCGATCGCGCTATCACCTGGGCCGCGCCGCTCTCCGAATTCGAGCTGTTCGCGCCCGGCTTGTCCGCGGCCGCCGTTGTCGTCTTGGTTTCGACGGATCCGCCGTTCATCGGGCTCGCTCCGCGATGCGCTCCAAACTCCCCGCTCAGCGTCTTGTGCTCCTCGACGCTGGAACTCGCGCCCAGTACCCTTTGCCGCGTTGCGCTTCCCGCCCTCGACGTGCCGGCCGCCGCAATCGCCGGCTCCGCCGTCGAAATCTGCGGCTGTGCGGCGAATTCTTCCTGATCGACGATCGGGACCGCCGCGCCTCCGCTCATCTCTTCATCGCGCAACACGCTGACCGCCGCGCCTTTGCTCGTCTCTTCAACGCGCATCGTACTTTGTGCCGAGCTCGCCGGAACCTGGCTCGCAGCGTGCGCACTTACGCTCGAATTCGACCCAGCCGATGCCGCCGTTGTCCACGGCACGCCTTTGGCCCGGATCGCCGCAATCGCTGTTTCCGGCTCCGTCTCGCTCGCGCCGCTCAAAGGTGCATCCATTTGTTTCGCAGGGCGTGGCGTAAGCGAATCCGCCAGATTTGCGGGAGCGATTTGCGGCTGCACCGACGCCAGCGTAACCGCCAGCCCGACGCCATTGACACCAGATGCCTGCAGTCCATTCGCCGCCGGAATTTCTCGCGGATGGGCTCGAGCATCTTCCCCGCCGCCTGCTCGCCTCTTACTCTTCACGTTCGCGCCCGCGCTCACGCCCGTGGAGCTGCCGGAACCTGTTGCTGCATGAATCGCGGCGACGCTTTGCGCTCCCGCTTCTGCGCCAAACGAATTCGGCAGACCCTGCGCCCCAATCGTTCTCGCCGCATTGTTGGCTGGAGCGCCTGCGCCCACCGCCGGCCCATTGCTCCGGTTCGTTGTCAGCGCTGATTCGACCGCCTCAGCGCCGGCCCGCACGAACGTTGCCTGCGCGCTCGCGACGTTCGGGCGCTCGTTGCTTCCATTCGCCGCGCCGGTCTCGCCCGCTTCGCTCGCGGCTTGATCCGCCGCGCCGCCACTCGCCCTCGCTACCACGCCCCATGCGCGCAGCATCGACTGCCAGCTCACCTGGAAAATCTCATTGCCCGTCGCAGGAAGACAGCTCCCCTTCGCCGCGCCCACCCAGCTCGCACCCGTTCCTTTGCCGGGAGCAAATGCCGTTGTCTCGTTCGGCGTCGCGGCGCCGCCCGCGCGCTCCAAGGCCGCGATCGCTGCGCTTACCGCTTTGCCCGCGCCAGCCCCGGTCCCGACTCCAACCCCAGTGCCTGCGCCGACGTCCATGCCAACGGGAATCGTCATACGAAGGGGTAGTGCAGCAAGCGTGCCAAAGTGTTGCGAAAGCGGTTAGTAGATTTTCAAGTCTGGGACATTGATCCCGTTTAAGGAAACTCACTCCCTACACCTTAAGTTTTCGCTCAAGTCTCAACGGCCGTCGCCCTCGCGACCAGGCGCAGGGGCACCGCCTTGATCCACCTTGTTCAGTCGTGCCACGCCGCCATGCCGCGCCCGGCTCAGGAACCAGTCGTCGAGCTCCCTCTGCGTTCGGCGGCCGGCATCGACTGCCTCTCCAGCCTCGGTCTTCCGGATCAGCGTCTCCACTTGCCGCCGCTCCATTCTTTTGGCCAGAAACTCCTGCCGCCGCCGTGCCACTTTAAGCTCCGCCTCCGCAATTCTTGGCCTCAGCGCCGCGCCGTGACGAATCGCCGCGCGCGCCTGCTCAAGGCCCGCGATCCGGTCAACCAACTCGCCCGTATTGACGCTCGCCGTCACCTGCCGCCGCCCGTTGCGCTCCCGCTCTTCGGCAGCCGCGAGGGCCAGCTCCATCTGCCGCAAATCTCCCACTGCCGACTCGAGCGCTGCCTGACTCAACTCCTCTTCGAGTACCCGCACCTGCATCAGGCGGCGCGCGGCGCGCGAAACCGCCATTGCTCAAACCTCGCCCGCCAGCGCGGCAAGGCGGCGCAGGCCATCGGCAAAGCGGACATGCTCGAGCGCATCCTGAGTAAGAAACGCGCGAATCGCATCGCGTGCGCGCAGGGCGCAGTCCAGCTCCGGGTCGGCGCCCGCTTTGTACGCTCCAATGCGCACCAAATCCTCCGAGCGCGCGTAGATGGCCATCAGTTTGCGCACCAGTGCCGCCTGCTCGCGATGCTCCTCTCCCGCCACGGCGGGCATCAGGCGGCTGATCGAGTCCAGCACCTCGATCGGCGGATACCATCCCTCGCTGGCCAGCGCGCGCGAGAGCACCACGTGCCCGTCGAGCAGCGCGCGCACCGCGTCCACCAGCGGATCCTGCTGGTCGTCGCCCTCCATCAAAACGGAATAGAATGCCGTGATCGATCCCGTGCGGAATCGCCCGGCCCGCTCCACCAGGCGCGCCAGCCGCGCGAATACCGAAGGCGTGTAGCCCTTCGCCGTGGGCGGCTCGCCCGCCGCCAAACCAATTTCGCGCGCCGCCATGGCAAACCGCGTCAGCGAATCGAGCACCAGCAACACATGCTTTCCCTCGGCGACAAAGAACTCGGCCACCGTGGTCGCCGCCAGCGCAGCGCGCATGCGCAGCAACGGCGACTGATCGGACGTTGAAACCACCACCACCGCCCGCGCCAATCCCTCCGCGCCGAGGGAATCGCGTAGAAACTCGCCCACTTCGCGGCCGCGCTCCCCCACCAGGCCCACGACCGTGACTTCAGCCTCGGTGTTGCGCGTCATCATGCCCACCAGTGTGCTTTTGCCCACGCCCGATCCGCCAAAGATGCCCACCCTCTGCCCCCGGCCTACGGTCAACAATGCATCGATGGCGCGAATGCCCGTGCCCAGCGGCTCCTGAATGGGCACGCGGTCGAACGGCGAGCGCACCGCTCCATCCAGCGGCAACGACTTCGCGATCGAAGGCATGCGGCCGCCGTCGATTGGAATGCCTTGCGCGTTCAGCACCCGGCCCATCAGCGCCGGTCCCACCTCGATCCGCGGCGTCACGCCCTGAGACCACACAGGATCGCCAAAGCGGACGCCATCGGCCGCCTCCACCGGCATCGACAACACATTCGACCCGCGAAACCCGATCACTTCAGCCGCATGCGCACGACCCGCCTGGTCCTGAATCTGGCAACACTCCCCCACCGAGACCGGCGGTCCCGCCGACTCGATCGTCTGACCCACCGACTCGAGCACCTGTCCGCGCCAGCGCCACGGTTGCCTCGACTCCAGCCGCCGAAAGTAGCGTTCCAGCAGTGCCGTCATGCGCGCGCGTCTCCCCGGTCCGCATCTTGATCCGCGTCCGGCGCCGCGACAGTCTCGCTCTGAACCACTTCCGCGCCCAGCGAGGCCCCCGCGCGATCGAAGAAACCGCGTTCGATTTCGGCCAACTGAGAGCGAACGCCCAGGTCGACCGTTCCCACCTTGCTCGTGATCGTGCAGTCGCCCAGCCGCATCCCCTTGCCCGCCATCACAGCCGGCTTCATGGCCAAATGGGGCAGATGCCGAATGGCTTCCTTCCACAACTCGAGTTCCGCCGCAGGCACACGCAATTCGACCTCCGACGATGCCGCCAGTTGGCCCAGCGCAACCCGCACTGCTCCGGTCAGCAGCAGCGGATCCATCTGCGCCTCGCGGCGCAGAATGCGCGCCGCCAGCGCCAGCGCCAACTTGACCGCCTCCTGCTCCACTGCGGCCAGATACCGGTCGCGCTCCTCCGAGAATTTCGCCGCGAGCGCCGCAAGCTGCCGCTTGTAACGCTCCGCCTCGGCCGTCAGCACCGCGGCCTGCGCCTCTCGCTCCGCCTGGCGGCCCTCCTGGCGACCGCGCTCACGTCCCGCTTCAAACGACTGCCGCGTCTCATCGGCCGATTGCTCGCCGGTGTTGGCGTCCGCTACGTCCCGGCGCGCGCCCCTGGCTTTCGCCTGCGCTGGCGCTGCTCGGCCGGATTCATCAGCCTCCGCCCAGCCGTTCCACTCCGGCCCCGCGCCCGCACCCGGACATGCCGGGTACTCGAGCGCTTCAATCTCGCCGCCTGTCACCATTTTCGCTTGTGCCTCCACCGTTTGCCGCAAATCCCTATTCCCTATTGGCTACTTCCTGTTCTCGCCTTCTCGTTCCCTTGTTCCCTTGTTCCCTCGGTCCCTTGGACCCTGTCTTCTTCACGCCAGCATCTCGTCGCCGGTTTCGAGCTTCAGGATCACCTTGCCCTCAGCCTCCAGCCGCCGCGCCAGGTTGAGAATCTCCTGCTGCGCCTGCGCCACCTCGCGCGAGCGCACCGGGCCCAGCACCTCCATGTCTTCCTTCAGCATGTCCACGGCGCGCGAGCTCATGGCCTTGAAGATCTGTGCGCGCAACTCGTCATTGGCGCCGCGCAGGGCCAGCGCGAGTTGCCGCTTGTCCACTCCGGAGACGATTTCGCGGATGGTGGCCGGCGGCACGGTGATCAGATCCTCGAAGGTGAACATCAAATTGCGGATGCTCAGAGCCAGCTCCGGCTGGCTCTCTTCGATGGTTTCGAGAATCTTTTTCGACTCCTCGGCGTTGAGCCGGTTCAGAAGATCCGCCACCGCCTTAAAGCCCGAGTAGCTGCGGCGCGCCGTTTCGCCCACGCTCTCCAGGCGCCGGTGCAGAATCAGTGCCACCTTCTGCGCCATCTCCGGAGAAAACTGGCGCATCTCCGCCAATCGCTGGATCGAGACCACCTTGTGCTCCTCGCTCAGATTGTCCAGCACCATCGACGCGCGCTTGGGATCGAGGTGGGCCAGCACCAAAGCGATGGTCTGCGGGTGCTCGGAGTCGAGCAGCTTGCCCAACTGCTGCGGATCGGTGCGCTGCAGCTTGGCCAGATTGCCCTGCGCCGCCTCCTGCGACTGCCGCATCAGCGCCAGCAGGTCGTCGGCGCGCTGTTTGCCGAAGGCCTCGATCAGCACCCGGCTGGCGTAATCCAGGCCCCCGTGCACCATGAAGTTCTGCGTGTCCAGCAACTGCCAGAACTCTTCCAGCACCTGGGCCGAGAGCTCCGGCGTAATGCCGCGCAGATCGGCCAGCTCCTCGGTGATCTGCTGGACGTCAGTCTCCGGCAAGGCGCGCAGAACTTCCTTGGCCAGCTCCTCGCCCACGGCCACAAGCAGGATCGCCGCCTTGCGCACGCCGGAGATGTTCGCCCCCAGGCGGTGCCGCGTTGCTTCGCTCTCGATTCCCAGCTCCGCCAAGCGAAATTCCCTTCCCGCACCGGCGCTTGCCGCAATGCCCTATTCCGAGTGGATCCAGCTTTGCAACAGCCGCGAGCTCTGCGTGGGCTCGCGCTTCAGGTGGCCTTTCACCTGTTCAAAGATCTCCTGATTGCGCAGCCGTTCGGGATCCATCGGCGCGGGTTCGGGAGGACTCAGTGTCACCTGCGATGCGGCCGCCGCGGCCAGCTCCTTCGAAGACGATGTGGCCAGCGCTCGCGTCGCCAGCGCCGTGCCGGCGTGACGAATCGCGGGCCGAACGGCGAAGGCCACGACCACCATCAGGCCGAACAGCAGGGCGAGATACTTGACCAGCACCGGCGAGTTCTCCGCCGTGTTTAGAATCTGCTCCGGAATGGCGACTGGCGGCTGCCCCTGGTTGCCGTCGAAGGCCAGATCCTCGACCGTGACCACATCGCCGCGCGAGGTGTCGAAGCCCACTGCCGCCTGGGCCAGAGTGGTCAGGTTGCGCAGCTCGTCGGCCGAGCGCGGCTGCCAAACGGGAGCATGACTCTTGGTTGCAGGCTGGATCAGCCGGTCGTTCACCACGATGGCCGCGGTAAGCCTCCGCACCCGGCCCGGATTCTCGATCGTGTGCCGCACCGTCTTCGAGACGCCGTAGGTGCTGGACTCGCTCTTGGCGGTTTGGGGCGGCGCCGTCTCGTGCGGATAGACGGGCAGTGCCTGCGTGTTGGGCGCATTCGATGCCGTGCCGGGAACCCCGGCAGCTGCAGGCTGCGCTCCCGTGGTCTGGTCGGTGCGCTGCATGGCCAGCGTCACCGTCTTGTCCGGATCGTAGGTCTCAGCGGTCTCATCGGTGGCTGTCTCGTCGTAGTCCAGCGTCACCGAGGCGCGCACATTGCCCGCACCCGTCACCGGCTCGAGCGTTGAGACGAGTTTGTCCTCGAGCGCCTGCTCGGCGCTCAATCGCGTCGCGTCGGGAGTCTTGGGGCCGAGAGGAAGATTGCCTGAGGCATCGACCAGTACGACATGATCCGGGGTCAGGCCGTCGACGGCCGAGGCCACCAGGTTGCGAATCGCTTCCGCCTCGCCGTCGGCCAGCGAACTGCGTCGCAGCTTGAGCACCACCGAAGCTTTGGCCGGCCGCTCCTCGCCCTGAAAAAGCGAATCGTGCGGCAGCACCAGATGCACGCGCGCCGACGCAACGTCGGAGAGCGTTCCCACCGTATGCTCAAGCTCGCCCTCGAGCGCCCGCTGGTAGTTCACCTGCTCGTCGAACTCCGATCCCACCCAGTTCGGCTTGTCGAAGATCTCAAAGCCCAGCCGCCCGCTCTTCACGCCGCCCTTAGCGGCGGTGGCCAGGCGCGCCTTGTCCAGTTGCGCGGCGGGAACCAGAATTCCCACACCATCTGCCGAAGGATCAAAGGGAATCTGCGCTGCGGCGAGAATCTGGCCGATCTGGCGCGCATCGTCCGGATCGAGATTCACGTAAAGTGTGCGCCAGTCGGGGCTAAGAGCGTACCACGCCAGTCCGCCGATGAGCGCGAGCAGCATCAGCGCGCTCACCACCACCCACCCGCGCTGGGCCGCCGCCATCTGCGCCCAGCGAACCTGGACCAACCCCCAAAACCCGCGCCACTGCCCGCCCGCCTGTACCCTTCCCGGCACTGCCGGCGGGCTCTTTTCCAACTGTGTACCCGTGGCCATGGTTTCCGTTTCTCGATCCAGTTTCCAGCTACTAGCTTCCAGCCCTTAGCTACGTTCTGCTCTCAAACCCAATGAATCATTCTCCGAGAATTGCTTTCTTTTTTCCCTTAGCCTCGCCTGAGAATGCGCGTCACGCATCATCCAGCTAGAAGTTAGAAGCTAGAAGCTGGTAGCTCGACTTAGAACTGCATTCCCATCACGCTCTGGTAGGCCTGGACCGCCTTGTTGCGCACGGCCAGCGCCAATTCAAAGGCCATGTCCGCCTTCTGGGTGGCGATCATCGCCTGGTGCACGTCCACGCCCGAGCCGGTCATCAGGCCGCTGACCGCCGCGTTGGCCTGCTGTTCAAGCTGGCTCACTTCGCCCACGGCACCGGTAATCAAATCGGCGAACGGCGCCGCGGAAGCTGTCTCTGCTCCGCCAGCCGAAAACAAGCTTGCCGCGCTGCTGCCGCTCGTTGCCGCGCCTGCAACCGCGCTAACGGCATTTGTCGCAACCAACATTTTCGCTCCTCCGTTCCTGCTGGTTCGATCGATTCCCTGCTCTTTCGGTTCCCCGTTTCACTACTCGCTGCTCCCCGCTTGCCTTACTCACAGCTGCCTAGCTTTTCGCGATCTCCAGTGCCGACGTGATCATTCCCTTCTCGGCCTGCACGGCGGAGCCATTCAGTCCATATGCACGCGTCGCCCCCATAAGGTCCACCATTTCTGTAAGGGGATTAATGTCGGGATAAGCGACATAACCGTCCGGCCCCGCGTCGGGATGACCGGGATCGTAGCGCTTGAGCGGCGGCGATGGATCCTCGACCACCTGCGCGATGTGCACTCCCGGCGCCACATTTGGCGCTCCAGGCAAGGGCAAGAGCGGAGGCAGAGCCGGCGCGCCCGACATTTCCGAGCCCGTCATTCCCGCGCTCGCTGCACCTATCCCTCCGGTTCCGCCATTGATCGTCGCCGCCATCGAATCGTTCATGGAATCGAGGAAGTCCGCATCGCCTCCGTCGGCGGCAAAGACCACCTCTTGGCGGCGATAGGGACCTCCCTCGGCGGTGCGCGTCGTCTCCGCGTTGGCCATGTTGGCCGCCACCACCTCGGCGCGCATTCGTTCGGCCTCCATCGCCGAGCCCGATGTCTCCATCAGTCCGAATAAGTTCATGCATCAACCCCCTGTCCTGCCCTTGCTTCTCCTTTTGCTTCTGCTTTTTTTGCTTTTCCTATTCCCTATTCCCTGGTCCCTGTTTTCATTTGTCGGCATGGATCGCATCCATCACGCGCTGATATTCCTGGCGCAGCAGAGCCACGCCGGTCCTGAACTTCAGTTGCGCCTCGGCCAGTTGCAGGCTCTCGCGGTCGATGGAAACGTTGTTCCCGTCCGGCCGCGCAATCAGTCCATCCACCTCCGTCACCCGAACCTTCCTCGGCCCGCGTCCCCGATCCACGTCGTCCATGGCCCCGCGCATCTCGGCCTCAAAGTCCATGCCCACGGTGCGGTAGCCTGGCGTGTCCACGTTGGCCATGTTGGCTGCGGTCAGCTTGGCTTCGGCGGCGGCCAGATCCAGGTAGCGCGCGATCTGGTCGCTCAACTGCGTTTCGATCTCCATGCTCATGCCGCTCCCTCCCGCCTGACTGAGCCGCCACTTCTAATCCCCAACTTGTTGCCCAACATCAATTCACCGACAGGCCGAAGTCGATCTCGCGCGAGGTCAGCACCGGGTTGTCCCCGGCAAGAATCACGCCGCGCTCGAGCACGTGTTCCAGCTCGCGCACGTTGCCCGGCCAGTCGTGCGCGACAAGTTTCGCCACTGCACCTTCGTCCACCCGCTTCACTGGCGCGTCCCTGCCCATCTTCTCGAAGAAGTGCTCGATCAGCAGCGGCAGATCCTCTCCATGCTCCGAGAGCGCCGGCGTGCGGATCAGGAAGACGGCCAGCCGGTAATAAAGATCGGAGCGGAAGCCGCCCGTCTGCGCCTGCGCGGCCAGCGGCCGGTGCGTGGCGGCGATAATGCGCACATCCACCCTCACGGTTTCGTTGTCTCCCACGCGCTGCAGCTCGCCGCACTCCACAAAACGCAGCAGCTTCGATTGCAGCCCCAGCGGCATCTCGCCAATCTCGTCCAGAAACAGCGTTCCCCCGTCGGCGGCCTCGATGCGCCCGGTGCGGCCCTGCACGGCGCCGGTGAACGCGCCCCGCGTGTGGCCAAAAAGTTCGGCTTCGAGCAGCGATTCAGGAATCGCCGCGCAATTGATGGCCACAAACGGCTTGCGGCTGCGCGACGAGAGCCGGTGCAGCGCCTCGGCAACAAGCTCCTTGCCTGAGCCTGTCGGGCCTTCGATCAGCACCGGCGTCATGCGCGGGGCCACAAGCCGCACCCGCCGGCTTACCTCGAGCATGCAGCGGGCATTCCCCACCATCTCCGGCAGGCGCTCGGCGGCACACCCTTCGGCTGCCGAAGAAGTCGGCCCGCCACGGTTCGGAATGGTCTTCGGCGCGCTGGCCATCAGGCTCGAATCAGTCGGCGCTGCCCGGCGCGCGGCAAAATCCGTCGCGGCAGACTCCGCCGGACGCACCGGCTTCGGCAGTTCAATTTTCGGCAATTCGATTTTCGGCAGTTCCAGCACCGTCCGCACTGCGTCCATTGCGGAAGCTGCGTTCCACGCCGCCGTGTCGCTTTCCTGGCTGCAGCGCAGCGCGTAAAGCAGTTCCTGCCTGTAAGGTCCGCGCGGGCTCTCTTCGCCGCTCGAGCCTTCCGCGGTCACTACATCAACTCCCGGAAACTTCCCTCTGAAGTCATTCAGGAACTCGCTCAAATCCAGATCCGGCAACCACGAGTCGACAATCACCGCCTCGGGATGCGCGGCCTCGGCCTCGCTCCAGGCTTCGGCGCCGCCCTCCGCCTCGCGAACCTCCCAGCGCAGGCCGGTGAGGATCTGTGAAAGCCGCTGGCGGAAGCTGCGATCGGCGCTGGCCACCAGCGCGGTGCGCGGCCGGATGCGTGGATGCGCGGGAAGAACGGGAACCGAAAAAGGCTGCATGAAAGCTCTCCTTCAAAAAACGCAAATGAATCGATCAATCTGCGAACCAGGCGGTGAACCAGCGAGCGTCAGGGCGCAGTGGCCGCCGGAGCAGTGGAAAGTATTTCAGTCGATGAAACCGGAGCGACCATTGCAAGGTCAGCGTTAATTTGCGCCGGTGGCGACAGCTCCGCCTCTGATGGAACGATGTAGCCCCGCCCACGCACTGTCCGGATCAGGTGGCCCGGCGGCGGATCTTCCAGCTTGCGGCGAAGATAGTTCACATACACGTCAACGATGTTGGTGGTCTGCGCCGGCTCCAGGTTCCACACCGAATCCAGCAGCTCAACGCGCGAGACACATTCGCCGCGATTGAGCATCAGATGCTCAAGCAACGCGAATTCTTTGTTGGTCAAAACGATCTGCCGCGCGCCGCGCCGCGCCGTGTGTTCCAGCCGGTCCATCTCCAGATCGCCCGCGCGCAACTGCAACCGCGTCTCCCGCTTGCGCCTCAAGAGCGCCCGGCATCGCGCGCGCAGCTCGTGCAGGCTGAAGGGCTTGGTCATCAGATCGTCGGCGCCCCGGTCCAGGCAGCGCACCCGCGTATCCACCTCCTGCCGCGCGGTCAGCACCAGCACCGGCAGATTCGCATCCAGCGTGCGCACCTCTTCGAGCACCTGCTCGCCATCCTTCACCGGCATGTTCAGGTCGAGAATGGTCAGATCCGGCAACTCCTGTCGAAATGCCTCCACCGCCGCGCCGCCATCGTAGGCCAGGTGGACGCGATGTCCATCGGCCTCCAGACCGCGGCTCAGGAACTGCCCCAGCGCCTTATCGTCTTCGGCAATGAGTAATCTCATGAGAGTCCTTCCATCACTCCATGCCCCGCATTCCGCTGCATCTTCGTCTCCGGCTGCACTCTCTTTGTCCCTGCCACAGAGCGCCGCGGCGAGCAAGGCTACCCTCCACATTCCCGCGTAAGGGGAAGGAACTCAAGGAAGAATAGGGGAAAAAGCGAGAGGCGCATTCAGAGTCGGATTCGCGGGAATTGGGAGTCCCTTAATGGATGTGCGAACGCTGGCCTGTGACGGCAGACACAGAAAAACGGAGAGGCCACCCGAGCATCGTCGATCCATCGCCGCGCACAAGCCCTGCCTTCCACCTTGAGCTGCTCGCGTCAGGCCACTTTTTGCCGCCCTGCCGCCTTCTCCTCATACATCGCGGCGTCGGCCCGGGCCAGCAGTTCCTTCATCTCCTCGCCCGCCGCGCGCTCCGCCAATCCGATCGATGCATCCACACACAGCTTGACCTCGCCCGCTTTGCCCCGCACCGCGTAGTTGCCGCAGATCCATTTCCGCAAACGCTCGGTCTGCCCCTCCGCCTCCGCCAGCGCGCAATCGAACAGCAAAATAAACTCGTCACCGCCCCAGCGGCCAATCACATCCGTCGCGCGGCAGGCCGACCTAAGCTCCGTGCTGAACTGCTTCAGCAAATCGTCTCCGGTTACGTGCCCGTGATCGTCGTTCACCTTCTTGAAGCGGTCGATATCGACGATCGCCAGGCAGAACGGCCTTCCGGCTCCCATCCGCTTCTCGATCTGGCCCTCCACATAAAGCCGGCTGCTCAACCCCGTCAGCGCATCGCGCGAGGCGATCTCCTCGGCCTCCTCCAGCTTGGTCTGATAGCTGATCACCTGCTCCTTCAGTTGATCCAGCACAGCCTTGCCTTCAGCCGTCATTCGGTCGATCGACGTCTTCAGCTCAGCCGCGCTCTTCTCGATTGAAGCGCGAATCTCCGTCAAATCGTCAAGGCTCGCGATCGCCTTCAACCGCTCCGTCACCTCGGTCATCTGACCCGCGCATCGCTGGTCGCGCGTGCCCACTGACTCCGCGGTGCGCGCCATCATCAGCAGCATTTCTTTCACTTCGCAGGCCTTCTGCTGATAGTGCTTCGCCGTCCCGCGGCCCCACCCGCGCAACTGCTCCCGCACGCCCGCGTCGGTCGCCGAAAGCGTCGCCGAGCTCATGCTCACCGAAAGCTCCGACTTGAACTCGCCCAGATTCCGCTTCAGCTCATCGCCCATTCCGGGACACGCATCCAGACTCGCGTGGCCCATTTCAAGCAACGCTGAACCATAGGCGTCGACGACCGCCGGAAGCAGATCGCCGCCGGCAGGCTCTACGGCCGGGCCCGAATCTGCCTGTTGCAAATCGAGATATTTCTTCAACGAGATCATCTCAGTCTCTGCGGCGGTCCTGGGCGCCAACTTAGGACGTACACCGCGCATTGAACTTTATCGGCAAGAACTCTGGTTTTGTTCAGTCACGGAGCAATTCGGTCTTTCAGCAGGCGTAGCTTTGAAGCGGTTTCCATTGCTCACCGTGGATCGTGCCCGCCTCGATCGGAAAGGAATGAGGAAATCCATCATTCAGCCCTTTCGCCTGGCCCAGATTGCCTCCAGTTTTGTGCTTTTTCCTCTCCGTTTACCGAGAATTAACTCGTTGATTTCGTTCACAATCAGATGGTAAAGTTACCAAAGTGTATACTGGTGCCTGAAGAGTCCTACAAAAGCGCTATCGCCCTTTCTTAGAAAATCGCTGATTCTGTCTTTAATCGAAATTAGAAAAAGCGCGGCGCAACGCACGCGCATGAACGGAGTGCCTTGGTTGACTGGAGCAAACTTCCTGATTTGGGAGCCGTCGGGCTCCTCACGATCGCGTTTGCGTCTGTCGCGCGGCATGGCCGGAAATCGGTCTCGTCCGTATGGCTCACCGGCTGGCTCCTGATTGCAATTCATTTTGCTGCCTTCATGTTTCTGGGCGCCCCCGGAAACTGGGCCAGCCTCGCCTATTTCATCGGACTTGCCGCACTTGCCTGTGCCGGCGTCTTGTTTATGTGGGCGGCCGTGCCCCATCGCAAGCTGCAGCGCTCCAGCCAATGGATGCTCGCCGTTTTCCTGACGACCTATACGCTCTACTTCGGACTTCTCGTCATCGACCCCGTCGCATCCTGGGCTTTGACGCCCGTTGCCGCGCTCATCGGCGCTTTGCCACTCGCCATTTTGATCCTTAGCTGGCGTCAGTTCAGGCATCCGTTGCGCTGGACGATCGTCGCCCTCAACGTGGGCCTCTCGATCTTCCTGATGATCTTTCAACACCGGCCCGGCGTGGGCACAATGCTTGCGTTCGAGGCGGTACTCTTCACCATCTATCTCGCCTGCGCAATCCATTTCTGGTTCACCTACAGGCGCGCTACCGCGGGAGCCTTTATCACCATCGCCGGTTTCTTTGCCTGGGCGAGCGTCTTCGTGGCAGGACCATGCGTCCTCTACTTCTTCCCCAATCTCCACCTCGAAAACGAGGTCTGGAATCTGCCCAAGTATGTTGTGGCCGTGGGCATGATCATGCTTCTGCTTGAGGACCAGCTCGAACACAACAAGTATCTGGCCCTGCATGACGAACTGACCGGCCTGCCCAACCGGCGCCTCTTTCAGGATCGCCTGACCAGCGCCATCGAGCGCGCCCGCCGTACCGGATCGCATGTCGCTTTGCTTCTCATCGACCTGAATGACTTCAAGCTCGTGAACGATACCGCCGGCCATCACGTCGGCGACGAGCTACTCAAGCACGTTAGCAATCTCTTCACAGGCCGCGTGCGCCGCTCCGATACCGTGGCGCGCACCGGCGGAGACGAGTTCTCCGTGATTCTCGAAGAGCCCATGACCCGTGCTGACGCCGCGCGCGTAGGCCGCACGCTGACCCACCTTCTCGAGGAGCCCTTCACCTTCGGCTTCGGCGAACAATCAGTGCGCGTCGGCGCCAGCGTTGGCATCGCCGTCTTTCCTGACGACGCCCCGGATGCCGAATCCCTGCAGATCGCGGCCGACCTCCGCATGTATGCTGGCAAGAACGCTTCTAAAGAAAATGGCGGGGAGGAACCACTCAAACCCTTCCCGGTGAAATCGGCTATAGAGACGAAGCGCCCGCCGGGCCTTCAAGCTGCGGAATAGTCCTGCCGCCAAGGCCCGCTCTCCCTCCTGAAAAACTGCATTTCCAAAAAACGCCTGCAAACACGAAGACCCGGACACAGAGTCCGGGTCTTCTTTGCTTGAACGTGAGCGTTGCTGCTTACTGCCCGCCGCCGGGTCCGCGTCTGCCCCGCCGCCGCCTGCGCCGGTTGTTGGCGCCTGCACCGGCGGTCCCGCCCGGCCTTCCTCCCCCGCTGAAAGGCGGGCCGCCGGCGTGAACAACGGGTGCCCCGTCCACGCGGTTGAAGTTCGGCTCGTTCGTCTCGTCAAGCTCCACGTCATTCTCCTCGTCGAAGTCGTCTCCGCCCTCGATAAGAATCGTGCTCTGGTTTGAGCTCGGCTGGCGCTCATCAAACTCATTACGCGGCCTTGATGGAATTGGCGCCGCCTTTACGACCGGCTGCGTATACTCCGCTTCTTCGGCCTCCGCCGGGGCCGATTGCGCCAGCTTCGCCTTCTGCTCCTTGATGAGCGCCTTGCGGCTCAGCTTGATGCGATTGCCCTCGATGGCCAGCACCTTCACCATCACCTGATCGCCCTCGCGCAGTTCGTCCTTCACTTCCTTCACGCGATGCTCCGCGATCTCGGAGATGTGCAGCAGTCCATCCGTTCCGGGGAACAGCTCCACAAACGCGCCAAACTCGGCCAGCCGCACCACCTTACCCAGGTACACCTTGCCCACCTCCGGAACTGCGGTCAGGTTGCCGATGATCGCCAGCGCCTTCTGCAGCCCCTCGGCGTCGCTCGATGCCACGCTCACCTTGCCCGTGTCGTCCACGTCGATCTTCGCGCCCGTCTGTTCCACGATGCTGCGGATCGTCGCTCCACCCTTGCCGATCAGGTCGCGAATCTTGTCCGTCGGAATCATCACGGTCTCGATGCGCGGTGCATACTTCGAGCGCTCCACGCGCGGCCCGTCCAGAACCGCATCCATCTTGTCCAGCAGGAACAGCCGGCCCTGCCGCGCCTGCTCCATCGCCTGCCGCAAAATCTCGCGGGTCAGGCCGCCAATCTTGATGTCCATCTGCAGTGCGGTAATTCCCTTCCGCGTTCCGGCAACCTTGAAGTCCATGTCTCCGTAGTGGTCTTCCGCGCCGGCAATGTCGGTCAGGATGGCGTAGTCATCGCCCTCCTTCACCAGGCCCATCGCCACTCCGGCAACCGCGCCCTTCAGTGCGATGCCTGCATCGTACAGCGCCAGGCTCGCTCCGCAAACCGTAGCCATCGACGACGATCCGTTCGACTCCAGAATGTCGCTCACGATGCGGATCGAATACGGCGACTCATCGGCGCCCGGCAAAACCGCGTTGATGGCGCGCTCGGCCAATGCTCCGTGACCCACTTCGCGACGGCCAACGCCCGTCATCCGGCCTGTCTCGCCCACACTGAACGGCGGAAAGTTGTAGTGCAGCATAAAGTTCTTGCGCTGCTCGCCTTCGTAGCTTTCGAGACGTTGCCCCTCGTCCGCCGTACCCAACGTCGCCGTCACCAGCGCCTGCGTCTCGCCGCGCGTAAACAGCGCCGATCCGTGCGTCCGTGGCAGCACCCCGGTCTCGATCGTGATCGGACGAATTTCGTCGAACGCCCGCCGGTCGGGCCGGATGCGCTCCTTCGTCACCTGCTCGCGGAATATCCGCTCGCGCAGAAGCTCGTAATAGTGCGCCAGCTTCTTCTTGGCGTTCGCATCGTCAGCCGGCAGTTCAGTCGCCAGCTCATCCTTGATCTTCTTGATCAGCGCGTAGCTCTCTGTCTTGCCGTGCGTCTTGGTGTCCAGCGCGTCCTTCAGCCGGTCGCCGATCTTGGCCTTGAGCTCCGCGTAATACGCCTCGTCAAACTCCGGCGCGGTAAACGCTCGTTTCGGTTTTCCGGCCTTGGCCACCAGCTCGTCGATCGCCGCGACAATCTTCTTGATCTCGTCGTGGGCAAACTCAATGGCCGCCAGGATGACTTCTTCGGTCTCTTCTTTCGCGCCCGACTCGATCATCACGATGCCGTCCTTGTGACCGACCACCATGATGTTCACCGTCGTTGCTGCGCGTTCCGCGTACGTGGGATTGGCCACGAACTCGCCGTTCACGCGTCCCACGCGCACGGCTCCAACCGTCGCGCTGAAGGGAATGTCCGAAAGAGCTACTGCCGCGGCCGCCGCATTGATTGCAATCACGTCGGGATCGTTCTCCTTATCCGCGGAAAGAACCAGGGCGATCAATTGCGTTTCATTGCGGAATCCATCGGGAAACAGCGGCCGCAGGGGCCGATCGATCTGACGGCAAGTCAAAATCTCTTTTTCGCTGGGCCGGCCTTCGCGTTTGATGAATCCGCCGGGAATGCGTCCGCCGGCATACGTGTACTCGCGGTAATCCACCGTGAGCGGGAAAAAGTCGATTCCTTCCCGGGGGTCGGGAGAAGCCACTGCAGTGGCCAGAACGACGCTTTCGCCCGTGCTCACCAGCGCAGCGCCGGAGGCTTGCTTGGCCATGCGGCCGGTCTCAAAGACCAGTCGCTTGCCGCCGGAAAGCTCGACGGCTACTTCATGTTTCGTAAACATAATGTCCTCGTTTCGTTTTTTCGCTTGGGAAAATCGTGTGGGGAAGGTGCGCCCATGCGCGCAACAAACACCTCTGCGCCTGCTCAGGCGTCCTCTTCAGGCCGCCCAGCGCGCCTTGGTCCGGTATTCCATGTTGTATGGGGACCGTGACCAGTGTCCGGTCTGAATGCTTCCGGTTCAATGTCGGCTTTCGTCGATTACTTGCGGATTCCAAGTTTGCCGATCACGTCGCGATAGCGGTCCGTGTCGTGCGTCTTCAGGTAATCCAGCAAGCGGCGGCGCTTGCTCACCAGCATCAACAGCCCACGCCGGGATGCGTGATCCTTCTTGTGGGCCTTGAAGTGCTCGGTCAGGTCGTTGATCCGCTCGCTCAGAATCGCGATCTGGACTTCCGGCGATCCGGTGTCCGTCTCGTGGGTTCGGAAGCGTTTGATCAGGTCAGTCTTTTTTTCAATCGCCAGCACGGCGTCGATAACTCCTCATTCTTTGTCGGGTCCACTCTTCAGTGTCTACTGAAAGATTAACATGAACCCGCCCTCAGACAAAACCAACGCCGCGCAAAGTGCCATCCTTGCAACATAATGGCGCAAACGCTCTCGGAATCATTGCGTCTGCGCGTCCCGCCAGTAATTGGCCCGCGCCACGATCCTCGCCCCATAATCCTCGGCGGTCCGCACGCGAATCGTATGCAACCCCGGTGCCGGATCAGATGGGCTGAACGTAATCAGGTACCGGTTTCGCGCATCCCTTGCCGCCGTCATCACTCGCGCTTCGAAGCGCTTGTCGCCGACAAACGTCGTGTACTCGCCCCCGCTCATCTCCGCCACTTCCTTGGCCACATTCTTTTTGAAAGCCTTCACCGCCATCACCAGCGCCGAAACCATATTCATCGTCCGGTCTTCGCCGGAGTCTTTCACATCGTGCCCCAGCTCCGCCAGCGCCGGCGAAAAACTCACGCTCAGCACCAGCACATCCGATTCACCGATCTGTTTAATCAGCTGGACTACCTTGGTGTGTTTGCTTCCATGGTCGCGCTCCTCGCTAATCAACAGCAGCACGCGCCGGTACTCCTTGGGCTGCGACTCCAGTAGGGTCACTCCGTAATTCACGGTGTCCAGAATCGCCGCGCCGCCATTGCCCGGCTCCAGTTCGGTCAACTCCTTGTTCACCTGGTCGCCCGAGTGCGTGAAGTCCTGGATCAGGTGCGGCGCGGAATCGAATCCCACCAGCGCCACCTGGCTCCGCGGGTCGAAAAGAAACACATCGAGCAGCGGCCCCAGCCTGGCCAGCTTGTCAAACTCCAGCACGCTCACCCCGCCCTGCTCCACCGCAACCAACAGCGCCACGGGCGCCGTGTCCATCTCCGGCTGTACCTTGATTTTTTGCGGAACGCCGTTGTCTTCAAGCACAAACCCCTGCGGCTTCAGCCCGTAGAGAATCCCTCCACCTCGTTTCTCCACCAGCGTCGGCACCAGTACTTCTGTCGTTGTCACGCGCAGACTCGGTGCTGCGCCTTGCGCGGCAGGCATTGGCTTGGGCGGCTCAACCGGCGGCAACTGCTGCGCCCACGACATCGTCGACGACGCAAACAGCGCCGCTGCAATCAACAAAAGGAGCCATCGTATCTTCATACAATATGGAGTCATTGGGGGGAATTCTGTTACTGCCGGAAGAAACTCGACGCCTCGCCAGCATCGTTCGCGTGTTCCCGGTTCTTCAATTCCCTATTGGCTACTCCCCATTCCGTGCCCTGTTCGCGCTTCGCGCTCCAGTTGCCCCGTCCACGCCAGAAAACGCAGCAGCTCCCAGCGCTCGGCCCATAAGAATCCCATCACGCTCTTCGCCGTCAGTGTCTCAGCCTTTTTGCCGGAATACGTCTCCACGCGCCAGCGCAGAAACTCACTCCGCCACGGAGCCAGCCGGTGGCCCCGCGTCGCATTCCACAAGAAACGCACTCCAGTAAACAAGCGGATCCTCTTGCCTGGAGTATAGAAGAGGCCGCATCGGTCACGCCTGATCCGATTTCATCCCTGCAGCTTGCTGAACAGGCTGTTCGACGTCGATTCCAATTGCGCAATCACGTCTTCGAGAGCCGTCTGCTGTGTCTCCGCCAGCGAAAGCTGCGTGGAGATGGTGGGAAGATCGGCCTGCATCAAATCGGTCTGCGCTGCCGTCAGTTGCGTTTTCTCGCTCGTGACAGCGCCCGAGGCCGCGCTCAGTTGCGTGATGGAGCTATCGATGGTCACGCGCTGCTGCGAGACGAAGTTCAGCGCCGTGCTCAGCGCGGCCGTGTCGCTCGCCGCTTGCTGCGTGTTCACCTGCCCGCTCGAGTAGTCGGCCACCAGCGCATTCAGCGCGCCGAATACGCTGTCCAATCCGTTACTCGCGCCGCCGCCCAGAAAAATCTGGTCGCCCGGCACGTTCAACTGAATCTTCTGGCCATTGGGCAGCTCCAGAAAGTTCACGTTTTCGTCGCCGTTGTAGCTCGTCACCGCCGGCGAGGTTGCTGTCGAAGTCGAAAATGGCGCCGCGCTCGTCTTTCCCCCCGCAAAAATGTACTGGCCCTGATAACTCGTATTCGCCAGCGACTGCACTTCGTCCGCAATTCCCGAGATCTGATTGGCGATCGATTTCACGTCGCTCGCGTTCATGGTTCCGTTGTTGGCGCTCGTGGCTAGCGAGATCGCCTGCGTCAGCTCGGAAACCACGCTGCCCAGCGCCGAATCCGCCACCTGCAGTTGCCCAGTCACCAGGTTCGAGCTCTCGGTGAAAGAATCGTCCTGCTGAATCTGGTTGAGCAGCAGCACATTCTCGCCCGAGCCCACCGGGTTCTGGCTCAGCGAAGTGATACTCACGCCGCTCGAAAGTTCCGAGCTCAACTGCTGCTCGCTGGCCTGCGTCTGATCGAGCGAGCTCACCAGATTCGTAATGTATGTCGGATCCACTCGCATGATTTTTGCGGGCCCTCCATCACCGGTGGCCGTCGAATCGCCTTTCGGCCGCGCCCTCGCTGAGGTTTGCTCCAGCACGGCCAGGCTAAGAGCTGAAAGCTACTAGCTAAGGGCTGCTCTTACGCCACCGCCGTCTCTTCGCCCAGGTTCAGCGCCGAAGCCATGATCGTGTTCAGCAGCGTGAACACCTGCGAGGCCGCCTGATAGCTTTTCTCCAGCGTGGACATTGCCGCCGCCTCATCGTTCAGGTTCACGCTCGACAGCGCATTGTTCTGCGTCTGCAACTGCGTTACGGACGCGTTCTGCGCCGTGTTCTCCGTCTGCACCTCTAAGACCGTCGAGCCCAGCGTGGAAACAAAGTTCGAGTAGTAGTTGATGGGTGTCTGCCCATTCACGATCAGCCCGTTGGCAAGTCCTGCCATCGCCACGGCATTGGAGTTGTCTCCGGTCCCGTTCCCCGCTCCCGCCGCCGCAACCTGGCTGGGATCGGTCATGATCACGCTCATCGCCGCCGCGCTTCCCGCCGCCTGCGCCGGCTCGTTGAAGATGTAGAGCGGATTGGTCGGCGTTCCCGTTACGCCATTCAGATCTGTGCCCGCATTGTTCTGCGCGTTCACCGTGGTCGAGATGCTGTACGCCAGTTGGTCGAGCGAGCTCAGCGCGCCGGGAATGTCCACGTCCCGCGCCGTTAAATACCCTCCCAGTTGCCCGCCTCCCGAAGCCAATTGCGAAGTAATGTCCGTTCCGCCCAGAAAGAAGTCCGTAACTCCGTTCACGGTTCCCGTGGTCAGTTGAAAGTTCTGCCCCTGTGAGACCAGCAACTGCCCTGAGGTTGTCGTCACCGACAATCCGTTGTTCTCCGTCGTCACCTGGTTGATCCCGACAAGTTGCGAAAGCTGGCTCAGGTCCTGCTGCCGCTGGTCCTCAAGCGTTCCCGCATCCGCATTCGGCGAGGCGGACTCGATGGCAAGGTTCAGTTGCGCAATGGCGCCGGTCAGCGAGTTCACCTGGCTCACCATCCCCGATGCTTCCTGGTCGATGGCCGCGCTCTGGCCGTTCAGACTGCTCGCCGCACTGGAAATGTCGCCGGCCAAGGTCGACGCCGACGACAAAACCTGCTCGCGCAGCGCGTTGTCCGTCGGAGCGCTCTCCAGCGACGAGAAGGAATCGAAAAAGCTCGTGATGTCGCTGCCAATGTCCCCCGCCGACGCGCTCGACGAGCCCGAATCCGGCGTGAACAACGCCTGCATATTGTTCAAGGCTGACAGCCGCGTGCTCGATGCCGATGCCATCTGCTGCTGCTGATCCAGCCGCGCCTCGAGCACCCGGTCGCGCTCGGACGTTGCCCCCGTCTCCGTCACGCCATCGCCGATCAGCACGCCACCAACCGAGATCGGCGTGTTCTCCTGCCAGTCGGGCTTCTCCTCCGTGTATCCCGTTGTGTTGGCGTTGGCGACGTTGTTCGCCACCACGTTCAGAGCTTCCTGATCGGCGTCCAGAGCTCTAGTCATCATGCTCAATGCGGAGTTAATCGTCCCCATCGACCGCCTCCGCTTCCAGACCAGCGTCCGGGGCGCCACGAATCTGCCGCTCGCTGTACTCCAGACGCCGCTCGCGCATCTCTCTGAGCCGCCGCATCACGTTTTGGTTGGCTCGCGTTACTGCCAGCACGCGCCCAAGCACCGCCATGCCTGGCGCCGCCTCCCGCGCCTGCCGCGCCAGATCGCTCTTTTCGCCCTCATCCATGGAGTCCAGGTCCTGGTTCAGTGCCTCGCACGAGAGCGCCAGCTCCTCGAGCCGTGGGGCATCCAGCCGCGCCAATGCACGCGATGCCTCCACTACAAGCTCCTTGAGCTCCGGATTCTTCGCGGGCGCCTCGAGCTCCTGCATGCTTCGCGTTCCTCTCCCCTTTGCCTGCCTTCGGGCCTCGTTGGGCTCAGGTTTGCGCCGGTTTGTTTCGTCAAGCCAGCCCCGGTTTCGTGACTGCCGGAAGCGCCTACGCGCCGCTCAACATCGCATCAACAAGCTTCGAAGCCACGGCTGCAGCCGGCACATCGTACGTTCCCGCCACCAGCGCCGATTGAATGGCCGCCACTTTCTCCGGCCTCACACCCTCGTCTGACAGTGCCTGCGAGACCTCGTTTGCCGCGGTGCTGAACGTCGCCCGGTCGGAATCGAATCCGCTCCCGCCCGTGGCCGTGCTGCCTTTGGGTTGCGGCGCCGACTGAGGAATCGGGTTCACCCCTAAAAGTGACCTTAATCCGTCCAGGCTATTGCGAATATCCATACTCTTTGCTCCTTGCTGGGTCTATCGGCCTCTTTGCTAATCACTCTAATCATTCAGGAGTTCTCATCACGGTATTGCCGTGCAAGTATCTGGTTACCTTCCCGTCTCCGTGATGGTTACCGGAGTGTGAGAGTTCTTTAACAATACGATCAGCAATTCCAAACCCGCCGTGCTCGCTCAGCGCCTGCCCCAGCGCCTCGGACGCAAACTCGCCCAGTGCGCCGGTTGAGCCGCCGCCGGATCCCGCACCCAGTTCCGAGTCGCCGTCCTCGGAGCCCGTCAGGGCATCACCGGCCATCATGGGCTGCAATAACTCCTTCATCATCTGCCCTTCAAACTCGTGCGCTGCACGCTCGAGGCGCGGCGATGGCGGCGACGGCACGCCATTTGCGGCGGCGTTTCGGGCGATCGATCCAACGTGCATCGTTCTCCTCAATTCCCTGTTCCCCGTCTTCTCGGTCCCTCCCACCCTAGGTCCCTTGTTCCCTCGGTCCCCTGGTCCCTGCCGTTAGAGCACTTCCAGATCGGCGTCCAGCGAGCCTGCGGCCTTCATCGCCTGCAGGATCGAGATCACGTCGCGTGCTCCCGCTCCGGTACGTTGCAATTCCTCGACCAAATCCTCCACGGTGGCGCCTTCCTTCAGGTCGATGCGGTTCACCGGCTTGTCCTGGGCCTGCACTGTGGTCTGCTCCACCACCTGCGTGGTCCCGGATGACAGCGCGTTGGGCTGCGAGACCTCCACTTGGGTGATCACGTTGATGCTCAGCCCGCCATGCAGGATCGACACCGGCTGCAGCCGCACCGTGCCCCCAATCACAACCGTTCCCGTGCGCTCGTTCAGCACCACGCGCGCCCGCGGAAAGACTTCAATCTCAAGTTCCTCCACTTTGTCGAGCAGTTCCGCCACATCCTCGTCGGGCTTGACCGCGATCTCTACGCGCCGGCTATCTGCGGCCTTGGCCCGCGCCGTGCCCAGCGCCTGGTTGATTGCCTCCGCCATCTGCTCAGCGGTGTGAAAGTCGGCGTCGTTCAGCACCACGCTCACCGTGCGCATCAGCTTCAGGTCGAAGGGCGTCGCCCGCTCCACCATCGCACCGCCCGGAATGCGCGCCGTAGTGGGATGATTCACCTGCTTGGTGCTGCCTCCCGAGGCCGCCACATAGCCTCCCAGCACGAGCGCGCCTTGCGCCTGCGCGTAAATTTGCCCATCGGGCCCGTAAAGCGGCGTCATCAACAGGATCCCGCCTTCGATCGACCGCGCATCGCCGGCCGACGACACCGTGACATCCACCTTGTACCCCGGCCCGCTGAACGGGGGCAGCGTGGCCACCACAAACACCGCTGCCATGTTCTTCACCTGCATGTTGCTGGCGCTGTTCGATCCCGTCTGCGGCACGGTCACGCCCATCCTCTCCAGCGCCGAAACCAGCGTCTGCGCGGGAAAGACCGTCTGCGAGCTGTCTCCTGTGCCCTTCAACCCAACCACAAGCCCGTAACCCACCAACTGGTTATCGCGAATGCCTTCGATGGTGGTCACATCTTTGATCCGCGACTTTTGTCCCGGCTCTTCGGGCTGAACCAACGTCATGGCCAAAAGCCATACCGCGGCCACTCCCAGCCACCACCAGAACATCCAGCTCTGCCGGATTAGCCTGTTGCTGATTCGAGTCTGCGCAACTGGGTCCAACCTGTGCATCGTCAAGTCCGTTCCCCGTTCCCTGCCTCTAAAACACCAGGATCTTTTCCAGCAAACGCACCAGCGGATTCTGCCGGTAGGTGGAGTCGTTCACAATTCCCTTGCCCGTCACCTCAAGCTCGAGATCGGTCATGGCCGTCGAAAGCACCTGATTCTGGTTGCTCACGTCTTCAGGCCGCACCAAGCCGCGCAGCGTGATCAGTTGTGTCTGCTGCGAGAAGGTGATTTGCCGCGTCGCCTGCACCACCAGCATTCCGTTGGGCAGCACATCCACCACCTCGGCGCCAAAGGTTGTCGCCAGGCTGGAGTCGGTGGTGCTCTGCCCCTGCGCCGTCAGCCCCGAGGCGGCGTTGGCGGTGATCAGGTTCTGCAAAGCATTGGAAGCCTTCAGCGCGCCAAACAGCGAGGTAATTCCGGAGTTGGCGTTCGATGCGCGCGAATTCTTCACCTGGCCGTCGGTCGAGGCCGTCAGGCTTTCGCCCACCACAATCATCACCACGTCGTGAATGCGGAAAGCCTTCACATCCGTGCCCAGGCGCACCAACTGGCCATCCGGGCTCCAAAGCGATCCCGGCGTCCGCACCTCAGCCGCCTGCTGGGCGCGCACCCGCCCAATATAGGCGCGCAGAGCCTCCTCCGGCGGAGTCGCTTTGATCGCCGGCGTCGCGGGGTTGTGTTTCTTTCCCCATGTGCAGGCCGGCGCAGCCAGAAGCGCGCCCACAACCACTGCCACCGTCCAACTCCCATTCACTGCTGCGCCTCTTTCTCCGGCGTCATCTCCGCCCTTCCTTCCGCCAAAGCCACCACGCGCAGCACCTTGCCGCCAATCTTCAATCGCGCCCTGAACTGGGCTCCAACGACCGCGGATCCGAGCGCTTGAGCTTCAAGCCGTGCGTCGACCACGGAAGTATGCTCCTCCACAATCACCGCGTCGCCTGCATGAATTACGGGACGGAGTGGCGCGACAACCGGACTTTGTGTGCCTTTCCGCGCCGGCTCTCCCGCAACTCCGCCCGTTGAATCCGCCTTGCCAGTCTCGATCCGCACCATCCTCCCGGGCCCTCCCGGATTCGTCGTGTCACGGACCAGAAGCCAACGGTCCCCTGTTGCGAAACCGTCGATCTCCCGGATCCCATAGCCGAGCCGTTGTTCCGCCGACGGTGCGCCGGCGGGCGCGCTTTGGCAGCCGGCTTCCATCGGTAACGCAACCGCCAATGCGCCAACTCCAGCCAAGACCATGGATCGCAGTGTCAACGGTGTTCTCACCCTATTCAATCCCTCAACAAATACATGCAAATCAATGCGTCATATTGTTGACTTCGGAATACATATCGTCCGCCGCTTTAATGACCTTCGAATTCGATTCGTAGGCCCGCTGCGCCAGCACCATCTGCACGAACTCGGTCACCACGTCCACATTGGAGTTCTCGAGATACCCCTGCTGAAGCGTGCCCATGCCTTCGGTGCCGCCGGGGTTTCCCAGCACCGGATCGCCGGAGCTGAGTGTCGCCGTCAGCAGGTTGTTGCCCATGCTTTCGAGGCCGCCGGGGTTGGGAAACGTGGCCAGCTGGATCTGTCCCAGTTGCGACGGGTTCTGCTGTCCGGCCAGGGTCGCGTTCACCACGCCGTATTCAGTGATCGTCACCGCGGTGGCATTCGACGGAATCGTGATGGTGGGAATCAGCGGGTCGCCGTCGGTCGTCACGATCGTGCCCTGGTTGTTCAGGTGGAACTGGCCGGCGCGCGTGTACGCAATCGTGCCGTCGGGCCGCTGCACCTGAAAAAATCCCGCGCCCTGAATCGCCACATCCAGCGGGTTGTCGGTTTCGTTCAATTCGCCCTGGGTGTTAATGACCTCCGTCGCCGCCGACTTGGTTCCGAGGCCGATCTGCAGCCCCGCGGAAACCGTGTTCTGGCTCTCGGCCGCGCCCGGCGTCACCATGTTCTGATACACCATGTCCTGGAACTGGAGGCGCAGTTGCCTGAAGCCGGTGGTCGATGAGTTGGCCAGGTTGTTGGCGATGGTGTCCAGATTCATCTGCTGTGCGCTCATTCCGCTGGCAGCGGTATACAGGGCTCGAATCATATCTTTCCTCGCTTTGGACTAGACCTTTGGAAGATCCTCTGTCGCGAACTTGTTGAACTCGGTGTGAAACACCGTCAGCGCTCGCTGCATCATCTCCGCCTGTCGCTGCATCACGATCAGATTCAGCGATCCCTGGACCACATCCTGGTTGGCGGCCTCGAGAGCGCCCTCATGCACCGACGAATCCTTGGCCGCAACCGGCGTCACCCCTTGAGGCGCCACATAACGGTTCGCGCCCTCGGGAGTGAGCTCGGTTCCGGCAGGAAATGTGAAGACTCCCACGGTCGCCACGGCTCCGCCTGCCACCGAGACCGTTCCGTCGGCGCCCACAGAAACGTCGCCCGGCGGAATCACGATTGGCTGGCCCGCGGTCGAGAGCACCGGCTCGCCCGCTTGTGTCACCAGCTGCCCGCTTGGTGTGCGCTGCAAGCTGCCGTCCCGCGTGTAGCGCGTGCCCTGTGGCGTCTGGACCATGAAGAATCCCTGGCCCTCAACGGCCAGATCGAGGGGGTTGCCGGTCTCCTCGAGCGCCCCCTGCGCCATGCTCAGCCGGTCGCCGCCGAGCAGGCCGTAGTTGTTCACCGTTTGGCCCAGTTGCGAGTCCAGGGCGTCGGGCCCCAGCAGCACAGAGCGAAAGAACTCGCGCTCGGCGCGATACCCCGGCGTCTGCGCGTTGGCCAGATTGGCCGCCGCCGTGTCCAGCGCTTCGGTACGCGCCACCAGGCCCGTCATCGCTGCATAGTAGCCGCTGTCCACGGATGGGTCTCCTGCCGCACAGGGGGCCATGCAGATGAAGGACCGGAAGGGAGGGGATGGAATTAGAGCAAATTAGGAATGGAGCGAACTAAAAAGTGATAACCTCGATGATCCTGCAATTTGCGCCAATAAGCGTGAAATTCGGGGTGATCTGTTTGCATAATGGATCCTCATGTCCTATTCTCTTACGCAGTCGGAGCCTTGAACGCGATGAAGTTCTCCAAGCGTGCTGGCCTGTTCTCCTTCAAACATTCAGCCGAAAGGCATTATCCGAGCATTGTTGCTTGCACAACGGTTCTTAGTCTGTTTGTGCTTTCTGCAGCGGTTATTCCGATGCCGAGTTTGGCTCAGAACGCCAAGAAGCTTATTTATCTGAGTGAGACATCAAGCATTGATGTCAACGACATTGCGGGGCCTTTAAAGAAAGATTGTCCGGATATTAGCCTCACTACAGATAAGACAAGCAATGATTATGTCTTGGAGGCAAGTACAAGAGTATCTGCTCCACAAGACGACCCCAATGCGTCAGAGTCGGGACCTGTGACAACAAATGAGTTGGTGCTTTTTGATAGGGACCACATACTTATCCGCGCAAGTTCCTCATCGAATCTTGGTAATTCACTCAAAGATATATGTCATGCGATAAAAAATGCCATATTGATACAGATCGTTGATTCTCAGACTTTGACAGAATCGCTTGACGTTCGTGGCGTTTCCGGCGGTTCTGGCCTGGCAGGTGCCGTTGGCACTATTGTGAACGATACGACAGGGCGAAGAACCCACACCGATAATTCACTACTTTACGTGATTGCTAATGGCGAGCATGCCATTCTTAACTGCTATGAAAGACGCACGGGATGTGTTCCCGTTGGGGACGGAAAGTATTATGCAGAGTTTGACGGGGAATCTTTATGGGTAGATTTCAGGATGCCTCTGATTCACACATATGTTCGTAATCATTATGTAGTGGCAGGTGGGTGGTAGTAGTCCGGCGTCTGCGGGTCAAGCGCCGGCAATCTCGCTCATTATGGAGACGCCAGTGCGCTCCACGGCTCGGCGCAACGCCACCTACTGCAGTCCGTCGCACACGATACTGACCTCGAAGACCTCGTCGTTGAAGCAGTAGATGTGGTGAATCTGAAACTCCGGGGCCTGGACATGCAGCTTGTAGTCATGACCTGTAATCACCGCGGGAACCGAGAGCCCGGTGTTGGCCGCCAGCTCCGGTATTTTGCCCTTCCACGCCCCGGCGAGCATGTTGCAGATCTCGCCGATCCCGTCCTTCACCGTGTCGTCGATTCCGGCGAACTCCATTCCCGTCATCTGCGCAGCGATCTTCAGCGCCGCCCCGGCGCCCGATTTGAAAACGCAGGCGCCGCTCAAGATGCCGCCAAATCCCACCACCGCGGTTACCGTCTCCTTGTCCAGGACGGAGGGGCCGGTGACGCGCTTGCACTCCAGGCCCAGCATCGTCCGGAAGACCTCTTCTACGCTCGCATCCAGATTTCGTGGATCGGAGACCTGTTGCACGGAATCACGCAATGAAACCGCCATCGTACGCTCCCTTGGAACTTCGCAACCCGTACCCGCGCCACCTTGATCTCGGCCACCCTCTCGCGTGGCCTCTGCGCTTTCGACCCCTTTGTTTCCGCCGCCACTCTGTCCTCCCGTGACGGATGAACGCACACCATTCAGCAGTACGGCGCCCTCCCGTCGTCTTCCGGCGTAAGCGGGCCCCACGTGACCGGGCCCAGAGCTGCCATGTTTTCCCCTAAGCCGCGCGCACCAGCGGCAACACACGCTCCTTCACCTGCTCGGCGGTGAATGGCTTGCGAATGTAACCCTGCGCTCCAGCCTGAATGGCCTGCTTTACGTGCTCCTCGCTCGATTCGGTCGTGATCATCACCACCGGAACTCCGGGAGCCAGATTCTGTGCGCGAACCTGGCGCAGAAACTCCAGCCCGTCCATGGCCGGCATGTTGATGTCGGAGAGGATCAGGTCCACCGGCTTGGCCTTCAGCACTTCCAAACCCTCGACGCCGCTGCCGGCCTCGTGCACCACCAGCGGATCGAGTCCCGCCTGGCGCAGCGCCCGCTCCACAATCTTGCGCATCACCGAGGAGTCGTCGACAATCAACGTTCGAATCTCGCCCATGCCCAGGCCCCCTCCACCCTCCATCTATCGGCGCTCGGGCTCCGTCCATGAGGGCAAATCCACACTCCGCTTCTCTGTTTGCCTCCCCGCTGGCCTGCCCCAATTGCCTGCCTTGCTGGCCTGCCCCAATTGCCTGACCCGCATGACTCGCCTGCATTCCTGACCCGCCCACCGGCCGCGTCCCCGCCCAGGTCAGTGCGGGCGGGCCGAGCCGATCAGGTCCCGGATCGCGCCGATTTCGGGTACCGGCCCGGTCTGCGGGCGTAACCACATGCGCAGCCACAGGCAGTCGTGCACCCTTACCAGACGCGACTCCACGGGGCGGCTTCTTTCCACCGCTTTGGCGAAGGCCGAGGCCAACGCCGGCTCGGTCGCCGCCTCGATCAGTTCGGCAGCTGGAAAGCGCGCCTCGAGCAGCCGCGTGTGCGCCGGGTGAAACGCCGACTCCTCGACCAGCCCGCCTTCGACCTGGAGTCCGGTCATGCGCTCAACGGCCAGCGCCAGCGCGGGATCGAGATGGTCTTCAAAACCCAGATAGAGAATCTTTCCCGCCGCCACGCGCAGGGGCAGCGCTCCAAACGCATCCACGAACAGCCGCGGCAGCAGCGCGGTCAGCCCTTCGGGATGGTGAAACTCCATCCCCAGCACCGGGCATCCCCACTGCAGGCCGAGCGCGCGCGTCACCTGCTCTTCGCTGGCGCTGCGGCTGCGGACGAGCCAGTTGCCCAGCCGGCCGGCGCCCGCATCTTTCTGCGCCGTGAGCGCCGAGCGCAGGTCGTCGTTCGTGATCCAGCCTTGCTCGAGCAGTACCAGGCCGAGCGGAATGCGATGCCGGTGGCCTTCGCGCGGGCTGCCCCGCCCGTCCATCTCCCGGCTCAGCGCCGCGGCCACCCGCGCCGCCATGCAGTCTGAAGAGCAGCACCATCCCCCTTCGAAGACCGGCGTCTCGCGGCGGCGCCAGAGGCGCAGCCACCCCGATCCGCAGCGGGGATTGGCGCATGTCGAGAAGATGCCGGCGCGTGGACCCGTAGCAGCGCCTCCCGAAAACGATCGCGCGGAAAAGGCGCGATCGGCGCCAGCGGCTTCCCTTGTCGCGAGCTCCGGCACAGAACCCGGGGAGTTCGGCCGAGAACGGCGGCTCAGAAGAGGCATCGGATGCTCTCCAGACGCTTCCTCGGCGCGGCCACCTCGGTCACGCGCAGCCCGAAATTTCCGTTCACCAGCACCACCTCGCCGCGCGCGACGATCTTGTCGCCCACAATCAGGTCCACGGGGTCGGCCACATGGCGGTCGAGCTCGACCACGTCGCCCGGCCCCAGATCGAGAATCTCGCCGAGAGGCATCTCGCGCGACCCGAAGCGCAAGGACGCTTCGAGCTCGACGTCGAGCAGCAACTCGAGTCCCGGGCTGAGCGACGGCAGCCGAGACCTCAGGTCGTCTGAAGGGACCGAATTGGAAACGGCCGCGGCCGGCGAAGCCTGCGCCCCGGATTCGCGAGCGGGCGCGGCAGCCTGCTCGGCCGCATGTTCATCGACCTCGTCCCGCACCAGAACCGTCCACGCCCGCTCGCCCGAGCGGAGCTGGAAGGCGTTCGTGATCTTCGCCTCTCCTGCCGTCTCTTCGAAGCTCGCCATCTGGCATTTTTTCCCCGTCGAAGCCAGCAGATCTCCCGCCGCGGCGCTGGCCGCCTCACGCAGCAACTCCTCCCAGCCGGCCTTCTGATCCACGCCTTCACCCATCAGCGGCGTCTCCAGAACCTTGCCGTCGAGGACCACCGCGAACCGGCCGTGAACGTCGCCAGTCAGCGTGGCGGCCCAGCCGAAGGCTTCCGCGCCGAGCGGCTTGGGCAGTGACTCGCTCAACTCCGGCTCTCCGGAGAGGGCCTGCGAGAAGAGCGCTCCGGCCACCTCGACCCAGCAATCGAAGTAGGTCTTCATTGCTCACCCCCGGCGAAAACACGCTCGATGCGCGCCGCGCGATGCGCCCCGTGGCGCATGGCCTGGGCCAGCGAAAGACGCTGGCCGGCAACTCTCCACTCCGACAGAGCGTTGGTGCCGACATTGAGCCGCAGCACGTCGCCCGGCTCAACCTGTTCGAGAGCGCTCGCCGCCAGCCGTACCGTGGGCAGTTGCAGCGAACAGCCAAATCGGATATCGCGCGCCACCTCGCCCATGCGCGCCCGCGTCTCTCCCGCGTGCCGGCGCCGCCGGCCCCAGTCGGTGGTCAGCCGGCGCAGAATGGTGTTCGCAACCACCGCCGGAAAGGCCAGGTTCAGCAGTCCCGAGCTGTGCGGCATGCGAATCTCGAAGCTCAGGCAAAGCGTCTTCTCCGCCACCGAGATGATCCTTGCCACCTGGGTCTGCATCTGCCGGCGCTCGAACAGAAAGCTCAACCCCACCGGCTGCCAGGCCACCGTCAGCTCGCGGCAGACGATCTCCACCACGCTGGCCAGAATCGATTCCTCGATGTCGGTCAGCTCGCGCAGTGGTCCGTCCTTGCCGTCGCCGCCCAACAGCAGATCGATGACCGGCGGCGCCAGGCCCATATCAAGTTGCAGCACGGCGAGAGCCCCCAGCGGCTCCAGTCGCACCGACGCCACGTAGCAAATCTCGGGAATCCTGAGCAAAAACTCATTGAACTGAATCTGCTCGGCCGAAACCAGATTGACCTGAAACCGCGTGCGCAGCCATGCGGCCAGGTTGTGCGTCAGATTGCGCGCGAACAGGTCATTAAGCATGCTGATCGCACGCAGCTGCTCGGTTGAAATCTGGCCCGCCGAGGAGAAGTGATAGGGCGCCACGCGGGCGCGCGATTCGCGATGCGAGGCCTCCGGCGCCTGGCTGCGCGCGGCCTCGAACAGCGCGTCGATCTCGTCCTGCTTGAGCGTCTTTTCAGCCAAGGGTCCGTTCCTCCCAATTCCCTTCCGCCCGGCAACTTTTCTCGAGCCTTACTCCCTCAACGCTTATCTCCTCCGCGTTGGCGGCTGCGGTCCCGTCCGCTCGGAAGCGCCTTTGCCGGCCAGGTCGCGCAGCGCCGCGCGCAAGTGCACCATGGCCGAGGCGTGCACCTGCGAGACGCGGGACTCGACCACGCCCAGCGCCAGGCCGATCTCCCGCATGGTCATTTCTTCGTAGTAGTAAAGCGTCATGACCAGGCGCTCGCGGTCGGGCAGGTGCGCGATGGCGTCGGCCAGCCGCTCCTCGAGCTCGCCCCGGAGGCAACGGAACAGCGGATCTTCCTCCGGCTTTCCAGGCACGTAGGCCAGCTCCTCCTCGCCCGAGTTCTCGTTGCGCTCCACATGCAGCGTGCCGATCTCCAGGCCCTTCAGATCTCCCAGCAGCTGCTGGTACTCATCGAGATTCATCTCCATCTCGGCGGCGACCTCTGCCTCGCCCGGCGCCCGGCCCAGCCGCGCCGTCAGCGCGCGAATCGCCTCTTCCACCGCGCGCCCCTTGCGGCGCAGCTCGCGCGGGCTCCAGTCGAGCGTGCGCAGGCTGTCCAGAATCGCTCCCCGAATGCGAAACGGCGCGTAGCTGCGAAACTGCACTTTTTTCGTGGGATCGAATTTCGCGAAGGCGTCCATCAGCCCCACCACGCCCGCCGAGACCAGGTCCTCGATGTCTACATGCTGGGGCAGCCGCTCATGAATGCGGCGAGCAAGAAAGCGCACGATGGGCAGATGCTCAAGCAGCACCCGCTCCTGCTCGGCGGTCAGCGCCCCAACGGCCGCCGCCTGCGGCGGATAGCCGCTTCCCGCCACGGGGCGCCGCGCGGGCCTGGACTCTCTCACTGCGGGCGCTGCTTCCATGGCCATGCCTTTCCCCCTGCCGCTCACTCACCGGACCGTGCCCACGGGACGCAGCCGGATCTCGGGTGGAACTTCACTGGCCGCAACCACCGCCAGGCGCGGCAGCACGGGGTCGAGCCAGCGCTTCACGTAATAGCGAGCCGGACTGGGACAAAGAAGCACGGGCGGTGCCGAGGAGGAGGCGGAACCGATAAGGGATCTCACAGAATCGGTGAGCCGGCGGACGACCGACGTGGGCGGATGCCCGCCAGCCGCCAGCAGCCGCTGTCCGGCGTCCGGCGCAACCGTGGCCAGAATCTCCTCTTCAAGCCCGGCATCGAGCAGAAGCACCGGCAGCTGGCCTTCGCCGTCGACGAGCGGCCTGACCAGCCTGCGCCCCAGCGCTGCCCGAGCCGCTTCGACCAGCGCGACCAGATTCTTCGTCGCCGGAGCGGTCTCGAGCAGCGCCTCCAGAATCGCGCCCAAATCGAGGATCGATACGCGCTCGCGCAGCAACTGCTCGAGAACCCGCGCCACCTCACCCAGGGTCAGCAATTTGGGGACCAGCTCTTCGAGCAGCTTCGGGTGGCTCTCGTTCATCGCATCGAGCAGGCGCTTGATCTCGGCGCGGCCGAGAAGCTCCCACGCATGCTGGCGAATCAGCTCGCCCAGATGCGTGGTGATTACCGTGACCGCATCCACGACCGAATACCCCGCGGCGATGGCCTGTTCTTCAAGCGCGGGCGCGATCCAGATCGCCGGAACTCCGAAGGCCGGTTCGCGCGTCTCCCTGCCCGTCAGCGGCCGCCGGCCTGGTTCGCCGGAAACGGCCAGAAGATGCGGCCCCTCGGTCTGCCAGCGGCCGATCTCGATCCCGCGCAGCGAGACCACGTACTCCCTCGGCTTCAGGCGCAGATTGTCCGAAATGTGCACCGGGGGCACCAGAAAGCCCATCTCCGACGAAAGGTGCCGGCGCAGCGAGCGCACGCGACCGAGCAGTTGCCCGCCCTGCTTCTCGTCGACCAGCGGAATCAGTTGGAAACCGATCTCGAGCGTCAGGTCCTCGAGCCGCATCAGCGCCGCCAGATCGGCCCCGTGCGCACTCTCGGCCTTCTTCTTTTCGCCTGGCCCGAGTTCCGCCGGAAGCGCAGCGGGTGCCGCGGCCGCCATGCGCTTTCCGCCCCAGAAGAGCCCTGCGGCCACACCCAGAAATGCCAACTTCGGCAGGCCGGGAATCAGGCACATGCAGGCCGAGACCGCGGCAGCCATATAGAGCGTGGCCGGCCGCGCTAGCAGTTGCTGCCTTATCTCGCCGCCCAGCATGCCGGCGGAATTCGCGCGCGTCAGCGTAATCCCGCCGGCAACCGACACCAGCAGCGACGGAATAATCGTGACCAGGCCGTCCCCCACGGTCAGCACGGTGTAGGTGTGCGCCGCCTCGCCGAGCTCGATTCCCTGCTGCAAAGTTCCGATCAACAGGCCGGCCACGATGTTGATCGCAGTAATCAGAATCGTGGCCAGCGCATCGCGCTGGTTAAAGCGCGCCGCGCCATCCATGGCGCCGTAAAACTCCGCTTCGCGCGCGATGGCCTGGCGACGCCTGCGCGCCTCGGCCTCGTCGATCAGCCCGGCGTTCATGTCGGCGTCGATGGCCATCTGCTTGCCGGGCAGCGCGTCCAACGTAAACCGTGCCGTCACTTCAGCCGTCCGCACCGCGCCATGCGACACAACAAGAAATTGAATCGCCACCAACGCCAGAAACAGCACGAAGCCGACGACGTAATTGCCGCCCACCACAAACTGTCCGAAGGCCTCGATCACCTTGCCTGCCGCAGCGGTTCCCTCCTGGCCGTGAAGCAGAATGCGCCTCGTGGAGGCGATGTTGAGCGACAGCCGGAAAAGCGTCAGCAGCAGCAAGAGCGTCGGAAACACCGAGAGCTCGACAGCGCGGCGAATCTGCACCGCGGCGAGGAAGACGATGATCGAGCAAGCCATCGAAATCGCCAGCAGCAGATCCAGCACCGGAGCCGGCACCGGCACCAGCATCACGAAGATCACGCTGATCGCGGCCATGGGCAGCAGGTAGTCGCGCAGGCTGTGCCAGAGAGAAGACTTGGCCGGCAACGATCCCGCGGCGAGTGCTGTTGTACTCATCGCGAATCTCCTCCAAAACCTGAAACCGCGGAGCGGCCAAAGCCCGGAACCGCGGAGCGGTGTCTGTCGCGCAGCTCCGCCTCCACGCGCTGCCGGTAGAGATAGGCCAGAATCGCGGCCACCGCCGCATAGAGCTCCACGGGAATCGCCTGTCCCACCTCGACCGTGCGGTAGAGCGAGCGGGCCAGCGGCGGATTCTCGACAATGGGCACGCCCGCCCAACGGGCCTCGGCCTTGATCTCCTCGGCCAGAAGATTTCGTCCCTTGGCCATCACCTTGGGCGCCTCCATGGTCACGAAGTCGAAGCCCAGGGCCACGGCATAATGCGTGGGGTTGGTCAGCACCACAGCCGCTCTCGAGACATCGGCCTTCACGCGGCGGCGGCGCATCTGGCGCTGCAGGTTGCGAATGCGGCTGCGGATCTGCGGGCTGCCCTCGGTCTCCTTGTACTCGTCGCGCAGGTCCTGCCGGCTCATTCTCAAGCGCGACTCCCGGCTCTGCCACTCCACCATGTAGTCGATCGCCGACCAGCCGAAGAGCAGCCACGCCGCCGCCAGCATCAATCCGTAGACGTCCTTGCCCACCAGCTCAAGCCGCTCGGTCGAGAAGGGCGGGATGCTTAGCTGATGGGCCATGCGCTCGACGGCGAAGACGGCCAGAAAGCTTGCCGGGATCAGCGATTTTCCCAGGCGCGAAGCGGCGCGCAGCGAGAAAAGGTTTTTGATATTCACAATCGGATTGATGCGCTCCGGCTTGAAGGCAATGGCGCTCCCGTGAACCGTCACTCCGCCGGTCTGCGCGATGCCCGCTCCGAGCGCCGCCACCACCACCGCGGCCATCACCACGCCTGGGGGCCCGAGAACCGCAAGAATCAGCCGTCGCATGGCCACGAGGGTTGGCGCGATCGTTGCCGGCTCCCATCGCTCCGGCGCGCCGAGCAGCAGGAACCCCCGGAACGCCTCCCGCCACGCTTCGATCGTGCGGCCGCCCAACATGCCCAGCGCAATCACCCCGGCCAAAGTTCCCGCCGCGGCCGTCAGCTCGCGGCTGTGCAGGATGTCGCCTTCCCGGCGCGCTTTCTCGCGGCGGTGCTGCGTGGCCTGTTCGGTGCGCTCGCCGGCCATCGTCTAGCCTCCGAACCCGTGCGCCGCGCCCGGCGCCGCAATCAGCCGCTCCGCCATGTCGAGCAGGCTGCCGAAACGCGCCTCGATAAATCGTGGCCAAAGGGCGAGCGAGCTGGCCAGAATCACGAAGCCGGTCAGAGTTTTGAGCGGAACAGTCAGCGACATCACGGGCAGTTGAGGGCTCAGCTTGCCCACCAATGCCACGGCGATCTCGACCAGCATGGTGCAGGCCAGAACCGGCGCCGCCAGCTCCAGCGCGGCCAGAAAAATCCCTCCCGCGGCGCGCACAATCGTCAGAGCAGCCAACGGAGCTAAAGCGAAAGTGCCCAGTGGCACTATGCGAAAACTCCGCACCACCGACGCGAGCAGAATCCGGTCGAGGCCCGCCGTAATCAGGACCAGCGTGCCCATCAGTTGAAACAGGTCGCCAAGCAACGGCGTCTGAATCGCCGACTCCGGGTCGAGCAGGTTCACCAGCGAGAAGCTGAATTGCAGCCCCGCGATCTGTCCGGCAAAGATGAGCATCTCGCTCAGCAGCGTCAACGAAAGCCCGTAGACCAGTCCCACCGCCAATTCGCCGACGATCGCCGAAAAGCTGAGCGTGGCCTCGGCGTTCGGCAGCGTGGCCACCAGCGGCGCCAGAAGCCACGCCACTGCGCCCGCGAATACCGCCTTCGCGCGCATGGGCAGCGCCGTCGAGGAGAAAAGGGGAGCGAAGGCCACCATGCCGCTCACCCGCACTAGGGCCAGCGTCATTGCACTCAGAAATGTTGGCCAGTCCCGCATTTCAGCCTCTAGCTCCTAGCCTCTAGCTCACTCTTCAGAACTCGGCGCTGCTTGCATCACCGTTGTCCAGCTAGCAGCTAGAAGCTAGTGGCTAGAAGCTGCATTTCTCATCCCAGGTAGCGGTGAAAGTCGCCCAGGAGCAGCCGCGTATACGCCGCCATGCGCTCCAGAAACCACGGCATACCGACGAGCAGAATCAGCGCAATCGCCGCCAGCCGCGGCACCGTGGTCAGCGACTGGTCCTGCAAGCTGGTCAAGGTCTGCACCAGGCTCAGCACAAAACTCAGCGCCGCCGCCGCAATCAGCAGCGGCGCGGCCAGAACGATGGCCTCCCGCATCAGCTGGCGCATCAGCTCGGCAACCAGATCGGGCGTCATCCCAAGTCCTTTCAAAAACTCTTCAAGAGCGAGTTGGCCAGCAGATTCCATCCGTCCACCATCACGAAAAGCAGAATCTTCAACGGCGTCGAAACCACTACCGGCGGCAACTGAAACATGCCGATCGAAGTCGTGATCGCGGCCGTCACCATATCAATCAGCAGGAAGGGCAGAAACAGGACGGCGCCAATGGCGAAGCCGGCCTTCAGCTCCGACAAAATGTAGGCCGGGGCCACCACGCGCATGGGCAAATCGTTGGGCGTGTTGGGCCGCGGAATCTGCCCCGCCGCCGTAAACAGCGCGAGATCCTTTTCTCGCGCGTATTTCAACAAAAAGCGCTTCACCGGCTGGGTGCCGCGATCGATCGCTTCGATTCCCGTGATCTGGCCCGCGCGGTAAGGCTCCACGGCCTGCTGGTCCACTTGGTTCAGGACAGGCGTCATCAGAAACCAGGTCATCATCAGCGCCAGCCCCATCAGCGTGGGATTCGAGGGCGCTGTCTGCGTGCCCAGCGCCTGGCGCAGGAAATGAAATACCACCAAGAGGCGCACCAGCGGGGTCATCGACATCAGGATCGCGGGCAACAGCGTGATCAGCGTAAGAACAAAGAGAATCGTCCACGGCGTCGAATCCGCCGGATGCAGCTTGGCATTCAAATCGGGAAGCAGCGGCACACTCGCCGGAGCCGCCGCGGCCAACGATGTCGCCCAGCCCATCCACCCTCCCAGCCACGCCGTCACCATGAGACCCTCGACTGCCTGCGCTCGGCCGCCACGCGCCTGGCACAATGCAGGCCCGTTTGCCTTCCCGCGTTTGGTCTGTGTCCTTCATCGAGCGGATAAAACGCCGGACCCCCCTCGGCCGACGTCGCCACCAGAATCCGCCGCCCCTCGGCCTCGACCAGCGCCAGCGACTGCCGCGGCGCCAGCGCAATCCGGTCGAGAAGCGCCAGGCGCCGCTCGGCGCGCGGCCTCGGGCGAAGCTTCGCCATCAACCACCCCGCGATGCCGCCAATTCTCCCGATCATTTCGCTGGTTCTACTCACGACTCCCTCTTCCCTGTCCCTAATCCCAGGCTCTGTCTTTTTGGTCCCCTCGTTCCCATGCTCCCTGGGGCCCCCAGCGACAGGTCCATGTCGCTGGGGTGGCTCGGTCCCTGCCTTTTCACGCCAGCCGCGTCACGCGCACCGCCAGCTTCGTGTCCAGAACCTCGAACTCGCTCCACGCCAGTTGCACGTCTCCGGCGGCCAGCGGCAAGTCAATCCCGTGGTTCCACTGCGACGCGATCGTTTCTCCCGGCGCTAACGCCAGCAGATGGCGCACGCGAAAATCGCGCACCGGCACAGCCACGTCCAGCTCCACCGGCAATCGCGCCATCAAAGGCGCGAACTCGGGCTCGTTGTCCTCTTCCGGAATCCGAGGCGATGGAACCAGCGCCTGACCCGTGTTTGTCCCAGCCGCATCTACCGATTGGGCCGCTCCATGCAGGGTCTCGCCCGACGGCGCCGGCAACGGATGCGCGGTCGCCGCAACTGAACGCGCTCCCGCCGGAACTGGTTGCGCTGCTGCCATTTCGCAGAAAACCCTGCAGCAGCGGGACCAGAGGACGGTTGGAGAGATTGGAACGGCTTAAGAAATGCGCGCAGACCCCGCAGCCACGCGCCCCGACCGCAACATGAAACTCACTTCGCTGCTACACTTGAAGCAGGAAAGACTTTGCGGCTTCTCATCCTCCGGGAATCGGGGTCGGCCGCCTTCCGAGGTCGAAAACCATGCCTGAATCCACTGAAAACAAGAGTTTCACCGGTACCAGCCTGCGCCTTAAGGTCGGCCTCGCCGAGATGCTCAAGGGCGGCGTCATCATGGATGTCATGTCCGTCGAGCAGGCGCGCATCGCCGAAGAATCCGGCGCCACCTCCGTCATGGCACTCGAGCGCGTCCCCGCCATGA
>Ga0181539_1000261_pt1 | contig 63806 bp, 61 predicted proteins | sample PEATcosm2014_Bin_46_FD_119767 | JGI IMG/M metagenome (GOLD analysis project Ga0181539, IMG submission 119767) | Peatland microbial communities from MTU Mesocosm Facility, Houghton, MI, USA - PEATcosm2014_Bin23_60_metaG | ecosystem: Environmental > Terrestrial > Soil > Wetlands > Peat | place...
CCAAAAGCCCCTCTAGTAAGGAGGCAGGGCTGGATGCAAGCTACCAGCCTCGTGTCCTCTCAAGGGGGACGGAGAAGAATTTTTTCTTGACATCCTCTTTCATAGGATGAGTGTAATCGGGATTTATCGCCAACATAGAACGGGCGTTTTAGAATACACGCAGCCGTTGCGGCAGGAAGGAGGAGTTGATTGAGGTACATGCTGCTGGCTCAACTGCTCTTTGTCTCGTCCGCGGCATTGGGCGGCGATAAACCTGCTTTATGCGAGCTTGCAAGTAAGAGCATCATGAGCCGTTCTTCCTCTGGGCTCGCTCAGGTCAGCAATCTGGGGGACATCCAGATCAGATGCCACGTCCCGGCCCGACCGTTCCCGACCAAGCCGGGTGAGGGCCAATACATGCCCAGAGTGGCAACTGCCGCATACAAAATTTCCCCGGATGGCGGCAAGCAATTGGTGCCTTCAGAGGTGAAACAATCTGGCGGCGGGTCCGACTCGGGACAGGAATGGGTTGACTTCCTCGTTCACATTCCTCTCGATCCTGCCGAACGCGATGCGGAGGCTAGCCGGTATCTTGCCAAGATCGAGAAGTCGACACGGGCGCAAATCACAGAGGAGGTTCGCCAACGGGCGCTGCAGGGACTCCTCGAGTTTGTTTACCAGCATCGGGTGGGCCATTTTCAAGTGGAGTGCCGCATCTTGGACGGTGATCGCGTGATGGGCGTTGGCGTCGTCGAACTTGAAGTGTTATTCAAGGGCCGTTTCTCTGATGTCGGGCTGCCCGCCCAACCCACGGCTTAGTGTTTTCAGAAGAATCATTTCTAGGAGGAATCTCGAACGGAAGCCCTGACCACATTCTCAATTGACGAAACCAGGCGATAGCACTCAAAACGCCCGTCGCTGGGGTCAAATGAGTGTAATGGGGATGTTATGTCAATTGTCAAAGCGATTGTGGATGCCCTAGTAGAGATCATCCTTTGGAATCTTCAACTCTGCCAACCCTAGCGCGAGCGTGACACCCAGTTCACGAACTGGGCCTTCGCTCGGAGTCCACCGATCCACTACGTGATACTTGCCATCCTTCACGCCTTCGACAATCCATTGCGAGCCGTCGTTGCCTCCTCTGCCCGAGTTCTCATAGCTTGGAAGCTCCCAGAACTTGTCCTTTCCGAGTTGGGCCAGAAACATACTCGTTTGTTCCCGTGTTAATGGACGAGACACATTCTGGATAATCTGACCCGGCTTATACCCACCTGCTCCGTTCGACACTTTCGCAGTGAGCTCCCCGACACCATCGGCCCTGATGTCAAGCCGCACCACAACAGGATGGTGAAAAGTCCGCAACCAGACAAACCTGTATGATTCCAAGGACGGCTTGCTTGCGAATTGCAGCAAGGAAGGTTCGTTAAGAGCCTTGAGGTGCGTGGAATACCACTCCGCTTTGAACCGATCGCCGTTAGAGTCGTCGCTGAACGCGCCCTTCGGGAAGTAAGGCGCTTGTGCAACGGCTCCGAGTGAGCCAAGCAGTACGAGTACAGCAAGAGCGATCCGGTGCATGTAATCCCTCATGCCTATCGTAGGCCTCTAGCTGTCCTAAAGCCAATTGGCGTAACCAGGCGATTACACTCAGAACCCCGAACAGCTATTTTACGCTTCGCTGCTCTGGTCTGACCATCGTAAGAGCTGACTTGCTAGTTTGATTTTCACTCGGCCCGCTGGCGTCACCGCCAACGGGTCATTTTCATTTGGAGAAATCATGCTGATTATTCTTGAGTACGTCATCCTCGTAAAACAAACCGTCTGGCAGTGTGCGCGGCCTTGCAGCCGTGCATACCGTCACCGCAATGAGCGCAAGGGGCTGCTACCCGCCCTTTGCCCGACGTGCGGCCACTCCATGCAACTAATCGACACCTACTACCAACCCACAACGGAGGTTCACCGATATGAAACGCAGCTACCTGTACTTGCGCACCAGCGGAGATGACGGCAAGCAGAAGGCGGGCATCTCTGTGCAACGTGACGCTTGTGCGACGTTCGCAGCGTCGCGCGGTTTCGAGTTAGTCCAAGAGTTCGCAGACGATGGTGTCACTGGCAAACTGCCGATGCACGCCCGACCTGCTGGCAAACTACTCATAGCGGCGCTGCTCGCTGATGGCGTCAAGCATGTGCTCTGTTACGACGCCAAACGAATCGGGCGCACTCAGCCCGCGTTCTGGTCTTTCATCGGCATGTGCCGTGACAACGGTATCACTGTGCTGGACGCTGCTGGCACCGATTTAGGTGGTAGCGTCATGGGCGGTGTCAACGGAATGCTTGCTGAAATGGACAGGGACGCCACGGTAGCGCGGCTGGCCGCTGGCAAGGCGAAGTGGCGGGGTACGCGACGGTGCGAAGGTCGCTGGCCTTACGGTGAAAGCCCCTACGTGGAACATGCCGCAGAGCGTGAGATTGTCGCTAAAATTGAACAGAAAGCACGCGAGGGTTTTAGCGCATATCTCATTGCACGTCAGTTGCGAGCGGAAGGGATTCGCACGCGGTACGGTTGCGAGTTCAGCGGTCAAGCGGTCACGAACATCCTTCGCCGCGTGCTAGTTACTTCAACACTGTGAAAACTTTCTGAGGAGAACACATGATGACCAGACGCATGAATAATGGCATCCTTGAACTGCTCGATGCCAATGGCACAGTCGTGGGAACAAGGCGTGCCACTGACCAAGAAATACAGGAGTGGGAAAATTTCGTAGGGACAAAGCCCGCCACTGACCAAGACATACGGGAGTGGGGAACAGAAATACAGAAGCGTGTCGAGGAATGGGAAAAGCAATTGGGCGACAACTCCAGTTTTGTAGTTGAAAAGGAGAAGAAGCTATGAAAAAAATTCTCACTAGTATTTGTTCTAATGCTGCCGATGCTTTCCTTCGGCCAAGTTCGTCCACCTGTGCAACTACCGTTTGCGGGTGGCAATCAGCGGTGGCACTCTTGTCAACTGTCGCGGAGTTTGCCAACTCGCTCGCGTGGGTCCAGTTGTGGGTCCAGTTGTCTGACCCAATTTTCCAAATCAGCGGAAATACATGCCTGAGCATTCCCAAGCGTTCCCGCTAACTCTCTGATTACAAATATCTAGTTTCTCTCACACGGTGGAAGTCGTAGGTTCAAATCCTACTGCGCCCACCATTCATCTCATCACGTTGACGCCGTGATTTCGGGGCTTGGCGCAGGCCCATCCCACACTTCTGAACCGACTCAGCGGCTTCATGGGCCGATTCCCGAAAGTAATCTGGTATTTCCTGCACAAACAGGGAAAAATCTTCCTGATGCGGGCTTCGACACGGATCACAAAACCTGCTGTTGGTAAGGACCTTGGTAATCGCGCTGCTCTACTCCCTCATTTAGCGCCAAGGCAGCGTTATGCGGCTCCTGATCATCAAATCTAAATGCATATCTTCGCAAGACTATTTGCTGTGCGGACCAGATGTTCTTGGAGACTTGCGAGGCTGTGCACTTTTCTGGTCTTTTGCCTCGGCAGCATTCCGCGCGCGCAAGCTGGAGCGACGCTGCTTCTGGAAGAGCCGTATAGTTACGATGGCGCGCTTGCCGGAACTGGCCACGCGGCCGTGTATCTGAGCAACGTTTGCGCTGAGTCTCCAGTAGTTCTACGCCGGTGCGCCGTGGGCGAATCCGGCGTGGTCCTGAGCCGGTACGACCGTATCGCGGGATACGATTGGATTGCGATCCCTCTCATCCCCTACTTATATGCGGTTGACCGGCCGGAAGCCGTCCCACTGTTCGCCGACGCAAAACTGGTTGTTTTTCTCAGAGATCAATACCGTCGCGATCACTTGGAATCGGTTGCCCCCGATCGCCCCGATGGCGAAACGCCCGAGGGAAACTGGTATGAACTGGCCGGAGCATCTTATGACCGGACAATTTACGGATTCGAGATTGAGACCAGCCCGGAACAAGATGCGCTGCTGATCAGCAGGTTCAATGGGCAGCCAAACCGGGAGCGCTATAACTTCGTGAAGAGAAACTGCGCTGATTTTGTGCGCGAGGTAATCAATTTTTATTATCCACACGCGCTGCATCGCAGTGTGGTTGGCGATCTCGGGGTCACGACTCCCAAGCAGATCGCGAAAATGCTGGCGAAATACAGCCGCCACCATCCTGAGTTACAGAGCTCGGATTTCCTGGTGCCGCAGGTTCCGGGCACGGTGCGGCGCAGCAAGCCCGTCCACGGAGTATTGGAATCCGCGGTGGCAGCCAAGAAATATATGCTGCCCCTGGTCGCACTGCATCCCTACATCGGTGGCGGGTTGCTCGTCGAGTATTTTGGCCATCGCCGTTTCGATCCGGCACGAAATGCGCTTGTCTTTAATCTTGATTCGGGCGGCCAGTTGGATGCGCCCATGACCCGCGATGATCGTCTTCGCTACCAGAGTCGACTGGACGAACTGAGCCAAACTCGTTCCGGTGGAGACTCCTTGAAGGAAGAAAAACACTGGGAGCGCTTGCAAGCGGGCGCCCGGCCTGAACTCGATGCTTCCGGGCAACCTGTCCTGCAGTTGCGCGTTGGCGGAGATTTGGCCCAAGTGGGCATTTCGCGAGCCAACATCTTGAGCGTTTCCGACTCGTCGGAACTGGCGGCGAGACTCTTGGAGGCGCGACTGCGCCAGGAATTGCGACCTGCCACAGCCCGCAAGGCTTCGCCCAGTGACGTGGAAAAGGATCTGACGCTGTTCCAGCAAGTGGTCCGACGTCAGTCGAGAGAAGATGCCGTCACCCGGTCCTCCAAGAACGACAGCGGATTTCAAGCCCCGGGCTTGCAGTAGCCTTCCTTGTTTTTGGGCTCCGCAGTTTTGGGGCTCCGATTCTTTTCGCACCCGACAATGGACTGTACGTTACGCATTCATCATCAACTATTGGTGTGGCGGGGATAGTCGCGAACGGATCAAGGATTCCACCTGAGTCCAAACCTTGGGATCGCACTCAATTTCGGTGTGAGACTTCATGAAGAGACGGTCGTACCAGGGATACTGCTTGCATTCGATCGGATTCGCTCGGTAGTCGAAGCGGAAATTTCCGATGATGTGGGTGCGTGCCGGATCGGCGGCGCGGATCTGGGGTTGGCCGTGGAGAAAGCCATTCAGTTGATAGAAATTTGCGGCTTCGGCTACGTTAGCGGGAATGACCTTATCATTCTCGCCGGGCTTGGAGATACTGTCCACCTGAACCGTTAGCAACACCGGAATACCTTCTCTACCTAGTTCTTGCGCCAGCGTAACGACCTCGGAAGCGCCCCAGCTGTGCCCGTATAGGATGATGCGGGCGTTACGCTTCTCTTCGACCGACAGTGTACCGTTGCGATCGGTGTCCACAAATCGAACGATTTTCGCGTGGGCTTTTTCCCGTAGATGATTCTCAAGAACCTCCACATACACGCCCGCTGGGTAGTCCTGGCGGAGATGCGCAGCGACTTGGACCGCGCTGTGGACCATGTCATCGTGCCTGACCAATCCGCCGACGAAACCGATGACGATGAATGGCGTCGTCGTAACCACGTCGGGCGCACTGAGAGGACGTGCGGAGTCGGCGTGAGTGAGGGCAGGGATGAGGCAAAGAGTAAACGAAAGGCAACGGATTGAAGTGAGAATATAGTGACGCACAACCTAGTCAATCATAACAACAAAGAGGACGGCTTGGTTATCGCTCCCGTCTTCCCCGATCGGCCGGGCGGGGCGTCCGGTTCTCCACAACGCGGCGAACTTTCCATTTCCACCCGCTCTGAAATGCTAAGATTTCGGGCATGCCTCTGCGCAGCAAACTCAAGAAGGTTACGCACGCATCGGGAAGGCCAGCGACGGGAAAAGCTCGCGGGCGTAAGGGCGATCCGCACGCCGCGGCGGAACTGGTCGTCATTACCGGCATGAGCGGGTCGGGGAAGGCTTCGGCGCTGAAGGCCTTCGAAGATCTTGGCTACTATTGCGTGGACAATCTGCCGGTGGAGCTGATTCCGCGCTTTGCCGAACTGGCGTTGCAGTCGGGAGAGATTCCGCGCACGGCGCTGGTGGTGGATGTGCGCGAAGGTTCGCAACTGGAGAAGCTGCCGGCGATTCTGAAGTCGGTGAAGCGGATGATACCGACGCGGGTGATTTATCTGGAAGCGAGCGATGCCGCGTTGCTGCGGCGCTTCAGCGAGACGCGGCGGCCGCATCCGCTGGGGACGGGCACAACGGTGCGGGCATCGCTCGAGGCAGAGCGGCGGCATCTGCGGGCGATTCGCAAGATTGCCGACCTGGTCATCGACACTTCCAAATTCAATGTTCATGAACTGCGAGCGCACTTGACCGACCGCTTCAAACAGCAGGCGGGGAGCGCGCAGACGATTCTGGCGTCGTGCGTGAGTTTCGGATACAAACACGGCTTGCCTGAGGATGCCGACCTGGTGTTTGATGTGCGCTTTCTGCCCAATCCTCATTTCGTGCCGGAGTTTCGCGGGCTGACGGGAAGCGATCCCCGGGTCGCGAAATACATCCGGTCGTTTCCGCAGACGCGGGAGTTTATCAACCGCATCTCAGAACTGCTGATCTACTTGTTGCCGCACTACATTCGCGAGGGCAAGAGTTACCTGACCATCAGCTTCGGATGCACGGGCGGACAGCACCGCTCGGTGATGATTGCCGAAGATGTCAGCAAGCGACTGAAGAAAGCGGGGTACAAAGTGAAGGTCGTGCATCGGGACAGTCCGAAGTAGGTGTTGGCTGAAGTTGTGTGGCGACCGGGCGGCGCCCCGGTTCCGCGGGGCAGCCCCGCTTCCACACAATCTCTACCCGGAATCACATGTAGAATTGAGCCTTACACGCATGGCAACCTCCACAGTGGCGGGCGCAAAGAGTGAAGGAACAGCGGCAAAGCCCCGTCCGCCCCGTCCCATCACCCGCCTGTTGCGCTACGTTCTGCCTTACGGGTGGCCGTTTCTGGCTTCGGTGGCGCTGATGGCGCTCGTGGGGCTGCTCGATGCCGGCCGGGTTCTGCTCATCGGCCCGATTTTTGATCGCGTATTGAATCCCGGATCCCAGGGAAGAACGATCCCGCTGTTCAAGCTGCCGGGCACCGAGCGCTTTCTCAACCTCCAGCAACTGGTTCCGTCGCACTTTCAAAATCCATGGACGGTGGTGGCCTTTGCGCTGGTGGCAGCGACGGTATTGAAGGGCATCTTCGACTACGCCGGAACTTACCTCGTGAACTACGCGGGTCTTGGGATGATCACGGACCTGCGGGACGATTTGTATAACGCCATCCTGCGGAGTTCGGCGGCATTTTTCACGAAACACACCACGGGCACGTTGCTCTCGACGATGGTCAACGATATCGAGAAGGTGCAATCGGCGATGTCAAGCGTGCTGGCGGAATTCCTGCAGCAGTTTTTTACATTTGTGTTTACTGCGGCGGTGGTGGTTTTGTTGGGAGGAAAGCTGGCATGGGTGCTGTTGCTGTTCGTTCCGGTGATTTTGTACTCGTCGAGAAAAATCGGCCGGCAAGTGCGCAGTAAGACGCGGGGCGGACAGGACAAGCTGGCCGAGATCCAGAACATTCTGCACGAAACGATTACGGGCAACCGAATTGTGAAGGCGTTTGGCATGGAGAATTGGGAAGTGGAGCGCTTCCGCGCCGCGGCGCGACGGCTGTTCCGTGCGAATCTTCGGGTGGTGGCGGCGTTCGCGATCAGCTCTCCGCTGATGGACATTCTCGGCTCGATTGCCATTGCGCTGCTGCTGCTGATGGGCCGGGACCAGATCAACCGGCACGTTTTTACGGCGGGAACATTTCTGGCCTTCATCGTGGCGGTGTTCAAGCTCTACGACCCGGTGCGCAAGTTCGCGCTGTTCAACAACAATTTTCAGCAGGCGGTGGGAGCCTCGTCGGAAATTTTCCGCTTCATGGATATGGAAGATGAAGTGCGCGAGAAGCCGGGAGCGAAGCGCATGGGGAAGTTTGCGCGGGCGATCCGGTTTGCGGACGTGTCTTTTTCTTATTCCAACGAAAACGCAGACGAGTCGCCGCTGGTGCTGCATGACATCAATCTGGAAGTTAAGGCGGGCGAGGTGCTGGCGGTGGTGGGATCGAGCGGCGCGGGCAAGAGCACGCTGGTGCACCTGATCCCGCGCTTCTTTGACGTCAGCAGCGGGCAGATTCTGATTGACGACAACGATGTGCGGGATGTGACGCTGGAATCTCTGCGCTCGCAGATCGGCATTGTCACGCAGGAGACGGTCTTGTTCAACGATACGGTGAGGAACAATATCGCCTACGGCCAGCCGCATGTGTCGCAGAAGCGGGTGGAAGAAGCGGCGCGCGCGGCGCGCGCGTATGAATTTATTCGCGGGCTTCCGGAAGGGTACAACACGATGATCGGGGAGCGCGGGGTGCGGCTTTCGGGCGGGGAGCGGCAGCGCATCGCGATTGCGCGGGCGATCCTGAAGAATGCGCCGATTCTGATTCTGGACGAGGCAACGTCGGCGCTGGACAGCGAGTCGGAGTCGCTGGTGCAATCGGCGCTGCAAAATCTAATGAGTGGGCGTACTGTGTTTGTGATTGCGCACCGGCTCTCGACTGTCCGGCGCGCGGATCGCATCGTGGTGCTCGAAAATGGCACGATCGGCGACATTGGCGCGCATGAAGAGCTGATGCAAAAGTTGGGCACGTACCGGCGGCTTTACCAATTGCAGTTTGCCGAAGCCGACGCGCCGCGGGCCGGAGTTGTGCCGCAATAAATTTGCGCCGCAGTAGTTTCGATTCGGCAAGGGAACCAGTTCATGCCACTTCGTTCCATGACGGGATTCGCGCAGGTCAAAGGGCAGGTCAACGCTCAGTTGGCGTTTGCGCTATCGCTGAAATCGGTGAATCATCGTTTTCTGGATCTTCACTTCCGGCTGCCGTCCGATACCGATTCGCTGGAGATGAAGCTGCGCCGGATTCTGAAAGAGAAACTGGCTCGCGGCCACGTGGAAGTGATCCTGAACCTGGAGCGCTCGGGCACGAACGGGGTCGCGCTCAACCGGCAACTGATTGCCGGCTACGTGCAGGCGTTCCGCGCGGCGGCCGATGAATTTGGGGTCGGGGGTGAGCCCGATCTGAACGTTGTTCTGAGAATGCCGGGCGCGATGGATGCGGGAGCCGAGAAATCGGGAGACGAACTGGACACGGCAGTGATGGCGCAAGTGGAAGAAGCGCTTTCCCGGCTCAATGAGATGCGCGAAGAAGAAGGCCGGAGCATCGGCAGGGAGTTGCGTGCTCGCATGGCGAGTCTGGACAAAGCGGCGTCGAGTGTGGAAGCCCATCGCAGCAACATTCTGCGCAGCTACTCGGAACGGCTGCAGTCGCGCATGATGGAGTTGCTCGGCGCGCAGGTGGACAAAGAAAGGATCCTGCAGGAAGTGGCGGTGCTGGTCGATCGCAGCGACATCCAGGAAGAACTGGTGCGGCTGAGTGCGCACGTCAAACATTTTCTCGGATTGCTTGACCAGGGCGGCGAGGTGGGCAAGAAGATGGACTTCCTGCTGCAGGAAATGAACCGCGAGGCGAACACGCTGCTTTCGAAGACCTCGGGCTTGGCGGGCGAGGCTTTGAAGATTACCGAGATGGGCCTGCTGATGAAGTCGGAGATCGAAAAATCGCGGGAGCAGGTACAGAATCTGGAATGAGCATCGTCTACATTGTTTCTGCGCCATCGGGCTCGGGCAAATCCACGCTGGTGAACGAACTGTTCAAGATGGTTCGTCATCTGGACTTCTCGATCTCATACACTACGCGCTCGCCGCGCGGAAGCGAACAGAATGGCAAGGAATATTTCTTCGTCTCGCGGGAAGAATTTAAAGCCATGATCGCGGCCGATGAGTTTCTGGAGTACGCCGATGTGTTTGGAAACTACTACGGCACCGCGCGGCGGTTTCTGTGCGAGGCCGAGGCACGCGGTAACGATCTGCTGCTCGACATCGATGTGCAGGGGGCGGAACAAATCAAGCAGAAGATTCCGGACGCGGTGAGCATCTTTATTCTTCCCCCGGACCGCGAGAAGCTGGAATGGCGGCTGCGGAACCGAGGGCTGGATTCGGAGGCAGTAATTCGTCGCCGGTTGGACACGGCCCGACGGGAGATTGAGAATTACTCGAAATACGACTATATATTAGTAAATAACCTGCTGGAGCAATCCGCGGACGAACTAAAGGACATAGTGTTGGCGGAGCGGTTGCTGCGAAGCGGGGCGAAACCTTCCGGGGAAGAAGCGCGGCGAGTGGAGATCGCGCAAGCTTGCCGGCTGGAACAGGCACGCGAGCGGGTGCAGCCGATTCTGGCTTCGTTTGACCCGCAGGCGGTAAAGGGCACATGAAGTTCTAGGGAGAGAGTATGAAGCTGGTAGAAGGATTCGACAGCAACTACCGTTACATTCTGGTGGCGGCGCGGCGGGCACGGCAACTGCAAGGCGGCGCGCCGCCGGTGATCGATACCGGATCGCGCAAACCCTGCCGCATCGCGCAGGATGAAATCAAGGCCGGCAAAGTGAAATGGCTGATCCCGGAGGTTCCGAAGTTGCCGGTGGTGGCCGCGAGCGAGACTCTGAACAAGGTGTTCGCCGAAGAAGCGTAGACATCGCTCGCTCCGATTTCGTGTAGAGACGGGGTTTGCCCCGTCTCCGCCGAGGGCCAGACGCCGTCCGGGTGGTTTGAATCTCGCGCCCGGTGGCGGCATCAATTCTGTAGGCGGGGCTGGATGTTGAATCTGTGGCCGCCGTCTTCCTGTTATGAAAATTGCGCTGGGCGTATCCGGTGGGATTGCAGCTTATAAGGCGGCGGAAATCGTGCGCCTTTTGCAGGACCGCGGCATTCGTGTGCAAGTTGTGATGACGGCTGCAGCGCAGGAATTCGTTCGTCCACTGACGTTCGCGGCGCTCTCCGGAGAAAAAGTGATCACCGATATGTTCGGGTCGGGGTCGGGAGACGGGCAGGCGAATGTCGAGTCGGCGATCGAGCACATTGCGATTGCGCAGGCGATTGATGCGCTACTGGTGGCTCCGGCAACAGCCGATGTGCTGGCGCGCTTCGCGCAGGGGATTGCGAACGACTTTCTGAGCACTCTTTATCTTGCGACCACTGCTCCGGTCGTCGTGGCTCCGGCGATGAACGTCAACATGTGGAATCACGTGGCCACGCAGGCGAATCTGGAAATCCTGCGCCAGCGCGGCGTTCGCATTGTTGAGCCCGGCAAGGGCTATCTGGCATGCGGGATGACCGGCGCGGGGCGACTGGCGGAGAACGAAACGATTGTGGCGGCAGTGATGGAAGCGCTCGGCGCCTCACAAGATCTGGCGGGCGAAACGGTTCTGGTGACGGCGGGGCCGACGCGGGAGAAGATCGATCCGGTGCGGTATTTGACGAACCGATCGAGCGGGCGCATGGGCTATGCCATTGCGGAAGCGGCGTTGCGGCGCGGAGCACGCGTGCTGCTGGTGAGCGGGCCGACGGCGCTTGCCGCTCCGGGCGGGGCGGAACTGACGCCGGTGGAGACAGCGGAAGAGATGCTGGCGGCAGTTTTGAAATTTCTGCCCGAGAGCACGGTGGTGATCAAGACGGCGGCCGTGGCGGATTTCCGGCCGAAAGCGGCGGCGGGGCAGAAGATCAAGCGCAAGGGCGAGATGGCGCTGGAACTGGAACCGACGGCGGATATTCTGGCGGAGGTGGCGCGCCGGAAGACTACGCAGATCGTCGTGGGATTTGCGGCCGAGACGGAGAACGCGCTGGAAAACGCGCGCAAGAAGCTGGCGTCGAAGTCGCTCGACGCGATCGTCGTCAATGATGTTTCGCGCGAAGGCGTTGGTTTCGATTCCGACCGTAACGCGGTCACGATCATCTCTCCGAGCGAAGTGATCGAGGTTCCCGAGACCTCGAAATGGGAAGTGGCTCATCGCGTCCTGGACCAGGTAGTGAAGCTACGGAAGCGCAGCGGCGTGGCGTCCCGGTAACGAACCTTATTCACCACAGAGACGCAGAGTCACGGAAAAATCACAAGCGAATGCCTTTGCTTTCTCTGTGACTTGTGTCTCTGTGGCGGAAAGTTGTTATCCTTATCCGCAATGCCCCGCACTCTTGATCCTGAACTTCGCCGCGCACTTGCCGCGCGCATTCGCTACTACAACGAAATGGGGATTTACGACTTTTACCGGCAGCCTCTGTCGGACCGCGCGGGGGAAGTTGCGGCGCCGGTTGCAGTGGACGAAGAAGACGTCATTGTTTCCGAGCACACACTTGAGCCAGGAGAAGAAATGAGTCCACGGAAGGCCGCAGCGGTTGCAATGCCGGTTGCGATTGAGCGTGAAGAAAATATTTTTGAGGCGATCGCACTGAAGCCCGAGCAGAGCGTGAGCGATCCGGTGAAGGCGCTGAAGATCATTCGCGAAGACCTGGGCGACTGTACGCGCTGTGTGCTCCATAAGCAGGGACGGAAGCAGATTGTGTTTGGCGTCGGAAATCCGAAGGCCGAGCTAATGTTCGTGGGCGAAGGGCCGGGCGCCGATGAAGACGCGCAGGGCGAGCCCTTCGTGGGACGCGCCGGGCAACTGCTCAACAACATGATCAAAGCGATGGGAATCGAGCGCGAGCAAGTGTACATCGCGAACATCGTGAAGTGCCGCCCGCCGGGCAATCGCACGCCGGAGCGCGAGGAGTGCGCGACCTGCTCGCCGTTTCTGATGCGGCAGATCGCGGTGATCAAGCCGAAGGTGATCGTGGCGCTCGGAGCGGTGGCGGCGAAAACGCTGCTGGCGATGAGTGCGTCGATGATGCAGCTGCGCGGGCGCTTTTACGACTTCAGGCCGGCAGGAGTCCGTAGCAACGATTCCAACTGGGATGGATGCAAGCTGGCGGTCACCTACCATCCCGCGTTTCTGCTGCGCGATCCGCGGCAGAAGGGCGAAGCGTGGAAGGATTTGCAGATGGTGATGAGGGAGTTGGGGCTGAAAGCGCCAAAATCAAACACCTAGGGACGGCCGCCCAGCCGGACGATTCCTCATAAACAATTAGACACCGTGGTGCGAGGATACTCTAGCGCGTGCCGGCAAGTTCGGCATCATAAGCAACCTTGCGAGGCCGAATCCCCCTGCCGATGCCGCTACTCTCCGCGATTCTCAGATCGTAGTCGTTCTGGAGATTGAGCCAGAACTGCGCGGGCAGACCGAAGTACTTCCCCAGGCGAATGGCAGTGTCAGCACTGATGGCCCGGTCTCCCCGGACAACTTCATAGATGCCGGGAAAATTGAGGGCCTTCGCCAGTGCATAGGCACTCACGCCCATGGGCTCCATGAACTCGGTCTTGAGAATTTCTCCCGGATGAACTGCAAACACCTTCCTCGATTTGGCCATGGTTACTCCGCTTCCTAGTGGTAATCGACGATCTCTACCTCAAAGGCATTTCCGTCCCGCCACACGAAACACACGCGATATTGATCGTTGACTCGAATACTGTGTTGTCCGGCGCGGTTTCCGGGAAGCGCTTCCAGTTGATTGCCTGGCGGTACCTTCAAATTGTCGAGCGTGACCGCAGCGTTCAAAATTGCCAATTTCTTGAAAGCCTTCAGTTGCAAATCGGCTGGGAGGCGGCGGCTTTTGCCCGACTGCCACAGCCGTTCGGTTTCCTTGTCCCGGAAACTCGCGATCATTAACATAATACTAACGTATTGCGATACTACTGTCAAGCGATAGTATCCGGAAGTACGGTACGATCTGATTGGTCCCAAAATACATGCCCCTCTTCTGCGACGTCGCCCTTGCCGTTCCGCTCGATATGGTGTTCACCTACGCCATCCCTCCGGGCATGGAGCCGGTCGTCGGCGGTCGCGTCCTAGTGCCGTTCCGGCAGCAACGGCTCTCGGGCATTGTGGTTGAGTTGCATGACCGTCCGCCACAAGTTAAGACCAAGAAGGTAGTTGAAGCGCTCGACCTTTCGCCGGTTCTCGATGAACAACTGCTGAAACTTGGGAAGTGGATTGCCGATTACTATCTTGCGCCGGTGGGGGAAGTGTTTCGCACCATGCTGCCGCTCTCCGCCGAGTTTAAACGCTCGGTCGCGTATCGCATCACCGATGAGGGGCGGATGGCGCTGCATCTGGCGGGGATGTCGGGGTCTCCGGCGCGGTCGAAGCGGACACCGGAACAGCAACTGGTCGAGTTTCGCGTGCTCGATTATCTGGCCGAACGGGAGAGCGTGCGCGAAGAGAGATTGCGCGGGGCGACTCGGCTTTCGAAAGCGCTGCTGAACGGAATGGTGCGGAAGAAGTGGATTGCTCGGGAGGATGTATCGGCGGCGCGAGATGCGGGGCGCTTGGTGAAGGTGGCGGTACTGCTGGCGGCCGAGGAGCGGGCGGAGGCTCCGCCTGCGCTGGACGGGCCAGAGGCCCGTCACCACACGAGCCCGGCGGCCACTAGCAGAGCGAAAAAGCTCAACGAGAACCAGCGCACTTTGATTGAGACGCTGGCTGCGTCTGGCGGGCGCTTGCCATTGGAGCTCCTGCGCGGGTTGGACGTTCCACGCACTACGCTAGGCACGCTGGTGCGGCGTGGGTTGATTGAGCTGGTGGATGAAGCGCAGGACTTCACGGTTTCAGTTTCAAAGCTCAAACCTCGGCAGTCCCCCTTTGAGTTCGAGTTCAGCGCGGCGCAGAAAGAAGCGCTGGGCAAGATTGGCGCGGCCGTTGCCTCGCGAAAGTTCGGCGGTCTGCTGCTGCACGGCATCACGGGATCGGGAAAGACCGCGGTGTATCTGGCCTGTATGCGGCAGGTGCTGGAGCAGGGACGGTCGTCGATCTTGCTGGTTCCTGAAATTGGGCTGACTCCGGCGGTGGCGGCGGATCTGCACCAGGTGTTCGGCGATGAAGTTGCAATCCTGCATTCGGGGCTGTCGAATGCGGAGCGGGCGGAGCAGTGGCATCGCATACGGCGAGGCGAGGCGCGGGTGGTGGCGGGAACGCGGTCGGCGGTGTTCGCTCCGGTGGGCGACCTTGCGCTGATCATCGTCGATGAAGAGCAGGATTCGTCTTACAAGCAAGAGGAGACGCCGCGCTATCACGCGCGCGATGTGGCCGTGATGCGGGCAAAAATGACGGGAGCTGTCGTCGTTTTGGGGTCGGCTACGCCGTCGCTCGAGTCGTATTACAACGCTAAGAAGAACAAGTATGCGCTGGTGGAGTTGCCCGACCGGGTGGAGATGCGTCCGCTGCCGGAAGTCGAGATTGTCGACATGCGGCAGGAATTTCAGGAGACAGGACAGGAGCAGGTGATCTCGCGCAAACTGGCGGAGGAAATCCGCGAGCGGCTGGAAAAAAAAGAGCAAGTCATGGTGCTGCTCAACCGCCGTGGATATTCTCCGGTGGTGTTGTGCCGCGCGTGCGGCAAGACGCTGCAGTGCAAGAACTGCGCTGTCTCCATGACCCACCACAAGCGCGAGCGCAAGATGGAATGCCATTATTGCGGGCATGTCGAACGCATTCCCGACAAGTGCGCGCATTGCGGCAGCGAGTATGTGTACTTTGTCGGGACGGGATCGGAGAAGCTGGAAGAGTTGCTGCACGGCATGTTCCCGCAGGCGCGGATCGGGCGGCTGGATCGCGATACGGTGCGCGGGCGGGAAGATTTCGAGCATGCGCTGAACGCGCTGAATGAGGGCGCGCTCGACATGCTGGTCGGCACGCAAATGATTGCGAAAGGGCATGACATCCACGGCGTGACCCTGGTCGGCGTCGTCGGGGCGGACATGGCGCTGGGGTTGCCGGATTTTCGCGCGGCGGAGAGAACCTTTCAGCTATTGACCCAGGTCGCCGGTCGCGCTGGACGCGGACAGTCTCCGGGGAAGGTTGTGCTGCAGACTTATTTTCAGGATCACTACGCGGTGCAGTTTGCGGCGCGGCATGACTTTGCCGGGTTCTACGAAAAAGAGCTGCAATTTCGCGCCTGGATGCACTATCCGCCGTACAGCGCGATTGCGAATGTGCTGATTCGCAGCGAGAAACTGGATGAGGCGCTGACGTGGGCGGGCGAACTCGGGCGCTGGTTTGAAAAGACGCGGCACGAGGGCATACGCGTGCTGGGACCGGCAGCGGCGCCGATCACGCGGTTGAAGCGCGATTACCGCTATCACTTCATTCTGAAGTCTCCGAGCCGCGAAAAGATGAACGCGCTTTTGCGGGCGATGCTGGCGGAAGCGGCGGCGCGAAAGATTCCGCGAACGCAGGTGATTGTGGATGTGGATGCGTTGTGGTTGATGTGAGGCACACGCCGCCGAGGGCGATCGCGCCGCCAACCAGAGAGATCAGCTTCGGCATCTCGCCTAGCCAGATCCATGCAATGCCAATGGCCACGATCGGAATCAGGTAGAGCAGCGTCACAGTGCGTCCGGCGGCGCCGTGCGAAAGCACGTAGGCCCAGGCAACATAGGCGAGCGCTCCCGGAAAGATACCCAGATAAATGACCGCCAGCGTCGCCGAGGCGGGAGCGGCGCGCAGGGTGTGCATCAGCCCGTTACCGAAGGGCAGCATCAGCGCGGTTCCGAACCAGATCGAGTAAGCGGTAAATTCCAGCGCGCTGTACCTGCCCAGATAGTGCTTCTGCAGAATCATGTAGAGCGCGGACGTAACCGCGGCGGCAAGAATGATCAGCGCTTGCGGCGAGAGGCGGATGCCTTCGCCTTCTCCGCTCGAAATCAGCGCGACTCCCGCGAAGCTCACGAACACGCCACACCATCCGATCGCAGTCAGTTTCTCGTGCAGCCAGAATCGAGCCGCCAGCACGGTCCAGATCGGCACGGAGGCAATCAGCAGGCTGGCTGCGCCCGCGGTTACGCGAGTCTCTCCGTAATTGAGTGCCAGGTTGTAAAAGGTGATTCCGACAGCGCCGGTCAGGGCCAGCCCGGGAACGTCACGCAATTGCGGACGGCGAAAGTGTGCGATGCCGGCGTAGATGGCGAGCACCAGAGAGGCGATCAGAAAACGCAGGATGGCGAGATTCGCGGGCGAATAAGCGCGCAGGCCGGCGCGAATGCCGGCAAAGGCGGAGGCCCAGATCACGAGGGCGAACGCAAGCGCGACCAGCGTGCGAGACGTAAAGCGTGGCATCTAGAGGCCTCCTTCCAGTAGGAATTTCTGTTGATACATTTCTGCTTACGCAGAGAGTGGCGACGGATTCACGGGTTACCAGGTAAGGCTCACCAGGTGTCGCCGCCACGTTCAGGAGGCCACGCGGCAAACTGCCTGCGGAGCAAGGCAATCTGGCCGGCATGGTAGCTGTTGTGCGCGGCAATTTGCCACAGGACGGCATGCACAGTCGACTCGCACCGAGACTGGGCTGGGCCCAACATCTGAACTCTTCGCTCAAGAGCCGCCGCATCGGATTCCGCCAGTCGGGCAAGCCGGGCGAGCAAAACGGTGAAACGGCGAGTCGTGGCCTGCCACAGCTCATTGGCCGCGCGACGGTCGACGGCTGGACCCGGATGCGCCGGCCAGCTTTCGATCGCCTTGTCCGGGTAAGGACGATTCTCCCCCGCGACTTTGCCGAGGTCGTAGTCCATCCAGTAGTTCATGTGCTCCACGATCTGCCAGATGGAGTGCGGGTAGCCCGCCACGGTCCGGGCTGCCAGTGCCGACGAAATGTCTTCGATGCAAGCGACCGGATCCACATGGGCGCCTTTGCCGTACACGAGTCCGTGCAGTGTAGTGTCGCCCATACGTTCCATCCTTTCTCCAAAACTTGGAATGTGTAGAGACGGGGCTTACCCCGTATAAGATTGCTGAGACGCGGCAAGCCGCGTCTCTACGGGAAAATGATCGAACTGAAAGAGTCGCCAGCAGGAACGACGTTCGTGGTCAAAGTCCACCCGCGCGCCAAGAAGAACGCCATTACCGGCGAAGTAGGTGAAGCGCTGAAACTCGCGCTTACCGCCCCTCCGGTCGACGGCAAAGCCAACGACGCGTGCATAGATTTTTTCGCGAAACTTTTGAAGGTACCTCGTTCCTCCGTTATTATTGCAGCCGGCCAGAGCCGCCGCAACAAAGTGATCCGTGTGGCCGGCTTGTCGGCCGAGGAAGTCCGGCGGCGTTTGAAAATCTGACGTCGCCATCAGGAGCCGCACTATCTGGAGCACGCTTTTCAGGAGTAATGATTGACCCTTTCCGAACGCTTCCACGAGATCCGCACCGGCTTCGAACGGCCCTTCTGGATCGCGAACATCACCGAAATATTCGAACGTCTTTCCTACTACGGCGCTTTTGCTTCCCTTGCCCTGTATCTGCAGGAGAAGCTGAATTTCTCGACCGAGCAAACCGGGACTCTGACTGGCTTGTTCGGTGGCATGGTATGGTTTCTCGCCATCTTCGGGGGAGCCGCCGCCGACCGCTTGGGCTTTCGCCGTGCGCTTTCGATCGCCTACCTCATCCTGGCCGCGGCCTATTTCCTGATCGGATCGATCGGAGCCTCCTGGCTGGCGCCCGTTCGCAACGCCGTGCCCCTGGGGTTGTTTGTCGGCTGCATTTTGATTCTTCCCGCTCTGGGCGTGGCCTTGGTAAAGCCTTGCGTGGTTGGCACGACGGCCCGCGCTTCCAAGGAGAATGTTCGCTCCATCGGCTACTCGATTTATTACACCATGGTCAACATCGGCGGAGCCCTTGGCCCTTATTTCGCGTCCTGGGCCCACCGCCACCTGGGTGTCGAAAATGTGTACCGCGTGGCGGCGCTCAGCGTCTTCGCGATGTTCTTCGTGGTCCTATTCTTCTTCCGGGAACCACGGAAGGCCGGAGATGCGCCGCCGCCTTCGATCGCGACCGTCGCGCGGAACTTCTGCGTCGTGGTGGGCAATTACCGACTGGTCCTACCGGTATTGCTGATCGCCTTGTTGCTCCGCGTCGGGTTATGGATATATCCCAGATACACCGTGCCTTGGTGGATCTGGTGCGGGTTCCTGGTTCTCGTGCTCGCAGGTATCAGCCGCTTCATGTGGTTCCTGGCGCTTTTCACCGGCTATTGGGTTGTGTTCTGGCAGCAGTACATCAGCCTGCCCGGCTACATTCACGGCTACATCAACGCGAATGCCGACGCCGAGATCGTTCTGGTAACCGACGGCTTGACCGTGATTACTCTCACGCTCGTAGTCAATTTCCTGACCCGCAAGCTCCCCGCGTTTCAAGCCGTCATTCTGGGGACGGTGATCACGTCCGCTTCGTGGTTAATCCTCGCCTTTCGACCGACGATCTGGGGCGCGGTGCTTTCGCTGTTTGTGCTGGCGCTCGGTGAGATCATCCAAGCGCCGCGCTATTACGAATATATTTCGCGGCTCGCCCCTCCGGGGCAACAGGGGACGTACATGGGCTTTGCCTTCCTGCCCATCGGAATCGGCTCGCTGATCGGGGGCTGGTTTGGCGGCACGCTGGTTCACCACTTTGGAGAAGTCACGCATCAACCGGCACGGATCTGGTGGAGCGTGACTGCAGTCGGCATGGCCACCGCAGCGGCGCTTTGGATTTATGACAAGACGTTGAGAACGAGCAACGCAGCGGGTGCCCCATCCTAACGTCGTGCTCTTCGACGTTAGGGTGGGGCAGTTGACGTTAGTGTGGAACCGCGGTTCGCATCAGGGCATGCCTTCAGGCGCTGGATCTTGGAATTCAAGTTTCACCACGGGCGCTGCCGCGACCAGAGCACTGTGACGCTAGATCACGGCATTCGCTTGGCGCTCCTTTTATCATGAGCACTCCTCCGCAAACTGACAGGCGGAGACGCGCGTTGCTAACGAGGAGAACATGTCCAACAGCAAAGTCACGCCCGACTACATCGCAGACCACATCCGGCGGGTGCTGAAGGATGGCGGGTCGGCGCCGCACTCGGAAGACGTGCAACGCTTTTTCAAGGAAGAAGTACAATCGCGCGGCTGGTACACGGCCGAACTCAGAAAATTCGCGGTGCGGTTCCAGCGTAGCATCGCCCGCGAACGGGGAATGGATTTCGTGGTGCAGGTTGCCGACCATCTTTTCTCTGGCCAGATTCTTGAAGAGAAGGTGCTCGCTGTTCTCCTGCTCGAAAAACAGACAAAGAATTTCGGCGACAACGAATTCCAACTTTTTGCCTCCTGGCTCGACCGCGTAACCAGCTGGGCCGATCACGACGCGCTGGCGCATTATCTGCTGGCGCCGATGGTGGCCGCCGACCCTGCCCGCTGCCGCGAAATTTTCCTCTGGGCGAAGTCGCCGAATCGTTGGCGGCGGCGCGCGGCATGTGTGGCACTGATCCGGGGAGCGCGCCAGCGGCAGTTCTTTGAACAGATCGTGCGACTTTCGAATCAATTACTGAATGACGAAGACGACATGGTGCAGAAGGGATTGGGCTGGCTATTGCGCGAGACGGCCAAGGCCGATCCGGCGCGCACCGTGCCGTACTTGAGGAAGATCCGAAAAAAACGCACCGCGACTACTGCATCGTCCAGTTAGTTATTTATAGTATTGAGAGTGTACATATAATATCGCCAATACATAGTATTCCACGTGAAACATCCATCACTAACGTCTCACCCGCCGCACCGCCTGTTAGAATCGACTTATCTTCATGGAAGCCGCTCGCATCCGCAATTTTGCGATCATTGCGCATATTGACCACGGGAAATCCACGCTCGCCGACCGCCTGCTGGAGCTGACCGGGTCGCTCGCCATGCGCGAAATGCAGGAGCAGGTCCTCGACTCGATGGACCTGGAGCGCGAGCGCGGCATCACCATCAAGGCTCATGCCGTCCGCATGTTATACCCCGCGCAGGATGGGCAGATTTACCAGCTCAACCTGATCGATACGCCGGGGCACGTGGATTTTTCCTACGAGGTCTCGCGCTCGCTGGCCGCCTGTGAAGGCGCGCTGCTGGTGGTGGATGCGTCGCAGGGGGTGGAAGCGCAGACGCTGGCCAACTCCTACCTGGCGATCAATCACGGGCTCGAGATTATCCCGGTAATCAATAAGATCGACTTGCAGAGCGCCGACATTGAGCGCACCAAGGAGATGATCGAGAGCGCCGTGGGACTGGACGCGTCCAATGCGTTGCTGATCAGCGCGAAAACTGGACAGGGTGTGCCGGATGTTCTCGAGGCGATCGTGAAGCGGATTCCCCCGCCAAGAGGCGCGCCGGAGCGGCACCTTCAAGCATTGCTCTTCGATTCCTGGTTCGATCCTTATCGCGGCGTGGTGGTGCTGACGCGTGTCTTCGAGGGCCGGTTGCGCAAGGGCCAGAAGATCCGGTTATGGTCGAACGGGCACGTTTTTCAGGTGGAAACTCTGGGCATGCTCACACCGAAACCGGTGGAGGTCGACGAACTGGTCGCGGGCGAAGTTGGGTTCCTGATCGCGGGCATCAAGAACGTTGCGGATACGAAGATTGGAGACACGATCACTGACGATGACCGGCCCGCGCTCCAACCCTTGCCGGGATTTGAAGAAATCAAGCCCATGGTTTTCGCGGGACTGTACACGGTGGACGCGCACGAACACACCCAACTGCGCGAGGCTCTCGAAAAATTGCGGTTGAACGATTCATCATTCTTCTTCGAGCCGGAAAGTTCGGTAGCGCTCGGATTCGGCTTCCGGTGCGGCTTTCTGGGGCTGCTGCATATGGAGATCATCCAGGAACGGCTGGAGCGCGAATACAATCTCGACCTGATCACCACAGCGCCAGGGGTGCGCTACCAGATCACCAAGACGGACGGCGAGGTGATCGAGGTGGATAATCCTTCGCGCTGGCCCGATGTAAGCGAGATTGCGAAGGTGGAAGAGCCGGTGATTCTCGCGGTGATTTTGACCAACGAGGAATATGTGGGCGGCATTCTGAAGCTGGTCGAGGAAAAGCGCGGCAAGCAGAAGAGTTTTGAATATGTCAGCTCTTCGCGCGTGATGCTGCAGTACGAGCTGCCGCTGAATGAAATCGTGCTCGATTTCTACGACCGGCTGAAGTCGGTGTCGCGGGGATACGCTTCGCTCGACTATCATCTGTCGGGCAACTGGGTGTCGCCGATGGTGAAACTCGACATCATGGTCGCGGGCGAGCCGGTCGATGCATTGTCGACCATCATCCATCGCGACTTTGCTTATGATCGCGGGCGGGCGCTGGCGGCGAAGATGAAAGAGCTGATCCCGCGCCAGATGTTCGAGGTGGCGATCCAGGCGGCCATTGGGGCCAAGGTCATTGCCCGCGAAACTGTGCCCGCGATCCGCAAGAATGTAATCGCCAAGTGCTACGGCGGCGACATTTCGCGCAAACGCAAGCTGCTGGAAAAACAGAAAGAAGGCAAGAAGCGCATGAAGCGGATCGGGCGGGTGGATATTCCGCAGGAAGCGTTCCTGGCGGTGCTGAAGGTGGGCGAGGGCAGCAGCTAAGGCGCTTCCGAGAACCTGGGGCATGGCTTCAGAATGAAGCCATGCCCTTTGACGCTACTTAATCAGCGTCTCCCTAGCGTATCCCGGCATGAAAGAGATCGTGCTCGGGAGCCTCCTCGTAGGCATGTTCGCCGTGGATGGATTCATCGAGGCCGATTTCCTCGCTGATCTCGCTGACTTTCACCGTCGTGAACATATCGATGATTCGCAACATCGCGTAAGTGAACACGAACGCCCATACCGACGAGAAAGTTACGGCCACGACTTCTTTCAGCAGGAACGTCGGATCGCCGTAGAGCAGTCCGTTCGCGCCGTTGGGATTAAATCCCTTGTTGGCGAAGATTCCCAGCATGACGATGCCGAGGAAACCACCAACCCCGTGGACTCCCCAAACATCCAGCGCATCATCCCACTGCATTTTGTTCTTCATCTCAACGGCGTAGTAGCAAACCACTCCAGCTACTAAGCCGATGATGACTGCGGTAGTAGGAGAAACATAGCCAGCCGCGGGAGTGACCGTCGCCAGTCCGGCAACGGCGCCAGTCAGCAAGCCGAGGAACTTAGGTTTCTTCTCGTTGATCCATGCCACCAGCATCCAGGCGATGGCAGCGAACGAGGCAGCCAAATCGGTATTGAGAAATGCAACAGCGGTCACCGAATCGACTCGCATTTCACTGCCGGCGTTAAAGCCGTACCATCCGAACCACAGCAGGCCGGTCCCTAGGGCAACCAGCGGAATGCTGTGGGGACCGCGATCCGCCGTGTGGCGCTTCCCTACATACAGTACGGAAGCCAAAGCGGCGACGCCGGCGATGTTGTGCACCACAATGCCGCCCGCAAAATCCAGCACGCCCCACTTCTGCAGAAAGCCTCCACCCCAAACCATATGGACGAACGGGAAATAGACGAAGGTCAGCCAAGCGGTCAGGAACAGCATGTAAGCCTTGAAGGTGATCCGGTTGGTGAACGCGCCTGAGATGAGCGCGGGGGTGATGATGGCGAACATCATCTGATACGCGATAAAAACGAATGCCGGGATTGTGTCGGTCGGCAAAGAAGGGGTAGTGAGACCGACCCCGCGCAAACATGCGAGGTGGAAATTGCCGATGACCCCGTGCCAGTCGCCGCTGAAACACAGCGAATAGCCGTACAAATACCAGATCACCGTCGTCCAGCCCATCGAGACAAAGCTCTGAATCATGATGGCGAGCACGTTCTTGCGCCCGACCAGGCCGCCATAAAAAAATGCGAGACCGGGTGTCATCAGCATGACCAGGCTGGTGCATAGAATCATGAAACCTGTGTTACCAGTATCGAGATGCAGCATTGAGGGTTCTCCAGGAGAAAAGGTTAGAAGGCATACGAGAGTTTGCGGTTCGAATCAAGCAACCACATCCTTAACTTCACAGATCGATAAGCCGCGAATGGCCAGACCGGTCCAGAAGTCTTTGATGACCAATGCAAAAATATGAAAACGAGGAACTCGCGTGTGCTGCCGGGCTGGAAGTGAAGAAAGCGCCAGCGCTCTCCGGCGACACGCTGACTCAGACTATGAGGACCGCCAGTTCCTCCTTCCTATAAGAGCGTATGTTTTGGCAAGCACCAACGCCATGAGGCACGTCACGGTTGGCTGTGACGCAAAACCGCTACTCGCCGAATGAGTGCTGCCTGCTGCAAACCCCAGTTTTTCCGCACCTTGGCGGCTCGGTCGGGTCGGTTTATGCGAGCGCCAGCCGCTGGCGATGCAGGCTACAGCCTTTCGGTTTATGTGCAAATCTCAGATTTATGACGAAAGTGCTGATTCGCAAGCGGTTCCGCCGATCACCCTGCAAACGAGAGTTAACCAACTTAAAAACATAGCTTTAGGAAGGCTCGGACGGCACAGCAATCTCCCCACCAACCAGTCGGTGCCGCTGAATTCCGAGGTTAGGCCTTATCATCCACAAACTTTTCCACAGAGGGTAGAGGTGTCTCACGGTCGGATTTTCGCGATCTTTGACGGGGCTTTGTTGGCTGGATCGGCATGCCGATTCCCGCCTACTCGCCGGGTTCGCTATTGCCTTCCATCAGGTTCGCGAAGCGCGTGGAATTGTGCAAGAAAGCGAGATTGAACTTGCCGATCGGCCCGTTGCGCTGCTTGGCGATGATGATTTCGGCGCGGCCCTTGAGGTCGGGGTCATCCTGCTTGTAGAGCTCTTCGCGGAAGATGAACATAACGACGTCGGCGTCCTGCTCAATCGACCCGGATTCGCGCAGGTCGGAGAGTTGCGGCCGGTGGTCGCCGCCCCGGCTTTCGGGAGCGCGGCTGAGCTGCGACAAGGCGAGCACGGGGACCTGGAGCTCCTTGGCGATGGCTTTCAGCCCGCGCGAGATGGAGGAGACTTCCTGCGTCCGATTCTCGAAGCGCTTGCTGCCGCCGGACATGAGCTGCAGGTAGTCGACGACCAGCAAGTCAAGCCGTCCTTGCGACTGTTTGAGGCGGCGAGCTTTGGCGCGCATTTCGCTCAGGGAAATGCCGGGCGAGTCGTCGATGAACAAGAGCGCGTTCGAAAGTTCCTCCATGGCGCGGACGATCTTTTTCATGTCGTCGCCCCAGAGCGAGCCGGTGCGCATCTTGTGCGCATCCACAATGGCGCGAGAACAGAGCAGGCGTTGCAGCAGCGCCTCACTCGACATTTCAAGCGAGAAGATGCCGACTACCTTGCCGTCGTCGATGGCGGCGTTCTCGGCGATGTTCATAGCGAGAGCGGTCTTGCCCATGGAGGGCCGCGCCGCGAGAATGACTAGGTCGGACTTCTGGAGGCCGCTCGTCTTCTCGTCGAGATCGTTGTAGTGGGTCGCAAGGCCAGTGATGCGCTGCCCGCGTTGCAGCAGGGCATCGACCGAGCCGAACGAGTTGCGGACAATCTCCTTGATCCCCTGAAAGCCCTTGCCAATGCGCTTCTCGGAAAGCTGGAAGACGGCGGCTTCGGCGTCGTTTAGAATTTCGTCGGCGGGTTCGGCCTGCTCGCTGGCTTTGGCTATGGCGGTGTTGGAGACGTTGATCAGCCCGCGCAGAATGGCCTTGTCGCGGACGATTCTGACGTAATGCTCGATGGAAGGCCGGTCGGGCACGCCGTCAAGCAGGCCGGAGATGTAGCCGACATCGCCGACCGCTTGCAGATCCTTCTTTTGCTCCAGTTCTTCAACCAGCGTGATGATGTCAATAGGCCGCGAAGATTCGGCCAGATCCATCATCCGCGAATAAATGCGCCGGTGCGAATCAATAGAAAAGTCTTCTGGCTTAAGGTGCTCGGCAGCGTCGTTGAAGGCGTGATTGTCAAGCAGAACGGCGCCCAGGACAGAGCGCTCGGCTTCAATGTTAGCCGGCAAACGGCCGATGCTGGTTTCAAGAGTAGCCACGATGTTGAGGTGAGTTCGTTGCATCGTAATTTATTTCCGCCTGTGGACGTATGAGGAGCACCACAGGAAAACCGGGATAAAAATAAATAATTTTCGGTTCGCACTCTTCCTTGCCGACACCCAATGCAGTATGCCATAGGGCGAATAAAAAGCAAATATTTCGCCTAGTGCAACCCAGCGCTCACGGCCTAAGAATCATCTGATAGTGGCGGACGGGCGTTGGTGAGATGGCGATTTTACGACAGTAATCAGAGAACGCTTAACTAAGAGCTGAGAGCCAAAAAAACAAATGCGGCTCGGGCCAGCCACCCAAGCCGCACTGTTATCGCGGACGTTCTGCCTGATCTCCTTCGCCGTAGCGAAAGACATCGCGCAACTGCACTCCGAAGAGTGCCATGCATCGATGCTCCCCTGAGGCTTGCGCTTCAGGTTCACGATTCAGCGCTTTCATCCTCCTTGGAAGGGGGATTTCTGAGGAGGCCGCAAAGCCCGGGCACCGGCACACTGGACATGCGCCGATTTTCCCCCGGTGATTCGCTCTCGAGAAAATCACCGGCAACCCTGAACCCTTGTCGGAACAGATTCAGAACATCTCACGCTTTTGACTGCAAGCACTTTGCGGCAGCGGAAAAATTAACGCAACCGCAAACTGCGGCTCCACTGTGTAAAAACTGTGGAGCGGCGAAACTTCCTGTGGAAAGGAAAGGAAAAGTGTATTTTTATTCGCGCGGCGGGAGAAACTGGCGGTCCTGCCCGCCCGGACAGCCGAGAGCCTGCCCTGAGCTTGCCGAAGGGACTGTCCCTACGTGGACTGCCGTACAATAGCCCCGATGATTGCGCATCTTCGAGGAACGCTGCTGGCAAAACATCCGAACCAGGCGATCGTGGAAACTCACGGCGTCGGCTACGACGTTGCGATCAGCGTGCCGACGTTCACGGAAATGCCGGCGGCAGGCGCTGAAGTCGCGCTCCACATCCACACCCATGTTCGCGAGGATGCGCTGAGCCTTTACGGATTCCTGCGGCTTGCCGAGAAACAGCTTTTCGAAAAGCTGCTGACGGTCAGCGGGATTGGTCCGAAGCTGGCGATCACGATCCTCAGCGGTATGCCTGCCGACGAGATGGTGGGAGCGATTCGCGGAGGCGACTTGGCGCGGCTCACACGCATTCCGGGAATCGGCAAGAAGACTGCCGAGCGCATGGTGCTGGAGTTGCGCGACAAGCTGCCGGCGCCGGCGGGAGCGTCCGACACTTCAATGAGCGCTGCGCTGGCGAACCCGGTAGAGGAAGACGTGATTTCCGCGCTGGTAAATCTGGGCTATCCGCGCGCGGCGGCGGATAAGGCGCTGCTCGCAGCGCGGGGTGGCAAGAGTCCTAAGAGTTTTGAAGTGCTGTTTCGCGAGGCGCTGGGATCGCTGTCGAAGTGATTTCACGCCGAGTCATCATGCTCGGTAAGTCCACGTTGCTTGTCCTTGTTACCTCGAACCCCGGGAGGGTTTGTGCGCAGACGGTGGGTTCAAATTACTCTGCTGGTTGTGTGTATCGTGGCCGCGTTCTTGGTGGAGATCCCGCGGCTGGTGGATGAGCAGCAGAACAAGCTGGTGAAGAAGCCGCCGTACACGGCATCGAAGCGGGCGCTGAATCTGCACCAAGAGCTCACCATCGCCGATCTTCACGCCGATTCGCTTTTGTGGGGCCGCGATCTGCTGGAGCGCAGCACCGACGGGCAGGTGGACATTCCGCGCCTGGCCGATGGCAATGTTGCGCTGCAAGTGTTCTCGCTGCCTACCAAGACCCCGCGTGGGTTGAACATTGAGAGCAACGATGACAAGAGCGATAGCATTTTCTGGCTGGCGATTGTGGACCGCTGGCCGCCGGCGACCTGGAACAGCCTGACGGAGCGAGCGCTGTATCAGGCGCGGCGTCTGCATCAATTCGCGCGCGGTTCCCAAGGCGGCTTCATGGTGATTGAGAGTTCCGCCGATCTCTCCAGCTACCTCGAACGCCGGCGGCTCAATGGCAGGCTCACGGCCGGACTGCTTTCGATCGAAGGGGCGCACGCGCTCGACGGCAAGCTGGAGAATCTTGATGTACTGTACCGCGCCGGGTACCGGATGATGTCGCCCAGCCATTTTTTCGATAACGATATTGGAGGATCGGCGGCGGGAGTTCATAAAACCGGCCTCACCGAAAAGGGCCGCGAGTGGGTGCGCCAGATGGAAGCACGGCACATGATCGTGGACCTGGCCCATGCGTCGGCAAAGACAATTGAAGATGTTCTGGCGATTGCCAGCCGTCCGCCGGTCGTTTCGCACACGGGCGTCAAGGGCACGTGCGACAACAGCCGGAACCTTAGCGACGATCAGATTCGGGCGGTGGCAGCAAAGGGAGGCTTGATCGGCATCGGGTATTGGGACACAGCGACCTGCGGCACCGATGCGCGGGCGATTGTGAAAGCGATGCGGTATGTTTCCGATCGGGTGGGCGTGGAACATGTGGCGCTCGGTTCGGATTTCGACGGAGCGGTCACGGCTCCCTTTGACACGACCGGACTGGTCGAAATCACCAATTCCATGCTGGAAGCGGGCTATTCCGAGCCGGAGATCCGTATGATTATGGGAGAAAACGTGGTGAGGTTTCTGAAGACGAACTTGCCGGAGAAGTAGCGGCGTGTACCCGGAATGAGCGGCAAGGACGCTGGCTCCATTTGGGACGCGGGATGCGCGAGCGCTTAGTTGCCGACGAAGCGCAGATAAAGGTCGCGGTCGTGGCGGCAGGTTTCAGCCATGTGCTTCACCTTTTCCCAGGCTTCTAACTGAGAGTCATCGCGCACGCGATCTTTCGCACGATCCCATTCCTTGAGAAAGGCTTCCATCTGCAGGTGATTGAACACGGTTTTGCCGAATGGATCAATGCCGCTGAGCAGCAGGAAATCTGCCTGGCTGGTGCCGGGAACCACCCCGTGCAGCATAACCCACTCGCCGTGTTCGCCGAGATCGTCTTCCAACTTCACGACCAAGGACATGGCTATCCTCACTGACTGATGCAATGGTACTGGCCGCAATGTAACAGCCCCGGAGGGCGTTGTCCAAGCTGAGCCAGTATCGAAAGTAACCGAGGATTGATCACCGGGGCAGATTAAGGATTCCCGGACAGGCGGTGCTACCGAGCTGCGCTCTCAGGCTTCGCCGACGTGGGCGCCGTGCTGGAAGTGGTATTGGAGAATCTTTGCGGCTAAGGCGGGGGTCACACCCTGCCCTTGGGCTTCGACGGCGCGGACCACTTCTCCGCGACAGATGACTTCGGTGGCCGTGAGCCCGGCAATTTCTGCCGGGAGCACTAGGCTAATCTCCAGTTGTGCGTGCGGATGGAGCAATTCCTGCGCCTGGAACAGCAACCCGGAGCGGCTGATGTTCTCGGTGGTGCCCGGGCGCCAGCTCTTTTCACCGAGCGGACGATAGCGCAGCGGAACGTGGAGATTGAAACGGCGAGCTCGGAACGGTGGCACCTTCTTTTCAAGAACGCTTGAACCGGTGCGGGATGACATTGCGACTTCCAAGGGGATGGGCTCGGAATCCAGCACCTCGCGTACGCGATCTTTCAGAGCGGGGAGGCTGAACGGTTTTTGCAGCAAGTTAATGCCGGCATCAAGCGTGCCGTCCAGCCCGACGGCATTCTCGGTGTAACCTGACATGTAGAGCACGCGGACGTCCGGGAGCAGCTTGGTGATGTGCGCGGCTAATTCGCGGCCATTCATCCCGGGCATGATGACATCGGTGAGCACGAGGTCGATGGTGCCCTTGTAGCCGTCAACGAATTGCAGAGCAGCGGCACCGTCTTCGGCTTCGAGGATCTTGTAGCCCTGCGTTTCCAGATACTGGCGGGCGAGACGGCGGAGATTGGTTTCATCTTCGACAAGCAGGATGGTCTCCTGCCCATGCTCGGCGCGGGGAAGGCCTAGAGAATCCTGCGCGGCGGCGGCGTCTTCCCGGCCTTCGACTCGCGGGAAATAGGCACGGAAGGCGGTGCCGCGTTGCGGCTGGCTGTCGACGAAGATAAAGCCGCCGCTCTGCTTCACGATGCCGTACACCGTAGAGAGGCCGAGGCCGGTGCCCTTGGAACCTTTGGTGGTGAAGAAAGGCTCGAAGATGCGCGACTGGGTTTCGTTGTCCATGCCGACGCCGGTGTCGCTGATGGCGAGCATGACATAGTCGCCTGCGGGGAGCGGCGCGTGAGTGCGCGTGAAGTTTTCGTCGAGGGTGACGTTGGCGGTCTCGATCGTCAGCTTGCCGCCTTGCGGCATGGCATCGCGAGCGTTCACGGCAAGGTTCATGATGACCTGGTCGATCTGGCCAGGATCGGCGCGGACGGCGCCGATCCCAGGGCCTGGAACCATGACCAGATCGATATCCTCGCCAATCATGCGGGTGAGCATTTTCAGGTTCTCGGCCACCACTTCGTTCAGGTCGAGCACCTTGGGGGCAAGCATCTGTTTGCGGCTGAAGGCCAGCAATTGCCGGGTCAGTGAAGTGGCGCGCTGCGTGGCATTGGAGATTTCCTGCGCCGGGCCCCGCAGCCGGGGATCGGGTCCCAGACGCTCGAGCAGAAACTCGGAGTAGCCGGAGATCACCATCAGCAGGTTGTTGAAATCGTGTGCGATGCCGCCGGCGAGGCGGCCGATCGCTTCCATTTTTTGCGCCTGACGGAGTTGCAGCTCCAGCGTGCGGGTTTCGGTAATGTCCTCCATAAAAATCTCGAAGGTGCTTCCATCTTTACCGTTTGGAATTGAGCGTCCGGAAATGCGCGCCGCGATGGCCGAGCCATCCTTGCGGACGCACTCCGTGGTCAGATTGTTGAATTCCTTCCGGGCATGAAAATAATCGGCGGTTTGAAACCATTGCTGGGCGTCGGCGTACAGGCTCCCCAGATGTCTGCCGGTGAGTTCGGCGGCGCTGTCATAACCGAACATAGCCACCAGCGCGGGGTTTGCGTCCTGCAGGATTCCGAGGGCGTCGCAGCGGCAGATGCCATATGGTGCGTTCATGACCAGCGAACGAAAGTTGCTCTCGGACCGGCGCAAGCTCTCCTGGGTAGCGCGGAGGGCGGCGTTGAACCAGCAGATCAGCAGGGCCACGGCGAAGAACAAGGCGAGGTGCGCGATCGCCTTGCGATACTCGCTTAGAGTCTGTTCTCCAGTGAGCGAATAGTAGGCGCTGACGGTGAGCGCAAAAGAGGTGGCAGCCAGTCCGGGTTTCCATCCTCCGTACCAGGCACTGACCATCACGGCGACGGCGAATACGACCAGGCGGCTCTCCGCGATGTCGGAGAAAAACAGGGTTGGGATCAGCGCCAGAACGGTGCTGAGGAGAGCGACTCCATAGCGCAGAATGGGAGCACGCGCCGGAGTTACTGCCAAGCTGCGGATGAGGGGGAGTTTCATTCGCATGGCCTCATGCTATGCGCCGATCGCGCGCAGAGCGAGTTACGCCAGTCCACCGCATTCTCCTGGCGGCACAGTGGCCAGAGGTACACCAGTCAGGCACAACCTCGGAGGTGCAACGTCGAGAGAGAAGCAAAAACCTTGTCGACAGCCTAGTCTCAGATGGCGATTTCCGCAAAACTCGCTGGTACAAGAAGGCGATAAGGGAACAAAGACTTGCAACATTGACCCGCAAACGACGAAACTAACCAAGCATCGCAGGAAATAGCGGAATGAATATCGGCCTTTTCGGCGGCAGTTTCGATCCCATACATCGCGGACACCTGGCACTGGCCCAGGCGGCCGCCAGCCGCTACTCTCTGCGGCAGGTGCTGTTTGTGCCGGCGAATGTTCCTCCGCACAAGCAGAAACAGCCGCTTACCGCGTTTATCCATCGTTATGCCATGGTGGCGCTCGCCACGCAGGACGAACGGCGATTCGTGCCGTCGTTGCTGGAATCCGCGTCCGGAGGCGTGAATTATTCGATCGATACGGTTCGACGCCTGAAACGAACGCTCAAGAAATCGGACCGGCTTTTTTTCCTGGTCGGAATTGACGCCTTCCGCGACGTCGCACAATGGCACGAGGCGCGTTCGCTTCTCGGGGAATGCGATTTCATCGTGGCCAGCCGCCCCGGATATTCGTTGCGGGACGTGGCCGAGTCGTTGCCGGAAGATTTGCGGCCTCCGGCGGCGGTGACTCGTCCGTTCCACAAGCAGCCGGCAAAAGGCGATCTGGTGCTTCCCGGGGTCACGCTGCACTTGCTGGAAGGCGTTCATCAAAGCATCTCCGCGACCGCGATTCGGGCGGCGGCGGCGCAGGGCAAGCCCCTGGCACGGTGGCTCGACCCGCGCGTGGCGGATTACATCCGGAAGCACGGATTGTACCGCGGGAAATGATTGACGAAGCTGCGGGCGGGTTACAATCAATGATCTCCTATGAAGAAAAAGGACGACCTCAAACTTCAAGTAAGTGAAGCCATCCTCGCCTGCCAGGACAAACAAGCTGACGATGTCACGGTTCTCGAACTGGAAAAAGATTCGGGAGCGTTCACTGACTACTTTGTGATGTGCAGTGGGACTAATCCCCGCCAAATCCAAGCGATTGCCGACGCGGTGGACGAGCGGCTGGAGGCACTGGGCCTCCGCGTAACTCACTCCGAGGGCTACAAACAGGCCGAGTGGGTGTTGCTCGACTATGTGGACTTCGTCGTCCACATTTTCTCCGAGAAAGCCCGCCAGTTCTACGACCTGGAACGCCTGTGGAAGTCAGCCAAGCGGCTGGAGCCAGCGGAATTGATGGCGAAACCGAAACCGCGGCGGGCGGCGATTGCCAAACCTGCGACCGCCAAATCCACAGCCGCAGCGTCCAAGAAAACGCGTAAGAAGAAGGCCTGAAGTGTACGCTGCGAACCCAGCCCCGTGGAGTTCTTCCTACCGCTTGATCGCTGCAGAAAAGTGGAAGGCAAAATCGGCGGCCATGGGCAGCGCGGTCACGCAAGCTTTGGTCGAATACTCGCGCCCGTTGCTTGGCATGCGCGTTCTCGACCTAGCCAGCGGCACCGGAGAACCTGGCATCAGTCTGGCGCAGCGCGTTGGTCCGCATGGCTCGGTGACAGCGGTGGATCAAAGTTTGGACCTGCTCGACATTGCCGCCAAGCGCGCCGGCAACAAGAAACTCTCAAACTTCACGACCCAGCAGGCCGACGCGCACCACTTGCCGTTTGCCGACCAGACCTTCGATCTCGCCTCCTGCCGCTTTGGGGTGATGTTTTTCAGCAACGTCGAACGAGCGCTGGCGGAACTGCGCCGCGTTTTGAAGCCCGGAGCTCGTGCCTGCTTTGCCGCCTGGGGTTCGATTGAGCAACCGTATTGGCAGACGACGATGAAAATTGTGCACCGGCACGTGGGCGGAGCCATGCTTCAAACGGAAGGATCCGACCCTTTTCGGTTCTCGGCCGCGGGCTCACTCTCAGCCGCGCTCTGCGCCGCCGGATTTCACGAGGTGCAGGAGTCGACCCAAAATCTTCCCTGGACTTGGCCGGGAGACGCGGAAGAAGTTTTCGAATACGCCTGCGCAATATCAGCTCCGTTCCGTCCGATGCTGGAACGGGTTCCGGCGGATGAGTGGCCGGCGATCCGCGCCGAGGCGAAGGCTGCGATCGAGCGCTATCGCGTGGGGGATGAGATTCGATTCGGCGCCGACGTGGTTCTGGCGTCGGGAAAAGCCTGAGTGGCGGAATCCTTGTGAAGATCAAAGTGGCATGGATCGGGAAAACGAAAGAGCCAGCGATCCAGGCTCTGACCGAGGAGTATTTGAAACGGATCTCGCGCTATGCTGATGTTGCGGGCCTGGCATTGAAAGACGAAGCCGCGATTTTATCTCTGGCGACGGGCGAGCGGCAGCAGAATAAAGAGCGGCACAAGCTGGTTCTCCTCGATTCGCGGGGAAAACAGTTTTCATCCGAAGAGCTGGCCGAGTTCCTGCAGCGCGAGCAGCTGAACACGATACCGCTGCTGTTCGCGATTGGTGGCAGCGATGGCTTCAGTGAAGAAGCGCGGCGCCGCGCCAGTTTTACGCTGTCCCTGGGAAAGATGACGCTGCCCCACGAGCTGGCGCGCGTGATTCTGATCGAGCAGCTTTACCGCGCTTTCACCATTCTTAAGAATCATCCCTATCATTTGGGACATTAACTTTATGGTAACGGGGCAGCGGCCAGTTAGCCCCATGCTCGTGAGACTCGATTCGCAATCCCGATGCACTTCTGGCAGCTTCACGGGGGCGCGAAATTGGCTTACTGTATTTCTTGACAGGCGAAACAAGTCTGAATTTGTTAGCGAGGCCCCTCCCCCAATGAAAAACCCGTACGAAGTATTACGAATGAAAGAGCAGGAGTTGATGCGGGTCCGCAAAGAGATGGACGCTCTGCGGATCGCAGCGCGCTTGCTGGGCGCCGAGGATCGGGGCGCGGCGAATGGCGAAGGTCAGCCGAAGCTGCAGCGAGTCGTCGAAATGCCCTAGAAGGTCTACTCCCCCGCGTTTGACATGAGGCGGACGGAAGCCAAAACCGTCCGCCCTCTTGCTTCTGGGTAACCACACTCGCCCAGCCACACAAGGCACGTACGCGTCAAGCCATATTCCCCCTTGGCCCTGCGTCCCAATCCAACCCTCCTCAAATCGTCTTTTGAATTGGGTTCCATCCTACGTGTCTCGACGGCTCCCCTCCGGTTACTTTTAGCATGGCTCGATACGGGCTCATGCACCCGGCCCGCTATTCCAATAGAATGCAGGTTATAGCATGAAGATCGTGAACATTGTGGCCATACTCGATCAGAAAGCGGAGCGCTTGCGCCAAATCCTCGCGGGCCGCGCTCGCTTGATCGTCGCCTACTCGGGTGGCGTGGACTCCGCTTTTCTTGCCTGGATGGCACATCAAGTGCTTGGCGGCCAAATGCGCGCCGTGATTGCCGATTCCGCCAGCCTGGCGCGGACTCATCTCGAAGACGCGCTCGCCTTTGCCCGCGAGCACGGAATTCCGGTCGAGGTTGTGGAAACTCAGGAACTGGAAAATCCCGCGTACATCCGCAACGATGCCATGCGCTGTTTTTACTGCAAGGACGAATTGTTCACCGTCCTCGAACGCTACCGCGAGGCCCGCGGATTCGACGCCATCGCCTACGGAATCAATGCCGACGACGAGGGCGATTTTCGCCCCGGACAGCAGGCCGCGCGCCAGCATCACGTTCTGGCCCCGCTGCTCGAAGCCGGTCTGAACAAAGCGGAAATCCGGGAACTGGCGCGGCAGGCGGACTTGCGGTTGTGGGACAAGCCAGCCTCCGCCTGTCTTTCGTCGCGCATGGAATATGGACGCGCGGTCACGCCCGAAGCGCTGAGGATTATCGAGCGGGGCGAAGACGCACTGCGGAGCCTGGGGTTCCGGCAATTCCGCGTGCGCCATCACGGGGAAATCGTGCGCATTGAGATTGCGCGCGATGAACTTCCCCGCGCGTTGACCGCCGAAATGGCCCGTGAGTTCACTGCCCTGTTCAAAGGACTGGGGTTCAAATTCGTCACTCTCGACCTGGAGGGATTCCGCTCCGGATCGATGAATCAACTGCTGACCAAAGAAGAGTTGTTGCGCGGACAGCTCCCGTAGAGACGCGCACCTACGTGAGTATCGCTGTCATGAGATAATCAAGCGTTTGCTCATGTTCAGGTGGTTTCTATTGATGATGGTGCGGCGCGCGTTTCTGGTTCTTTTGCTGATCTGTCTGGGCTGCTCGGCCCAGCCCCCGCCTTCGCCGCCTCCGGACATCGTACGCGCGGTCCAACGGCAGGTGCGAGCGCATTATTCCCTCCCACCGGACGTAAAGGTGATTGTGGGACCGCTCCGGTCGAGTGAGTTTGCAAACTATGACGCGCTGACGGTTACGTTTGCCAGTCCCAATAAGAATCAGGACTTCGAGTTCCTGCTCTCCCGCGACCACAAGACGCTGGTGCGCATAACCAAGTTCGATCTGACCAGCGATCCGTACGCTGAGATCATGAAGAAGATTGACGTGAGCGGGCGTCCGACGCGCGGCAACAAAGATGCCAAGGTAACGGTCGTCAACTATGACGATTTCGAGTGTCCGTTCTGTTCGCGCATGCACCAGACACTTTTCCCCGGAATTTTTAAGGAATACGGCGATCGCGTCCTTTTCATCTACAAGGATTACCCGCTCGAAGAAATTCACCCCTGGGCAGTGCATGCGGCAGTGAACGCCAATTGCCTGGGCGCGCAAAACAATGACGCCTACTGGGATTATGCCGATTATCTGCACGGCAATCAGCAGGCGATCGGCCGCGAGAAGGGCCGCGACGGCCAGAATGCGGAACTCGATAAGCTGGCCGCTCTACAGGCGCAGAAGCAGAATCTCGACGTTGCGAAGTTGCAGGCATGCGTCAAGGCCCAGGATGAAAAGGCGGTGCGCGCCTCGATGCGCGAAGCAGAAACCGTTGGAGTGGACGCAACTCCGACGATGTTTGTAAATGGACAGAAACTGGATGGAGCCGTGCCTCCGGATGGGGTACGACTCGCGCTCGACCAGGCGTTGAAGGATGCCGGCGTTGCGCCTCCGGAGCACAAGCCGGCCGCGGCGGAAACAAAAAATCCGGCGCCGGCGCCATCGAAGTAAGCTGTCATCGTTTTAGATCGGCTTTTAGATCGCCCGCGTTCTGGGCATGTCGTGGGGTTGACTCGCCGTTGTGGCGGAGGGAATAACTTGAAAAATCGTAACTGGTTTGGGCGTGCGGGCCTAGTCATGGTCAGCGCGTTTCTATTGATTGGGCTAGCGGCTTGTAACCGCAACAGCAGTGGCGGAGACGTCATGGCTTCGGTCAATGGGCGGAAGATTTATCGCAGCGAAGTCGACAAGTATTACGCCAACCAGACGGCGGGTTCCGATCAGCAGCCGACGGGCGAGCAGGCGGTGAGCCTTCGGCTGAGCATTCTGAATGAGCTGGTCGAAACGGAAATCCTGATGCAGCGCGCGGAGAAGCTCGGGCTGCTGGCGACGGACGAAGAAGTGGACCGCAAGCTGAACGAAATCAAGTCGCCCTACACTGCCGAGGAATTTAACAAGCGACTGCAGGATAAAAAAATATCGGTCGACGACTTCAAGCGCGACCTGCGGCGCTCGCTCACCCGCGACAAGGTGTTGAACAAGGAAATCAGCTCGCGCATCAATATCACCGACCAGGACGTTTCCGGCTACTTCAACGACCACAAAGCCGAGTTCAACCTGATCGAGGCGCAGTACCACCTGGCCAAAATCATGGTTTCTGGAATGCAGGGCGCCCAGGTGCACAATTTGCAAAACAGCAAGGCGCAAAACGATGCCGAGGCGCGCAAGAAAATCCAGATGATCGCCAACCGGCTCGATAGTGGCGACGACTTCGCTACGCTGGCCATGAATTATTCCGAGGATCCGGAAACCAGCAACAACGGCGGCGATTTGGGAATGGCTCCCGAATCCGCGCTAAAGAACGCCGATCCGGCAACCCGCGAAGCGGTGATGAAGCTCAAACCGGGGCAGTACACGCCGGTGATTCCCATGATCAATCCGACCAATCATCAGCCCTACGCTTACATGATTGTGAAACTGATTTCGAAAGAGCCGGCGGGCCAGAGGGACTTGAATGATCCGCGCGTGCAGCAGGCCATCCGCCAGCAATTGCGCGATCGCCGCGAGCAGTTATTGAAAGCGGCGTACTACGAGAGCCTCCGCGATGACGCCAAAGTCACGAATTACTATGCGGAAGAAGTGCTGAAGGACGCGGGAGCGGCGAAGTAGTGCGACTCTCGGCGGCTAAAGCCGCTTGTGAGGCGGGCGCTAATGGCATGGCTGAAGCCATGCCCCTTCAAAGCTAGTACCCTTTCAGTTTCTTGGTTAAGACTTCGTTCACCAACTGGGGATTTGCCTGCCCCTTCGAGGCCTTCATCACCTGGCCCACGAAAAACCCGATCATGGTTTTCTTCCCCGCGCGATATTGCTCGACCTGCTTGGGATTCGCGGCGATCAACTCATCAGCGAGTTTCTCCAGGGCCGACGTGTCGCGCGATTGCTCGGGACGCCCCTGTTCTTCGTAAACGGCGGGGAAGTCCTGGTTGCGTTCGAAGCAGAGGTCGTAAAGATCTTTCAGCATCTTGCCCGAAATTGCGCCCGACTCGACCAGATCGGCCGAGGCCGTGACCCCAGCCATTGAAATTGGCGACCGCTCGAGTTCTAGGCCCTGCGCTTTTAGGCGTCCGAGTAATTCGCTTTGCACGAGGTTCGCGACGCGCTTCGGATTTTTTGCCGTGCGGGCCACGGACTCGAACTGGTCGGCCAGCCCTCGGGTCAGCGTCAGCGTATGGGCGTCGCCCGCGGTGATGCCGTACTCCTTCATCATGCGCTGGCGGCGCGCTTCCGGAAGCTCGGGCAAGCCGGCGCGGATCGAGGCTTGCCATTTCTCATCCACCACCAGGGGAAGCAAATCGGGCTCGGGAAAATAGCGGTAGTCGTGCGCCTGCTCCTTCGAGCGCATGCCGTGAGTCTTACCTTCGTGCGCGTTGTAGAGGCGCGTTTCCTGCGTGATTCTGCCACCGCCCTCGATTATGCCGATGTGGCGCTCGATCTCGTACTCGAGCGCCTGCTTGATGAAGCGGAAGGAGTTGACGTTCTTGACCTCGGTTTTGGTGCCGAATTCTTTTTGTCCGCGAGGACGCACGCTGATGTTGGCATCGCAGCGCAGCGAACCTTCTTCCATGTTGCAGTCGCTGACGCCGGTGTAGAGGATGATTTCTTTGAGCCGAGTAAGGTACTCGTAAGCTTCCTCTGGCGATCGCATGTCGGGTTCGCTGACGATCTCGGCCAGGGGCACACCGGTGCGGTTCAGATCGATTGCAGTCTTCGCGGCAGCATCGTCGAAGCCCTCGTGCAGGCTCTTGCCCGCGTCTTCTTCCAGGTGCAGGCGGGTGATGCCGATTTTTTTCTTGCTGCCGTTCGTCTTACCTTCGTTCAGGTCGATTTCGATGAACCCGAACTCAGCCAGCGGCTTGTCATATTGCGAGATCTGGTAGCCCTTCGGCAGGTCTGGATAAAAATAATTTTTTCGCGCAAAGATGGAAACTTGGTTGATGCGGCACTCCAAAGCCATCGCCGCCAGGGCCGCGAATTCCACGGCTTTCCGGTTCAGCACCGGCAAGGCTCCGGGAAGTCCCAGACACACCGGGCAGACATTCGTGTTCGGCGGATCGCCAAAACGAGTCGAGCACGAGCAAAAGATTTTCGACGCGGTCAGCAGTTGTACGTGGACTTCAAGTCCGATGACCGGCTCGTATTTCGCGAGGAGATCCTCGGAAACGGCTGGTGTGGTCGCCATATCGGACGATTATAGCTGGCGCGGGCGGGTGCTTACGGTGTCTTCGCTCCCCGCTTGGCTTCCGGCGCGCTCAAGTACTTCTCCATCGGGATTTCGAAATACATCAGCTCATTGCCTTTCGCGTCGTGCACTCCCATTAAATAGAAGCTGGCGCCGGCCAGCGGATTCGAGATGTCGGCAATATCGAAAAACAGAAAGCCACGCGCTGTGGAGTGCGGTTCTACCGCCTTGGCGCCGAACTGAGCCTGCTCGATTTCATCCCAGGTCTTGCGGCTCACGCCGCCTTTGACCTCTTTCTTGGGCAGCGGAATCGGCAACGTATTCTGCCTGTCATTCCGCGTAGGATGCGAGAGCCGCCGCAGCAAATCGTCCATGGTGGCGGGGAACAGCTTGCTGCGATCTTTGGTATTCAACTGCGCCTTCATGCCGACGAGAGAAACTGGTTGATCGCCGTCATTGGTGATTACGAAAAAGATCGGCATGTAACCGTTGTTGCGGTAGTTGACGCTGAAGATCGAAGCCTTGTCTTCTACGTCGTAGGGATCGACTGCGACCACAACTTTTTCCATGGGGTGGTCGTCGTGTGCCGGGTAAATGCGGGCGGGCTGCGCCGCAGGCATCACAAACTCTTTGGCCGCAATCGCGCCCAGGCAGCAGAGCAGCACAAAAGCACAGACTGCCGCAAAACGCGGGGCTAGCGGCATCGGCGCGCGAGGTGATTCCTGCCTATCTGCATTATGCATACATGGATTATAGGATGCCGGATTGTAAGATGCCGTCAGCGCAAGCCGTGTCGCCCCCTCCTGATCGAAGATCGGATTTCGGCTCGCCATTTAGAATGGGACTTCTCTTCATGTACGCGCTCTACAGTGCGCTGCTGGCTTTGTTTCTGGTGCTGACGCTGCCCTACTGGCTGCTGCAGATGATGAAGCACGGCAAGTATCGGGCGGGCTTGCGCCAGAGGTTCGGCGCCATTCCACCCGCTCTCGCTGGTCGCGGCGAGACACCCGCAATCTGGGTTCACGCGGTTTCGGTGGGCGAGGTTGTAGCTTCGAGCGCAGTCGTCACGGCACTGCAACAGAAATTCCCGTCCCATCGCGTGCTGGTTTCGACGACTACCAGCACAGGGCAGAAACTCGCCGCGCAGCGGTTCGGCGCAGAGAACGTGTTCTACTTCCCCTTGGACTTCGCCGCCGCTATCCGGCCCTATCTCGATGCTTTGCGTCCGGAACTCGTGGTCGTCGCCGAAACTGAATTCTGGCCGAATTTTCTCCGGCTGGCCAAGCGCAGCGGGGCTCGCATCGCCGTGATTAACTGCCGCATTTCTGATCGCTCGCTGCCCGGCTACCAGCGGCTCCGCTTCTGGCTTCCGAGATTGCTGGAGAAGACGCTAAAGAACGTCGATGTTTTCTTGGCCCAGACGGAAGAAGACCGGCACCGGCTTACAGAAATTGGTGCGCCTGAATCTAAGGTCACCGTAGTCGGCAACCTTAAATTCGATGTGGCGCCACCGCCATCGCCCAAGATTGTTGCGAGTCTTCGTGAGAGCTTCCGCCACTCCGGAGCGGGGCCGGTTCTGGTCTGTGGCAGCACGCTCGAAGACGAAGAAGGCTCTCTGCTTTCAGCGTTTCGCAACATCCTGGCCAATCATCCGAAAGCCGTGATGATCCTCGCACCGCGCCACCCAGAGCGTTTTCCGGAGGTTGGCGAGCTCGTCGAGAAACTCGGCTTCCGGATGTGGCGGCGTTCTCTGTGGAGCGGCGAAGCGCTCTCTGGCGGCGTGTTTCTGGTCGACAGTATCGGAGAGTTGGCTGCACTCTATTCGCTGGCCACCGTCGCCTTCGTCGGCGGCAGCCTGGTGCCACGTGGCGGACACAATATTCTTGAGCCCGCACTCTACGGCGTTCCCATCGTCACCGGCAACCACTACGAGAATTTTCGCGACGTCGTCAATTTTTTTGCCAGTCGCAATGCGGTCCGCGTCGTTGGAGTGGCAGAGCTGCCGCTGGTCTTCATGGAGCTGATCGAAAACGACAACGAACGAACGACGCTTGGCCGGAACGCACTGGCGGCGCTCGAATCCCAGCGTGGCGCCACCGACAGGACGATTACGGCGCTGCTTCAACTGATGGGTGTTTCCGCATGAATCCGCTCACCGGACTTTACGGTGCCGCCACTGCTCTGCGAAACACGCTGTTCGATCGCGGCGTGCTGTCTTCGCGGCGGCTGGAGCAACCCGTGGTCAGCGTCGGGAATCTGTCGATGGGTGGTTCGGGCAAGACCCCGTTCGTGATTGCGCTCGGTGAACTGTTGCAGGCGCGCGGCATTCGCTTCGACGTGCTTACACGGGGATATCGTCGCAAAACTCGGGGCGTCATGGTCGTTGAGAAAGATGGCGCCGTCGCCGACTTCGGCGATGAACCGCTGCTGATCGCGCGGCGGCTGGGCGTGCCGGTAATCGTCGGTGAAAGCCGTTATGACGCGGGCCGAATGGGCGAGCAGAAATTCCAGTCGCAATTGCACATTCTCGACGACGGCTTCCAGCACCGTTCGCTGGTGCGTGACTTCGACATCGTACTGATGACAGAGCGCGATTTCGACGACCGACTGCTGCCCTCAGGGCGGCTGCGCGAACCGCTTTCCTCGCTGCAACGCGCAGATGCGATCGGGTTGTCGTGGGACTCTTCGTTGAAAAATTTGACGGTCGAAAGGCTCGCTCGGCAAGGGAAACTTATCTGGCGAATGCACCGAGAAATCTTTGCGCCCACTGCGCCTTCCGCGCCGATTGTGTTCTGCGGTATCGCGAGGCCGCAGCAGTTCTTCGCCCAGGTGCGTGCCGCCGGTATCACGCCTGCCGCAGAAGTCGAGTTTCGTGACCATCATGCCTATGACAGAAGTGACATCGAGCGCCTGCTTGCCATGCGTGTCAAGCTTGGCTCGGGCGGCTTCCTGACCACTGAAAAAGATGCGGTCAATCTGGGGGCATTATTATTGCAGGCGGACCTCAAGCCGTTCGCCGTCGCCGTGCTGAGCGTTACGATCGACGATCCCAATGACGTTGTCGATGCCATTTTGGCGAGAACCATTTTCGCAAGAATCACGGAACGAAAGCCCCGCTCGTGAGAAAATCTTGGATTGCACCCGATGAACCAGAATATTGTGACCCAGCACATTGATGACAAAACATATTAAAGAAAACAACCGTCTGCAGAAGATCGTCGAATCTTTCCCCAAGCTCACAGTGACCGTCCTCGCCGATCTGGTCGCCGACGAGTTCGTGTTCGGCGAGATTTCTCGCGTCTCGCGCGAGGCGCCCGTGCTGATTTTGAAACACCGCGATCGCAAGGTGGTTCCTGGCGGCGGCGCCAACGCCATCTATAACCTTGCCGACCTCGGAGTGAACGTATTGCCGGTTGGAGTCGTGGGCGACGACGAGCCGGGAAAGCTGCTGCTGCGCGCTTTCCGCCACAAACAGATTCCAGTTAGCGGGGTTTTGAAAGAAAAGAGTTACACCACCGTGACCAAAACGCGCATCCTGGCCGGATTTGCGCACACCGCCGGACAACAGGTCGTGCGCCTTGACCGCGAGCCCATCGAAGGCCCCAATGCGCATTTGCGCCGCGAGCTGGTACTTGCCACCCGCGAATACGCACGGGCCTCCGATGCGCTGCTGGTTTCCGACTATGGATACGGCGCGGCAACGCCGACCCTGCTGAATGTGATTCGCGAAAAGCGCGGGCTCGGCAAGGTTCCCGTGACGCTCGACTCGCGCCATCGCATGCTCGAATTTTCCGGCGTCACTGCGGCAACACCGAATGAGTCTGAGGTGGAAGAGGTTCTCGGCATCCGCATCGGCAACGACTGGGAGCGCCTTCTGACCGCCGGAGACCAGATCGCAGGCGAGATGAATTTGGAATCGCTGCTGATCACGCGCGGCAAGGATGGCATGGTGGTTTTCCCGCGCCGCCACAAGCCGGTGGATATTCCGATCTACGGCAGCGATGAAGTCACCGACGTAACCGGCGCCGGCGATACCGTCATCGCGACTTTTACCGCTGCCCTGGCTGCGGGCGCGACTGCCGAAGAGGCGGCCCACTTGGCGAACTACGCGGGCGGCATCGTGGTCATGAAGCGCGGCACCGCCACGGTCAGCCAGCAGGAGTTACTGGAGGCGCTCGAAAAGTCGCCGCCGGTTGCTCGAGAACATTAATAGCACATGAGTGTTTCGGCAGCTTGATAGATCGAGATCATTGAGCACATCACTCCATCGGAAGATTGTTTCGCGCGACGAACTTCAGCGACGCGTGGCGGATTGGCGCCGCGCCGGCAATCGCGTCACGCTGGCCAACGGCTGTTTCGATCTGTTGCATGTCGGCCATGTGCGCTACCTGCATGCCGCGCGGGAACTCGGCGGCAAACTGATTGTCGCGGTGAATGCCGATGAGTCCGTGCGCGCGCTGAAGGGTGAAGGGCGGCCCGTGATGCCGGCCGAAGAACGCGCTGAAATTTTGGCATCACTGGCGGATGTGGACGCCGTCGTGGTGTTTCCAGAAAAGGATGTGCGCGCCATCATTCGCGAAATTCGCCCTGATTTTCATGCCAAGGGCACGGACTACACGGTGGAGAGCGTCCCCGAGCGCGACGAGGTCGAAGCCTGTGGAGGCCGGGTTGTCATCGTGGGTGATCCGAAGAATCACTCGGCCACCGAGATCGGTCGTTCGCGCTCGCGGCTGGCGCCGCGAAAGTCGTGAGGCGGTGCGAATGGCGGCGCAGGTGGCGACAAGGATGACGGACTCCTTTTCTCTCCCAGCCGGCACTCCGCGATTCGACAGCTTGCTCGTGGTGCGCCTCAGCGCCATGGGAGACATCATTCACACTCTGCCTGCGGCAGCCGCCCTGCGCCAGGCTTTTCCTCACGCCACCTTGGGATGGCTCATCGAAGAGCGCTGGGCGGAACTGCTCTGCACGCTGCGCTATCCGCGTTCGGGACCGCGCTCTCCGCAGCGCCCGCTGGTCGACCGCGTCCATTCCATCAACACGGCGGAATGGCGGCACGCGCCGTTCTCGTTCAACACCTGGCAGCAGATGGCCGTGGGCTTGAGTCAGTTACGCGGAATTCAATATGACGCAGTGATTGATTTTCAGGGCGCGGTCCGTTCGGCATTGCTGGCACGCTGGTCGGGCGCGCCCATAGTGTATGGAAGCGCACTACCGCGCGAGAATGCCGCCAGCATGTTTTACACCCGAAAAGTACTTTTGAAGACGAATGGCACTCACGTCGTCGAACAGGCGCTTGCGCTGGCCGGAGCGGTCATTCCAACTGCCGGCATTCCGGCGATGGCGGAACCTCAGGTAGAGTTTCCCGTGGACCCGGATGCAGAGAGCAAGATTGCTGGCCTCACGGCGGGTGTGAGCGACTTCGCGATTCTCAATCCCGGCGCGGGCTGGGGAGCGAAGCGATGGCCGGCCGAGCGTTACGGACAAGTTGCGAAGGAACTCGCGAAAGATGGATTATATTCGCTCGTAAATTACGGGCCGGGCGAAGAAGAGCTGGCCATGGCCGTGGAAACCGCTGGCGAAGGAACGGCGCGAAAAATCTCCTGCTCGGTTTCTGAGTTGATCGCGCTCACCCGCCGGGCTCGCCTGCTCATCGGCGGCGATACCGGGCCGATGCACCTGGCGGCCGCTTTGAAGATTCCGGTAGTGGCAATTTTTGGTCCGACAAATCCGGCGCGCAACGGCCCATTCGGGACGCGATCGATTGTGCTGCGAAGCGCGAGCAGTATGACTGATCACCGCCGGCGCCGCGAGCCGGAACAAGGCTTGCTCGAAATCACGGTGGGCGAAGTCAGCGCGGCAGCTCGGAAGCTGTTGCAGGGTCATGTTGCAGAACCTCCTATTTAAGAACCTTATCTTCCAGAACCAAGTGAGTGAAGTCTCACAATCCGGATCGCAACCCTCGCAGACTATCGGCGACACCTGGTCGCGCGTGGCCCGTCGCATCCGCGTGCCTCTGGGATTTATTTTTGCGGTTGTCTATGTGTGGCTGGCGCGGCCGACAAGAACTTCGCTGGTCGCGGGCGCACTGGTGCTGCTTCCCGGGCTCGCTTTGCGCGGACTGGCTTCCGGCCACGTGCAAAAGGACGAGCAACTCACCACCAGCGGCCCCTACGCCTACACTCGCAACCCTCTGTATCTCGGCTCGCTGATGCTGGCTGCCGGCTTCGCCATCGCGGCGCGCAGTTGGTGGGTCGTCGCAGTCATGCTGCTGATGTTCGCCGTGATTTATATCCCGGTTATCGCCGGAGAGGAGCGTTACCTGCATCAGACGTTCCCCGGCTACGACGACTATGCCCGCCACGTGCCGCGCATGTTGCCGCGGCTTTCGCCCTATGGCAGCCAGCAGAGTGCGTACTCTTCCGCGCGCTACTGGAAGCACCGCGAATACCAGGCAAGCATTGGCTGCATGATCGTGCTGGCCGCACTCGTCGTCAAGCTGGTGTGGTAGTCTGCCGTGGAGCATGAGCCGTTACCCTCAGGGGCTAAAGCCCGTCTGTCGTCATTCGAGTGGCCATGGTTCGGGTTGCGGCGCGGCCCAAGCCGCGCCCTTTCAAAGCATCCGCGGCCTGCTGGCGCTTGCGGGTTTGCTCTGCTGCCTGATCTGTCTAATCGCGGCCATGTTGATGGCACAGCAAGGCCCGCCCACCGCATCAATCGGCCCCGCTCCCGTGCAGATCGCGCCCCCACGTCCCAACTATCCTTTTCCGGATGGACGGAGCTACGTCTATTCGGCGGAGTGGCATTTGATTACCGCCGGGACCGGTGTCGTGAGAATGGAAACTGCCGGGAACGAACGCAAAGTCACGGCGAGCGCCGAATCTTTGGGAGTCGTCAACGTCATTTTTCCGGTGCACGATCGCTTTGAATCGCGCTTCGATCCCCGGACGTTCTGCTCGCTCTCGATCTTCAAGCACAGCGAAGAAGGCGTGCACAAACGCGAGACGTCGATCCACTTCGATTATGCGCGCAAGGAAAGCACGCTCGATGAAAAGAACCTGAAGACGGGCGAGACCAAGCACGTCGAAAATGACCTTGCCGGCTGCGCCACCGACGTCATCACCGGTTTCTACTACCTGCAGTCGCTGCCGCTGCGCCTCGGCGCCAGCTACGAGTTCCCGATCAGTGACGGGAAGACTGCGATCGTCCATGCCACCGTGGAGAAGCGCGAGCAGATCAAAGTGCCGGCCGGAACATTCTCGGCGGTGCTGGTTACGGCCGAAGCTACCTCGGGCTCGCTGCAGTCCAAGGGCAAAGTGTGGGTATGGTATTCAGAGGATCCAAGTCACACGCCGGTGCAAATGCGCGCCAAGCTCGGCTGGGGCACGTTGCTGTTTCGCCTGCAGAGGATCGAGAAGTAAACCCTGCTTCGGGCCTGCCGGGACTTCCCGAGCGTCGCGTAAGGTGCAATCTCCGAGGCCTACTGGTTGCCTTCCAGCGTGTTCTTGACGGTCGTGAGCGCGTTTTGCAGATGTGAAATCGACCGGCCCACCGCAGACTTTCGTATAACCGATCCCTTGGCACCCGTCAGACCCGCCTGCTCGGAACCCATGGCCGTGATCAGATAGAAGCCGGGTTGCTTCGAGTGGTCCTTCGCACGGACGCAAAAAGAGAGGTCGAGCGCAGTTTCGAAGTAGTGACTTGAATAGAGCTGCTTTTCCGCGATGGCATATGCTACTGGGTCGGCAGAGTCCCCGCGCATGGTCACCATTTGCACGACACGCAGTGTCGGTTTCAATCCGAATTTCACCTTCTCCCAATAGAAGGTGTCTTCGACGTTCACCGGTTTCCCGCTGGGATACGAGAGAAGGTAAGTGTAAAAATCCGGCAGATGAGCTGGCAAGGCCTTGGCGTAGGTGAGCATATAGGCGAACTGCTGGGGCACCACGGTTGGGTCATGCTTATCGTTATAAACTCCGAGGGCCTGATTGCCCTCGCGCTGGTAAGCGAGCAGACGCTCCAGCGCCGTCTTCTGCAGGAGGCGATTCACTTGTTCGTTCACGTCGGCAGCCGACCAATTGATGGATCGGTGAAACTCTTTGATGGAGCTCGCTGGCATCTGCATCTGACAATCGCCGGGCGTGCACTTTTTCAAAGCCTGGATCTCATCGTTGTCGAACGAAAAATTCTTCAAGTCAGAAAGCTGCGGAGGATTGCTGAACACCCCGAGCGCCCAATAGACAGGCCGCTCGCGACGCCGATCGAAATCTCTTGCAAATTGGACGTAGCTCTCCGGAGCAGCATGGATGTAGATGGCGCCGAACAAAAAGACCTCGGCCGGCGTGCGAGACGGCAGGGCCTTCGCGACCGCCTTTCCGTTTCGGAGGGCGGCGATCTGATCGTCACTCAGTCCGATGTCCTGCCGAAAGAAGGTTTGCAGGTCAGGATTCGACTGAGAAGAGCTGGGCACGGCGGCCACGACAGCCAAGATCAGCAATGCAGCCGTGCGGATAACGCTTCGGATCATGGCAACTCGGATCATGGCAACTTTACCCCTGCGTCTCCCGAACACTACCGCGCTTGCGCTAATCTTAAACGTTGTTGTAACGCACATGCCAGCTTCCGTCGCGCCCAAAACATCGGGCCGGGATCAACACCGTCAGGCGCCGCGCCCCACCGCCGGCGCCGCGACCGGGCGAGGACGCAGCGTGAGCTGCTCGGCGGGCGAAAACGCGCTGCCGCGAATCAACAGGCTGCAGATCAGCGCCGTAAGCCCGGACGACGAAAAGATCATAGAGATAGTCACAAACTGGTAGACCGCGGCATAGATTGGACTCGCGCCAGACAAGAGCATCCCGGCCATCAGCCCCGGAATCCACACGATGCCGAGGGAACGAAGCGAATCGATCGCCGGAATCAAGCTCGACTGCACTGAGACCTGTACGTAGGGGGCGACGGTTTGTCTTGAATCGGCTCCAAGCGCCAAGCCGGTTTCGATCAAGCCGGCATGCGATTCCACTTCGGAGCGGAAGCGGTTCAGCACGAGCGAATTGGTATTCATGGCGTTGGCGATGAGCATGCTTCCAATCGGCACCAGAGACGTGACCCGTGTGTCGATAACTCCGGCACAGGTCATCAGCGCGATTACCGAGCCAGCGCCCGCGCCGATGGCATAAAGCGAAACCTGAAAGCTCTTTGGCAAGCCCTTCGACCGGCCCGCGGACATTGCGGCAGCAGCAACAATCATGGCCGCAAGCAGAAAGACGCTGGTCCACGCTGGTCCCCGTAGCAGAAGCACCAGGATCGATCCGACCGCCGTGATCTGCACGATCCCGCGAACGAGCGCCACGATGGTCTCGCGTTCAAGGTGAATCTTCCGCTGCCGGGCGAGCAGCATCACCGCCAACGCCAGCAGAGTCGCGACGGCCGCCTGGGCGCAGCCCAGAGTAAGCTGGTTAGCGAAAAGTACCTTCAGCATTGATCACCTCGCTCGCGGTTCCGATTTTTTCGAGCCTGCCCTTGCTCATCACCATAATCCGGTCGGCGACCCGGGCCGCTTGCGCCAGGTCGTGCGAGGCCATCACATAGGTGAGCCCGTTTTGTTTCGCCACCATGAGGATCAGCTTCTCGATCTCGCCCTTGGCCTCCTCATCAAGTGACGACGTAGGTTCGTCCAGCAGCAAGACCTCCGGCTTAGTCGCCAGGGCGCGAGCCACGGACACTCGTTGCGCCTCGCCGCCAGAAAGATGCGCGACGTCCTCTTCAGCGCGGCCTGCGAGCCTTACCTGAATCAGAAGAGCATCGATGGTTTCTGCCGGCAACTCAATCCCGTGCTGTAGCGGGCCGTAGCGAAGGTTGTCGGCAATCGTTCCGGGGAACAGATACGCGGTCTGAGTGACCATGCCGACGCGCCGGCGCAGTTCCCGCGGCGGAATCTGCCGGTAGTCGATACCTTCAAGCCGCACCGTGCCGCCAGTAGGTTCGTCAAGACGATTGAGCAGGCGCAGGAACGAGGACTTCCCCGCGCCGCTCGGCCCAACAACCACCAGCACTTCCCCGGCGCGTATCTCGACCGTCACGTCATCGACGATGCTCGCGCCTCCAGCCTCCCGGCTGAGATGGTCAGTTTCGAGGATGACCGTGGTTGGCGTGAAACGCTCCTCCTGTGTAGCTGCTAAACGGCTTCACCGGTACCCCCCACCCCCCCTATCTTGCTAAAATCTTCATTTCAAAGGAGATAACTGTAAAATATTCAAAGATAAGGAGTTAGCGGTGGCTTCGTGATCGAAGTCGACCGGCAGCGTGATTTTTTTATTTCTCGACCTTTTGGAATCAATGATTTAGGGAGAAATTCCCGCAAAATCTTTGGGTTTAAAGGACTTATATGCAAAATATTCCGGAATAAGGACTTAGGAGCACCACTTTTCAAAGTTTCAGAGTTTCAAGGTCACAATCCGGCGACACGGCACTGGGCTGCGCCCAATAGGAAAAGGATGCGGAAGCGATCCGCACCCTTATTCATATCTATAACTTTATTATATCAAGTTTGACCCACCCAGACGCCAACTTTTCGGACTTTATTTTGTTAGGCGATTCAGCGACTTACGGGGAAAATCGTGAAAACGGGGGGTTGACAGGATTTCCAAGACTACCCCGCTCCGGCGCAAGCTGAGGCGGAGTACGGCGTGCGATTCCGGCAGATGCTCACGAGGCCGATGAAGTAAGTTGCTGCGCGACGCCCTTCTCTTCCTGAATCGCTTCCGGAGGTGCGAAAGGAGGAAGAGTCCCGAGCGGGCAGTTCGGCGACAACCATTCCAGCTTTCGTTGCATGATCCCCTGCGAGTACTTCGAGAGGTAGTGGACAATGGTCTCAATGCGGATCTTGATGCCGCCCGCCGGCTTGGTTGAATCCAAGTCCCCAAACTTGAAGAACAGGGTTCCGGTCGCTTCCACGATTTTCTGGGTGGGCGTGTAAGTCGGCTGGTCCATGCCGCACTCGTAGCTGGCAAGGCGAACCACGCAGGTAATCCATGGGCAGCGTGCCGCCACCTTTGCTCCCCACATGATTTCGTTGGTGTTGCTGCTGTAGGACGAAGTCCACACATCAGAAATATCAAACGGGCTCTTGATCCTTCCCATTTGCAGATCGGCCTCGAAGAGCCAGTTCATCAAGTCTTCATCGCCGGGAAGATACTGCAACCACAGAATCGGATACCCGTGCGCCTGCAGGTCTCCCTCAATCTCATGGCCGATCCCTGTATCCATGTGATAGGGACGCGCCAGCACCAGGATGCATGGTTTCTGGTTTTTCGCGCACCAGGCCAGAATGTCCCGGCTGTGCTGTCTGGCTTTATCAGTGAAGCTGTCGAGGGCCTCAAATCCCGCCTTGACCGCGCGCTCGGTCTCTTCCGGTTCAAGATGGAATACATCCTTGAGCGCACTATGCAGTTGTTCGGTCACCATGTGCCGGTCCCCGAGGCTGACAAACGGGGAGGCATAGGTGATGCCGGCCTCGCCAAAGACGTCGCGCTCCTTCAGGAATCCCGCCTTGATGGTCTCGGGTCCGGCCATCACGCGAGTGCAAGTCACCGTGTCGACCACGTGCCCGTGCAGAACCGAAGGCAACGTGTGGATCATCGGGCTCAGGAGAATGTGGATCTTCTTCTTTTGTCCAAACACCAATTCGCCGTAGTGCCCACTGATGCACTTCACCGGATAGCAGCAATCTACCGTGCCGCGCCCCCTGCCGAACTCGCGCCCCTGCTCCTCGGAAGTATCGGAGCTGAACACGATGTTCTCCGATTCGATGCCGATGGACTTCAGGAAGCCCACCCAGAACTGGTGAGTTGTCCAGATATTCAACACCTTCGGAATCCCGACGCGCACCTGCGAGCGGTCTTTAGGTGGCGACGCGACGGAACGCTTCTTTGCGGACCAAATCGGCAACGTTGGGAAACGCATTCTTAGTTTTCTCCATCCCGATCTTGATGACCTTCATTTCGTTCAAATCTTCCACCAGTCCCTTGGGACAGGAATTGTTCACAATCACTCGTTCCCAGCCCTGCTCCAGCGGGACCTTACTCCACGGCCGACCTTTTCCGCCATCCAGTTCCACGTCGATGAAGCTGCGCTGGCAAGTCACCGGACACCAGTGACAGACCGTGTCCACGGAGGTCGCCGTCTTATAGGTCAACCTCTCGATCGCATCAAAACCACGAAACTTGCTCTCTCCGCCGCTGTCCCACCAGTCCAGAGCTACCAGAGCCGCGCCAATCGCCCCGGCTTCGCCCGAGTACGGATGCACGACCACCTCCGCACCAGGAACTTTCGCCAGGATGAAATCCACCTGCGTCTTCACCACCGCGAGGTTTTTGTGAGTCCCGCCCTGCAGGATGTACTTCTTGCCCACTTGCTGCAGGTTGTTCAGGCCCCCGGCATAGATCCACACGTTCAGCGGGAGAATTGCGCACAGCCCCGCCAGAATTTCTTCCGCATGCCAGCCCTTGCGTTGTTGATTGACGATGTCACTCTGCAGGAACACTCCGCATCCCATGGAGAGCTGGGGCATGGCCAGAGCGCGGAAAGCGCCGTCCGCCATCTCGCTCATGGGAATGTTGAAGCGCTCCGCGACCCCCTGAAGAAATGCGCCGTTCCCCGAGGAGCACTGCGAGTTCAGGCGGAAATCCGTCACCGCCCCGTTGTTCAGGATCATGATCTTGACATCAACGCCGCCCACGTCGCAGATGCAATCCGCGTCCGGGAAATAGTGCAGGCCGGCGCTGGCATGAGCAATCGTCTCCACCACGGGGCAGTCGGCGCCCAGGATGTCTTTCAGCAGGTCCTTGCCGTAGCCGGTGATGGCCAGAGAAAGAAGCTCTCCGTCTCCAATCGCCTCGCGAACCTGCCGGAACAGGCTCTTCGCGTCGTCGATCGGATTCCCCCGGCTCAGCGCGTAGCAAGAGAACAGCAACTCTTTGTCTGGCGACATACAGACCGCCTTGGCCGTCGTCGACCCGAAATCGCAGCCCACCACGACGGGCCCGAGCTGGCTGGTCTTGCCGAGGATTGGAAGTTGGACTCGCGGACGGCGCCGGCTTTTCCCGTGGCCGTTTCCGTGTCCATTGCCGTTGCCATTTCCGTTGCCGTGTCCGTTGCTTTTGCTCTTTCCGTTCCCATTCCCACCGGACGCGGAATAGCGATCCAGAAAGGATTGGAGCTCGGCGGGATCCTTCCACAATCCGCCGCGCCCGATTTTCTTCTTCTCCTCGTATTGTCCTTCTTCAATCCACCAGCGCAGCTTCTTGCTTCCGAGGTAGGTTCCAACTGACCGCGACTCTCTCAGTCCCACCTCGATGCAGCCCAGCGCCGCGTAGTACAGAGCATCGTCCGGCACGCGGATCAGGGACTCCGGGGCCCGGTCATCGGGCATGGCCACCTTGCGCTCTTTCCACACTTTGCCGAGATGGTAGCGCCACGCCTCCTGCAACCCCTTGAAGAAGAGGTTGGGTCCGCCGAGCAAAAGAATCTCAGGCAGCGGCGTGTTGCCGCGGGTCAGGGTCGCGAGGTTCTGATATACCACCGCTTCGAACAAAGAAGCGATGATCTCTTCCACGGAAACCCCGGCCTTCAGCAGGGTATTGGCATCGGCCTCGGCGAAGATGCCGCACTTGCTGCTGATCTTGTGCAGCGTGTAACCCATGTAGCCCATCTTCGAGAGCTGATCGACCGGAATTTCCAGCTTCCGGGCGGTCTTCTCGATGAAGGTCCCGGTGCCGCCGGAACACGCGCTCTGCATCAGCACTTGCTTGCTCTTGGTGGGGCCGTCGCCGTTGAAGAAAATCGTCTTCATGTCTTCGCCGCCAATTTCGCTGACGAAGCGCACGGCCGGGTGAAGCTTTTCGACCGCAGCGGCGACGGCCACCACTTCCTGAACGACCTTCCCGCCGACCAGAGGTGAGATGAGCCCGGCGCCAGACCCCGTGAAGAAGACGCGGTCCCGCTCCGGCGTGAGGCCGTGCTCGTTCTCCAGCCGGGTCAGGAAATCCAGGATTTTCTCCGCCTGCCTGGTGTTGTGGCGTTCGTAAGCCTGATCCAGCAGTTCCCCGGACGCCGTGGCAATCACGTACTTGCAGGTCGTGCTGCCCACGTCGAGGCCACAGATTCTTCCTGTGCCCGCAGGAATCGCAGTCGCAGGGACGGCCGCCGGTTTCACCAGCGACGGGTCCACCTCGAGCGGTTGGATCTGGACATAATCTTTGCTTGCCATAGATCAACCTCGTCATAGTTTGGCGCGTCAGTCCGGCTCTTCTCTCAGTCGGGCCTCGCCGCTGCCATCAAGCCCGCGCCAGCCCTTTGTCGTGAGCCAGATGGAGCACATAGTTGGCCGCCGTCCCGGCACAGCCGCGATGAGGTACGTAATACGTAGCCTTCCGCACTTCCGGATGCCGCGCCTCGTATTCCCGAATGCGCTCGACGCTCAACCCGGTTTTCTCCATCACGCCCTCGAACTCCGTCTGCGCCCGCTTCTTCGCTTCCGTGAGGATCATCTGGCAGCGCGAAAGCGCGTGCACTTCCGCGTCGCCTTTCACCTCGATCGGTGCGTACAGAAGGTCCGGATATTTCCCGATGACGTTGGCCATCGAGCCGATGGACATCGTGTTCGGCATGCAAGAGTATGGCGACAGTTCGCAAATCATGTGCGCCGTCTTGTGATGGTATGAGTGCAGCACCTTGCCGATCAGCATGTGCCCTTCGCCGCCCCGCAGTTCGAAGTGGTAGAAAGGTTCCGCCAGCCGCCTGAGTTCCTCCTGGTCCGGCAGTTCGTGCGGCAAATTCGCCAGCGCCCTGCGAAAACGGTTGTAGGTGCCGCGATAGATGCGCTCCAGCGCGTGCAGGGCAAGCTCCTGGGCCTTCGGGTGCTTGCTCTTGCTGTGCCGGTGCTCCAGTTTGCGGATGGTTGGATGCAACAGGTAGTGCAGCCACACCGCGACCGGTGGCGGAAGCACTTCCGCCTCTTCCTGCTCCAGCCAGCGCTTGATGTTGTAGTTGCCCTCGCCTTCGTGCGTCTGCAGCCAGAACTCTCCCGTGATCTTCACTTTCGCTTTCACCCGCAGATGGTCCACCTCAATGTCATCCCACTTTTTGCGAACTTCGCGCAGCGCACGGGTGAAATAGCTGCTCAGCAAATGCCAGGCCAGCGTCCCATACTTCTGGCCGTGATCCGGCCGGCGCAGAAAGACGTCGTACATCTGCTCGACGCACTCGCGCAGCACCAGTTCCGTTTGTCCCGGGTTGACTTCGTACGGACGCGTCAAGTACTCGAGATCCGTCACCAGGTCTCCGCAGAGGATCGACCAGATGAGGCCCAGGCTCATGGGCATGTTGATGTCCAGACCGCCGCCGTTGCCCGGCCCCTGGTCGAGTTCGTCCTGCGCCAGCAAAAACAGCCGGAAATCGCGCAGCCCCAAGCCGTCCAGCGCCATGGCGTAAGACTCGTGGTACTGGCCGAACCGGCACGGTCCGCATGCGCCCGCCGTGAGGAAGACGTACTTGCTATTCACTTCGTCCTTGCCGTGCTCCTTCACTTCCTTCTTCAGGAAGTTGACCAGACTTCCGGTGGTGAAGATCGTAGGGCAGCAAGCTCCCACATCGATCAACTCCTTGCCCGCATCCAGGTCTTCGCGCGCAATGTTGGGCAGCGGCTCGGCGTTGTACTTCAGGTTGTGAAGCGCGCCTTGCATCAGCCGTTCGTGCTTCCACGTGAGGCCTCCGTAGAGAATCGTGACTTTGTCCCGCTCCTCGCGAGTGAAGGGCCGGGGTTTGTAAGCGGTGTAATGGTTGATGATGGGCAACTGTGCCGCTTGGGCCATGAATTTTCTCCTTACTTAAGTTTTCCCCAGGGAAGTGTGTTGGGATTGTACATCGCACATCAAGGGTCCTCAAACGCCAAGGCAACTCCCGGCGCCAGTGTGTACGGTGCGTCATCCCAGTGGCGGGCAAGCACCGGGTGACGCAGTCCGTCGTGCCGAATGCACTGAATCACCACCAGGAAAAACGCCGCTCCCGCGAGCTGCGCGAGGATCGGTACGTGCAGGGCAGTGATCAGGTTGTAGCGGTCCGCCAACCGCCCGATCACCACCGGTGCAATGGCCATGGAAAACAGGTTCACGAACAGGTAGTAAAAGCCCAAGGCGGTTGCGTGACCGCGGGGCGGAACCAGGTCGTGGATAGTGGCGGTCAGTGGGCCGTGATACCAGCTTAAGAAAAATGCCCCCAATCCGAAGAACAGCAGGAATTGAAATTTCCCGCTGGCGTGCAGCGAAAAATAAATTGCCGGCGCTGCCAGCACAAAGCCGATCGGGACGATCGCGGCTCGCCCCCAACTGTGCAACTTCGCTAGCGAGTCTGATAAGTACGCGCCGGTCGCGATGCCGAGTGTGCCACCCAACACGATCGTTACCCCCAGGGCCAAGCCTGCTTGCCGCGCGCTGAACCCCTTGTAGTCCTGGACTAGCTCAGGGCCCCAGGCGACATAGGCATATCCGGCAAAGCTGCAGAACCATCCACTGACCAGCAGTGCCAGGAAAGCGGGCACCCGTAGCAGTTCACGCACGGTCATAGATTCTTTCGCGACACTGACCACCGACTTGGGCAGCCGCAGGGCCGTGAGACCCAGTACGACTCCCGGTATCCCGACCAGGAAAAATGCGAAACGCCAGCCGAACGCCGCCGCCATAACCCCGCCCAAAACGATGCCCGTTGCGCCTCCGATGAACATGCCGATGTCGAAAGCTCCCTGCACCCGGGCCCGGACTTCCCGCGGGAAAGAGGCGCTGATCACCGCCGCACCGGCCGGCGTGTAAGCCGCTTCCCCAATACCTACCAGCCCCCTTGCGATCAATAAGGCACGGAACGAGCCCGCCAGTCCACTGAAGAATGTCGCGCCGCTCCAGAACAGGACGCCGGCACTGATTACGGCCCGCCGCGAAATCCGATCGGCCAGCATACCCAAGGGGAAGCTGGCCAGCGAGAGCACCACTGTGAAAGCCGTCGCCAGATAGCCAAGCTGCACATAACTAAGGCCAAATTCATGACGAATGGAGGGAAACAGGGAGAACACGACCTGTCGGTCAACATAATTCACAAAGTTGACCAGCATCAGGATCAACAGCACTCGCCACTGCTTTCCGCTGAAATCAGAAAGTTTCATTTGGAAGCGCTCAATTTGTTGTGTTCCCCGTAACGACGGAGTCCATGTGCCGGACCCGCTACCCCTGAACGTGCCTGCAGTCGCCGCTCCCAGTTAAGTAACAACCTTCTCAAGAACTGCGCAAGCGACAATACAACCGCGCAAGCGACAATGTGCGACATCCCGCGTCATACGAGCACAAGGCAGGGGCGGCCATTGAATTAGGACGGATCAAGGGAGTATTCTTGCGCCACTCTGCGGCATGGTTCTGGAGGGGAAGGACGATGGCTGGCGAGGGTACACAACCGCAGGACCGGCCAGCCGCCGACCGCCTCGACTCCTGGAAGGAGATTGCAGCTTACCTCAAGAAAGAAGTTCGGACCGTCCAGCGCTGGGAGAAGAGCTTGGGTTTGCCCGTACGCCGCCTCGCCCATGGCAAACTGGGCACCGTCTTCGCTTACAAAACCGACCTGGACGCCTGGTGGCAGGAAAGCCAGACCAAGCTCGCCGACGAAGAAGACAAGCCGGATGCAGGCGCCGACTCCTCTGCGTCGAACGTTTCTGCGTCGAACGTTGTGGTGTTGGTCGCAGCCGCGGATCAGTCTGACAAGACTGCAAATGACGATGCCCGGCCCAGCCACCTCGTGCCCGTGCTCTTGCTTCTGCTGGGCGTTTTTGGCGCGGCACTAGCGCTCCGCGTCCTCCGGCCCCAGATTCGCGAAAGGATTTGGCCATCCAAGGCCAAGATGGTTCTGGCAGTCCGGCCGTTCAAGAACATGAGTGGCGATCCCAGCCAGGACTTTATCGCCGACGGACTGACCGAGGAAATGATCACTCGCCTCGGGCAACTCCATCCCGATGAAATGGGCGTCATCCGCCTGAGCCCGGCTTATGCCTCGAGTAGCCTCGATCGCATCGGCAAGGACATCCATGCCAACTACATTCTCGAAGGCAGCGTGCGCCGTTCCGGACAGCGAGTAGCGATTGCCGCACAACTGATTCAGGTCAGCGACCAGACCCAGGTCTGGGGTGAAAGCTACGAGCGCGACTTGCAGGACGTGCTGCGCATCCAGGCTGAAGTCGCCAGCGCCATTGCCAGCGGAGTGCTGAATAAGTTGCCCCATGCCCAGCAGTTGATCCGTCAGGTCAATCGCGAGGCCTATCTCGCTTACCTGGAAGGGCGCTACTTCTGGAACAAGCGCACAGAAGAGGGCTTCGCCAAAGCGATCACGCTGTTCCAACGATCCATTGAGATTGATCCGACCTACGCGCCCCCGTATGCGGGCCTCGCCGACTGTTACGAACTGCTGGGGTCGGCGCCCTACTCAACTCTGGCGCCTCGCGAAGCGTTTCCGAAAGCCGAAGCGGCCGCCAGGAAAGCCCTTGAACTCGACAGCACACTTGCCGAGGCGCACGTGCCGCTCGGTTACTCCCAACTAGTGTACGAATGGAATTTTCCCGAGGCCCGCAAGGAGTTCGAAAAAGCTCTGCAATTGCGCTCTGGATATGCGACCGCTCACCAGTTTTACGGCTACTACCTTACCGCCATGGGCAAGTCGGACGAGGCGATCGCGGAGAGAAAGAAGGCGCTAGAGCTGGATCCGCTCAGCCCTCTATTGCACTCGGCCTTGGGCGAAGCCTATTACCAGGCGAGGCGGTTTGATGTCACCATCGAAGAGAACCACAAGGCGCTCGAACTGGATCCCAGCTACGCCATCGCGTTGGTCAACATCGGCAGGGCCTACGAGCAGATGGAGATGCACCAGCAGGCGCGTGACGCTTTCCAAAGAATTCTCACGGCTGCCCCCGAAGATCCCGCGATTCTCGCCTTCATGGCCCACGAGTATGCCGTCTCAGGCGACAAGGTAAATGCCAAGAAAATTCTTGCCAAGCTGACGGAAATATCGACCAGGAAATATGTGCCCGCTATTTATTTCGCCACAGTCTATACCGGTCTCAACCAGAAGGATGATGCCTTCCACTGGCTCGACAAAGCCTATGAAGAGCGGTGTGAGTACCTCGTATACGTGGGCAGCGAACCGCTGGCCGACCCACTGCGCAGCGATCCACGTTTTGCCAGGCTCGTGCAGCGTTTGCACCTTCCGCAGCACTAGAATATTTTGGCTCTGCCTTGCCTCGCTGGAGATTGGGGGCCCCAGCTATGATCGCGCACCACTGCTGTCCGGGGAAAGTTGGGTGAGGTTGGCGTAAGCGTTTGAGCGTCCTTAGGATGCGCGGCGGTGTCGGCGGGAGCGATTTGAACTCCAAGTCGTGTCTTAACGCCGATCCGGATGGTTGGGGTCGGTGAACTCAAGCAACTCAATGGGTGCGCCGTTTTCGACGATGAACGCGACGCGCACGCCGTCGGATGGGCTGTTCGGCGCAATCAGAATTTCCCGGCCTACCAGCTCGGACGCAAGGTCACTCACTTCAAAAGCAACATGTGGTACTTGCCGGACCAACTCGGGAATCGGTGCGTCCGCTTCGAACCGCATCCATTCGACGCCATACTCGCTGTTTTCGTGTCCAACGATAAAGGTCTTTAGACGCTCGATGTGGCGCTCTCCCGGTCTCGGTTGGCTGGTAGGAATTCCAATGTGGTGATATCGACGCATTTTCTCGCCTCCGTTCCGGAATAGCACGATTCTACGGGATCCCTCCGTGCGGTTAGCACTGCTTTTCGTCTACCAAGTGAGCCTTGATTGTCCGGCCGTGTGGTGTTCTGAGCGTGAGGTTCTTGCCCTTGAGTATGAACTCGACATCTTTGTCCTTCGCAGAAAACACATCATCAATCTCATCGAGAACGGGTGTTTCGTACTCGCTACAGTACATTCGGTCGGAAGCTCGAACCGCAACATAAAGCAGGTAGTAGTGGATTCGTGGATAGCGACTGAAGAAGTACGGATTACGCAGGACCTTTCGGACGCTGAGAACTTTGCCGATCTGCGGGGATTCACTTGACGAAGCAGGTGGATGTTCTGGACCCTGTGCATAACCGATCGCCACGACGAAACTGCCTGCGAGAAGCGCAATACCAATACCAAAGACCGTCCGCCGCAGCTCCTGATGGAATGCCATGCTCAATATCTCCTGATATTGCCGACAATTCCGTAAGAATTCAACAGCAACATCTAGCAAGCGTCCTTCTATATCTGATCTCGATACTGCTCTAAAACGATGCGGACCAATTGGCTGCGCGTCCGAACCCCAGTCTTGGAAAAGAGCTGTTGAAGGGTGGCTTTTACCGAGCTTTCCGAGACTCCGATTCGCGCCGCAATTTCTTTATTCGCGAGTCCTTCGAATACGCAGGAGAGCACTTGCTGTTCTCGTTCCGTAAATCGTCTGCTTCCGGTTTCCCCCGGCACTGCTACCTCGCTACTGAGGGCAGTCTGCAACTGCTCCTGGTCCATCCATACCTTGCCAGCCATAACGTCACGAATTGCCTGTGCTAGCAGTGCGGCAGAGTCGTGTTTTCGAAAAACGCCACAAATCCCAGAGCTGATCAGTTCCGCGGCCACCCCTGCGTCCACACCTGCCGTCACAACCAGAACTCTTCCCTGGAATCCCTGTTCTTTTGGGCCCGATATCGTGCAGTGCTATGGCGATATTACGCCAGCTACCGGGCTGGCACGGCCCATCGTCAAGTCAACAAAACCTGCATCCGACCCGCGCGCGGGATTCCCGCAGTCAGGACTCCCTTGGGAGCGGGGCGGCTTACTTTGCGCTTTCCTCCGGGGGCAGACCTCGGTACTTGAGCATGGGCTCTATGGTAGGCTCTCCGCCCAGCCACGCTGCGTACATTTTGCCGAGTTCTTCGGTGTTGCCGCGGGAGAGGACCATCTGGCGGAAGCGGTCGCCATTGGCGCGCGTCATGCCGCCGTGATCTTCGAACCACTGGTAGGCAGCGTCGTCGAGCATCTCGCTCCACAGATAAGCATAGTAGCCGGCCGCGTAGCCGCCCAGCCAAATGTGCGCAAAATAGCTGGAGCGATAGCGGGACGGCACAGCGCTCAATAGAAGATGCTTCTTCTTGAGCGCTTCGACTTCAAATTGATCAGGGTTTTGAAGCGGTGCGCTGGCGGACAGCGTATGCCACTGCATATCGAGCTGGGCGGCTGCGACCACCTCGGTGAGCTCATAGCCGTCGTTGAATTTCTCCGACTTCTTGATCTTGGCGACCAGTTCCGCCGGCATGGGCGCGCCCGTCTGGTAGTGCCTCGCATAGTGATCGAAAACGGCCGGATAGAGTGCCCAATGTTCGTTGAACTGCGATGGGAACTCGACGAAGTCGCGCGCCACCTGCGTGCCGGAAAGAGCCGGATACACGGTGTTGGCGAACATGCCGTGCAAGGCGTGCCCGAACTCGTGGAACATGGTGGTTACGTCGTTGAAGCTGATGAGCGCCGGCTGGCCGGGCGCGGGCTTGCTGAAATTGGCGACGTTGAACACCACCGGCATGAGGCCGAGTAATTTCGATTCGTTCACAAAAACGTCCATCCACGCGCCGCCGTTCTTGTTGTCGCGCTTGAAGTAGTCGCAGTACCAAAGCGCGAGCGGCTTGCCGTCGGCATCGAAAACTTCAAACACGCGCACGTCCGGATGGTAGACGGGAATATCGGTGCGCTCTTTGAAAGTGATCCCGTAGAGCTGATGGGCCGCATAAAACACACCGTTCTGCAAGACATTGTTCAGCTCAAAGTAGGGTTTGATTGCCTCTTCGTCGAGGTCGTACTTGGGTTTGCGAACCTGCTCGGCATAGAAGTTCCAATCCCAGGGTTGGAGCTGGAAGCCGCCTTTTTGGGCGTCGATTACGGCCTGAATATCTTTGGCCTCGGCATCGGCCTTGGCGGTCGATCCGGGCACGAGCGCATCCATAAACTTCAGCGCCGCCTCCGGATTTTTCGCCATCTGGTCTTCCAGCCTCCAGGCCGCATAGTTGGGGAAGCCGAGCAGCTTTGCCTTTTGGGCGCGCAACTGCGCGAGCCGAGCAATCGTGTCGCGCGTGTCGCTGGCTCCGCCGCGTTCGGCGCGATTCCAGGAGTTTTCAAAAATGGTCTGGCGCGTGGAACGTTGGCTCATCGAGACCAGATCGGGCTGCTGCGTGGTGTTCTGCAAGGGGATGACGTATCCATCGACCTTGCGTTCTTTGGCCGCTTGCGCGGCGGCATCCAGGCTCTTCTGGTTCACACCCGCCAGCGCGTTCTTATCCGTGGTGACGAAAGCCCCTTCTTTGGTTGCGGCCAGCAGCTTGGTATTGAACGCGTTCGAGAGCGTGGACTCTTCTTCGTTCAGCTTCCTGAGTTCGGCTTTGTCGGCGTCGGAGAGTTTGGCGCCGGCGTGCAGAAACCGATCATAGTAGAACTGCACCAGACGCAAGGCTTCGGCGTCCAGCCCCAGGGAGTCGCGCTGCTTGTAAATGGTGTCAACACGCTGGAACAGCTTGGTGTCGAGGAAAATCGCGTCCTGATGCGCGGCCAGCTTGGGCGCTTCAATTTCCTGAACTTTTTGCAACTCCGGACTGAGGTTGGCACCGGTGACGCCGACAAAGACCTGCATCACTCGGTTGAAGAGCTGGCCGGATTTCTCCATCGCCACGATCGTGTTCTCAAAGGTTGGAGGGGCTGGATTATCGGCAATCGCCCGCACTTCCGCGCGCTGCTGCGCCATGCCCGCTTCAATGGCGGGCTGGTAATCGCTGTCCTTGATCTTGTCGAAGGGCGGGGCTTGAAACGGCAAGGGACTCGCCGCATCAAAGGGATTGGTTGGGCCGAATTCGTTATTGGCGGCCAAGGCTGTAATAGTAGTGGACGCCATCATCAAGATAGCATTAATGATAACCCCCATCTGCAAAAGTACGGTCTTTCGCGCACACTTCGTGGTCTGGCTCATATGCCCTCCTTTCCGTCTCGTTTCCTGAAGAGTTGAACCGCCCAAGGGGCCCGTCAGGTTCGTCGGTCTGGTTTGGACGAGCAATCGCAATCAGCCATCGGCATACGATTTCAGCCCCGCTTGTTGCGACCCACGATTGTAAAGGACGTGCCACAAACTTTGAAGTGAGCAAGGGGCGTTTTCCGCGTGCAGTGGAGCCGCGACACGATGGTTGATGCAAACCGGCGTTTACACTCATTGAGAATTGCTGCCCCCGCGCCGCACCCGAAAAATCAGCTCTACCCTTTTTTCAGCCGTCCGGAAAAACTGGACAAAACCATCCCGCAGACGCGCGCCCCCGGTTTCCTGCACCAGCGCCCGCCCCGCTAGGGGTTGTCCAATCCCGCCCTATAGCTATCCCGTCAACCGGACCACCGCGCCAGCCGGATTCACCCTAGTCTTGCGCCCGGTATTTCTCAGGCGTAGGCTGGCAGGAATGTGGAATGCTAGCGGTTGCCAAGGTGCATCGACGACGAACCTCAGTGTGCGGTGCCCGTCGTGCAAGCAGCAGGGAACATTTGAGGGATTGGGCATTCAAGATGCCATCCTGAACAACGCACAGCCACGTGTTATTTTGGGCCTGCGTCGCTGTCCGAATGCAGCCTGCAAAGCAGCGATCTTCGTCGTCCACTACGCTGGTAAGCTGATGGAGTCCTTCCCCGCGGAGACCGTTGATTTTGACGCCACGAATATCCCGGCAGGAGTAGTTACCTCTTTTGAGGAGGCGATTAAGTGCCACGCGAACCAGTGTTTCGTCGCCGCGGCAATCATGGTGAGAAAAACACTTGAGGAACTCTGCCGCGACCGCCAAGCTATGGGCGACAACCTAAAAGCGCGAATTAGGGCCTTGGGTGCGAAGGTAGTCCTGCCTCAGGAATTGCTTGAGGGTCTGGACGACCTCCGTCTGCTCGGCAACGATGCCGCGCACATCGAGTCTCAAGAGTACGAGAAAGTGGGCAAAGAGGAAGTCGAGGTCGGTATCGAGTTCACCAAAGAGGTTCTGAAAGCCGTGTACCAGTACTCTGCTCTTCTTGGTCGCCTGCGCGCCTTGAAAAGGACACCATAAGCATTGAAAAACGTAACACGGTTGTTGACCTGCCGCCCTGGGTCGCGACTCAGCTACAAATAGAATCATCCATGTCATGGATTCACAAACCGCACGCCACGCGGTCGCCCCACTCGCGTGCCCCGCTAGCCTAATGCCCCGCCCAGCTCGCGAGCCTAGCGCACCCTGACCATCCCACCCCACTCACTCGCGTGCGGGCCCCGGCCCCCCAGGGTCAAATATTACTACTTGGTAACGAGACCGGTTTCAAAACGCTCTACCTCCTATCCCGTTCGTCGTTTGACGGGATAGGAGGTAGAGCGTTTTGAAACTGCCCTCGTTACCAAGTAGTAACACTTTATCCCAGAAAAAAGGGGCCGGGGCCCGCGCGCTAGCGGGTGAGGAGAGCGTGGCGTTCGGGCGTAG
>Ga0181539_1000271_pt1 | contig 62870 bp, 42 predicted proteins | sample PEATcosm2014_Bin_46_FD_119767 | JGI IMG/M metagenome (GOLD analysis project Ga0181539, IMG submission 119767) | Peatland microbial communities from MTU Mesocosm Facility, Houghton, MI, USA - PEATcosm2014_Bin23_60_metaG | ecosystem: Environmental > Terrestrial > Soil > Wetlands > Peat | place...
AGGAAGAATTTGAGCGGGCAATGCCTGATCTGACCAAGCTTGCCTTTGACGATCCGTCCTGGCGGTCGAATCCCCGTATGCCACTGATAAGCGAATTGGCCGAGCTGTTTTGGAAGGCTTATCGGGGGCGCGGCCCGGCGAAGGCGGCCGGGGCAGTTGAGCAACAAACCGCGTAGCGGGTGGTGGTGTGTATGGCAATGATCGCTGTGTGGCTCAAGATTGACGAAAAACGCATTGTCCAGGCGTTGCAAGAAGCCGAAGAAGAGCTGGACAGCGTCGAGGGCGAAATGGCATTGGATCTTTCTTCGTTGCGTCGGATCGATCCGAACGCGCTTCGAGCAATGGAAGAGTTCGCAGACATCGCGGACACCAAGGGCGTCAAGGTCGTGTTGCGCGGTGTCGATGTTGGCGTCTACAAAGTGCTCAAGCTGGTGAACCTGGCGTCTCGATTTTCTTACGTGAGCTGAGACGCGCGATGGTTTGGCGACTGAAGATCGACAATTGAAGTTCGGTAACTGAATAGGAGACCTGCCATGTCGAGCCATGAGCAGACCGTTAAGCAGCAAGGTGACCGCCTTTCCTGGGGAGACACGGTTTTCCTCCATCTCGAACGCGAGGGCATGCCCCTCAACGTGGCTGGTGTCTGCATGTTTGAGGGTGAGATCTCTTTCAAGGCTTTCGTCCAGTTTGTCGAGTCGAAACTGCCGCTCATTCCTCGCTACCTCAAGCGTTTAGTGGCGCCGCCGCTTGATATTGGCCTGCCCAGCTGGGAATACGACCCGACATTCGACATCCGCCGCCACCTACGCGAAACGACGCTCAAGCACGGTTCCGACGCAGAGCTGAAGACGCTGGCGGCAAAGATTCTGAGCACAGTGATGGACCGGCAGCACCCGCTGTGGGACCTGACCCTGGTGCATGGGCTGAAAGGCAATCGCAGCGGGCTCGTCTTCCGCCTGCACCACTGCCTGGCCGATGGCATCGCCGGGGTTGAGATCATGACTGTGATCATGGATGCGAGCCCGGTGGCGCCGCGTCTGCCCAAACGAAAGCTTCGGCTCCGAGTCCCACCGCCTGGAGGCGCCTGGACTTCGCTAACCAACGGAGTCGTCGATTCCTATGCTGAATTCGTCAAACGAATTCTCGCCGCAATGGCGGACGTATCGAGCATGGCGGAGCGCTTCGCCGTGAATGGCGGAAACCTGGCCACGGACGAATTCACGAGTCTGCTCCCGGAACTCACCATAGCCACCGAGCGGCTGCGCTTCAACGTTCCCTACCGCGGACCGCAAGAATTCGCCTGGGCCGAAGTTCCCCTGGCAGAAATCAAAGCCATAAAGAGCACCTGCGGGACGAGCGTGAATGACGTCATTCTCGCGCTGGTGACGGCGACCATGCGGCGCTACCTCCAACTGCATGGCGACCCCGTCAAGGGGCGGTTGCTTCGCATGATGGTTCCGGTCAATCTGCGCGGTAGCGACAGTCCGGGCGAATTGGGGAACCGCATCTCCCTGGTCCCGGTCACCGTTCCGCTGGATATTCGCGACCCTCGGAAGTTGCTGGCGGCTGTCCATAAGAGAACGGAGTTAATCAAACGCGCGCATGCCGCCGAATTGGTGAGCTTGGCCGGTGGCTTGATCGGCATGTTCCCGACTTCGGCGCAGGCGCTGGCCGGCCACATCCTGAGCCGGTTGCCGTTCACGCCTTTTAACATGGTCTGCACCAACGTGCCGGGACCGCAGTATCCACTCTACCTGCTCGGCCACAAGATGCTGCACTGTTATCCCTATGTCCCGGTCGGCGGCGAGATGGCGCTCAACTGCGCCATCCTGACCTACAACGGCACGGCATATTTCGGGTTCAGCGGAGATGTGCACGCAGCACCGGATCTGCGGCGTTTGGAAACGTTTCTGAAGTTGAGTTTCACGGAACTGCGGGAGGCCGCCGGGGTCACATCCCCGCGAAAGAAAGAAGAAAAGAAACAAGAGAAGAGGGTGCGCGCGAAGGCAAAGGCGAAGGTTGCATCGACACCGGTACCCGCGCCGGTGTCAGTTCACGCGCCCATTCCACTTCGGCCTCCCGCTTCGGTCGAATCAGCAATAGCACCAGGGCCCCCAGTTAAGGAGGAACAGGGCTTGACGCGATTGATCGCCTAGTAATCGCCAAGCAGGAGAGTAGAAAACGTGGAAGGCATCCAGTCAGCTGCGCAGGTGACCTCCTGGTTGGTCACGGGCCGGATCCTCTTCTTAACCATTCATCTTCTGGGCGTCGTGTGTTTTTCCTTAATTGTGGCGAAGCGCCTGGTTCCGCTTGTTCGAGCCGAACGCGATTTTCGGTTTGACCAGCCATGGGTCCGGCTGGGAAGAGTTCTGAAATTCTGGCTGGGCCAGTGGAAGCACCCGCGTTACAAGCTCGCAGGAACCCTCCATATTTTCATTTTTGCGGGCTTCATAGTCCTGGCAATTCGCGCCTTCTCGGTGCTGATTATCGGCGTCTCCCGGAATTTCGTCATGCCCGGCCTCTCGGGAAGAGCCGGTCCTATCTACGACATAATCACGGATTACGCCGCCACCATTGTTTTTCTCTGCATGGTAATCGCTGTGATTCGCCGCCTGGTTTTCAAACCTGCGCGGTACGCTGTGCCGGCAAGGTACGGCAAAGCCCACACGGCCGACGCTATCTTTCTTTTGTCCCTGATCGCAATCCTGATGGTCGCCGACAGCCTCTTTGCGGCCGCAAGAGCCGCCGCCCAGTCGCAGTCGAGCCAATCTGTTGAAGTGCTGGCCGCATTTTCGCTCCCGTGGGTGCTGCAGAAGGCTCTCGTAGCAACTGCCTTGCCAATTCTTGGGGGGCTTTACTTCGGCGCTTATCTTGTCCATGAACTGACCTTTTACTTTTTGCTCTGCTATCGGCCCTTTGGAATCCAGTTCCACGTGGAAACCTCTCTCTTCAATATCTACTTCGCAAAATTGGACCGGGAGATTCTGAAGCCGGTGCGATGGGGCGTCAGCGATGAGCATCTGGATCAAGTGAAATCCTTCGGAGTAAAAACGTTCGAAGACTTCACCTGGAAGCACATGCTCGATTTTTATTCCTGCGCGGACTGCGGGCGGTGTTCGGACAATTGCCCGTCCAATGCTGTGGGAAGGCCGCTGTCGCCGCGATTCATCGGCATCAAGGCCAGAGATTACGCCTTCCAGCATTATCCGGTTCTTGGACGCGTGAACAATGGCGCGGCACTGATTGGCAGCAAAGATTCCGGCAGCATTTATTCCGAGGATGAAATCTGGTCCTGCACGACCTGCGGCGCTTGTGAAGAAGAATGCCCGCTGCTGGTCGAGTACATCGACAAGATCGTTGATTTGCGGCGGGGCATGGTCGATGAAGGAAATGTACCCCAGTCCCTGCAAAAGCCTCTGAAGGCGCTGGAGAGCCGCGGCAATCCCTACGGCAAGATGGAAAAGAAGAAGGCCGAGTGGGCCAACGCCAAGGAATTCCAGCAAACCTGCCGGGTCAAAACCCTGGACAATCGCAATGGCGCGGAAACTCTGTATTTTGTCGACAGCATCACCTCCTACGATAACCGGATGCAGTCGATCGGGCGGGCAACGGCGAAGATCCTCAACCACGTCGGAGAGAATTTCGGAATTCTGGGTGCGGCGGAAAGAGATAGCGGCCATGAAGTCCGGCGGTTTGGCGAAGAGACGCTTTTCATGGCCTTGCGGGACCACAACGTGGATGCCATCCAAGCGTCCGGAGTCCGGCGGATCGTCACCGCTGACCCGCACGCCTACAACGCGCTGAAACACGACTACAAAGATGTGCCGCCGGTGGAGCACATCAGCCAGGTGATCGCCAGAGAAGTGAAAGCGGGCAAGATCAAGTTCAATCCGGTAGAAAACGAAAGCAGTGTGTACACCTACCACGATCCCTGCTATTTGGGGCGGCACAACCAGATTTACGACGAGCCTCGACATGTGCTGGATGCGATTCCCGGTTTGAAGAGAGTCGAAATGAGCCATTCCCGAGACCGGTCATTCTGTTGCGGTGGTGGTGGACTGATGCTGTTCTACGAGCCGAAAGAAGATCAACGAATGGGCGTAAAGAGAGTCAAGATGGCCGCCGAAGCCGGAGCCAATGTGATGGTGACGGCCTGTCCGTTCTGCATGGTGAATATAGAAGATGCAATCAAGGTCGCAGGCATGGAAGGAAAGATGACCGCCATCGATCTGGCGGAACTGGTTGACCAACAAATCGCGCGTGAATGCCCCGATCTGAAAGAAGAGCAGGCTACCGAAATCAAGGAATGCGTGACCGCTTCGTCCAACAGACCCGGATGAAGTTGGAACTGCGCAATTCTGTGGAGGTGAATGTGGAGATTCTAGTTTGTGTACGAAGAGTGCCGGACACTTCGGAAAACGAAATTGAACTCAACAGCGCGGGAAACGACATCGAGCGTGATGAATTGGTCTATTCAATCAACGAAGCGGACAACTATGCGGTCGAAGAAGCCCTTCAGATCGTCGCCCGAGTCGGTGGAAACGTCACGGTCGCCACGGTTGGTGGCGAAGATGACGAGGAGGTCCTGCGCCGGGAGATGGCCATGGGCGCGAACCATGGCGTGATGATCTCAGACGAGGCTTTCAGTGGCTCGGACGGCAAAGGCATCGCCACGATCCTGAAAGCTTTTGTACAAAAGGGGCATTACGACCTGATTTTGACCGGGGTTCAGGCCGAGGACGGTGGCGCTCAGGTCGGTGGAATGCTGGCGGCGCTGCTCGACTACCCGTTTGCTTCTCTGGTCAATTCCATTGAGGTGCTCGAAGGCAAGAAGCTGAAAGTCAGCCGCGAAATCGCAGGCGGCAACAAGGAAATGAATGAGATTGATCTGCCCTGTGTGCTCTCGATTCAGACCGGCATCAATGAACCACGTTATGTCGGCATGCGAGGCATCCGCCAGGTGGCCGCTATCCCCATCCCAACTTTCAGCGCATCGGACCTGGGACTTGGCGCAAACGCTGTAGGAGAAACTGCCGCCAAAGTGAAACGAGTGGACTACTTCACCCCCTCGCTGGGTAAGGGTGCTGAAATTCTGCGCGGCAGCCGGGAAGAGAACATCGACAAAGTTCTGGAGTTAGTGGCAGCCAAAGGAGGGTTGAAATAATGGCTCGCATCTTCGCTTACATTGTGCACAAAGGTGGCGTGGTTGACGATTCCGCGTTCGAGTTGGCTGCCGCTGCGCGAAAGATCGATGCCGCTGCTTCGCCGACAGCCATTCTCACCGGCTGGGGCGCGGACCTTGATGCCGCGTGCAAGACCCTCGGTGCTTCCTACCCTGAGATTTGGAAAATCGCCAACGAAGCTCTTACCTACCCCAATGCTGAGCTGGTCCGGAAAGCCCTGGTCAAGGTCCTGCCGAGCGGCGGCATTGTGTTAGTTCCCCATGAGCATTTCGGAATCGATCTGGCGCCGGGTCTTTCCATCAAGATGAATTCAGCTTTCGTTTCCGACGTGTTGGACATCGTGGGGGTTGAAGGCGCCAACCTCAAAGTGGTCCGTCAGGAATTTGGGGGACAGGTGAGCGCTCACGTTCGTTGTGACATTTCATCGGGCGCGGTGGTCACGATACGTCCGGGCGCGTTCAAGGCGGTAGAGATTACTCCGGGAGGCGGCCTCGTCGTTGATAAATCACCGGACGTCGGCACTCTGGCGGCGGGTCGTCGCTATCTGGAGACGGTCGTCGCCGAGGCGGGTGATGTCGATATCACCAAGTACAACGTTTTAGTTTCCATCGGCCGTGGCATTCAGGAAAAAGACAATGTGGCCATCGCTCAGGAACTGGCTGACGCTCTGGGCGCGGCGGTGAGCTGCTCGAGACCCGTGGTCGACGCCAAGTGGATGGAGAAGTCACGTCAGGTGGGCTCATCCGGAAAGACCGTCAAGCCCAAGGTCTATCTGGCATGCGGCATCAGTGGCTCTTTCCAGCATCTGGCCGGCATCAGAGGTAGTCCGTTCCTGATCGCCATTAACAAGAACCCGAAGGCTCCGATCTTTCAGGTGGCAGACGTCGGAATTGTCGATGACATCCTGGAGTTCTTGCCGGAATTGACCAACAAAGTTCGTGAAATGCGAAGCGTCGCATAGCAAAGTGAGGCCCTCCCCATGATTACAAATAAAACATTGAAGTTAAGTTTGAAGTCGCTCAAGGACTTCGCCAAGAAACGTCTGCCGGACGAAGTGCTCCGGGAGCTTGATGACCACGACGAATGCCCGCTCGAAATCGTCCACCATATGTGCAGTCCGGACCAGCTCGGCATTCAACTCCTGTTCATTCCCGAAGAGTTCGGCGGCATGGGCGGCGGCGCCTTCGATGTGTATTGCGTCTGTGAAGAGATGGCACGCATCGATCTGGGCGTCGCTACGGCCGTGCTGGCCACGTTTCTGGGCAGCGATCCGATCACGGTTGGCGCCACTCCCGAGCAAAAGAAAACCTGGTTGACGCGTATCGCAGAAGAGGGATTGTTGTTCGCCTACGGGGCGACGGAGCCGGAAGCGGGCAGCGATCTGGGGGCGCTTCGCACTACGGCGGACCCGGTCACCAAGGACGGCCGCGTCGTCGGTTACAAGATCAACGGGAACAAGCAGTGGATCAGCAACGGTGGAATCGCTGATGCCTACTCGGTTTTGGCCAACACGCCCAGCGGTCCGAGCTGGTTCATCGTGGAAAAGGGCGCGAAGGGCTTCAGTCACGACGAACCGGAAGACAAGCATGGCATTCGGCTGAGCAACACGGCAGCCCTTGCATTCAGCGACGTCTATGTCGACGCCGACCGGCTCGTTGGCGGCGTCGAAGGCCAGGGTTTGAATCAAGCGCAGGCCGTGTTCGGCTATACGCGCCTGATGGTCGCGGCGTTCGGCCTGGGCGCAGGATGGTCCGCTCTCGACCGGGCCATTCCTTATTCCACCAAGCGTATTCAAGCCGGAGCGCCGCTCTCAGAAAAGCAGGGATACACCCACAAGCTGATCGTGCCCAGCGTGGCGCGACTGGAAGCAGCCCGCTCCTACATCGAAGAAACTGCGGAACGCATCGACGCCGGGGCCGAAGGCAGCCTGAACACCGAGGGTGCCATCGCCAAGTACATGGCGACGGAGGCCGGCAATGCGGCCGCCGAGGCCTGCATCCAGGCGCTCGGGGGCTACGGTTACACGCATGAATACATGGTGGAAAAAATCAGCCGCGACGTTCGCATCACCACGATTTACGAAGGCACCTCCGAGATCATGGAGATGACCATCAGCCGCGACCGTTGGCAGTCTCATCTCAAAACGCGCGGGCAGCACTATCACGAGCGAGCGCGAGAATTCGAAGCGTTGCACGCCCGCCATCCGAGCGTGGGCGCTGATATAGCGGCATTGGCTTTGCACGCGTTGGCTGAGGTCATGGAAAGGGCGCGGGTGGCTCGCCTTACCCGCTATCAACATATTCTCTTGCGCCTGGGCGAGTTGATCGCTTATGCCGAGTGCGCGGGTAGTTTGTCCCGTCGCGCCGCGCTTTTGGCTGAAGGCAAGCTCAACGAAAAAGCGAATCGGCGCTTCGACGCGACGGCGCTCGCCGCGCTCAGCCGAGTCTTTGCCCGCGATGCCGCGCTCAAGGTGGCCGAAGACGGCTTGCGCTGGGTCGTCGGAGCCGGGGGCATAAGCAATGCCGAGATAGCAGGATTTGAAACAAGTTTGGGATTGCCCGCCATTCATCGCGCGCAATCGGGCCTGATTTCGGATATGGATTACGTAGCAGACGTACTGTACGGCCGCGCTGCCAGGCGCGCGGAACGGGCCGCGTAGCGTTTAAGAATTTACCTTCGCAGGAGTCTCGCCATGGAAAACACTTCCTATCGTGCTATAGCAATTGTGGGAGTTGGAGCGGTTTTACCCGATGCTCCGAATGTAGCGTCGTTCTGGAGAAACGTGAAGGATGGCCGCTACAGCATCAGCGAGGTTACGCCCAACCGCTGGGACCCGGCGCTTTATTACGATCCCGATCACAGCGCCCCGGATAAGACGTACTCAAAGATCGGCGGCTGGGTGCGTGAGCATGTATGGGAGCCCATGAAGTGGCGCTTGGCTATTCCGCCGCGCGTGGTCGATGCCATGGATGAGTCGCAAAAATGGGCCATCGCCTGCACCCGCGAAGCGTTGGAAGACTACGGGTATCCCAAGCGGCCGCTGGACAACGATCGCACGGCTGTGATCCTTGGCAATGCCATGGCCGGCGAAAAACACTATTTCACCGTAATGCGCGTGCTCTTTCCCGAATATGCGCGCGAACTGGCCGAAACTGCCAGTTTCGCTGCGTTGCCGGAAGCGGTGCGCGGCGACATTACCCGCCAATTGCACGACCGAATGGGCAAGCTCCTTCCTGAAATTACGGAAGACAGCATGCCCGGCGAATTGGCCAACTGCATTGCCGGTCGCATTGCGAACGTTTTCAACTTCCACGGCCCCAACTACGTTTGTGACGCCGCCTGCGCATCGGCGATGGCAGCGATCAGTTCCGCAGCAGAAGGACTGGTACAACACGATTTCGACGTGGTCGTCACCGGCGGCATTGACCGCAACATGGGCGCCTCGACCTTCGTCAAGTTCTGCAAGATCGGTGCGCTCTCGGCGACCGGCACTCGCCCCTATGCCGAAGGGGCCGACGGCTTCGTCATGGGCGAAGGCGCCGCGATCTTTCTGCTCAAGCGACTGGCCGATGCCGAGCGGGACGGGGACAAGACCTACGCCGTGCTGCGTGGCATGGGCGGATCGAGCGACGGCAAGGGAAAAGGCATCACCGCGCCCAACCCGATCGGCCAAAAATTCGCCATCGAGCGCGCCTGGCAGAATGCCGGATTATCGCCGGCTACTGTGACGTTGATCGAGGGCCATGGCACATCCACCGCCGTGGGCGACGTCGTCGAAGTGCAAAGCATGATCGACGTGCTCAGCAGTTCTCATCTCCCCTCGCACTCAGTGGCGCTCGGCTCGGTCAAATCGAACTTTGGGCATCTCAAAGGCGCGGCCGGCGCGGCCGGACTGCTGAAAGCCACGCTGGCGCTTCGGGATAAGGTACTACCGCCGAGCGTGCATTGCGAGCATCTCAATCCAAACATCGACTTTGCCCACTCTCCGCTCTACGTCAATACCGAACTGAAACCGTGGACGATGCCAGAAGATGGCGTGCGCCGGGCGGGTCTGAGCGCTTTTGGTTTTGGCGGCACCAATTTCCATGCGGTGCTCGAAGAATACATTCCCGGCAGGCTGAACGGAAACGGCAAGCGCTCGGTGGCGGTCACCGAGATACCGTCGAAAGGGAACGAGCCAATTCCAATGATGCATGTGGGAGATGTTTCCCGCACGTCTGACTCTTCTCATTGCAAAGCTCCGTTACGCGGAGCACTGGTAATCGGCGCCGCTTCCGAAACCGCGCTCGCCGAGCGTTTGTGCGCGGTGGAGAAGGACGCGAAAACGGGCCGTGCACCGGCGCCAACTGCCCCGGCTGAATCAGACCTGCGCGCGCCCGAGCGCCTGGCCATCGATTACGCCAATGCCACCGAACTGGCGGACAAAGCGGGCGCTGCCCTCAAAGCGCTGGCAGCCAATCAGCCGGCGGTGTGGAAAGCTCTGCGGGCACAAGGCATCTTCCGCGGTCATGGTCCCGCTCCCAAGGTGGCGTTCCTCTATACGGGTCAAGGCTCGCAATACGTGAACATGCTCCAACTTCTTCGGGCGACGGAACCGATTGTTGCCGAAACCTTTGCCGAAGCCGATCGCGTGATGACGCCCTTGCTCGGCAAGCCGCTCAGCAAGTTCATCTTCATTGATCGAACCGATGCCAACGCGGTCGCGAAGGCCGAAGATGACCTGCGGCAAACCGCGATCACTCAGCCAGCCGTGCTCGCAACCGACCTCGCGATGACCCGACTCCTTGCCGCCTACGGTATCGAACCCGACTTCACGATGGGCCACAGCTTGGGCGAATACGGAGCGCTGGTCGCAGCCGGTGCCCTCCCCTTTGCTGATTCTCTCGAAGCCGTCAGCGCTCGCGGCCGCGGCATGACCCAGGTGGCAATGGAAGACAACGGCCGCATGGCCGCGGTGTTTGCTCCACTGGAAGAGATCGAGCGAATTCTGCAGACGATCAAGGGCAACGTCGTGATCGCCAACGTCAACAGCAACCATCAGGCGGTTATCGGCGGCGCGAGCAAGGCAGTCGAGCAAGCCATGGAAGCCTTCCAAAAGGCTGGCTATGACGTTGCCCCTCTAACGGTCAGCCACGCTTTCCACACATCGATCGTGGCGGGAGCCAGTGAGCCGCTGCGGCGAGTTCTGGAGCGCCTGCATCTCGAATCGCCACGTTTGCCAATCGTCGCGAACACAAACGGCGAGTTTTATCCCACAGGGCCTGACGTCGTGCCTAAGATGCTGGACATTCTCACGCAGCAGGTCGCTTCTCCTGTGCAATTTGTTAAGGGCTTGCGCACGCTGTACGATGCCGGCGCTCGCATGTTTGTTGAAGTTGGACCGAAGAAGGCGTTGCAGGGATTTGCCGAGGATGTGCTCGGCGGCCACAGCGATGTCGTTTCGTTGTTTACCAATCATCCGAAAATCGGGGACATTGTCGCGTTCAACCAGTCGCTGTGCGGCCTTTACGCGGCGGGACTGGGCCGCGGAACCGCGGAAGCTTTGCGCGAGCCCTCGGTAACGACCGTGACCGCTATTCCCTCACCGTCGGAAACCTCTAAGCCAATCCCTGTAGCAGCACGTGCCACAGGCGCCTTTACCGCACCAAGCTCTTCCGCACCAGCCGCGCCGTCGAACGGCGATCACTACAACGAGCTCGGCCGTTTGTTCGCCGATGTTCTCGATCGCGGCTACGAGATCTACCACGGCCAGAATGGTGTCTCCAACGGCGTCCCGGTGGTTATCACTGGAGCGGCGCTAGGTCTGCCCGGAACCGAGCACATCTTCGATGATGGCAACATTGGCCGCATTCTGCGGGGCGATCAGTTTATCGATTCGATCCCTGCGCGCTTCCGGCGCGCCATGCTCGACAAGCACATCACGCGCCTGGTGAAGAGTGAGAACGGAGAAGCCAGGTTCGAGACCCTCAGTGATGTCGCGGACGTCATCAAGCTGGCGGGCCGTGGAGGCGCTTTTAATCTTGAGGATGAATTCGGAATTTCCTCCGAACGCGTGGGCGCCCTCGACCGTGTCACCCAACTGGCGATCGCCGCGGGCATCGACGCATTGCGTGACGCCGGCATCCCGCTGGTCATGCGCTATAAAACCACGACCAAAGGCACGCAGTTACCGGAGCGCTGGGGCTTGCCCGACGCTTTGCGCGACGATACCGCTGTGATTTTTGCTTCCGCCTTCCCCGGATACGACGCGTTCGCCGATGAGATGGCGCGCTATTACGCGGACCACGAACGGCGCGAGCAGTTGGCCATGCTCGAAGGCCTGTTCGCCCGCGCGGTCGGGGCGAATGGTCATTCCAATCTGGTACAGGAGATAAACCGGCAAATCGACGAATTGCGCGCCGCCATCGACAAAGACCCGTATGTCTTCAACCGGCGCTTCTTGCTCCGGGTCTTGTCCATGGGACATTCGCAATTCGCCGAATTCATCGGTGCCCGCGGTCCCAACACTCAAATCAACTCTGCCTGCGCGAGCACCACGCAGGCGGTATCGCTGGCGCAGGACTGGATCCACGCCGGGCGGTGCCGTCGCGTGATCGTCGTCTCGGCCGACGACGTTACCTCCGACCATCTGATCGATTGGATGGGCGCTGGCTTCCTGGCCAGTGGAGCGGCAGCCACCGACGAAGTGGTCGCGGATGCCGCTATTCCCTTCGACCGCCGGCGGCACGGCATGATTATCGGCATGGGTGCCGCAGCTCTGGTGGTGGAGAGCGCTGACGCCGCGCGTGAACGAGGAATACAGCCCATCTGCGAAGTGTTGTCTACCATGACGAACAACAGCGCGTTCCACGGTACCCGTCTCGATGTCCAGCACATCGGCCAAGTGATGGAGACCCTGGTCGCCAAAGCCGAAGCGGGCAACGGCATTTCTCGTCACCAGATAGCGCCACAGACAGTCTTCGTTTCCCATGAAACCTATACACCGGCGCGCGGCGGCAGTGCCTCCGCCGAGATCCACGCACTTCGTCGCGTCTTCGGCGACGTCGCGGATCGCATCGTGATCGCCAACACCAAGGGCTTCACTGGTCACGCCATGGGCACAGGCATCGAAGATGTCGTCGCCGTCAAGGCGCTCGAAACCGGCTGCGTGCCCCCGGTCGCCAACTTTAAGGAAGTTGATCCGGAGTTGGGACAGTTGAACCTGTCGAAAGGCGGTAGCTATCCCGTCGAGTACGCCATACACCTGGGAGCGGGGTTCGGTTCGCAGATCAGCATGATGCTCCTGCATTGGATCAAGACGAAAGACGGGATCCGTCCCAGCCCGAACGCTCTGGGCTATGCCAACCGCATCGCCGATGCTAGCGCATGGAGTGCCTGGCTGAGTGGCATCGCGGGCCGCCCGGCCGCCGATCTGGAAGTCGTTCACCGCACGCTGCGTGTGCGAGATCACGGGTCGGCAGCGCGGGTCTCCGAGACCGCGCAGGCATCACGAACCGCAACCGCAAAAACGCCCGCGCCAACCCTCACAGCGCAAGCACCACCACCGACACCGGTCGTCACCACGAAACCGGCGCCACCGCCGCCCCTCGCGCTCGCTGAACCGGCGCCCAAAGTTCAGGTCGCCGCTCCCGCTCCTTCCTCACCGGCAAAAGCGGCGGCGAAGGGCGTTCCAACTAGCGATCCAAAGACCGACCTAAAGACCGATCCGGTGAAAGCGAAAGTGCTAGCTCTGGTAGCCGAGAAAACCGGCTATCCGGTTGACATGCTCGATTTGGATCTCGATCTCGAAGCCGATCTGGGCGTCGACACGGTCAAGCAGGCGGAGGTCTTTGCCACGATCCGCGAGGCTTACAACATTGCGCGCGACGAAAACCGCAAACTGCGCGATTACCCCACCTTGGCGCACGTCATCCGTTTCGTGTATGAGAAGCGCCCAGACCTGGCGGCAGCCCCGGCAGCAGCGAAGGAAGAAGTCAGACTTACGACGCCGACAATCGCTGTGGTCGCTGAGAAACCGGCACCCACTGCGGCATCTGCGCAAGTCGCCGCTGGCGATTCGGTCAAGGAACGCATTCTCGCACTGGTGGTGGAGAAGACCGGTTATCCGAAAGACATGCTGGATTTGGATCTGGATCTCGAAGCCGACCTCGGCGTCGACACCGTGAAACAGGCCGAAATGTTTGCCGCAATCCGAGCGGCATATGACATTCCACGCGACGAGAATCGCAAGCTGCGCGACTATCCCACGTTGGCGCACGTGATCCGTTTCGTGTATGAGAAACGTCCGGACCTGGCTGCAGCCCCGGCGGCAGCGAAGGAAGAGGTCAAACTCACCACTCCGACAATCGCTGTGGTGGCTGAGAAACCGGCACCCACCGCGACATCCGCGCAAGTCGTCACCGGCGATTCCGTGAAGGAACGCATTCTCGCGCTCGTGGTAGAGAAAACCGGCTATCCGAAAGACATGCTGGACTTGGATCTCGACCTCGAAGCGGACCTCGGCGTCGACACCGTCAAGCAGGCGGAAATGTTTGCGGCCATCCGCGAGATCTACAGCATTCCGCGCGACGAGAACCGCAAGTTGCGCGACTATCCCACATTAGCGCACGTCATCCGCTTCGTGCTTGAGAAGCGCCCCGAGCTGGCTGGGGTGCCTGCGGTTCCATCCCCAGCAACGATCAGTGCGCCATCTGAACCCACGCCGACCCCAGTCGCGGCCCAGGCGGCGGAAACGGACGACTCCATCAAGGAGAAGGTGCTGGACATCGTGGCTGAGAAGTCGGGCTATCCCAAAGACATGTTGGACCTGGATCTGGATCTCGAAGCAGACCTCGGCATCGACACCGTCAAACAAGCGGAGATGTTCGCGGCCGTGCGAGCGGCGTACAACATTCCGCGGGATGAGAATCTCAAGCTGCGGGACTTCCCGACCTTGGCCCACGTGATCAAGTTCGCTCGCGACCGGCAACCCGCATTGGCTAAAGCGTCTGCTCCAACCTCTTCCGCCATGCAAGAGAAACAAGAGCCGACGCAGAGAAAACCGGCAGTGTCCGCATCTTCGGGCCCGAAGCCGATTACGACTGCGCGTCCGATCCCCGCCAGTTTCGACGCCGCCAATCGTATTCCACGCCGCGTACCTGTTCCCAACTTGCGCCCGCCGCTTGCTCTTTGCAAGCCAACCGGTGTCAAGCTCGCGTCTGGTCGCCGAGTGGTCGTCATGCCGGACAAATCTGGTGTAGGAGACGCGCTGGCGCAACGGCTACAGACGATGGGCGTAGAAGTTCTCCGCATAAACGAGACGCTGGATGCAGGCGCACTGGCCGACCGCCTCAAGAGTTGGCTGGCCGCGGGTCCGGTGCACGGGGTGTACTGGCTGCCCGCGCTGGACAACGAGGGAAACCTCAGTGACATGGACCTCGCCAGCTGGCATGAAGCCCTGCGGGTGCGTGTCAAATCGCTGTATGCGACTATGCGTATTCTTTATGAGCAGGTTGCGGCGCCGAGCACGTTTCTCGTGTCGGCGACGCGGCTGGGTGGACAGCATGGCTACGATGAGGCCGGCGCGGTTGCGCCGTTGGGTGGCGCGGTCGTGGGCTTTACCAAAACATATAAGCGGGAGCGGATGGACGCTCTGGTTAAGGCGGCCGACTTTGAAGCGGAACGAAAGCCGTCAGAGGTCGCCGACATCCTGATTGAGGAAACCCTGCGCGATCCTGGCGCAATCGAAATCGGGTACAAAGAAGGACTGCGCTGGACGGTTGGGCTACAAGAACAGCTCGCCGCCGATGGTAAGCCCGGTCTAACACTGGACAGCAACACCGTCTTTCTCGTCACCGGCGCGGCCGGAAGCATCGTATCGGCCATCACCGCCGATTTGGCGGCGGCCTCCGGAGCCACGTTCTACCTGCTCGATCTGGTGCCCGAGCCTGATCCGGAGAATCCCGATCTCAAGCGCTTCGTGACCGACAAGGACGGCCTCAAGCGCGATCTGTTCGCACGGATCCAGGCGCGCGGCGAGCGCGCCACGCCGGCCTTGGTGGAAAAAGAGCTGGCAGCGCTGGAGCGAGCACAGGCAGCCTGCAGCGCAATCGCTGCTGTGCGAGCCGCCGGCGGTACAGCGCATTACTTCAGCGTCAACCTCACCGATGCAGATGCGGTAGCCAAAATCGTCAAGCAAGTGCGCGAGCTCAGCGGGCGGATCGACGTGCTTCTGCACGCCGCCGGCACGGAGCGCAGCCACTTTCTGCCGGACAAGGATGCGCGTGAATTCGATTTGGTCTTCGACGTCAAGAGCGACGGCTGGTTCAATCTTCTGCATGCCATCGGCGACATGCCCCTCGGGGCGACGGTGGCGTTCAGTTCAATTGCCGGCCGCTTCGGCAACGCTGGCCAAACCGATTACAGCGCGGCCAACGACCTGTTGTGCAAAATTACGTCGAGCTTCCGCACCGTCCGGCCGGCTACACGCGGCATCGTCATCGACTGGACGGCATGGGGCGGCGTGGGAATGGCCACGCGCGGCTCCATCCCTAAGATGATGGAACTGGCAGGTATCGATATGCTGCCGCCAGAGGCGGGGACTCCTTTGATTCGCCGCGAATTAACTGCGGGAGGGACCAAGGGCGAAATTGTGATCGGCCAGCGCTTCGGCGTTCTGCTGAACGATTGGGATGCCACTGGCGGGCTGGATACATCCGCAGCGGAAGCCTCGAAGAGCTTGCCGGAGCAAGGACCAATGGTCGGCAAGATAGCAGGCGTAGGCCTGCAGAGTGGCCTCACCATCGAAACCACGCTGGACCCAGCCATTCAACCTTTCCTGCACGATCATCAAATCGACGGCACCCCAGTGCTGCCCGGAGTCATGGGCATCGAGGCGTTTGCCGAAGCTGCGCTATGCCTGCTTCCCGGCTGGCACGTGGCGGCGATCGAAGACGTGAACTTCCTGGCGCCGTTCAAGTTCTATCGGAACGAACCGCGCGTGGTGACGGTCGAGGCAGTCATCCATCCGCAGCGCGACACTTTGACCTTGCTGGCAAACTGTCGCTTGACCGGCAGCCGACCGCTCCCCAACCAGGCCGAGCCCCAAGTGACAACACATTTCACCGCCCGGGTGCGGCTCACAAAACAGATGCCCACCGCGGTGAACGTACCGGCGCTGGGCCTGCCGGAAGGACACATCATCGAAGCCGCCGACGTCTATCGCCTCTACTTCCACGGACCCGCATACCAGGTTGTGGAGCGGGCGTGGTGGGACGGACACCGGATTATCGGGCTGATGGCCAAAGGCTTGACAGCAAACCATCTGCCGTCCGAGCTGCCGACGCTTACAGCGCCGCGCCTGATTGAGCTTTGCTTCCAAACTGCCGGACTCTGGGAGATGGGCGCGCAGGGCCGTATGGGTCTGCCGCAGCACATTGAGCGCGTTTCACCATCATTATTATTAGTGGCCCCGGAGTCGGCTGACACCCGCCTATACGCCGTGGTCACTTCCGACCGGGATCGCGGCAGCTTCGATGCGGAGGTTGTGGATACGAAAGGAAACCGCTACCTGCAGCTTAGCGGCTACCGAACGGTGGCGGTTCCCAACGCAATGGATGCCGAGCGGTTGAAGGCGCTACAGGCAGCGATGTCACTGGAAACCGTCGCCGCCTAAAGAACATGACCTGGTTGTCCTGACGATGTTGTCCTGACGATGTGCTGATCGGGGACTTATGGAGCACGAATTTCAACGAGTGGCCATCGTGAATCGCGGCGAAGCCGCCATGCGTTTCATCCACGCGACCCGCGATTTCAATCAAGAACACGGCACATCCTTGCGCACGATCGCGCTTTTCACCGAGCCTGACCGCCGTAGCATGTTTGTGCGTGAGGCCGACGAGGCGGTGTGTCTCGGTCCAGCTCAGGTCCCCGACCCAAACACCCAGCAGCCCAAGAGCAGTTACGTCGACTATGGCCGGGTCGAACGCGCGCTGGCGGTGGCGCGCGCGGACGCGGTCTGGGTGGGATGGGGCTTTGTGGCCGAGCACGCCGCATTCGCCGACCTTTGCCGCGAGATAGGCGTCGTGTTCATCGGCCCGGATGGCGATGTGATGCGGCGCGTGGGCGACAAGATCGCCTCCAAACGAATTGCCGAGCAGGCGCAGATACCGGTGGCGCCCTGGAGCAATGGGCCGGTGGAAACGCTCGATGACGCCTTGGGCCATGCCGAGCGCCTGGGTTATCCGCTCCTTATTAAGGCCACCGCCGGAGGCGGCGGTCACGGGATTCGCCTGGTACGTTCGGCGGCCCAGCTTCCGCAAGCCTTTGCCAGCGCCCGGGCCGAGGCGTTCAAGGCCTTCGGGGACCCAACCGTCTTCCTGGAGCATCAGGTGCAATGCGCACGCCACGTCGAGGTCCAAATTATTGCCGACCACTACGGGACGACATGGGCCGCCGGCGTGCGCGACTGCACCATCCAGCGACGCCACCAGAAAGTCCTGGAAGAAGCACCTTCGCCGGCGCTTTCTCCGGAGCAAGATCAGTCGCTGCGCGAGGCGGCGGTGAGCTTGAGTCAAGCCACGGGCTATCACAATGCGGGCACTGTCGAATTTCTGTACGAACCGGAGAGCAACCGCTTCTCGTTCATGGAGATGAACACCCGGTTGCAGGTCGAACATCCGGTGACCGAGTGCACCACCGGGCTCGATCTCGTGAAACTTCAGATTCACGTCGCGCGCGGCGGCCGCCTGGAAGGCGAACCGCCACGCACCACCGGCCATGCCATTGAGGTGCGACTGAATGCGGAAGATCCGGACAACGGCTTTGCTCCGGCTCCGGGCGCGATTGAGCGGTTCAGAATTGTGCCCGGGCCAGGGGTGCGTATCGACACCGGCGTAGCGGAAGGCGATGCCATCCCATCGGACTTCGACTCGATGATCGCCAAGATCATTGCCTACGGCAAGAATCGGAAAGAAGCGCTTTCCCGCCTGCAGAGAGCGCTGCGCGAGAGCGTTGTCGTCATCAAGGGCGGAACCAGTAACAAAGCGTTTCTGCTGGAATTGCTGAACCGCCCCGAGGTGCAGCGTGGAGAGTTTCATACTGGGTGGCTGGACCACTTGGCGGCCACCGGTGAGCACCTCTCTAGACGCTACGCCGACGTAGCTCTGATTCAGGCCGCGATCGAGGCCTACGATGCCCAGTTGGCCGTGGAGCAGAAGCAGTTTTATTCCTCGGCAGTGCGCGGACGGCCGCAAGTGCGGAGCGAGGTTGGCCTGACTGCGGAGCTGCGCTATCGAGGCCGTTCCTACTCGCCTAAGACTTATCGGCTCGGCCCTCAGCGATACCGCGTGGAGATGAATAAAGCGCGTATCGATGCCCAGATCGACCGTTTGGATCGGTTCGAATGTTGGCTCACCGTGTTCGGGCGGCGCTTTCGCATCCTGTCCGTAGTTCAAGGACTAACTTACCGGATCGAGGTGGAGGGTGTTTCGCACCAGATTGATCGAGATGATGGGGGCGTGGTGCATGCGTCAGCGCCGGCCGTGGTGGTCTCCATCGCGGTCAAGGCGGGCGACACGGTTGCGGTTGGGGACCGACTGGCTGTGCTCGAAGCTATGAAAATGGAGACGCAGGTCGTGGCTCCATTTTCCGGAAAAGTCCGGCAGGTGATGGCCATACCCAACGTGCAGGTGGACACCGGATCTCCGCTTCTGCAGATCGACCCTGACTCCGGTGGCGATACCGTGGAGGACGCGGAGCGCGTGGTCTTTGGCGCGTCACTCACCTCGGAAGGAAACGGAGAAGTCATCCAATCCAGCTGCCGTCAGAGCCTGGAGGAACTCCGCCAACTGATGTTGGGCTTTGACGTGGACCCGAAGCACACCGCAAGGTTGCTCGCCGAATGGAGCCAGAATTGCCCCGTCTACAGCGACGAAATCAGACAGCGCGAAGATGAGATCCTCAACATTTTTGTCGACATATGTTTCCTGTTCCAACGCGAGCCGGAGGTAAATCATCGGGCCAGCGGTGAAGAGCCCAGCGCCGAGGCTCATCTGTTTTCTTACTTGCGTATGCTGGAGACGCGCGGTCAAGGACTCCCACCAGCCTTTGTCAGCGCGCTCCAACGCGCGCTGGCTCACTACGGTGTGCAGACGCTGGATCGCTCCCCTGAACTGGAAGAGAGCTTGCTCTGGATCTACAAATCGCATCAACGCGCGGAACAGCAAGTCGCGCCCGTCGTGGGCATCCTCGAACGGCGTCTGCGACGCGTCCAGACGCTATCACTGCTCGATGCCGAATCTCTTCGGACGCTTCTCGACCGTATGGCCTCCCTGACCAACGGGCTCTTTCCCGCGGTCACCGACCTCGCACGGGAAGTGCGCTATCGCTACTTCGACCAACCTCAGTTTGAGCGGGCACGCAAGCAAGTGTACGAGGAGGTGGAGGATCACCTCGCCTACATGGCTGCCAATCCCGAAGCCCCGGACCGCCGCGAGAGAGTCCAGGCGTTGGTCGAATGTCCGCAGCCGCTGTTCAACCTGATCTCCAGCCGGTTCGCAACCGCCGACCAAGCCATGCGCAAGTTGATGTTGGAGGCGCTGACCTGGCGGTACTACCGGATTCGAAAGCTCACGAACTTTCGCTCCGTGGCTGTGGACGGACAGTGCTGCGCATTGGCTGAGTACGATCATGAGGGAAAGCGCATTCACGTGTTCACGACGCACGCCGAGTACTCCCGGCTCGCGGAGGCGGCCCGGACACTGTTTCCAATGATCGCGCAAGTCCCGACAGACCACGACATCGTCATCGACTTTTACGTTTTCCATTCCGGCAAGTTGGGCGACGCGGAGGCTACCGAGCAGGAAGTGCGCTCGGTGCTCAACCAGGCTGGGTTCCCGCGCTCCATCCGGCGCATCGTATCGACAGCGGCCGGCACCGGTCACGGCCTGGGTATAGCCGGCATGCATTTCACCTATCGCCCCGCCAGCGGGAATACATATGAAGAGGAGAAACTCTACCGCGGAATCCACCCCATGATGGGGAAACGGCTGCATCTCTGGCGACTAGCCAATTTCAAGATTGAGCGGCTGCCGTCGGTCGAAGATGTTTACCTCATCCATGCGATTGCCCGCGACAACCCGAAGGATGAGCGGTTGTTCGCGTGCGCGGAAGTACGCGACGTGACTCCAGTGCGAGATGAGGCGGGTCGCGTCGTGCAACTGCCGCAACTGGAGCGCATGTTAATGGAAGCGATGGCCAGTATCCGGCTGTTTCAGTCCCGGCGGCCGACCTATCAACGCCTCCATTGGAATCGCATACTGCTCAACGTGTGGCCACCGCTCAATCTTGGGCGGGATGAATTGCGCGATCTTGTGCGCAAACTGTCGCCCGCGACCGAAGGCCTGGGGTTGGAACAAGTGATAGTGCGCGCCCGCATTCCCAGTCCGGCGACCGGAGAGTTGCGCGATATGGTGGTGCGCATCTCGAGTCCGGGCGGCAGCGGCATGCTCATCACTTTCCGGCCCGGCGGCCAACTACAACCAATCAAACCGCTGACCGAATACGACCAGAAAGTCGTCCGCATGCGCCAGCGCGGGCTCATCTACCCTTACGAAATCGTCAAAATGCTCACGCCCGCTCCGGAACACACGCGGGCGGAATTTCCCGCTGGCGATTTTATCGAGCATGATCTTGACTCGGAAGGCCGTCTGGTCGCCGTCGATCGTCCCTATGGGCAGAACAAAGCCAACATCATCGTCGGCGTCATCCGCAACTTCACAAGCAAGTATCCCGAGGGCATGACACGCGTTCTGCTGCTGGGAGATCCGAGCAAGGATCTGGGCGCCATAGCCGAACCGGAATGCCGGCGCATCCTCGCGGCTTTGGAACTGGCCCAGGCGAAGAGCGTTCCCCTGGAATGGTTTCCCATTTCGGCCGGCGCCAAGATCTCGATGGACAGCGGAGTGGAAAACATGGATTGGATTGCCCGCGTCCTACGGGGCTTGGTGGAGTTCACGCAAGCGGGCGGCGAGGTGAATCTGGTGGTGAACGGAATCAACGTCGGCGCGCAGCCGTACTGGAACGCCGAGGCCACCATGCTTATGCACACTCGGGGCATTCTGGTCATGACGCCGAAAGCGGCGATGGTGCTCACCGGCAAGCGCGCGCTGGACTACTCCGGCAGCGTCTCGGCCGAGGACAATCAAGGGATCGGCGGTTACGATCGCATCATGGGTCTCAACGGGCAGGCGCAGTACTGGGCACGTGACATCGATGAAGCCTGCCACATTCTGGTGCGCCACTATGAGCACACCTACGTGGCCCCGGGCGAGCGTTTCCCCCGGCGAGCCGCGACTGCCGATCCCCTGGATCGGGATGTGCGCGTCTATCCTCACGGCAGGAACGGCAATGGCGATTCCGAAGACGGCTTCGAACTGATCGGCGACATCTTGTCGGACGAGACCAACCCCGGGCGCAAGAAATCGTTTGATATTCGCAAAGTGATGATGGCAGCCATCGACCAGGACCATGCACCGCTGGAGCGCTGGGCCGGAATGCGCGCGGCGGAGACCGCGGTAGTGTGGGACGCCCATCTCGGTGGCTATCCCGTTTGTCTTATCGGTATCGAATCCCGGGCAGTGTCCCGGTTGGGATTTGTTCCCGCCGACGGGCCGGATCAATGGACTTCCGGGACGCTCTTCCCGCAATCGTCAAAGAAAGTGGCGCGCGCGATCAACGCGGCCAGCAACAATCGACCGGTGGTAGTCCTGGCCAACCTGTCGGGATTTGATGGCTCGCCGGAGTCGATGCGCAGGCTGCAGCTTGAGTACGGCGCCGAGATCGGGAGGGCCGTGGTCAACTTCAAAGGCCCCATTGTCTTTTGTGTGATCTCCCGCTATCACGGTGGCGCTTACGTGGTTTTCTCGCAGGCACTGAATGAAAACCTCGAGGTGACGGCCTTGGAGGGAACGTATGCCTCTGTCATCGGCGGCGCTCCGGCGGCAGCCGTGGTCTTCGCCGGTGAGGTTGAAGCCAGGGCCCGTAAAGATGCGCGTCTGCAGCCGCTGAGCGAGGCGATGGCCCAAGCTGAGGGCGCGGAGAAAGGCCGGTTGCGCGCGCAGTGGGACGAACTCTTCAAAGTCGTACACTCCGAGAAGCTGGGCGAGATGGCCTCCGAGTTTGACCGCGTGCACAGCGTACAGCGGGCTCTCGACGTGGGCGCTCTCAACTACATTATTCCGCCCGCAAACCTGCGGCCTTATCTCACCCATGCGGTCAAACGCGGTATTGAAAGAGAGGAGGAATCGGAATCCGCAAAATCGGGAACCAGGATAGCGGAGGCAGCGGCCTAGTCTCGGCCATAGTGAATTTAATGAATGTGTATTGGTTGGAACAAACCGAAGCCGATGTACCGGCGGATAATGATTGGCTGAGCGCAAACGAAGCCGTCTGCCTGAACGGCATGCGCTTTGCCCAGCGCCGCGCCGACTGGCGACTGGGACGCTGGACGGCCAAACGCGCCCTGTCCGTTTGCCTGGATGTGCCAGCTCATCCCCAGATCTTTAAGAAAATGGAGATACGCGCGGCGCCGTCCGGCGCGCCCGAGGTTTTTTATTGCGACCAACCGGCGGCGGTGACCATCTCGCTCAGCCATCGTAACGGTACAGCAATTTGTGTCGTGGCGATGTCCGCCGTCGAGATGGGTTGCGATCTGGAAATGATCGAGCCGCGCAGCAATGCTTTTGTCGCCGACTATTTCACCGTCGAAGAACAAGCGCTGGTCGGGCACGCGTCCGCGGCGGACCAACCCCGGCTCCTGGCCCTGCTTTGGAGCGGGAAAGAGAGCACGCTCAAAGCGCTGCATGCGGGGCTTCGACTCGATACCCGTTGTGTGATAGTGACTCCTTGCGCCGCGTCATTCGATATCCATCGCTGGAACGAACTACGGGTTCGTTATACCGGAGAGCGTCATACCGGCGATCATCATACCGGAGGTCGGGTCTTCCACGGCTGGTGGCAACCTTCCGGCAACATCGTGCGCACCGTGGTTGCTGCTCCGCCGCCGGATTCGCCGATTCGCTTGCGGATTCCGGTTTACGCGTTCGCGACTCCTGACAGGAAGGTCCTATGTCCCAAATGCGCAAGGACATCTTCACTGACCGCTGGGTAATTGTGGAAGAGGGTGAAGGGTTACAGCCGACGGATTTTCACTTCAAGAAATTCGCAAGGGACACGGGCTTCTGCCCATTCTGCGAGAGCAACGAGGCCGCGACCCCGCCAGAAGTCTTCGCAATCCGAAATTCGGGCTCTTCTCCTAACGGGCCGGGATGGTCGGTACGGGTGGTGCCTAACTCCCGCCCGCGGCTGCGGATCGAAGGCCAATTGGGACGACGTGCCGAAGCGTTGCACGATCTGATGAACGGTGTGGGGGCGCACGAGATCATTGCGGAGACAGCGCGACATGACCGTAGCCTGCACGAGCTGGAAATCGAGGAAATCTCGAACGTCATCCGAGCCTACATAGCTCGCATTCTCGATCTTGAGGGCGATCAGCGTGTGCGCTACGTGCTGATCTTCAAGAACCACGGTGAGGGAGCCGGTGCGCACACCATTAGTCATTCGATCTCGCAGCTGGTGGCCCTTCCGGTAACGCCGCGTGCAGTTAAGGCGAAACTCATGATCGCTCGTGACTACTTTGCCTTGAAGGAGCGCTGCGTATACTGCGACGTGCTCCAACAAGAGTTGAAGGGACGAAAGCGACTGATCACTGAGAATGAAGATTATGTCGCGTTCGCTCCGTTTGCCTCGCGCTTTCCCTTTGAGATGGCCGTGTTGCCGAAGTTTCATAGCAGCGCATTCAGCCGAATCGGTGCAACCCAAATTGACAACTTGGCTCGGATCCTGCGTGATCTACTGCAGAAGTTGGATCGAAACATAGGTGGGCCAGCCTACAACCTGTCACTCCACGACCGGCCCTTCCTGCGTCCAAGAGGGGGCTACTGGAACACAATCGAGGAGGACTTCCACTGGCATATCGAAATCCTGCCCCAGATGTTTCGTATTACCGGATTCGAGTGGGCTTCCGGATTCTTCTACAATCCAGTACCGCCAGAACTGGCCGCTCGCTACCTTTCGCTAGGTCTCCCCGTCTGAATACTCCCATTCTGTCTAGTCCGGGTGCAAACTCCCGTGTAATCGCCTACTGGAAACTGCGCCGAAAGTATTGCCTTACGGCACGTGTGGTGTAGGAGTTTTTCAGCCATGCAGATTCCCCTCCAGCAAACGGTGGCGCCGCGGCTAAGTAGCCTTCTTCTGCTGCGCCTTAATCAACCCGATACCCATGTTCGCGTGGTAAGAGGTGGTCCAGACCCCTGCGGCTTCCGCCGCCTTTTTCAGGAGAAGGTCGGTGGGCCCAGAATCTCCGAATTCTTTTCACGCAGCGCTGTGAGTCTCGTCACAGCCAAGGGCGAGCCCCGTGAGGTTGAATAGTGGTGGCGGGCAATGGATCGCCGATGGGAGCAGGTCTATATACAGAACCATGGAAGTTGGGAAGACGTGAATAGACTGGATGTTCCCAAAGCGAGCCCAACGAGGGAGACGATGGAAAACGCGGTCGGTCTAGTCATGGCGGGCGGTGGTGCTCGCGGCGCTTATCAAGCCGGGGTTCTCAAGCGCATTGGCGAGCTGAAACGCGCCCGAACCCAGGGTAATCCTTTTCCGATCATAGGAGGCGCTTCCGCGGGAGCGATTAATGGTGCCGCTCTCGCCACAGGTTGCGACGATTTTGCTTTGGCAACCCGGATTCTGGCTGGGGTCTGGGCGGATCTCGAACCTTCCGACATCTTTCGCTGTAGTCTCTTGTCCCAGGCGCAGAATTCCCTGACCTGGATATTCGATCTTTCCTTTGGAGGGATTCTGGGCGGAGGCAATGCCCGATCGTTATTAGATGCCACTCCCTTACACCATCTTCTCAGTAAGCACCTTGACTGCGACCGGATCCAGGAAAACATCAAGCGCGGGGACCTCTACGCTCTCGCGATTTCCGCGACCAACTACAACTCGGGAAGAAGCTATCTCTTCATCCAGGGAAAGAAGGGTCATCCGATGTGGAAGCGGATCCGGCTGGTGACGGTTGCCACGAAGATCACGGTCGATCACGTTTGCGCGTCCTCGGCAATTCCTATGGTTTTCCAGCCGGTAAAACTCAAGACCCCGCGTGGGTCGGCCTTCTTCGGCGATGGTTGTGCGCGCCTGCAACAGCCTCTCAGCCCGGTGATCCGCCTGGGGGCAGAGAAGGTTTTCGCGATCGGTGTGCGCTGCGGAAATAAAGAAAGTCAAGAGGAAGCCACGGATGAGAGATACCCTTCCATCGCGCAAGTGATGGGCATTCTTTTCAACGTTATGTTTCTGGACCATCTCGCAACTGACCTCGAGCACCTTGACCATTTGAATCAGTTGCTCAACGATGGCCACATCAATCAGCTGGGGATTGAAGGACATGAAAAGATACGGCCAGTGAGGACCTTTGTCATCACGCCTTCGGTGAATTTATCGGATCTGGCGGAGCAGCACCAGAGAGACATGCCCGGTCTGATCCAGTACTTTGTATCCAGTTTGGGACGAGACGCGGCTTCCTGTGCCGATCTGATGAGTTATCTGCTATTCACGCCCAGGTACACGCGAGACCTCATTGAGATTGGTTACCTTGACGCCAGCGAACGAATCGAGGAAATCGAAGAATTTCTCTATTCTTCCCAGGAGGGGGACGCTGAAAACCCAGTGGAAAGTGTAACCGCAGGGAACGTGCCCAAGGCAGGCGCGGCAGCGAAACGGAACTAGACTCGTCAGAGCCCACGGCTAATCATCTGCCCGCATGCGACCGTCACTTCCCGATGCGACATAGGTCACTGACAACCGTGCCGCAAGGGTGAAGATGTTTGTGCTGGGCGCTCACGACCGGAATATCGGCCATGCAGCATTTCTTCTAATGACGCCTCACCGGAAAGTCCACGCTCGTGGAGGAAATTATGACCACCGCACCTCGCTTCCCTGGCATTCGAGTCACCGCAAACGGTAATCAGCTCGTTTCCTACCATACGGAAACACGCATTGCCGATGCCGGCGTTTTCTACCCCATCACCCCTTCCACCGAATTAGGTGAACTCTATCAACAGTCCTATGCCGAAGGCCGCCTGAATGTTTTCGGCGGCAACTCCCTGGCGGTCGAAGCCGAGGGCGAGCACGCGGCGCAGGGCGGAGCCATCGCGCACTCCGTGTGTGGCAAACGGGTAGTGAATTTCACCTCCGGCCAGGGAATCCTGTATGGCGTTGAGCAGTATTATCACGCGCCCGGCAAGTGCTCGACGATGGTGCTGGAGGTGGTCGCTCGGGCGCTGACCAAGCACGCGCTCAACGTGCACTGCGGCCACGACGATGTCTACGGCGCGCTCGACACCGGATGGATCATTCTGTTCGGCAAGGACGCTCAGCAAACCGCCGACCAGGCGCTCATCCTGCGGCGCGTGACCGAACTGAGCCTCACGCCCGGCATGAACTGCCAGGATGGATTTCTTACCTCCCATCTGGAGCGAACTTTTTATAAGCACGAGTCGGAACTGATCCGCCTGTTCCTCGGCGCTCCGGACGACATCATCGACTGTCCCACCGAGAGCCAGCGCATCCTGTTCGGTCCGAAGCGTCGCCGGGTGCCGCGCATGATCGATCTCACCAACCCGGTGCTCCTCGGGTCGGTGCAGAATCAAGAGAACTACATGCAGGGCGTCGCCGCGCGCCGCAACAACTTTTCCGAACCGATCGCGCAGTTCCTCGAAGAGGCCTACGCGGATTTCGGAAAGTTGACCGGCCGCTATTACGGCATGCTCAGCGCCTATAAGACTGACGACGCGGACACCGTGTTCGTGTCGCTCGGCTCGGCGGCGGAAAATATCGAAGCCGCCGTGGATTATCTTCGCCAGCGCAGAGGTGCGAAGGTTGGCTCCATCCACCTCAACGTGATTCGCCCCTTCCCCGAAGCCGCGGTCATCAACGCGCTAGCGGGAAAGAAAAATGTCATCGTACTAGAGCGCACCGACGAGGCGTTGGCGGGCGACAACCCGATGGGCCGCGACATCCGCACGGCGCTCAATAAGGCATTGCAGACCGGCGATCGTCCCGCAACCAGCGGACTGCCTGCCATCACCGCCGAGCAGATGCCCCGCCTCTTCTCCGGCATCTATGGCCTGGGCTCGCGAGACTTCCGGCCGGAGCAGGTCTTCGGCGCGTACGAGTTTGCCACCGGCGCCCGCGCTCGCACCGACGGCAAGCGTGCCTCCGACGGAACTTCGTTTATCGTGCTCGGAGTCGATCATCCCTACGAGGTGAAGTCCGACGAGACGCCGTCGCTTCTGCCCGAAGGCGCCGTTGCCGTTCGCTTCCACTCCATTGGCGGCTGGGGCGCAATCACCACGGGCAAGAACCTGGGCGCCATCCTGGGCGATTTGAACGACTTGCTGTACGAGCGCGACAAGGTTGTCGACGAACTGGGCAATCCCAAAGAGATCATTCACGTCAGCGCGAATCCCAAGTACGGCTCCGAAAAGAAAGGCGCTCCCACCGCGTACTTCCTGGTCGCGGCCCCGGAAAGAATCCGCGTCAATTGCGATCTTCGCCACGTGACCGTCGTGCTCTGTTGCGACCCGAAGGCATTCACCCACACCAATCCGCTGGCCGGCATGGCCGACGGCGGCAGCCTGGTGTGGGAGTCCGACGAGACGGGCGAAGCGGCGTGGGAGCGGTTGCCTTTATGGGCCCGCAAGCAGGTCATCGAGAAAAATATTCGCGTGTTCACCTTGCCGGGTTTCCAAATCGCGCGCCTGGCGACCGACCGCGTTGACCTTCAACTTCGCATGCAGGGGAACGCTTTCCTGGGTGCATTTTTCGCCGTCTCGCCGCTGCTTGGCGAATTCGGCATAACCCAGGAGCAGTTCCGCAGCGTGGTTCAGAAGCAATACGTGAAGAAGTTTGGTCAGCTCGGTGAAGCCGTCGTCAAGTCGAACATGGAAGTGATGACGCAGGGTTTCGAACGCGTCCATGAGATCCGCGTGGGCAAGCTCGAAGCCAAAGATCGCTCCTCGATGCGCGGTGTGGCACTTGAGCCAGCGGTTGATGATAAGAGCGAGGAGAACGGCAACGGATGCCGTTCCTTCCACGCGCCCGCCGACCAGGCAGAGCGCACTCCGTTCACTCGGATCGCGACCTTCGATGCCGAGTTCCGCTCTGGCTACGGATACAACCAGCCGTCATCTGCCTTGGCATCGATAGGCGTCATGGCCGCTGGCAGCGGCGACACGGCGTCGAAGTATGTCGCGCGTCTGGTCACGCCGCTCTTTATCCCAGAAAACTGCACCCAGTGCATGGAGTGCATCGTGGCCTGCCCCGATACCGCCCTGCCCAACTGTGCGCAAGACGTAGGGACGATTCTGCACACTGCGGTCACGCGCTACGTCACCGATCCGGGGGAGCGCGGGAAGATGTTGCAATCCCTTCCCGAGATCGAGAAACGCGCGCGTCAAATGATGTCCGATGCGGTGGCCAAAAATTCAGGAACGCCGCTGCCCCAAATCCTCCGCCAGATTACGGCCGAGGTGGATGGGTTCTCGGAAGAGGCCAAGCGCCAACTCTTCGCCATCCTCGAGAAAGTGCCCATGGCCTACCAGAAGGTGAATGCCATCTTCGCGACGCCGGAGCGAAAGAAGCCCGGCGCCGGCGGAATCTTCTCGATCTTCGTCTCCGACTTATGTAAAGGCTGCGCTGCCTGCGTGACCGCATGCGGCGAGCACGAGGCCCTGAAGATGGTCGAGGAAACCGAGGAGGTCAACGCCGACCACGAGACGGGCACCGGCTTCGTGAATCTTCTGCCGGATACGCCGCAGAAATACCTGGGCCTTTACACCGATGAGCGGCCGCAGGATTCCAAGACCGCTACGCTGCGCAACATGCTGATGGTCCGGCACAACTACGACGCCATGGTCTGCGGCGATGGCGCCTGCGCCGGCTGCGGCGAGAAGAGCGTGCTGCGCGCCATCTCTGCCACCACCGAAGCCTACATGAGGCCGCTCTACCACGCCAAAGCCGACCGGCTGCAAGCGAAAGCGGACGAACTCGACCAGACGGGAGTTGCGAAGCTGGCTGCGCTCAAAGAGAGAAACTCGGAAGAGTACGACCTGCTGCGGCAAGCCGTGGCTCATTTGATCATGGGACTGGGTGGCGAGGACGACAATGACACCAAGGCGCGAATTGCGCAGCACGGCCCCATCTCCGATCAGGAAATCGTGGACGCCCTCACCAGCGTCATGCGGCAGGAGGCCTTCAACCACAAGTATCTCCAGGCAATTGACGGCCGGCTTCCGAACGGCATGTGCGTTATGGCGATGACCGCGCATACGGGCTGCAACACGGTGTATGGCTCGACTCCACCGAATAACCCACATCCTTATCCCTGGATGAACTCGCTCTTTCAGGACGGCGTTACCGTCGGCTGGCTGCTGGGCGAGAGCTTCATCGTCGATCACGGCCGTCGCTCCGTCATCCCCGAGCGGCTTGCGGATGCGCTGCTCGGCCGCGAAAAAGATGTCATCACGCCGCGCGAATATTACGAGCTCGCGCATTTCAGCGACACGCTCATGACCGATCTCGAGGTTCTTGAACTGCCCAAGGTATGGGCAGTCGGTGGCGACGGCGGCATGGGCGACATCGGCTACCAGAACACGTCGAAGGTGATACTCCAGAATCGCCCCAACGTGAAGGTAGTCATGCTCGACACCCAGCTTTACTCCAACACCGGAGGACAAAACTCCGATTCGACGCCCATGCCAGGTGGCAATGACATGAATGTCTTCGGAACGGCAACCCAGGGCAAGACCATCGAAAAGAAGACCGTCGCCGAGACGTTCCTGGCGGGGCATGGATCTCCGTTCGTCGCGCAGGTCTCGCTGGCGAACCCACCCAAGTTTTTGCGGGCGATTCTCGATGGCCTCGAGTATCGCGGGACCGCATTTTTGCAGTGCTTCTCGACCTGCCAGCCGGAGCACGGCGTGGGCGACGACATGGCGCTCACCCAGGCGCAGCGCGTGCGCGACTCACGCGGCGCGCCGGAGTTCGTCTTCAATCCGCGGCTCGGCGAAACCTATCCGGAAACGCTCGATCTCAAGGGCAATCCCTCGCCCGATAAGGATTGGTACGAGTCGAAGGTGAAGGGAGCGGAAGAGGTTTCGCGCTATACCGTCGCGCACTGGTGCCTTACCGAGGCCAGATTCCGCAACCACTTCAAGAAAATCAAAAAGGACCAGGCGGACAAGCTGATCCCGCTGGAAAACATGCTCGTCCGCATCACGCAGCAGGATGTGGTGTATCGCCGCTACCTGCTCCCCGAACACCGCTCCTACGTTCCCGACTGGGGCGTGTACATCAAGGTCCAGGGCGCGAAAGGAGACGTCGAGTACCGGGCGATCTCGCGGCAGCTCGTACTGTTCTCGGTCGAGCGTCGTAAAGCGTGGCGGATGCTGCAGAGCAAAGCGGGCATCGTAAACAAAGACTACGCAGCCCAAAGATCGATCTTAGCCGATGTCGATGCCGGCAAGATTTCCAAAGAGGAGCTGTTCGCACGCGGGGAGCAGTTGATGAGGGATCGCCTGCAACCCGCTGGCGTGGCGAAGCCGGCTGAACCAAGGCGGGATCCGGTTTTGGCCTCTTAACAAACCGCGCTGTTCATCTCCGACGAGCGGAAATCTGTAGATTTCCGCCCGTCAAAACGGTCGCGAACCACACGCTCCCGCCCGGACGCTACACAGTCACACGCATGAGCGAGACGACTCTCCGGATTTTCAACTCCCATAAACAGGGCACGGTCGTGCTGACCACCAGAGTGGAGGGCAAGCCGTTGGAGAACTCCGGCAAGATGGTTTTTCACCGCTACGGCGATGCCTATTTTCTCTCTGAGTTGTGGGGCGCTGCCAGCGGGAGCGGCCGCAAAGTTTTCCAGTCTCGGGCCGAAAAGGAGTTACGCGGGAAACGGGCTGAGATGGAGGTCGCAACACTGCAAATCGCCCGATAGCCAACCGGAAGCGAGAAGTCTGCCGTCGTGAGAAATCCAGGGCACTGCAGACTCCTCGCCGCGGTTGTTCCTCGGAATGACAAGCTCTAGTCCTTCAATCAGCTCGGAGAGTTGGTCTCGTGAGTAATGAAGACGACGGTATTCTTGCGTTCAAGCCAAATGCGCTGAAGCTCTACATTCATCTGTTCGCGTGTCATAGCGTCGAGCGCTCCGAATGGCTCGTCCATCAACAACATCCCCGGATCGTGGATGAGCGCGCGTGTAATAGCGACCCTCTGCTGCATGCCCCCAGACAGCTCCCAGGGGTAACGATTTTCGAACCCCTCGAGCCCAACGAGACTCAATAGCTCTCGGGCGGCCTTCACATAGCGGTCGCGGCGTTGGCGCTGCACGTCGACCGGCAACAGTACGTTTTCCAGGACCGTACGCCAGGGAAGCAGCACAGGTGATTGGAAGACCACGCCGATATCATGTCGCGGTCCCGTGATGGGAGTGCCACGAAGGCGAGCCTCGCCTTGGGTGGGCGCGAGGAGACCGGCCAAGATCTTGAGTAGCGTTGACTTTCCGCACCCTGACGGGCCAACGATGGCGACAAACTCGCCCTCGCCCACGCTGAAGCTGATCTGCTGGAGCGCGCATATGTTGCCCTCAGGGCTCGAATAGTGTTTCGAAAGCTCATTGACGGAGACGGTTAGACTTGAAGGTCTCTCCCGAACGGGCTCCTCCGGCGCAAGAAACACCTGAGCCAACCTCGTCATGCTGAACAGTTCCTTAATACGTTGATTCAAGTTGATAAGTTTGAGCTGGCAGTTCGCCTTTTTTGCCGAGAGGTAGAGGCCAACGAGCGCACCTAGCCCAGAGCTGTCCAGGTAGCTCACATCCGTTAGGTCCACCACGATCGTCTTTGTCTCGGGCACCAGGCTCCGGATGGTGCTCTGGAACAAACCGCTTGTAGCGGACGTGATCCTGCCGGTGCACCGGACGATCGTCTCCGTCGCTGTTTTCTCGGTGGTCAAATTCAATTCGGGAATGGATGCAGGACTCGTAGTCACAACAGACTCCGCTCTTAGAAGTTGTACTGGACCTCGACGCGTTGCGTGCCTGATGTCGCGTCGTTTTCTGTGGCGCCTGCTGGCTTCATAGTTTAAGGGAAACCGAGACGCGGGCCTTTGGTTCCAGGCAATATACACAGTCCAGGTCTGCTGGTGCTTGAATTTCCGGAGATCTCTATAGCGTTTGCCGCCGATTGCGGTCGGATGACGGGCAAACGTGCGCCACGAGCGTGAAAGGCTGAGTAGTGCGTAACTGCTTAACTGATGAGGGTACCGTCCGCAGCGAGATGCGAAGATGGCCTCGATGGCGATTCGCAACGACCTGTATCGGGGAGCCTGGGGCGTGGTGGAGATTGATTTCCGCAGCTACTTCACGACCATTCCGCACGACAAGCTGATCTTCCTGCTTGCCGACATAGCTCAGCGCGATTTTGCGAAACGATTCGAACGCGGTAAACTGAGTTTTACAGGTGACGTTTTACAGGTGATTTCCGTCTTCGGCCGTCAGTAAAAGTTTGGTCAGCTATTGAAACGGCTCACTGTAGGCGCGTAGCTCAGTTGGTTAGAGCGCTACCTTGACACGGTAGAGGTCAGGAGTTCGAGTCTCCTCGTGCCTACCATTTTTTTCATAGACTTACAATTCACCAACAGAGTCAAACTCCCGATTCGGCTCCCGAACAAGCTTTTCCAGCACACCGCCCTGAGCCACCAACTTGTCCTTATTGATCGCGTGGCGCAAATATCCAGAGTAGTGCTACTCAGTTCGAGGGAGCCGACATCTTCATGAAATCAATTTGAAAGCCACAGGCCCTAGCCGGGTTCGCCCGGTTGTGGCAAGCTGTAGGCATGGCAAAAAAGCGTACAAAAGCCGATAAAGCAGAGCGCCAATCCAATCAACTGGAAAAGAGAGCAGACACCCGCCCAGAGCAAACGCCTAAGAAGCCCCAAGCTCGCGAGGACTTCAGCCAAGTCGCTGCGCGGATCGTGAAGCGGAAATCATAACCGTGGTGATGCCTCTGATTCTGTTGGCTACATTTTTCGCCGCAAAGCGCATAGATAGCGGCTCTTTGCCAAAACTGATTGGGTTGCCGATACTCGCTGGAGTCTGGCTTCTCGGCGGTTTTTCAATCTTTGGTCAAGCGACGGGAGGGGCTATGTCTTTCCAGATTTCGAACACCGCGTTTTCCAGCGGCGAAACGATTCCGAAGAAGTTCACATGCGACGGTCCTGACGTTTCTCCGCAGTTGAGCTGGAAGGAGGCACCCGCGGCGACACAGAGCTTTGCGCTCATCATGTACGATCCTGATGCGCCAGCAGGTACTTGGGTCCACTGGGTGTTATACAACCTCCCTGCAAACACGAGAGGACTGCCAGAGGGGATGGAAAAACAGGAACAGCTTGCCACCGGAGCGCGGCAAGGACGCAACGACTTTCGCAAGATCGGCTATGGAGGTCCATGTCCTCCGCCGGGCACCCCACACCGCTATTATTTCAAGCTGTACGCGCTTGACACAAAGCTCGACCTGAAGGCCGGAGCCACCAAACCGGACCTCGAACGTGCCATGAAGGGCCATATCCTGGGCGAAACGGAACTCATGGGACGCTATGGCCGTTGAGTTCTCCGAGGATTGCGCAGCTCTCACCCCCGCGCAACTTCTGCCGTCCGCCCTGCGAGAGAAGTCTCGGACAATATTAACCTTCCTTTAACGGAGCATTCACACCCCCTTCACACCACCTTCCTAGAATCGCTAGTCGCCACCAAACGGTAACTAAGGTATTTGACGAGAAAGCTGTCTTTCCCCGGACTAGGAGGCTTTATGCGGCCAAGTTGCCCATCTCACTCAACCTCTGTCTTCGCTCTGGCGCAAACCACACTTCTGGCCCTGTTCCTTCTAACGATCGCCTCGGTAGGAGCATCCGCGCAAATCGATCGCGCGGAGCTCGAAGGCACGGTGACCGATTCATCGGGAGCCGCTGTCGTCGGAGCCAGCGTGAAAGTCCTGGCGATGGATACGGATCTCACACAGGAACAGCGGACCAACGCGAACGGCTACTACCGATTTCCCGGCTTGGCCGTCGGACGCTACACGGTGACGGCTGCGAATACTGGATTTAAGACCAAGATAGTCGAGGGTCTCAGATTACAGGTCGGTCAGACACGCACCTTGGACGTCGGACTTGAAGTCGGCGGGCTTACGGAAAAGGTTGAAGTCAAAGCCTCGACCGGTCCCACAGACCACACTTCCGCCGAAGCGTCCACGGTGATTGACACGGATCAAATCGCTAATCTCCCCAACAACGGGAGGGACTGGGCGAGTTTCACTCTCCTCGCCCCCTTCGCTCAGGATGACGGCGGCGGCGATCAGCGCACGATTCGTTTTGCCGGACGCGCTCGCGACGACAACAACTTCCAGTTCGACGGAGTGGACGCCGGCGGCATTCAGGAGCAGGCGCAGAAATCGCAAACGCGTCTGCAGATTTCGCAGGATGCAATCGAAGAGTATCGCGTCAACAGCGCCTTGTACGATGCGGAGTATGGCACGCAGGCGGGCGGTCAGATCGACGTGGTCACGAAATCAGGCACCAATAACTGGCACGGCACGGCTTTTGGATACATCCGGAATTCCGTCTTTGATGCGCGGAACTTCAATGACTTCGACCTGAACGGGAATCCGGCCGTCCCGCCATTCCGCATGGGACAGTACGGAATGAGTTTCGGCGGACCGATCGTCAAGGACAAGACTTTCTTCTTTATTAATTACGAGGGGCTGCGCCAGTTGCAGTCGACGACCCAGCAGTTCAAGGTGCCCTCTGGCTTCTGCTGCGGCTATGTACCGGATTCCACTCAACCGCTTGGTTTTAGGCTCCTTAACGTATCGTTCCAGCAGTACGTGTTGAATTCGTCTGGGCAGAGCATGTGTTCCATTATGCAGGCATTCCCGTGGCGCGCGTCCACCGGGACCCTCAGCGGCTGTGCTCCGCGCTTCACCTATCCGGACGCTGCTTTCACGTGGTTTGGCGCCCTCGCTCCGACAGACCCTAACTACGATCCCAACGCCGATCAGGTCACGGCTGCTACGCCCACCACCGTTCATGAAGACACCTGGCTGGTGCGGATTGACCACAAGATCAGCGAGAAAACCCTGATCTATGGTCGCGCCCAGCGCGACATCAGCCTGGTAAATGCGCCGAATGGCAGCAGTCTGCCGCCGGACAAGCTCCAAACCATCAACCATCCAGCGAACTATTTGCTGGCGTTGCAGCACACATTCAGGCCGAATCTCTTCAATGAAGCCAAGGTCTATATCAATCGCGCGCCATTTCACAATCCTCAGGCGAGCGCGCTCACCTACGCAGTGAACACAAACACCTTCGTCGGGCTAAACGATGACAACGCCGACATCGAGGTCGGAACGACCTTCGGAGTAGTCGATAACCTTTCTTGGGCTCATGGCCGACACGCCTTCAAGATGGGCATGGAGATTCGGCGGGTTCGCCTGAACCAGGGCAAGACTGCCGACAATGTCCTTTCTTTTGCCGACGGCTCTGGTAATTTTGAAACCGCCTTCACGGACGCTGCGCTTTACGGAATTTCCTTTACTGCCCCATGGTGCTGTCACAAGTTGCGGCGTATGTTCTACATGCCTTATTTCCAGGATGAGTGGAAGGTTACTCCAAATTTCACCCTCAGCGCTGGACTGCGTTGGGATTATTACGGTGTGGCGAACGAGGCCGATAACGCAACAACGGTTTTCGATCTCAACGAATTTCACGGCGTTTGCCTCGGATCGGGGTCAAAAAACGGACCTTATCCAACGCCAATCAATACGCCTCCATGTCCAAGGAATCCAGTTCTGTATAACCCCAACTACCGGAACTTCGATCCTCGCATCAGCATAGCCTGGGCTCCTAGCATGTTGCATGGAAAGACAGTGATCCGATCTGGTTTCGGCATCTACCATGGCGCCGCGCAGAACGACGACCTCAATGCCGGGTTGGAGAGCGACCGGTACACGGCCTATCTCAACCTGAACCCAACCGGCCCCGGTACGCCCCTTGAACCTGCCTATCAGCAGTTCATTCCCGACCTGAGTGGCTTGAGTAGCTTGGGCATTGGGATACAACAGCAACCTCGCGCTTTGCAGCGCCATGGGCGCCGCGATTTGTATGCCGAGACCTGGGGGCTAACCATCGACCATGAGTTGCCCGCCAAGTTCTTAGCGTCTGCGCAATACATCGGGTCGAGGGGCGTGCGATTGTTTTCTCGCGGAGGGGTCAACTTCTGCCTCAATAAGCCGCAATATGACCCTAGCGGCCAGGGTAATCTCATTTGCACCCGCACTCTTGACCAATACTATCCGGGCGGGGATCCTTACGGTTCCGTGGATTCTAAGGCGGATATCGGGTCGAGCACCTATAACGCACTGGGGCTTAGTCTGGAACGCCGCTTTAGCGCTGGCTTGTCCTTCCAGTCACGCTACACCTGGTCTCACTCCATCAACGATGGCTCAGTTGGCGGTGGTGAATCGAACGGGCCGGAGAATGTCAATTGTCTGCGCTGTGATTTTGGTCCTAGCGTCTTCGACATTCGTCACAACTTCGTTGCGAATGCTGTGTACGAACTCCCATTTGGGCCCGGCAAGGCCTACATGAATGAATCGGGCGCACTTGGCAAAGTCGTGGGAGGGTGGAGCCTGAGTAGCATTGCTCTGTGGCATACTGGCCATCCGTTGACGATAGCATTCAACATCAGCCCCGCTCAGTTGCCCGACGGAAACGATCAAACAAGTCAGAGGCCGGATCTGGTTCCCGGCCAACCGATACTGCTGCCGGGTGGAGTGCATAACTACACCCTCCCGATCAATCCCGCCGCGTTCGCGGCTCCGCCACTCGATCCTGGTGGTCAAGTTACAAACATCATAAACAATCCTGACGGCAGCCAAACCTTAGTCTGCCCGCTCTCCTGTGGTCTGGTCAGCCGTTTTGGCGATGCTCCCAACGGATTGATTCGAGCCCTCGATTCCTGGCAGATCGACCTTGCGCTCATGAAAGAAACCAAATTAAGCGAACGCTATACCCTGGAGTTCGGAGTGCAGGCCTTCAACATTTTCAATCACATCCAACTGGGCGATCCCAATGGCGACAACCTAACCCTTGACTACAATCTTGCTGCGGTCCAACCCGCGCCGGGAGGGCCGATCCAGACCGTCCAATCGCTCTCGCCGCACGGTACGCTTGGCCTGATTAACACCACCAACAATTTCAACAACAACAACGACAACGCCGCGTCCCCAAACACTGGTACCGGCTTACCACGACAGATCCAATTCATGCTTCGCATCAAGTTCTAGTTAGCGGCGAGGCATGATTGCATGGCCCCAGCTCGTTCGCCGTCTCTGTCATCAGTCAGATAAGTACACATTGATCCAGACGTTTCCATGAGGAGCCCCCATTGAAAACTCTGCTTATCTTCGCCCTGTCTTTGGCCCTGATGGCTGCGCCCGCTCAGGCAGCCGACAGCAACCACATAATCAAGAAAATCCCAGTCGCCGGCCAAGGCAGCTGGGACTACCTTGCCGTCGATGAAGGCGCTCGCCGGCTGTACGTTTCCCACGGAACCCAAGTCGAAGTGCTCGATGTCGATTCGGGCGCAATCGTCGGCAAGATCGAGAACACTCCCGGCGTACACGGCATAGCGATTGCGCCGGAACAGGGACGGGGATTCGTGAGCAATGGCCAGTCCTCGACAGTTACCATTTTCGATTTGAAGACCCTGAAGACGATCGCGGAAGTCCCGGTCGGCAAGAAGCCCGACGCGATCATTTACGATCCCGCCACGTCGCGGGTGTTCGCATTCAATGGCGACAGCAACAGCGCCACCGCGATTCAGGCGGCGGATGGAAAAGTGGCCGGAACGGTTGATCTTGGCGGCGGTCCCGAGTTTGCGGTCGCCGACGGTTCAGGGTATGTTTACGACAACGTCGAGGATGCGAGCCTGGTCCTGAAAATCAACGCCCGCTCGCTGAAAGTTGAGCAGCGCTGGCCGACGGCGCCTTGTGCGTCGCCTTCCAGCATAGCTATGGACCGGCCAAATCGGCGGTTGTTCATCGGTTGCCGCAGCAAAGTTATGGCGGTCATGAATGCGGAGACAGGACAAGTGATTACGACGCTTCCGATTGGCGATCACGTGGATGCTACCGCCTTCGATCCTGCCTCGCGGCTTGTTTTCGATTCCAATGGGGAAGGCACCATCACGGTGATTCACCAGGACAGCCTGGACAAGTACTCCGTTGTCGAAACCGTGAAAACTTTGCCGCGGGCGAAGACCATGGCGCTCGATCCCAAAACGCATCGCCTCTTCCTATCCACAGCTGAAGCGGGACAGTTTGAAGTGCTGGTTGTGGGCACTAAATGAAACTTTTTCACAAATTGCCGATTGGTATTCTTCTCGCCTGCGTTGCGTGCGCACGTTCGCACGCGCAGGCGACACCGCCAACCGAGCCGGTGGAACTGCAAGCAAGCATGCCCTTCCACTTCGTTGCCTATGGAGATTCTCGCTTCCATGATCCCAAGGACACCGTAGCGGCGAATCCGCTCGTGCGCCAGGCACTGGTACAGGCGATCGCGCAGACCAGTCCGGCGTTTATCTCTTTCGGAGGTGACATCGTCTATAACGGTTATGACAAGGACGACTGGAAGGTGTGGGACAGCGAAACTGCGGTGTGGCGCACGAACAAGATTCCAGTTTACCCCGCGCTCGGCAACCACGATCTTCACGGCGATGAAAGGGTTGCCTTGGCTAACTATTTCGAGCGCTTCCCTGAGCTGAAGAACAGCCGGTACTATTCCGTCCGCGCCGCCAACACGCTGATGCTGGTGTTGGACAGCTCTCAGGACGAGACCTCCGGCCCGCAAGGGCAATGGCTCACCCAGAAGTTGGACCATCTTCCCGGCGATGTGGACTTCGTGTTCATTGTTCTTCACCATCCTCCCTACACCAGTTCGTCGGATATGAAGATGTTCGGCGGAGGACACTCCGCCCGCGCCAAGGAGAAAGAACTGGCCCGGACGCTGGAAGCGCGGCAGCAGAAGCTCCGCGCCCGGATTGTCGTTTTCTCTGGACACGTGCACAATTACGAACGCCATGAGCACGGTGGCGTCACCTATTTCGTGACCGGCGGTGCGGGAGCGCACGCGTATCCGATTGAACGCGCTAAGGACGATCCTTTCCAGAGTAAGGAAGTGAATTACCACTACCTCTTGGTGGAAGTTGATCGCGGCAGCCTCAAGATCACGATGCACCGTCTAGACTTGACGAGCGGCACAGCGATCTGGACGCAACCTGACTCGGTCGCGATTTCGGCGCCAGCAGCAAAGGCTGCAGCACAAGGCAAATGAACGCACAGGGAATTAGCGTCGCCCGTCCACCACATGCAGGTCTGGCGCGATCCCGCGGTTGGTCTCCGGTTTTTGGGCAAGTTTTCAGGGATGAAGCACATAGTTCGAAGCAACGTCACGAAATGCAGCCACCTGTTTCGTCCGGGTGACCTCGTCCCAACCCAGTTCTGAAGCCATCAATTCCGCGACCATGGGCGCCATTTCGAGGGCTGCGCGCGCATTCAAGAACAGCGCGCGCGTGCGCCTGGCGAGCGTGTCTTCCACGGTGCGGGCCATTTCGTGTCGTGCCGCCCAGATCACCTCCGCTTTCACATAGGGCAGAGCGGCATGCAGCGGCTCGCTGAGCCGAGCGTCAGTCTCGATCAGCTTGCGAATCTCGTACGCATCCGAACCATAGACAGCCAGCGATCCGAACTGTTTAGCATCATCGTGGAAGCCGTGAATGTGCAGGTGGTGCGTCACGCATGGTTTTTCCGGCAACTGCGCGAGCGTTGCCGCCTGATCGACGCAATCCTCGGCCATATGGCGGTACGTCGTCCATTTTCCTCCGCAGATGGTGACCAGGCCGGAGCGATCGATGTGGATGACGTGATCGCGTGACAGCGCCGCGGTGCTAGCCACGCCGGTACCGCGTACCAGCGGCCGGATGCCGGCAAATACGCTTAACACATCGTCGCGCGTAGGTGCCTTCGTCAGGTATTGCCCGGCGGTCGCGAGGATGAATTCGATTTCCTGCTCCATGGCGACTGGCTCGAGCGTGGCGGCTGCAATGGGCGTGTCGGTGGTTCCGACCAGCGTGTGACCGTGCCACGGAATCGCGAATAACACGCGGCCATCGCCGGTGTGCGGAACCATGACTGCGCTTTCACCCTGCAAGAAGCTCGCGTCGAAGACCAGGTGAATGCCCTGGCTGGGAACAATCATGGGCGCGGCGGAAGGCTCCGCCTTCAACCGAAGCAGGTCGCTGAAAGCGCCGGTGGCGTTGACCACAACCTTCGCGGTTGCGCGAAATTCGTTGCCGGTTTCGACATCTCGTGCGCTGACACCATCCACGAATCCCTGAGAGTCCTTCGTCAGTCCCGTGACTTCGACGTAGTTCAACAACGTGGCGCCCTGCTCGAAAGCGGTGGCCACCATATGGATGAGCAGCCGGGCGTCGTCGAATTGTCCATCGTAGTAAATTGCGCCGCCGCGAAGGCCTTCGGTCTTCAGTGTCGGCAGATGTTCGAGCGTCTCTTCTCTGGAGAGCATGCGCGACGTGCCAAACCCGTATTTGCCAGCCAGCAGTTGATACAGCTTCAGGCCGAGACCGTAGAATGGAGCCTCCCACCAATCGTAGTTCGGCACGACGAACCGAAGATCGTGCACCAGGTGGGGCGCGTTTTGCAGGAGCAGTCCGCGCTCCTTGAGCGCTTCCATGACAAGGCCGATATTTCCCTGCTCCAGGTAGCGCACGCCGCCGTGTGCCAGCTTGGTGCTGCGACTGGAGGTGCCTTTACCGAAGTCGCTCTGCTCGACGAGCAACACATCGTAGCCGCGCGCAGCCGCATCAATGGCAACGCCTACGCCGGTTGCACCGCCGCCCACGACAATCATGTCCCATGCTTTCGGATGCTCTTCGATACGGCGCCACATGTCGGTGCGATTCATAGTTGCATTCTTTGCTGATCGGAAGGATAGCGTGGGCCACGCGCGGACCAAAGTCACGAGCCGGGTTCATCGGAAATCCGGCGCTGTTGCCGCGGTCACACGGCAAGTTAGCAGGATTACAGGAGTTAGTCACCATGGCGGATCTAGAAGTCACGCTCTGGTAATACCGGGCGGACTCTCCTGTAACTGCCATAGCACGAAGGTGGCTTGTAGCCTAAAACCGGTTCGTGGCATCTTACATATATGTAGTGTGGGGTTTGCGGCCCCCGGCAAACCAGGAACGTGGGGTTGCGATGAAGAGTCTGGGAAAAGTTATTCGGTCTGTACAAGCCTTCGGCCGGGAACTGTCCCGCAGGTCGAGTCCGGCTGAAACGCAGCGCATGCCCGCAATTGGTGTTGCCTTGGGCGGAGGCTTTGCCCGCGGCATCGCACACATTGGGGTTCTCAAAGTCCTCGAACAAGAAGGCATCCCGGTTCGCATGCTTGCGGGCACCAGTGTGGGCGCGCTGATCGGCGCCTTGTATTGCAGCGGACTCACGATCGCGGAGCTGGAAGAAGTCGCCTGCAAGGTTCGCTTCACCACCTTCGCGCGCTGGACGCTCTCGCGCTACGGCTTCGCCACGAACGACCGCATGGTTTCGTTTCTGACGCGAACTTTGAAGGTGCAGACATTTGAAGAGTTGCGTATCCCTCTCGGTGTGACGGCAACTGACTTCAACACCGGGAAAGGAGCGGTCTTTTGCTCCGGTTCAATCATCGACCCGGTGCGAGCGAGTTGCGCTTATCCGGGGATGTTCCTGCCAGTAGAAATTCGTGGGCGCTGGCTGGTGGATGGCATGCTCTCCCATCCCGTGCCGACGCATCCTCTGCGCAAAATGGGAGCGGAGCGCGTGCTGGCCGTGCAATTGAAAGGGCAGTGGTCGAAGACGACCGCGCCACGGCATCTCTTCGATGTAATCGGACAGTCGTTCGCCATCGCGCAGGACATGATGAGCGCGGTATGGAGAAGCGCGGCTGACGTCGTGATCGAGCCCGATGTCGCGGGTTTTGACTATGACGACTTCAAACGCGCTGGCGAATTGATCCGCGTCGGTGAACTCGCCATGCGCCGCGCTTTGCCGGAAGTGCGCAAATGGCTGGAGGCTCCTGCGGAAGCGGCCGCCCCTCTGAAAGCGCCTGCGCTGATCGCAAGACCAACGCCGATGCCGGCGGACTGAAACCGCGAGTCGGCATGGTTGTGAGCGGGGTCTGGTATACCACGTAGACGAAGCAGTCTGGTTAGCGCTTGAGCAAGGATTCTGCCGGCACTCCTCGAATCGAAGCGTCCACCACTTCCACCATGTGAACTACCGGTACCTGGCTGCCGACGAGCCGGATTCCGCTGCGCAACTGAAGCAGGCAGCCGGGATTTCCCGAGGCAACAATGTCCGGTGCGGTTGCCAGCACATTGCGGACCTTGCGATCGCCCAGTTCCTTGGCCGGTTCGGGCCGCACCAGATTATAGATTCCGGCCGACCCGCAGCACAGTGCCGCGTCGGCGGGTTCCAGGATCTGCAGTTCGGGGATTTTCCCAAGGACAGCGCGAGGCTGCGTTCTCACGCCCTGTGCATGTTGCAGGTGGCACGAGTCGTGGTATGCGACCTTCAAGGGAATAGGATGGCGCGGAGCCCGCGGCTCGAGGCCAGCCAGGACTTCAGAAATGTCGCGACACTTGGCGGAGAATGCCTTCGCCCGCTCGCTATACTTCGGATCGTCGCGCAGCAGATAGCCATAGTCTTTCATGCTCGACCCGCAGCCCGCAGCATTGCTCACCACGGTATCCACCGGCACGCGTTCGAATGCGTCAATGGTGCGCCGCGCGTAATCGAGCGCTGCCTTCTCTTCTCCGGTGTGGATCATGAGCGCGCCGCAGCAGCACTGATCCCTGGGAATTACCACCTCGCAACCTTCCGCGGCCAGTACGCGGACAGTGGCGGCGTTTACCTCGGGGAAGAAGACGCTCTGCACGCATCCCAGCAGCAAACCTACACGCAGGCGCCGTTCGCCTTGTGCTGCCACGCGCTCGGGGAACGCCGCGCCGTTTGTCTTTGTTTTGCGCGGAACTGGCGGCATGAGGTTCTCCATGGCGCGCAGGCTTGCAGGGAGCAGTTTGAGGACACCGCTTCGGCGCATGAGCGACTGCAATCCCGAGCGCTGGTACATTCCGAGCGGCCCCAGCAGCAGGCGCAGTCGCTCGGGACGCGGAAAGATGTCAAAGATCATTCGGCGCAGAAGTCCTTCGGGTGCCGGCCGATGGCAGTTGCGTTCGATCTGGGCGCGCGTCGCTTCGATCAGCTTGTCGTACTTCACGCCCGAAGGACACGCGGTTACACAGGCCATGCAGCCGAGGCAGTTGTCCATGTGGTCGACAAAGGTGGGATCGAGGCGAACCTGCCCCTCCAGGCCGAGTTTCATCAAATAAATTCGCCCGCGAGGCGAATCCATCTCCTTGCCCCAAAGCGCATAGGTGGGACAGGTGGCGAGGCAAAACCCGCAATGCACGCACGCATTGACCAAGTCGGTCGAGGGCGGGTGGTGCGCGTCGAAGGCGCCAGAACGGGCGTCCGGAGGCATTCTTGCGGGCTCCGCCATTAGATTCCTCCCGTCATTAGAATTAGAATTAGATTCCCCCAATGAACCGGCCGGGGTTCAGCACTCCCGTGGGGTCGAATTGTGCTTTGATGTTTCTCATCAGTGCCAGCGCATCGCCCGCGCTTCCCCAGACATCCGTTTTCGATTTGATTTCGAGAGGGCAGCGCAGGATGACGAGCGAGCCCCCGCGAGTTTCCAGTTTCTTCCGCAAGTCTTGGAGCACGCTGAGAAGCGCTCCGGTATCGGTCCCTTCACCCTCAATCCGGAGGTACCCGACTCCGACCGCCTGAGCGACGAGCCGCCAAGGCCAGTGCAGCGATTCCGATGCTTTCCTTATCGAATTTAAGAAGGTTCCGAGATCCGCGGGCAACAGGGTGAACTTGCACACGACGGAAGGCTCGGCCCCGCTCCACAGCTCTGAGCACGCATTCCAGACGTCTGCCGGAGACTCGATACGGCGTGCCCCGGAGGCGATGCGCAGGGTCTGCTCAATCTGCGCGTCGCAGCCCGCGGTCGTGCCTTCAAAACGGAGATCTACCTCTGGGGTCGAAGAACTCCCCGCGCGAACCTGCACGCCCGTGGGAACCATATTGCAGTCCTGAATCGCGAGCACCAAAGCATTCATGCTTCCGCTGTCGGAAGTGGAGAAGCTCAAGGTGCGGATTTCGCGCGGGACGGGGTGAAGCCGGAAGATCGCTTGCGTAATGATTCCCAGAGTGCCCAATGACCCGGTAGCCAGCTTGGGCAGGTCATATCCAGCAACGTTCTTTACCACCTTGCCGCCGCTCTTGGCGAGAGTGCCATCCGGCAGAGCCAGCGTGATGCCAATAATCAAGTCGCGCAAGCTTCCGAAGCGAATACGGAGAGGCCCGCTGTCATTGGTCGCCAAAATCCCTCCGATCGTCGCTTTGTCCGGCCAAAGAGGGTCGAGGGCCAGTCGCTGACCATGTTCGGCAAGAGTTTGCTGCAGTTGCTGGAACGTGCACCCGGCTCCGACCGTCGCGGTCATGTCGCCCCAGGCGTGTTCCACGATGCGGTTCAACCGGCGAGTCGAAAGAATCAGTGCGCCGCTCCGCGGAGGATTACCCCAATCCATCTTGGTTGCGCCGCCGCGAGGGATCACCTGCAAACCCGCGCCCGTCGCGATCTTCAGCGCCCGAGCGACTTCCTCGGGATTACCCGGCTCGATGACCATCTGCGGAAGGACGCCATCGACCGCGTCCTCCAACATGGCGGCGCGCATGTGCTCTGCGCCGACGAGGGCCCTCAGATCGCTCCATGCGGCTTCCACAGCGGCCATCGATTTTCCGGTGAGCGATTTTCCGGCGAGCGGTGCTCCGGCGATCGGTGTTCCGGAGGTCGGTTCTCCCGATGATGAATGCGTTCCCATAACCCTCAGAAAAACTGTGCTACCCCGGCGACTTCCAGAGGATGCGGTTGGTACGGGCCCGTTCTCTCCGCGCACAGGCGAGTGCGAGGAAACACCTTGCCTGGATTCGAAAGCTGTTGCGGATCGAAAGCGCAGCGCACGAGTTGCATCGTTTCCAGATCGGGCTCCGCGAACATCTCCGACATCATCATCTTTTTCTCTTCGCCTACGCCGTGTTCGCCGGTGATCGACCCACCGCATTTCACGCACAGCCGCAGGATATTGATCGAAAGCTCCATGGCGCGCTCCTCCTGGCCCGGGATGCGCCCGTCGTAGAGCACCAGGGGATGCAGATTGCCATCGCCCGCATGAAAAACGTTGGCCACGCGCAGTCCTTCCGCAGCGCTCATGCGTTCGATTTCGCTGAGAACCTTGGGCAGCGCGGTGCGGGGAATGACGCCGTCCTGCACAATGTAGTTGGGCGAGATGCGCCCCATGGCGGCAAAGGCGGCTTTGCGGCCTTTCCAGACGACGGCGCGCTCCGCTTCGGACTGGGCGACGCGAATCTCCCAGGCTCCGCATTGCGTACAGATCTCGCCCACCTGGTCCATCAGGTGCTCGACTTCCGCGGCGGGGCCGTCGAGTTCGACCAGCAGCAGTCCGCCGCAGTTTGGGTATCCGGCGTGCACGGAGGCCTCGGCTGCCTGAATGGCGAGGTTGTCCATCATCTCGATGGCCGCCGGCAGCATTCCTGCCCCGATAATCCCGCTGACCGCCGCGCCCGCTTCGTTGGTGGAATTGAAAGCGGCCAGCAGGGTTTGAATGACCGCGGGTTTTTTCACAATGCGCAGTACGACTTTTGTTGCGATTCCCAGCGTGCCTTCCGATCCCACAAAAATTCCCGGCAGATCGTATCCCGGGCGGTCCAGAGCCCGGCTGCCGAGATGCACGATCGATGCGTCGGGAAGGACTACCTCCAGCGCCATCACGTGGGTAGCCGTGAATCCGTATTTTAGACAATGCGCGCCGCCCGAGTTCTCCGCAACATTCCCGCCGATACTGCACACCGATTGCGACGAAGGATCGGGGGCGAAGAAGTAACCATGGGGAGCAACGCGTTGCGTAACCTCCGCGTTGATGACGCCCGGCTCCACGACCACACGCGCGTTGGGTAGATCCACTTCCAGGATGCGGTTCATGCGCGCTAAACTAATGACCACGCCATTTTCTACCGGCAGGGCCCCGCCGCTGAGTCCCGTGCCCGAGCCCCGAGCTACAAAGGGAATCTTCTCGCGCTGACAGATACGCACAATCGCCTGCACTTCCCCGGTTGAAGTGGGAAGCAGAACTGCCTGAGGCAGGACGCGCAAGTTCGTCAGCCCATCGCATTCGTAGGTGTGCAGTTCGGAGGCTTCGGCGATCAAACCCTTGCCAACGATCGCGCGGAACTGACCGAGGATACGCGCTTCCATGGGGGTTCTCCTCGCCAGGCGTTTATGAGCCTGGTTGGCACCTTCAAAGAGGCTACAAGGATCGACTGGAATCTTATACCAAGATGCCGATTTAGTGGAGGCGAGTTTTCTGATGTGCGGGAAAAGGCTGGAATTCTATTGAACTGGCGAAATTCGGCACGCCGGCAACCAGGATGTTACCGCGGACTCAGGCTTTATTTTCCGGCGGGTTCTCAGGCTTGATTTCAGGCTTGGCGTCGCGATCCTTCATACCATCTTTCAGTGCGCGAATACCCTCGCCTAAACCCTTGCCCAACTCCGGCAATTTTTTGGGGCCAAACACCAGCAGCGCAATGAAGAAGATCACCAGCAAGTGCATGGGTTGAAACAGACCTTCAAACATAAAGCCTCCGAACCGGATATGCCGACCGGAAACGCCGGACGGCACAACCACTACATAGTAGTTTACCCCAACTGATCCCCGCAGTCTCGCCGCGCCACAATCGTCACCCCTTCCCTGGCTCGCTGGGCCAGGTCCCTCAAGATTACTTCCGTGACCTATCGGCGATACCGCCGCCGGACTATTTTGGCCATAGGGTATTTTCGCGCGTCAAAACCGCCAAGAAATGCCGGAGGGCTTCGTGAAACGCTGTGTCCTGAGATGGCTTTTGCTTCTGCTGGCGGCAGGCTCCTTGCAGGCTGAACAAACTCCGCCCACGCCCGCTTCCGACGCCATTTTCCTGTGGCTGGCGGGGGGAATTTCGAGCGCGCGGATCCAGCGCCTGGTCCAAACGCAGAACGCCCAAACGCGGGTCGAATCGCCGGACGCCGCCGGGACGCTTTTCTGCCACGCCACGTCGCAATGCACCCGGCAATGCACCCGCGCCCTGCAAAAGGCCGGGGCTGACTCGGACTTCATTCAGATCTTCGTGCGTCAGAGTTCGGACCGAAGTTCGGATCGAAAGTCAGCCGCCAGCGCCTGTACCAGTCCAGCGGCGCAGGTTGCCGCTCTGGTTCACGACAAGAACTTCGACGCCGCCGAGAACAAGATCCGCGCCCTCGTTCGCGACGATGCGGACAATGATGCAAACCATGCTTTGCTGTATTTTGTCCTCGGAACCATCCTGCGCCGACAGGACCGGTTCGACGAAGCGCTCGACGAATTCACGGAATCCTCGCGCCTGATGCCCGGTTTCCCCGAAACGCACAGCCAGCTTTCTTACCTTTTTTACCGGACAGACGATTCCGATGACGCCCTCGCCGAGGCGCGCACCGCGCTCAGCATGGATCCCGCGAACGCCGAGGCCTACCGCTACCTCGGACTCGCGCTCTACGCCGAGGGCCACTACGATGCCGCCCTGCACGCCTTCGAGAAAGCGCTCGAGCGCGAACCCGCCGGCTCCCTCGCGAACGCGGACGTCTACTTCGACATGGGAATCACGCACCGCGATCAGGGAGATCTGCGCCGCGCCGCCATCGCCTATCGCCACGCCCTCAGCCTGCGCCCCGACTTCTGGGAGGCGCACAGCAATCTGGGCGTCGTCCTGCACGATCAGGGCAAGCTGGATGAGGCGATCGCGGAATATCGCTCCGCCAAGCGCCTCAAACCCGAAGAAGCCAGCGTCCGCAACAACCTTGGAAACACCCTTTGCGACAAGGAAGACTTCGATAGCGCCATCACGGAATTCAAGGATCTCTATCGTCAGAGTCCGGAGTGGGAAGGCGGTCACAACTGCCTGGCCCGCGCCTACATGTCCAAGCGCGACTACCCATCCGCCATTCGCGAGTTACAGGCTGCCATCGCCGCCAATCCCACAGGCGCGACCGAACACCGCGTTTTGGGGCAGGCCCTCCTTCTTTCGGGAAAAGACCAGGAAGCCGTGGACGTGCTGCGCAAAGCCGTTGCGCTCAATCCCGAATCCAGCCTGGCCCACCACTATCTCGGCACCGCGCTCGTGAATACCGAACAACTGGCGGAGGCTGAAAAGGAATTTCGCGAGGCCCTCCGGCTCGAGCCGAGCGCGCAGAATCACTATTCCCTCGCCGCTTGTCTTATGGCTCTTAACCAATACGAAGAGGCTCTCGGAGAACTCGAAATCGCTTCTCGCATGGACCCCAGCGAGAACCTTTACCGGGCCCGTATGCAGGAGGTCGTCCGGCTGATCACCAGTTCCAAGTAGGAAACGCGGCTTGCCGCGTCTTCGGAGACGCTCTACACATTACTTTTTCTATGCACTGACGTGCATCGCCTCCGGCCATCGACAAACCTAAAATGTGGTAGGTGAAACGCGGCGCTGGTTGCGCCGCCGGGACGATCGAGGGAAAGATCAATGGAAACCAGCGCTGCCAAGCAAGCCCAGGAGAAGTCCGCCAGCCCTGCTGTATTATCCGCCCCAGAGCGGCGTATGCCGCAAAGATCCGTGCCCGAGGTCTCCTCCGCACCGGAGAAAAAAGCCGCTGGCTACGGCCTGCCTTGTTCGCGCTGCCACGCCTACTATCCCGCTGACATGCACGTCTGCCCGATCTGCAAGTCGCCGGATCGCGTCCCGCCCACCGGACCGGTGGCGCATCCCATGACTTCTGCCGCGCCGCAGCCCGCAACCGGCGCACCAATCGATGACGACCGCGAGCGCTTCCTGAAAGAACTCAAGTCCCAGGCCTTTGCTTCCCACACTCAGATCAACGCCGCAGCCACGTTCCGTTGCGTTCTCGAACACCAGCACAGCGGGACCACCGAACCGGCCGCCGTCTGCCATACCTGCTACGGCGAGGCGCGCCAGCAGGCCGACCGCATGGAAGCCGCTCTCCACATGGACGCGAAAGAAGCGGCCAAGATTGTCTACGAAGCGGTCTGGGCCGACCCGTCCGATCCCAACGCCACCTACTTCAACGCCGCCAGCGCACTCTTGTCGGAGTTGCGTAAACGCGCCGGCATCGGCCTCCTGCTCGGCGCAAATCAGCCCTTGACGCACTAGCCACCGATCCCATGTCGACGCGGGACTCTGCCCCATAAGACGCTGACGTAAGCAAAATTCCTTCCCCTTGTTCCACGATTTTCCATGAACGCTATGAAAATTTCCCTTGACAATAAGTTAGTGCTTATATAATCTGACACCTATGAATAGCCTTGATGCCGCTTTCTCCGCTTTAGCTGACCCCACGCGTCGGGCGATTCTTGCGCGCCTCGCAAAAGGGGAGACCACGGTCAACGAATTAGCGAAGCCCTTCGAGATGACGCAACCAGCAATCTCGCAACACCTGAAGGTGCTCGAAGATGCGGGGCTCATCGTTCGCCGAGTCGAAGGCACGAAGCGCCCTAGACGTCTCGCAAGCGCGGGTATCGAAGCGATGGACCAATGGCTGGCAATGCTGCGCAAAGCCCTTGAGAAGAACTACGACCGGCTGGACGGAGTTCTGGCCGGGATCGAAAAACAGAAGAGAAGAAAGGAGAAAAATGATGAGCAAGATGACGCTGAAGACGGAAGGCGATAAGCATGTGATTGTGACCAGGCGCTTTGCCGCGCCACCAGAAGCCGTGTACCGGGCCCATACCGATCCGAGGTTAATCGAGAAATGGTTGCTCGGTCCTGAAGGTTGGAGCATGCCCGTTTGCATCAATGAAGCGAGGCCGGGAGGCAAGATCCGTTACGAGTGGACGAATGGCAAAGGCGGCGCATTCCATCTGACGGGTGAGTATTTGGAACTGGAGCCTTACAGCAGGATTGTGCATGTCGAGCGGATGCACCTGCCGGATCCTACGCCGGACAACCGCGTTGAAACCAGATTCGATCCGGACGGCAAGGGAACTTTGATGACGATGCGGATGACGCTACCCGATGCTCAGAAGCGAGCGGCCATGCTTGCGACCGGCATGGAGCGTGGAATGGAGGCGAGCTACGTGCGCCTGGAAGGAATGATCTAGCGATCACTCGCACGGATCACGCATCGCGGACAACTGGGCGTTAGCCTTCGACGGTGCGTAGTAACCCTACGACTCACCATCGCCAAGGGTAGGCAGCTTGATCGGGCAGAATAAACTCGCAGCCACCATGTAGGATGCGGGCAGAAATTGCAACTTTCCCGCTCGTCCTACATCCTATTTTTTGGAGATACGATATGTCCGAAAAAATGACCGAACAACCCACCGACAAGATCACCAAGACCGAAGCCGAGTGGCGGCAGCAGCTTACTCCTGAGCAGTATCAGGTGGCCCGCGCCTGCGGCACCGAGCGCGCTTTCACCGGCCAGTACTGGAACAAGCACGACGACGGGACCTATCATTGCGTCTGCTGCGGTGCACTGCTTTTTGGCTCGGAGACAAAGTTTGATTCGGGAACCGGATGGCCGAGCTTCTATGCCGCCGCCGACCGAAAGAACATCATCGAACACACCGACAACAGTTATGGCATGACTCGCACGGAGGCGCGCTGTGCCCGCTGCGATGCGCATTTGGGTCACGTGTTTCCGGATGGTCCCGGGCCGACCGGGCTGCGCTACTGCATGAACTCGGCATCCCTCGACTTCAAGCCGAAGAAGTAAGCGATCCCACAAAAGAAGATCCAGCAGAAAAGGAAAACGATGGGGCGCCGGGCGTCCCTTCGGCAAGCTCAGGGCAGGCGTCCCGCCCGGCCACCATTGTGCTGGACCCTTCGACTTCGCTCAGGGCAGGCTCGCGAGACGCCCGTCGCTCCATCGTTCTTATTTGAATTCCAATTTCGCGAAATTACGCGTTGCCCGCGGTCGCGGCCATTGCCTTGGGTGCTTCCGGCTTGTGCTGGACCTGCACCTGCGCCTGCGTTTTCTGATCTTTCTTTTCGGGGTTGCGCACTTCGACTCCGCCCTTGAGGATCGCGCCTTCTTCGACGCTGATGCGATGCGTGATCACGTCGCCCGTGAGCAGGCCTTCGCTGCGGATGTCCAGCCGGTCCTCGCACTCGACGTTGCCCTGCACCTTGCCCATGATGACGACTTCTTTGGCGATGATGTTCGCGGCGACGTTTCCGTTGCGGCCGACGGTGACGCGATTGTCGGGAAAGCTAATGGAGCCTTCGACGCGTCCGTCAATGAAAAGCGATTCCGCACCCGTCACTTCACCCTTGATGACGAGCGAGCGTCCGATGTTGGCCTGATCCATGGGTGAGGTGGCCGGCTTGACCGGAGTGTAAGTATTGGTGGGGGCCGCGTTTGGAGAGTACTTCGGTTCCGGAGACTGCAACATGAATGAACCTCACTTGAGTTCCGCAGCCGCAGCGGGAGTTGGCCCTGCGGTTCGCGGTCGATGGCCTTTTAACGGGCAAGAAGAGGATGGCACGAAAGGACAGTGTTACGACAGGTTACAAAAGGGTGTTGTCCGCTCGGCTTTAGTTACACCTCTTACTCCAGAATCACGCTCGCTTGGACTTCTCGTCTCATGATGCCGTTGCTGCCTCCCACATCGGCAGTTACTTCGGTAAGGTATCTGATTCTCCAGATACTGAACTACTATTCGATATCACGGGAGCACCAGATTTTCAGCCGCGGGCTTGGTAAGCATAACTGTCGCGGGTTTAACGCGGTGACCGAGGTCGTGAAAATCGCCAGCGTGGATGTGTGCAGTTGCACGCGGTGCAAGCAGAAGTTGCGGGTCAGCCTATGTCCATTCGGGCAAGACTGTTTATCGGAGTAACGGCGGTGCTCGGTATGTTGGCGCTGGGGTACGCCCGATGGCATTGGCAGAGTGTCGACCTGACACGATTGGTCAGCCGCCTGCTGGTCGCAGTGAGATGGCAGACCTCGCTTCTGGTTCTGCCGCTGGTCTACTTTGTCTATCGCTCGTACCACCTTTACCTTGCCAAGCTGGCGGCGGAAAAGAAACAAGTCGAGATCAAAAAACGCCACGCCGAAGAGGCTCCCTCGCTCCACTTGCGGACCATCGAGTGCCTGGCGCTGGCCATCGAAGCCAAGGACCACACCTCGCACAAGCACCTGCAACGCGTGCGCGTGTTTGCGGTTGCGGTCGCGAAGGAACTGGGTTTTCCCGAAGACGAAATCGAAGCGCTGCGGGCGGCCGCGCTGCTGCACGACATCGGCAAGCTGGCGGTTCCCGAACACATCATCCACAAACCCGGACGCCTGACCCCGGAAGAATTCGAGAAAATGAAGATCCACCCGCTGGTGGGCGCCGAAATCTTGCAGCGCGTCGCCTTTCCCTATCCGGTGGCGCCCATCGTTCGCTCGCACCACGAGCGCTGGGATGGAGCGGGCTATCCCGACGGACTGAAAGGTGAGCAGATTCCGATGGGCGCGCGCGTGCTCGCGGCCGTCGATTGCCTGGACGCACTGGCATCGCATCGCCAGTACCGCAATGCCATGTCGCTCGATGCCGCCATGGAGAGCGTCGCCTCCATGTCGGGTTCTGCCTTCGAGCCCAGGGTGGTCGAGGTCTTGAAACGCCGTTACCGAGAACTGGACCTCATGGTGCAGTCGGATTCGATCACCGCGGACGAGGCGACCCTGTCGGACGACGTTCGTGTTGAGACTGGCGTGGGCCCGGCCGCGGGATTCGAGACCTCTGTGCCGATTGCCGGCCCGGCGAACGAGGCGGACTTTCTCTCCTCGATTGCCTCGGCACGTCAGGAAGCGCAGACCATGTTCGAGCTCAGCCATGATCTCGGCAACTCGCTGAGCCTCGGCGAAACACTTTCTGTGCTTTCCATGCGGCTGCGCAAGATGATTCCTTACGATTCGATGGTCGTGTTTCTTTTGAAGGACGGCAGGCTGGCGCCCGAACTGGTGAGCGGCGACAACTTCCGTCTGCTCTCGTCGCTGAACATTGGCCTTGGGGAAGGGCTGTGCGGCTGGGTCGCCGAAAAACGCAAGCCGATCGTCAATGGCAACCCCGAGGCCGAAGCCGGATATGTGAGCGATCCCGCGAAATTCACCACACTGCGCTCGGCTCTTGCCGTGCCGCTCGAAGGACTCAATGGCGTGGTTGGCGTGCTGGCTATGTACCGTGCCGACCGCGACGCTTTCTCGGCGGATCATCTGCGCGTCCTTCTCGCGGTCAGCTCGAAGATCGCGCTCTCGGTCGAAAATGCACTCAAATATCAGCAGGCCGAGGACTCGGCAACCACCGACTACTTAACTGGACTGCCGAACGCCCGCTCGTTGTTCGTTCATCTATCGCGCGAACTGGCACGCTGCCGCCGCACCGGCACGTCACTCGCGGTGATGGTCTGCGACCTCGACAACTTCAAGCAGATTAACGATCTCCATGGCCACCTCGAAGGCGACAACCTGCTGAAGGATTTTGCCGGCCAACTGAAGGAGACCTGCCGAGAGTACGATTACGTTGCCCGCATGAGCGGGGATGAATTCGTGATAGTTGCTCCTGGGCTAAGCCTGGAAGCTTCGAGCGAAAAAGCCAGCCGTCTGAATCAGCTGGCGGTCGAAGCGGGCAGGAAAATTGCCGGCCGCAATCTGGTCACGCTGAGCGTGGGAACCGCGTTCTGTCCACAGGATAGCTTCGACGTCGAGCGCCTGCTCGCCGAAGCCGACCGCCGCATGTACTCCATGAAGAAGCTTCACCACTCCGGACCTGATCGCGACGCGAACCTTCCGCCCTCCGCGCGGGGTGCAACGGTGAACTAGGACGCCTGCGTGCTGCTGTAGAACAAAAATACAGGTCTAGATGTGAGCCTGGCATTCAGAAGTTTTTGCACGAAACTCATCCAATCATGAAAAAAATTTCCTGAGAATTATTCCCAACCTATTGATTGGCTTATGGTTAAAGGACGCACCCTCTGCGTACTCCTTTTGTAACTTGGACTTGCACCCGATAACGGCCTACAGTCAATTGGATCGCGTCGCTGGGTCTTCGGCCCCTGGCGTGCATCGAAGTATTTGAAAGTTGCGATATCCACTGGGCGTCCGGATAGGATTTTCGAACCAGGCGCAAGAATAAAGTAATGGCGAAGCGCAACAAATTCGGGCTGCCACCACGCGGATTCGCACTCATCGTATTCGCGGTCTCCGTCGTTCTTGTTCTGTCCGTTTCCGCATACGCCCAAACCAGTCCCTACGTCATCGCCGCTTCCACTGTTGCGGCGGACGCAAGCAGCGCCGCGGCTTTTCCCGCCGCCAGCGACGAGGCGGATGAGCCAATCCTCACCATCAAGAAACGTGTCGATGAAGTCAACGTGCTGTTCATTGCTACCGATCGCCACGGCAAATTCGTCCGCAATTTGAACCAGACCGATTTCTCCATTTTCGACGACCACAAGCCCGTGCAGTCCATCCTCAACTTCCGTCGCGAGACCGACCTGCCCATCGAACTCGGACTGCTCATGGATGTGAGCGGCTCCGTGCAGGGTCGCTTTGGATTTGAAAAAGAAGCAGCTACCGGATTTCTGCAGCACATCATCCGTCCCGGCTACGACCGCGCGTTCGTCGTAGGGTTCAACAAAGAGAGCCGCCTCACCCAGGATTTCACCGATCAGGTACCATTACTCGCCGCCGGAGTGCAGCGTCTGAACAATGGCGGCGGCACCGCGCTCTACGACGCAATTTATAAGGCGTGCAAGGAAAAGCTGCTGCGCGAACATTCCGATCGTCCTATTCGCAAAGCCATCATCATCCTCAGCGACGGCGAAGACAATCAGAGCGAATACACGCGCGCCCAGGCCATTGAAATGGCCGAGCGCGCCGAAGTTCTCATCTATGCCATCTCCACCGACGACAGCGGCCTGATCCTGCGCGGAGACAAAGTCCTCGAAGACCTCGCTTCCGCCACCGGCGGCCGCGCTTTCTTCCCCTACAAGATGAAAGACATCACGCGCTCGTTCGCCGCCATCGAAGACGAACTGCGCAGCCAGTACGACGTCTCCTACAAGCCCTCCGACTTCGACGCCGACGGACGCTACCGCTCCATCGAAATCACCGCCCTGAAAAAAGATCTGCAAGTCCGCGCCCGCCGCGGATACTACGCTCCCCGGCAGTAAAGCAATGCAAGATTTCAAAGTTGCTCCGAGTCCTAGAAACCTTGAACTTTCTCGGGATTCACGCCTTCATGTACCTTTGTGCCCTTTGTGGTTAACGAATTTAAGACATTACCCGCGAATCAAACCGTGCATTGCTCGCCGCCGCTCGCTGTGCTAACGTCCTTTTGAATCCGTATCAAGGAGCGTCCACATGGTTTTGATTGTTCTCGCAGTCATAGTTCTGTTGGCCATCTTCCTGATCGCGATGTACAACAGCCTGGTGCAGTTGCGCGTGCGCTCTGAATCGGCCTGGTCCGATATCGATGTTCAGCTCAAACGCCGCCACGACCTGATCCCGAATCTGGTCGAAACCGTGAAGGGCTACGCCACCCACGAAAAGGGTACGTTCGAGGACATCGCGAAATTCCGCTCCATGGCCATGCAGGCCACCGGCCCCGCCGACAAGGCTGCCGCCGAGAATCAACTGACGGGCGCGCTCAAAAGCCTGTTTGCCGTCGCCGAAAATTATCCCCAGCTCCAGGCCTCGCAGGAATTCACGCAGCTGCAAAATTCTCTAAGCGAGATCGAGGACGCAATTCAAAACGCCCGCCGCTACTACAACGCCGTCGTGCGCGACCTGAACACCAAGATTCAAACTTTCCCGACCAACATTCTGGCCGGGATGTTCAACTTCCAGCAGAAGCAGTTCTTCGAAGCGGCTGCTACCGATCGCGAACCAGTCGCGGTGAAGTTCTGAGGTGATGTTCTGAGAAAGTTCCGCGGAGCTTATACGCATCGCCGACTCCTCGTTCGATTCTTACTGCTCGTCTTACTGCTCGCACTCGCTGCCGCCGCCTCTGCCCAGGTCCGCAACTGGCGCGTCGTCGATTTCAAGGACACCATCTCCATCGCCGCGGATGGCACCGCCCTGGTCAGCGAACAAATCACCCTCGCTTTCGTCGGCGAGTGGCACGGCATTCACCGCACCATTCCGGTCGAGTATCCCGGACCGCAAGGAACCAACTACACGCTCTTTCTCGATGTCATGAGCGTCACCGACGAAAACGGAAACAAGCTGAAGTACGATTCGAGCAAGTCCGGAGCCTACCGCGATCTCAAGATCTACATTCCCGGCGCGGTCAACACGACGCGCGTCGTCAATATCGATTACTCCGTGCGCAACGGCGTCCGTTTCTTCGGTAGTAACAACGATAGTTACGCCGAGTTCTACTGGAACGTCACCGGCACCGATTGGCCGGTTCCCATCGACCACGCCTCGGCTTTTGTGACCTTGCCCGAAAATGCCGCTGGAGGACTACGCGCTCAGGCCTTCACCGGCGCCTACGGTTCCAGGCAAAGCGCAGCGACCGCCGAAGTCAAAGGCGCCGACGTTCTTTTCGAAACCACCCACCCGCTTCCCATGCGCGGTGGCGTCACCATCGACATTTATATTCCGCAGGGAGTGCTCAAGCCTCCGTCCGCACTCACCAAGTTGGGCTGGTTTCTCGGCAGCAATCCCGTCGTGTTCCTGCCGTTGTTTACGCTGGTCGTGATGTTTACCCTCTGGTATTCCGTCGGACGCGACCCCGATCCGGGCGTCTCCGTGGCCCCGCAGTACGAGCCGCCCAAAGGAATTTGTCCCGCCGAAGCCGGAACTTTAATCGACGACACCATCCATCCCCGCGACATCACCAGCACCATCGTCGATCTCGCCGTGCGCGGCTACATCAAGCTCGAGGAAAAAGTCGACACCTTCCTGGTGTTTCACCACAAAGATTATGTATTCCATTTGCTGAAGCCGCGCGAGCAGTGGGGCCCCGACGTGACGCCGCACGAACGCGTGATGATGGATAACATTTTCCTGAGCGGGACCGGAGTCCGCCTTTCCGATCTAAAGAACCGCTTCTACACCGTGATTCCCATCGTGCGCGAGGACATCATGTCCTCGCTAAAGAGCAAAGGCATCTACACCCTCGATCCGGAATCGGCCAATGGCTACAGCATCGCCGCCGGCGTCGCCATCGCGATCCTCGTGGTCGCCGTGCAAGTCATGGGTTGGATGAACCTGTTCTATTCCGTTCCGCTGCTGATCGGGAGCGTTCTAGTTTCGGTCCTGATCTGGTGGCTGTTTGCCCGCCAGATGACGGCCAAGACTGTGGCCGGCGCGCGCATCAGAATCGCCGTCCTCGGATTCCAGGAGTTCCTGAACCGCGTGGACGACGACCGCGTCAAGCTCATGCCGCCCGACACCTTCGAAAAATTTCTCCCCTACGCCATGGCGCTGGGCGTCGAGCACCACTGGGCGCAAGCGTTCGACGGAATCGTGAAGGATCCGCCGAGTTGGTACGCTTCGCCGAACGGCTACGTCGGCTTCAGTCCGCTTTTCTTTTCTAGTTCCATGCACAGCATGGCGTCCGACATGCACCAGGTGTTCACGTCCGCCCCCAGATCCAATTCCAGCGGCTCCGGCTTCAGCGGAGGGGGCGGCTTCTCAGGCGGAGGCTTCTCCGGAGGCGGATTCGGCGGTGGCGGTGGCGGCGCGTTTTAGGTTGCGAACACCGGAATCCGTGCGCGCAACCTATCATTCGCAGCGGTAGTTCCGATCGTGAGTGCAATCGCCTGTTCTGAACAGTTGTTGGGTGTTGGACGGCAGGAGCTCCTTCGTCCAAGTCGATTACATCCGAGTTGCCCGTCACTCGCCCTTAGAACTTGTAACAAAACCTGTTCTGCCTGCAAGGAAGCGGAAACACTCTCCAGCTTACCGGAGCCTATCCGCGAGTCCTCGGTCCCATGATGAGCGCCTTGCTGACATTTTCCCCTGTCGCTTATTGGCAGAACGAACCGTCTGCTCCGGCCGTGCATGCGAATCCAGAGCAACAGCCGGGAAGTGTTCCGCCACACTGCTGACCTTGAACCGAGCAACTAAGGACGGCGCTTGTTGCTTGGCAAGAACCCAGGGGATGCCAGTCTCTCGGGACAACGCAGTGTGTTGAGGTATCGAGGATGAAGGAGTTCCCGCTATTGCACTCGTCGTTGACAACGGTCGGGGTTACCGCTGGCTGCCCAACGGGGCATGAGGTGGGCTTAGAAGTCGAGAGCTCACATTCCTCATGACCTTGAATAATAATTCCAGTTGGTATTCCTCCGACGCATAAGCCGGTCAATGTGCTGGGCGTCACCGCCGTGCCCTTAAGGGAAACCGTCTGCGGGCTGTCGGCCGCGTTGTCGGTAAACGTGACTGTGCCGCTCACGCTGCCCGTAGTGTTGGGCGCAAGAGTCACATTGATTGCGCAGTTTGCTCCGGCGGCGAGCGTTGCGCCACAGTTATCGGTCTCTGCAAAGTTCGCGCTGGCCGCAATGCTCGTAATGGTCAGCGTAGCCGTGCCGGTATTGGTAAGCGTTATGAGCAGGGGTTCGCTGGCCCTGCCTTTGACCTCGTCGCCAAAGGTCAAGCTATTCGCCGAGAAAGAGACACTTGGTGATCCGCCGCCACCCCCGCAACCGTGGAGTAGACACAATCCGGAGAGGGTAAGCACGGCCCGCAAGAACCTTTTCATGATGCCTCCTCAAAGCCGCGTGTTCTGCCGCACACGACCTTGTGCTTGCAAGAACCCCAGGGATGGAAGTACGGGCCCGAATTGGCTTCGCTAGAGCCTACGAAGAAGGCTGCCCCCACAACGTGGGCGACTGTATACGCCCAAAAGGAGACATTGTCAAGCACGTGAATCTGCTCACGGCGGCTTGCGGCCTTGTTCTTCCCGCGCGGAGCACTTAACGAATCGGTAGCTGTTGAAATATCCCCATTACACTCACAACCCGAGAGTCGCCGGTCATCGTGCCGGCAGTGTTCGAAATCCTCAGCTAGCTTACAACCGCTTCTTCCAGGCGGGTGGCGCAGGCTTTTGATCTCGTTGGTACTATCAACCCCGGGGCCCCATCCTTCGCGTCTTTTGCGAAGAGCCTGCCCTGAGCGGAGTCGAAGGGGTGGGTGGCAGACTGATCGCACCATGGGCCGCACTCCTTCACACCGTGCGGATTCGCAATCAAACGCGCAGGCAGGTATCGCTGCCCACCCAGGGAGCCACCGGGATCTTTCATCACAATCAGGCGGTGCGCGCCATCACAGACTCCCCACCCGCCCGATGCGACAATGACGTCTAACCGGCAAAGCCGGAGTTGCGCGTGCCTTCAAGATCCGAGAAGCACGGTGCCCCAGGTTCGCGCCCGTTTTTTGGGCGCTAACCTGGGCGCAGGGCCGCCGCAGCCAGTTACTCTTTGATAAACCGAGGTGTTAAGCGAGTGAGAGCGAACCCAGGGCGGAGAAGCGGGAATCCGCCCCCAAAACCGCCCCAAAACGGGAATTTAGGCCGAAAATCGAGCTTAAGTCCTTATTCCGGAAGGTAATTATCCCGTGACAGTAGGTATAGCCTTCCATGATAGTAGGGACTGAAAAAGTCACAATCCGAAATGGTCGCTTCCGGGTTGAATGGGGCTATGATCCGTCTGTGCGAGTGCCAGATGTAATGCTGAAGTGTGTGGGATTCGTAGGAGCGAATGCGGTTGTCCGAGACGAAAAGGATTCTGTCTCCGGCGACCTGCACGCGACTGGGTTCTTTGTTTCAGTCCCAAGTGAACCACTATTGGCATCATTCATCTATTTTGTAACGGCAAGGCATGTCGCGGATGACCTCAAGGGAAGAGAAATTTATTTACTGGTTAATAAAGTCGGCGGTGGTGTCACAACGATCCCGCCTATCACTGATCGGTGGTATCTGCATCCAACCGACAAGACCGCTGATGTGGCTGTTGTTCAGGTCGGCAATCCGGGAAATACCGACATAAGAGCTGTAAAGTTAAATACTCTTGGGACCCCCTCACTTCTTGCGGAATTCGATGTTGGCATTGGCGACGAAGTTTTTGCGACGGGATTATTTACCCCGGTTGCCGGTACAGCCCGAAACGAGCCCATAGTTCGGCATGGGAATATCGCGCTAATGCCACAGGAACAGATTCAAACCGAATTAGGCTATGCCGATGTTTATCTAGTCGAAGCACGTTCAATTGGCGGCCTTAGCGGCTGTCCAGTGTTTGTGCGGCCAAGCCTGAGATTAATGGAAGCGGCGCATCCGCGTGTTAATGGCGTCCAAGCCTCCACATATACTTCCATCCTCCTGGGCATGATGCACGGCCATTGGGACATTAAGGAATCGGACCTAAATAAAGCGTTCATTACCCATGACCGAAAACATGGAGTAAATTTAGGTATCGGCATTGTGGTTCCAGCACAGAAGATTTTAGAAACGATTAATCAACCGGAGTTACAAGAAATGCGAAGAAAAATCGAGGAAGATCGAATCCGCAAAAGTGTGCCAGGTATGGACTCGGCCAAGCCGAAAGATCGTGAGGAAGGCCCGTTCACGCGAGAAGATTTCGAGGTCGCGTTAAAGAAGGCCAGCCGAAAGGTAAAGCCTCACAGTGGCTCAAAGGGATGATCTGTGCTGTGGCCGTGACGAAGCCAAGCGTGGCCGCACTTACGGCATCGCCTCAATGATTGCAAGATCAGACCACCAATGATCACGCCTACTGCGCTTCCGATTGCGATTTGAAAAATAAGCATTCACGTCCTAAGAAAACAATGAAAACCGAAAAGGTTAGGCCTGCTTCGGGCCGCCGTGCTTTTCAACAACTTTCAGCATCTCAATTACGTCGGAAAATCGTTGCCGAGCTTCTGCATGGGGATCTAGCTTCGAGAGTTCCTGTTCTAGATTCTCAATCATCTTTAGTCCGTCTATTGGAGCACCCGGAGTCAGCCGCGCTGCTACGACAAATTTCAGAGCGAGAATCCGCACTGCTAGCTTTGCTAGATTCTGATCGAGAGCATGGAATTGTTCGGCGATCTTCTGCAAAGCATCGCCAAATTCTTTATCGGAAATAGTCATGACTGTCGCGAATTATATGCCGAGATTGTTCTGCCATGACGACCAAACCCGAGTCAGAACGGTTCGGGAATGCTCTCGGGCTGGCGCACAATGGCATCTCGCTTTTCGACTTGCTGCAAGAAGCTGAGAAACATCGGTTGCGTATCGAACCGCCGATTGTACCGGAAGCTGTACTCATTGAGGTAGGTCTGTAGATAACTTCGGCCAACGTTGTGATAAACACCGCTGATTCCGCGCTTGATAAGGCTCCAGAATCCTTCGATGGTATTGGTATGAATCTCGCCAACCACGTAAACCTTCTCGCTGTGATTGATCCGCTGGTGTGTATAGCCGCGAGCGTCAAGGCCATTGTAGGAAGGGAAGTCATCGGTAAAGACTGTGGACTTGGGGAGAACGTGTTCTTTAATGAGTCCGCGCAACGTGTCGGCCTTAACATCGGCTGCGACGAATGCGCGAACCTGTCCCTTGCGTTGCACCATACCAACCACCGGAGTCTTTTCGGTTCCGCGCCCGCGCTTCCCTTCGGATCGGCTTCCGTAGTACGTCTCATCCATTTCAACTTTGCGGTTGAATCCGCCAATCGGACCGCTCTTTTCGTTAGTCAGCATCGAACGAATCTGCTTGAACATGCGCCAAGCGGTTTTGTAGGTGACGCCAGTCTCGCGCTGAATCTGTTTTGCCGAGATACCGCAACGGGTTTGTGCCATGAGGTACACCGCATAGAACCAAGTAGTGAGCGGAGTAGACGACTTGTGGAAGATCGTGTCAGCGGTTGGGTGGACGTGATGGCCGCAATGATCGCAAGAGTACGACGGACGGCTTACAACGCGGTGATGCTTAGTGATCGCGTTGCACGCCTCGCAAAAGATGCCGTCTGGGTACAGATAATTCTTGAGCCACTCAAGGCAGGTCGCATCGTCTGGGAACTGCTTTTGAAAGTCTTTCAGCGTGAACGGGAGCATTTTCGGTTTGCGATTGTTGTGGGCCATGACCTTACCTACTTTCAGGTAAAAACATAGCATGGTTCCGTACCTACTGTCAAGGGATAATTACCTTCCGGAATACCTTGACAATAAGTCCCTTGTTCTCAAATCTTTGGCGTTAGGCACCCCTAACCCCATGATTCCAGAGATTATAGGGAGGGGGTGGGG
>Ga0181539_1000273_pt1 | contig 62698 bp, 63 predicted proteins | sample PEATcosm2014_Bin_46_FD_119767 | JGI IMG/M metagenome (GOLD analysis project Ga0181539, IMG submission 119767) | Peatland microbial communities from MTU Mesocosm Facility, Houghton, MI, USA - PEATcosm2014_Bin23_60_metaG | ecosystem: Environmental > Terrestrial > Soil > Wetlands > Peat | place...
AGTTTATTGAGAGAAGATACTGAGTCGCGTACACAGCCTGAATCGTCATATTCGAGGTTACCGTGAGCTGCCGCGGGTTAGCTAAGTTTCCATCCGACCAACCCGTAAAAGCCTGCCTAACGCCTTGCGATGTGTTGAGCGACGGTTGAATTTGTACGGTTATTGTTCCGTTCGGAACGCTGGTTTGGAATTGGCTTGAGGTTACGTTGTACTTCAAGCCGTTGATCAGTACCCAGACGTTTCCCGTGGTGGTGACGTTGAATGGAACGTTGATTGTGAGTGTCGGCCCGATGGTAAGTGTCGGCCCGACGGTAAGCGTGAATGTCGCAACGTTGTTGGCGCGGTTTGTGTCGTTGATCGTGTTGTCGGGGTCGATAGTTATTTTGAATGTGTGGCTTCCTACCGTTGAAACCCAAGTAAAATTAATTGGTGTTGTTAGGCCTGCCCCCACCGAGACTTGTAGGTTCGTGTAGAGCTGCGTGTCAATGTCCACTTCGACCGGAACATTGCTAACTCTTTCTGTGCCAAGGTTTGAGATTTGCGCGATGATCGTGACCGTTGTGTTGGGGAGGGTGATTACTTGTGGTTGCGCTGAAACGCTTGCTATGGCTAAGTCGATGTAGGGTTGGTTTTGTGGTTGCTGAATCTGTGGAGGCTGTCCCGGTCCTCTGTTTATGCTCACCTGGTAGGAATTAGCCCTCTGGCCAGTTATTGTCACTGACCAATTGTTTGCTGTGTCGGTGAAGGTTTGCCCGACGTTCCATGTGGCTTCATTGAGGTTCGATACATTCGGATGACCATTAATGATCCTCACCTTATCAATTATCTGCGAAGTGTCTACGTAGAGTATCAGTACGCCCGTCGAGGGGAGAGCCGAGTCGTATCCAGTCGCCGACCTCACCTCAATCAAATAATATTTGCTTGGGGCCGAACCAGAACCCAACGGTACCTCGACAACGTGAACATTACTGCTCGGAACCTCAGTAGGGTCAATTGTGAAAGTTGACGTTACTCCGGCATTGGCTGTTGCGATCATCGACCCACTCATGAACTGTAGTTGAACCTTCGACCAAGCGTCCATATGCGAGGGACTTGAGCCCGGCGGCTTACCATTCCACAACCCCTTATCCATCAACGACCATGGGCCGAGGATCGTCTGGCCTGTATTCGTATTGTAGAGATCAGGCAGGCCTAATTGATGGCCAAACTCATGGCAATAGACTCCTACCGGAACAGCTCCACTCGCTTCCGATTCTGGAACGATATTGAATTTTGTCAACGTTAGATCTTTCGAACAAGCGACTGGGGTTGGTCGCACATATACTCCGCCCAGGTATGTAACTGACCAGACGTCGTTCTTGACGCCGCTTGACTCTTCACCATTCCCGGAATGCAAGAAGACGAAATAGTTGTAGTTGGCGAAGTTAACATCCTTACACGCGAGATTGTATGCGTCCTGCGCTATATTCCAAGACGCGTCTTGACCGTCGCAGGCGGCATCGTCGATGGCGAGGCAGTCTCTTCCATAGTGAGCTTCCGGGTAGGGAAGCGTGTACCATCCGAAAACATCTCCCGTTAACGTAACTTTCCCATACGAGTCCTCTTGATAGTAGGAAGCCACCGACTGGGTCGGCCCGAAATACTCGGACCGTATCGTAGCGGTGCTAACCGTTTCATTAATGTCGGAGAAGGCAGCCGCGATAATCGCAATATGCAAGACACCAGAGATTGGGGCCGGTTGAGGAATGTAACCGGGGGCAGGTACGGGCAGAGGCATATTTGGCGTTGAATTTGAAGGCGTTGACATCCCTGGCATCGCTGGTTCGTAAATCGCCGTTGGGCGGTTAGTTGAGACAGCTGCTACGTACGAGGTGTTGGGAATGAAGATGAGCGCGCAGAGAACGACAGTGAGCATCATAACCTTGCGTATGTTGACTATGGCCATGGTCTCGCCGACCGGAGGGATGAGGTCGCGATTCCGGAGAATTCATAAAGTGTTTAGCTGCACGGAGACGTGCACGCGCGATCACGCCTAATTTGCTCAATTAACAGTAATCAAGCAACGTTACTTGCCGGAAGAGAATTCTGAAATCTGTTAGTTACCTACGCCGCCAACTTCGCCATACGGAATGCGATCACGAGCGGAAATAGAAGCATCGTGGTTAGCATCAATAGAATCTGGAGTGTGGCCACGAGGCTTTGCAATGTCGCAACGCTAGAACTCAAGACAATTAGGGCCAATGATATTGCCCAAATAATTGCAAGTGGCGTCAATGTCCGAAGACTTGGTTGCCTTTTCGTCTTTGCGGATCGGTAAAACAGGGCGACTACGCTCACGGGTAGAACGTAGATCAAACCAATGAACAGGCTTCCCAGTAGGTAGCCCGCGATTGGCGAGCCGCCTGGGACGATGAAAGCGGCTAGCAAATACCCGAGGTTTGCTAGGCTCGCAGTGAGGCTGATCATTGGTGTTAATAGTGGAACATTCTTTGCAGCCATTAAACTGTTTCCCAAGGCTGTTGCAGCAATGTCTGCGCTGATCGTCCCCGTCGTCGGCGTTTCATTTGACGAGGTTTTCAAGCCAATGGCTGGCGCACTGCTCGGCGATGCCGAGTACATCAACCAAATAGTGATTGGTTCGGTTACATCTACGATTCCTGCGAACGTTTGGTTGTCGGCGCGAAGTTCGGAGAACGAGTAGTTTCCAGTCGGAGTCTGAACGTGCTGGTCTTGAACTGTGATGGCTAATTGTTGGTTGGCGTCGACCCATTCGGTTACTGGTGCAGGGCCGGTGAGGGTAATGGGTTGATCTCCAACGAGGACACTGGCGCTAGCGTTCGTGGGTAAACCGGGCGCGCTGATGGTCATTGTGTACTGCGTTATCCATTCTGCGGTCACTTGCTTTGCAGAGTTCACGATCAACCACGCTTGAGGCGATGTGGAATTCGAATCTCCTTTCCACTGCACGAAGACGCGTCTAGTGCCGTTTCCAAAGTCAACAGTGCCTTTCACGCCGAAGGTAACATTTGTGCCTTCTATGTACCAACCCGAACCTTGCGCGGCTTCATAGGGGCTGTTGACGGTAACGAAATATTGACCGTTGTATTTTGCCGTAATGTCCAGCGTTGAGTTCATGACTACGCGGAGTGGGTTTGAGTTTCCAAATTCGCCCCAATTGGAGAATAGCAATTTTGAGTTATTGGATCCTGGAATTTCCGACGGAACTTCTAGGGTTAGGGCCCCACCGGGTACTGAGGTAGAGAGAACTCCGTTCTGGTTTGCTTGAAACGGGAACCCGTCCACATTTACCATCAAGTTCGGAACACCAGTCTTAACGGTGACTTGGTCTACGAAGTCACCCAGCTTCCACTTGGCATCTATTGTTCTTCCGTTGAGTCTTAGGTAATCATTCAACCGCAACTGATGTTCAATGATAACGTGTGACGCGTCGCTGTTCTGCATGTAGAGTATCGCAAAATAATAGTTGCCAAGCCCATCTACAAGAAGCGACCAGACCTCATTGTAATCATTGGGGCCGGTGAAGTACTGGTTGTAGAGAGGGTAGATGGATAGTGGCGTCGTTCCGTTCAGCCACTTACCGTATGTTGATGTGAGGTAGAACTGTGGGCCCAGAGCAGAAAGGTCGTTGGTGATTTTCGCGGCTGCGGGAATCTGTAATTTAGGAAGTACAACTGGACCCGCCGCGACTGTTCGGTTGTAGACCTGTTGCGTTCCTTGAAAGTTCCAAACCTGAACGTTATTCGTGGCGTAATCGTACCAACGGAGCATGAATGCGTCGACGGACGAATTGTCTAGGTATAGGAATCCAATTCGGAAGTTTGTCTCAGTGACATTGACCAAGAAGAATATATACATCTTGCCGCTCGGCCATTGGGTCGTAACATACCCCCAAGGCATTAGCCCCATCGATAGGTAATCGTTTACGGTTAACGTGCCACCTTGCGGTGAAACGCGGAGCGTGTACCCATCACTCGTTCCCCCCGCATAAAAGTCCAGAATCTGATTTTGCCCTGAAACGTTGGGTTGGGGGATCGTAAGGAAGGTTTGTGCGCTGGCGTAGGGTAGGATGCTGATGAGCAGCGTGGCCGCGATAACTAGACCGACCCAAACCTTAGGAGTACCAACACCCATGCTGATTGCCTCGAGCCATTTCCGAACTCGCTGAGGCGGCGGTAGCCATGTACCTTACCCACTTCAATCGTTAAATCCCCATGGCGCAGATGGCCGGTCAATTGCCACATCCATGTGCACCTATCCCGAATCAAAGGAAACCACTGCGCAATGTTTATTGGAACTTTCGAAGATTACTTAATGGACGTCCTATGAGGTCAATTCGGTACTTTGCGATAGTCGCCTTCACTATCGGAATTTTACTTCTAGGCGTCAAATTGGTCGGTGCACAGCCCAAAGTGCAGCAGGTCTGGGGTGCGGGTGGCGGAGAGATTGCCGGCTCGGTTTATGGCTTCGATATGTTTGATGAACTGCAACCCATAGCGTGGGCTTCAGTGTACGCCAACAACGGGCACACTACTTTTGTAGCCTACAGCAGCGGAGGCGGCTATTATGAAATGTATGTTCCTCAGGGAACGTATAACGTTACAGTCGTCGAACCAGGCTACGTCCCGTACAGCACCGCCGTAAGCGTTTCCGCTGATTCAGCTAGCACCATAAACTTCTACCTAGAAGAATCACACGTTCCAGTACCCGAGTTCCCATCAGGAATGGTCTCAGCCGTTGCCATCCTAGCGTTGGCCGCAGTCCTTGTCGCAACGAGACGGACAAAGCGCACCAAGTAAATCCCCCTATTCTCACCGCTTGCTAACAGCCGAGTATGCGTCTTTCACGACGATCTGGATGAATCTGAAGACGAGAACTTGATTAGTCCTAGGAAGACAAACCGTTTCCAACCTCGTCATAGCCCCAACTATGGGGCACCGTTTCTCTGGGTAGGTTTCGAGCAAGATTGATAATGTGCAGGGCCAGGGACTGATGAATATGGAACCCAAGGCTCTCCGGAAGGATGCGGCTTACGAGATCCTACGGTTTCTTGGGATCACTTCAGCGATAGCTCTCGCGCTCTACTACATTCCCAATTATTGGTTCTTAGAGAACATCACCGCCCAACATTCCGCTATGGTGATGAACATGATTGGGATGAAGGCCACGGTTTGGTATCAGGGAAACGAGGTTTACGTGAACCAGTTTGATGTCCAGAGAATGTGCACTGGCGTACAGGTGATCACTGTCTTCCTTGGAATTATTGTAGCACTTCCCAGGACCGCGTTGAAGAAGAAGGCCCTAGCATTCGGAATTATCGCGATCAGCGTCTATCTGGCAAATATCGGCAGAATTGTTCTTGAAATCTGGCTCCTTTACAGCGGAACCCTCCCATGGTCGCTCGCCCATTATCCAACCGGTCTTATCCTTGGAATTTTTGCAGTCGCATTCCTGGTTGTCGTAGCCGACCACTTTATGCCAGTGATAGGCGATATGGCACTCTCGGCGCTCGATTTCGAAAACCAACGACGGCTAACTAGCTGAGCCGACCGACCAACTCGAGAGGCTACTTCAATCCATCCGTCCGTCGTCAGCCCGACTATAACCGTGCTTAAGCAATTGACAAGGGCGTGCGCGTTCAATTCATATAATATTCCTAGTCCGTCTATCGACTAGATCACGGTTAGTCGTCGTAGAAATGCGGGGTTGACTACATAGTGAAAGTGCAATCGATCATGTTTATCGCCCTAGTCGCGTTCGCCTTGAGTCCCATTATCGCTGCTGTTTCCGGTGCACCTAATGTTGGCATGTTGAGAGTTGCTAGTTTCGTGTGTCCTCGGGAAGTAGTTCCAGGGGCAGCTTTTCCTGTGAGTTTAGATGTTGAGTATGCGGTTCAAGGTTTGCCGAACAATGCAACGATTCGTGGCGCAATCTACCCTGGAAACATTAACTCAACTAGCCCGTTATGGCAGAGTGCCCCCGCGTCCGTTTCGAATGGAGGCGATCAAGTTTGGAATATCAGTCTCACCGCGCCTTCAACTGAAGGGTTCCTAAACCTCACCGCTTATGCGCTCTTTCTCGACAATGGAACTTGGAGATTCTTCAACGACCCGGTAAGTGGGCCGGGGGTTAGTCAGGCAACCATTAAAATTGGGAGATCTGCGAACCTATACATCGACCTCGGCGCACCTAACGTGAACGTTAGTATAGACAACACGACGGTCAAGACGTCAGCCGGAGGCGATGCTAGCCTTGTGGTGGGTGTCGGCAGCAGCCCCCTCGTAGGTGTCCCACCTATAGTGGAGTTTCAGAATTCAACGCGAATCGTTTTCGTCCAGTGGAGTGACGGCGTCACCGAACCGCAACGCCACGTCCTAATTGACGGCGACATTACTCTAAGCGCTAGCTACAAAACGCAATATCTTCTGACAGTGATCTCTAACTCTACCTCTGAGGGATGGTACGATAAGGGGTCAAACGCAACGCTAACGGCTCCGCCGTCAGGCGGCGGTTCATGGCCTCTAAATCTCTTCGGCGTAACACAGAGTTTCACAGGTTGGACTGGAGCCATCCAATCACCGATGCCCCAACTTAACCTTACGATGGATTCACCGAAAACCGTAACCGCAGAATTCTCTGTCGATTATCGACCCTTGACGGTTCCCATAATTATCGGAGTCGGGACTCTTGTCGCTATTATCAGCCTCGTCTTGATTCGACGCAGATCAAGTACGATCCTGCCTCCATCAGAGGAACCCGTTCAAGAAACAGTTCAAGAAGCGGTCCTAGAACCGAACCCGACCTGCCCCAATTGCGGGCAAGTGACTGAAAAAGAATGGGTACACTGCATTAAGTGCGGAAGCAAGCTAACCAGTCCAAGCTCGGTCGATGGATGAGGTTCGAGCACAATCCCTCAAAACATACATGAGTAAATTCGCCGATCTTCGTAAACAACCTCGCCTAGGTCTTGGTCAGAGCATCAATTATGCTCAGAAAGGCTTTCGGTGAACTATCTCTGCACAGCCTTGATACGTTTCCGAAGTTCACATCTCAAGTAATTAGCATCAGCTCTACGACATAGTAGAGAATGTGTTTAATCTCAGCTCTAGAGAAATGCAAGTTTCAGCAACGATGGATCCAACATCTAGGCACTAGCAACATGTTTTCTGAGCGCCCACTCTGTAGCCTTGCTAATCGCTTCCCCAGAATTTCGTGCAATCATGAAACTTGATTCCACACCCGCAGATAGGCCGGGTGCGATCGGAATGACTTCAAATTTATTCCTAAAGCCGCCTCGTTCAAGTTCGTCCCCAAAGTTTCGCAGGTGCTCGTCTACTCGGTCGGGAGGAAACATTGGAATAACTAGGTTGACGCCTAGTTCCTCTGAGTTCCGGAGGAGTTCGAGGGCTGTTTGAGTTTTTCCAAGGGAGGTTGACTGAAACCCCGCTGATCTAAACGCGGCTGACAATACTAATGATGATAGAGCACCAGCCTTGAGGCCTACGGGTCCGACAGTAACTTTAACGCCGAACTTTCCTTGCGATTTCGCAAGCCAATCCTCTAGGACTTGGAGACAGGCAGTTACCGAGTTTTCGACTGCCGCAAGCTTTCCGTGGTCGTATTGACCGACTTCGTGCAGGTCTACGACGATATTCGTCGCCTCAATTAGAGCGTCCAGTAGTTCCTCGTTCGTGTTTCCTCTACCTAACGCCGCGTAAGTGTTCTGCCGCGCTTCGTCCGCTTTGCCCGCGAGTAAGGCGCCTGTGAGTTGCTGGAGACTCTGTTCTTTCTCGGTCATGGTCACCGTGCTGTCCCATCCGCTGAGATTAGCACTTCGGTCCGCCATGGAAAGCGGTAATTTACACCAGACGTGATTGCGCTTCGAGATCAGAGACGGGGATACGTCTTATCCCATCATCAACTGGGGAAACGCCGTAGATGAAACTCAACAGTTTAGATACTGAAACAATGGGGACTCCTTCGACTATACGTTCTCGAAGATCGCCTAATGTCAAAATGACGGGCATGATACTGCGTTTTTCGGTGTGATCAACCTTAATGCGCTTGAGCAGATCTGGCCGGTTAGCTAATGAAACTGCGCGTTCGATCTGTGCTCGGGCTGCGTCCCGCATCCGTCCGGTTGAGAGGCCTCTGACCCAGTGTTTACAATCTACAGCGAACATCAGGGTATCGTTCCAGGCGAGTATGTCGATCTCTCTCCTTCCATTACTAGATTTGAAGACGAAATGCTTCACGGTGCGGAAACTGTTCGCAGAAAATATGTGTTCTGTGAAATCTTCGAACTCCTGCCAACCCAGGAACCGCGAAATCTTCTTTGGGTCCCCGCCGTTGTGAATCAACTGTTCTGCTAGCGCCATTCTTTGCTGACTATCCATTCTCAAGATGCCGTTTGAGACCGAGACGAGTCCACACTCTTGTAGGGTGTTGAGTCTAGTGTTTAGACTCACTTGCTGAGTGGCTCCTAAGTCTGCAAGGTTCACTACATGACTCTCATTCGTTAGCTCCAGCAGTTTAAGCTGCAAGTCGGGCGGCATCGTAATTCCTAGTCGGAGGCTTACCTTACAATATTACGAATGAGAGTGCGAGTATGACTAGAGCTAGAGCAAACAAAACTTTTCTAGAGTTGGAGAGAGGGGAAATATCGTCCAACGGCTCAAGGCCTTCGAACGGGCGTCTGCTGATGAACATGAACACTAGAAGAAGAAGAGCAAACGGCCAATAACCAGCAAGCAACAGTATCCCGAACGCAACCACCGCGGTCATCTTATGCCCTTGGGGACCGAGCGTGGCTCTGGTAATGTGTCCGCCATCTAGTTGCCAGACGGGCAGCAGGTTGAGGAAAGTTATCAATGCACCCACTTCGGCTGCGAAAACAACTTGAGTTAACACCAGCACTTGCCCCGCGGGGACTACGCGTAAACCAGCCTGGGTCAGCAAGTCGAGAAAGAATGGTTCATTTGGCCAAGAATTGTACTGTAGCAAATTAGCACCTAGTAGCTGGGTCGCCTGTTGGCTACTAATTATTGGAGAAGTTAAAATGGCCACGATCGCAACAAAGAGGATGACGACGAACCCTGTGATGGGTCCGCTGAATCCCAAATCAAATAATTGGTCGCGATTAGTCGGTGGGCCGCGGAGAGAAATCATTGCTCCAAAGGTCCCTATGGGTGGCGGCCCGGGAACGAAGTATGGTAGTGTGGCGTCCATCTTATGGTGGCGGACAGCGAGAACGTGTCCGAATTCGTGGAGCGCAATTATGCCCAGAATCCCTGCCGCCAGAGCGATGGTCTGATTAGTCGCGCTAAAACCTGAAAACATGACAGCGGCGAGTCGTGGGTCTACGCTGAAGATGTTCAGGTAACTTGCCACCGACACGGTGGCTATTGTCGCAAGGAATAGCAGCAGATTGATCCTTCTTCTTGGTTTGCCCAGGATTGGTTTCGGGAATACGGATATGACGAGCTTGTCGGACACTCGTCTTATCTTGGCCATTAGACCGTGGTTGGCTAGGTCGCGTAGTAATTCACGGAACTTATCCTTCACAGGCTCATTGGCGACCACGAAGGTCGGAAGGCCATTCACGTCCACGTAAGCGTCCAGGACGGTAAAACGGTATTCGAGCATGCTACGGATAGAGCCGAAGTCTATCGGAAACGCTGGCACTGCCGGGGCAAAAGCTGGCATAGGGTCGGCAGTCACACAGTAATCCTTCTGTTTTTCCGGCCTAACGCCTAAGACCTCATTTAAACATATTCACGGTCATGCGCGGTTCGCGGCGTAGGTAATATCAAATAGTCGTCGACTGCATGAAATTGGCGAGTAACCCATTGCTGATTCAGAGGAATTATACGCTTCGCGGTTTTGGCCAGGCTGACCTCGACGCGGTCATGAACATAAACAGAGTTTGCCTTCCGGAAAATTATGCACCTTACTTCTTCCTCGACACATTCAACACGCTACCTGAAGCGTTCATAGTCGCTGAGTCGCAAGCACAGGTCGTGGGGTACATAATGTGCCGTGTCGAACACGGTTTTTCGGACCTGAGAAAACTTCACTTTGCCCGGAAAGGTCACATAGTATCGGTGGCTGTCATGCCTGAGTATCGCAACTTAGGGATGGGTTACTCGCTCGTGCAACAGGCTCTTTCCGCCATGTCGGTCCGTCACATTGATGAGTGTTATCTCGAGGTGCGTGTGGGGAACTACCCTGCGATTAACCTCTATAAGAAAATGGACTTTGAAGTTTCCCGGACCATTCCGCGGTACTACTTTGATGGTTCGGATGCTTACGTAATGTCAAAAACCTTCGCATAGCCGAGCATTACTAGGCAGCACTCGGCTCCGGATGAATTGTGACGATAGCGTTGTGGAACTTGTTCCTGAGACTGTCTTCTATCTTCGAGATCATCTCATGAACTTGCGCGATTGGCTTGTCCCCTCGGAATATGCAATGGACGTTTATGTGCAGGGTCCCTTCCGCTCGGTACGTTGCTATTGCGCTTATTTCCAGAACGTCTGGATAGCGTTTGATTACAGACTTTACCGTATCCGAGACTTGTTTGTCTTCTACGATTTGACCCTCTGCAATTTCTGGAAGCAAGGGTTCGAGGTGGACCGTGACTTGGCGAATCCTAGGAATCGATTTTTCGATTCCTTGTTCCACAGACCGGGCGATCTCGTGCGCCTTATCTAGCGGTAGGGAAGGGTCGACTTGAACATGCAGCGTCACATACATTCCGTCTTCAACGGCAGTGACCGAGAGGTTGTGAACCCCCTTCGCACCCTCAACCTGGTTCGTGGCGTTTCGAACCTGCAACTCTATGGGGAGACCCCATTCAAGAGGTTCGACATGTATCATTATGGTGGCCTTTCCAAGCAGCTTTGTGAGGTTTGTCTCAATTCTCGAAGCTATCGTATCCGCGTCAGTAACTTTGGCATAAGGCGAAACTGCGCAAACCGCGTCCACGTAGGTTTGTTCGCCCACGCGCCTAACTCGGAGTGATTTGCACTTCAAAACTTCGTCGGTGCTCTTGATTTCTCGCAGAACTGCCTGCACTAGTTTTCCGGAGACAGCGTCGCTCAGGTCGAGCATTGAACTGTAAATCAACTTTATGCTAAGAAAGCCTAGCAGGCCAGCAATGACGAATGATACAGCGGTGTCCCCGACAGTGTAGCCAAGACTTGTCAGCCCTAACGCAACGAATACCAAGGAGGTCGAGAAGAAGTCGGAGGCTGCGTGATACATGTCAGCCTTAACGGAAAGACTTCCAGTTCTCAAAGCCGCGGAGAGAACGATCATCCTAATGATCTCGGTACTCATTGTGTATGAAGCGGCGGCATATCCCAGTAGTCCTGGCTGGGCATGGTTTCCAGTGCTGAGACGCAATACTCCGAGAGCTGAAATCCCAATGGCCAATAGCATAAGTATGATGCCGCCGATTAGCGCGCCTAAAGATTCTATCTTACCGTGCCCATACGTATGGTCCTCATCAGCTGGTTTCAGCGAGAGGCTAGTCGCGACGAGCAGGACCAGAGTTGAGATGGCGTCGAATAGGGCGTGCCCCGCGTCGCTTAAAAGCGACAGGCTTCCGGTTGTAATTCCAGCGAGCCCTTCTACAATGATTACCGAGGCGATGGCGAAGAGCGAGATTTGCAGGGCCCGGGTCTTGCTGATTCTTAGCATCGCCTGACGCGGTTGCGTCGATATTAGGCCGCGTTTATGGGTCTATCGGAATAAACTCGCGAGCCTAATTGTTCCATTTAAGAGGTACATGCCAATTATCGATCTATTTCTATCGCGTTGGGAAAAGCGAAACGCATGTGCATTAGTAACCCGCACAAAACTCGACCCCCCTCCCGACCTACTTGATTCTGTAGCTGATTCCTAGTCCGTCCCCGAGTGGTATGATTAGGCTTGATAGGCGAGAGTCGTTGAAGATTCGTCTCGTGTACTCAATTATTCCTTCTGCACCTTCTTTTCGCACCCCCGGTAGGAAGGTTGCGCCGCTCCAGAACAGATTATCCGCCAGTATAATACTACCAGGTACGGTCAGCTTTATCGCGTGTCGTAAGTACTGTGGATATTCGTCCTTGTCCGCGTCGATGAAGACTAGGTCGTAAGGTCCTTTTAGTCTTCGAAGGATCACGAGGGCTGCGCCCTGGTGAATCTTTATCCACCGCTTCAGTCCTGCTTTTTTGATGACCTCTTGCAATTCGCTGGCGACGTGCGGGTCAACTTCTATAGATTCCAATGTTCCCTTTCGACCCATGCCTTTCATGAACCACAAAGCGCTGTACCCGGCCCCCGATCCGATTTCCAGGATTCGTCGAGGGGACCTAATTCGGGCAATGAGTTCTAGGAAACGACCTCTGGTCGGGTCAATTGGGACCACTCCGTACTCGCTAAGTTCATTCGATCTGCCCCGCACCCAGACCTGCAGCTCGTCCCCCGGACCAACCAAACTGCTAACGTAATTCATGATATCTTCGTACTGCAACGCAATCGCCTAACAACAGTCATTATAGTAACCGCAATTCCAACACTTGGACCTAGTTTTGCTACCTGAGACGAAGTCAAGAGGTCCGCCGCAGTTCGGGCACTTGGTAGGGGACATGTGGGTCGGAGAAGGCGTTTTCGCCAGGCAGCAATAAGAATTTCACCTAAGGTAGATGAGCGCGGAAGTATTATCTCTACGAGAAAGCATAGTCATAGTGCTCTGTGTGAACGGCTTGCCTAAGATATGCTCGATGTGTGGGGCTGAGAACAGGGATGTGGCTAACTATTGCTTAATGTGCGGTAGCTCCGTGGTTATTCCACCATTCCAAACCCCCAACAAAAGCTTCTGCTGCTTCCATCCCCAAGTGATGGCGCAGGTATACTGCTCGGAATGCGGGACTCCAATATGCTTTACGTGCGCTAGATACGGCGTCCAATCTGTCTTTTGCCCCACCTGCCACCAACGCCGTTTCCATTCAACAATGGGGCCCATTGCCTTTGGACCCAAGCCATGGATTACGTATCCTATGATTCCGACAATCCGTCAGCAGCGCGGATATTTCGGGTAACCGGCTTACGAGTCCTTGGGGAATGAATTTAGTTTAAGGTTCACTGGGCTGTAAGCGCGGTACGGCTGGCCCAGCCTTCCGTGAGGCTACTTTTCAAGCCGAATCACGAACGGTATCCCAGCGCTTTGCCTGATTCCGATCAGTCAGTTATGGTCGTGCGGTTCAATGGTCTTCTTCGGAATATGGCCACTATTACGATACCTAGAAGTAGGCCGGAGAGGATTGCTTCAATCGGGAACCCGGGTACCGCTGGTGCCGTTGATGGGCCAACTCCAAACGTGGCGGAGGCAGAGTCGCCGGTTGACCCGATCGCATTAACCGTGTAATATCCGGTTGCTACGTCAGCCACAACAAATGACCCAGATAGTGTTCCCCCTGAGATTGAGCAAGTCGAGTAGCCTACTGCGGAACCCGAAAGTGAACAGGATGTGTCGCTTGACGAGAAGCCAGATCCTGACACCTGGATTGTCGTGCCTGAGACGCTAGAGACCGCGTTAAGTACAATTGATGGAGTCAAAGTGCCCGCAACGGTCAAGACCTGTTGACCGAAGTCTCCCTGACTTGGTGAACATGGGTTGTTACCTGAACAGCCGGTAACTTCTATCACGTACTGACCAGACGGAACGTTACCCACAATGAAACTGCCATGAATGCCCTCCGTCCCTGAAGTCACAGCGCAACCAGGATTTTCCACGACGTTTGGGTTTGAGGGACTTGTGATGGAACAAGATTGGTCTGAGAGCGCGAATCCTGTCCCGCTGACTGAGATATCAGTCCCTGAAACTCCGTTCGCGGGGCTGAGGGTAATTAGAGGGCCAGCCGTAACCGTAAACACTTGCTGGGCGAAATCGCCTGCACTAGGATTACAACCTGTATTGCCAGTGCATGCGGTGACTTCGATCACGTAGTCGCCGGGCGAAACGTTGCCCACTATGAAGGTTCCACTACCCTCGCCGTTGTTGACAACGCATGCGGAAAGTGTCACAACGTTGCCTGACGGACTGGAAACTGAGCAGCTTGTATCATTCGTAGGAACATTCTCCGAGCTTATGGTGAAGCTCACTTCAGTACCAACAGGGCCAGAGGTCGGATTAAGAGAGAGCGACAGGCCATTGACCTGGAATGAAGTTTGGGCAGAATCACCCTTTGGATTTCCGGTCACGGTAATGATGTAACTGCCCGAAGCAGTGTATTGCTTAACCGTGAATGTGAGAGTCCCTGAGCCACCACTCAACGAGCAGGACGTGGGATTGTATACAGGTCCACCTGAAATAGTGCAGCTCGTGTCGCTCGAATCGTAGCCTGAAAGCGTAACGGTTACCAACGTTCCTGGAATTCCGTTGGAAGGATCAAAAGTGACCGATGGAGTTGCTTGAACATTGCTTACAGCTTCCGCTGAGACCAAAATGATCATTCCTAAGACGAAGAGCGCAATGGCATATCGCCGGCGGTAGAGACACTGTCTGGTTCGCAAGCACAATCATTCATACAGCAGAAAACACTGAAGATAAACCTAACCAGCAAAGTACTCAGATACGTGTCACTTTCCTAACCAATTACGTCTAATTGTTAGCAGGCACGTTGCTTTGAGGTAGGAACATCCCTGGCGGATGAGAACCCCTAAAACGTTTCAGAGAACGGACCAGGCGTTACATGATCCGAAAAATGCTTCGATACCGGGTTGGACGATCTTTCTGCTTCCCGTCTTGAGTTAGGTGTTGTATCTACCGGCGGCAGCTCAGCAATGAGTTTCGCGGTTATAGAATTAGACCGAACTCAAGGGTTGGCTTGGTAAGGTACAGGACGATGGCTTCTGCTAGTACTCTTGGAAAGGCATTACGAAAGCGTAGGAGAAACTGTTCGCGACGAACCTTTAGGCCTGAATAGGAGTCAGCAGATATGAACCGATTGAAAGCATGGGTACGCTTTGACGTTACAAGTCGTAGGAATGGATGGAAATTCAAGAGAGATGACTGGCCGTCGCCCTCCCTTGCTTCTTAGCTACATAAAACGCGATTATCCCCGATAGTACGGTGGGAAGGTAGACAAGCGATATTTCAAAGTCCAACGAAAGGAATGGACTGTTCATCAACCGCATCAGCAGCATCCAAATTGAAACTAGTATAAGGATTATGAACGCGTAGGACCAAGTCTTCTTGTCTTCCACTTGTGACGCCGAATCTGTCAATCCCCGGCTCAGTATCCGGCTTCTTCCCTCTCGCCTTCAAGCAGCGTTGTGAGCGGGATGTTCATGCTGGTGCCGTCGGGCAACGATCTTCGTATACTAATCGGAAGGGCCTCTTCTTGCAGTTCAAGCTCGGCAAGCTCGATCGGTGACTTCAACGATTCAGGTACATCGAGCAATACGGGTGCGCCCATCGAAATTTGTAGGGCTCTCGCCCCGACGATCCTAGCTCGCTCGAAACGTGTGAGTTTCTTGGGACCGATCAGTTGGGCCGATGCTTTTCTAGGACTCGCCTTCTCCCTCTTCTTTGCCACCTGTTTCTGGCCCCTTTGGTGCTCCACTTTCTTTCGATTTAGACGCCGCGATGACGTCGTCGATCTTCAAGATCATGCAGGCCGCTTCGCCGGCAGATTTGAGAGCCTGCACCTTTACCGCAAGGGGCTCATAAACTTCGAGTTTCGCTAAATCCGCAACCTTCCCCCTGATCGGATCGATGCCTACCCACTTAGACCTCGATTGGTGTCTCGCCCTAACCTCCATCAAAGAATCAATCGGATCCATACCCCCGTTCTCTGCCAGTGACATCGGTACAATTTCGAGCGCTTCAGCGTACGCTTGAACTGCTAACTGCTCCTTTCCTGAAAGTTTTTGGCTGTAGGCTTTAACCATACGAGAGACCTCAGCCTCAGTTGATCCTCCACCTGCAACGACGAAAGGCTCAACCACAACGTCTCGAACAACACATAACGCATCGTGAATAGCACGTTCAGCTTCGTCCACGACGCGTTCCGTGCCTCCGCGCACGAGTATGCTAACCGCCTTCGGGTTCTTACAACCCTCTACGAAGGTCATCTTGTCATCTGAAACCTTTCTTTCCTCAACAAGACCGGCTTGGCCTAAGTCAGAAGACTTCAGGTCTTCGAGTTGACTTAGTATGCGTCCCCCAGTCGCTTTGACCAATTTCTCCATGTCAGACTGCTTCACGCGTCGTACGGCGAGGATGCCTTTCTTCGCCATGAAATGTTGAACCACATCATCGATACCCTTCTCACATATTGCAACATTCGCACCGCTACCAGCAATCTTGTCCACCATATCCCTCATGATCTTCTCTTCCTCATCCAGAAAGCCCTTCATCTGGTCGGGGTTCTGGATATTCAGTTTCGCATCAAACTCAGGCTTCTCAACCTCAAGTGGACAATTGATGAGAGCAATCTTCGCTTTCTCAACTCGTTTTGGCATGCCCGGGTGTACGACTTCCTTGTCAAGGAGGACACCCTGAATCAAGACAGTGTCCGTTAACGCGCCACCAGGCTTCTTCTCAACCTTGATATCCTCCACATCCGCCTTGAACGTCGTCCCCCACTTCTCGGCAACCTGCATAACGGCTGCTACAGCCAAATCTGCGATGAGGTCTTTATAGTCGGCGAGGAGTTTGCTAGCTAGGGCAGTCTTCGCGACTTTTTTGAGCATCCCCTTGTCGTTCGGGCTTACTTTGATCGCGAGTTTGCGGAGGTATTCGAGCGCCTTTCCGCTCGCTATCTGGTAACCGTCGACGACTACGTTTGGGTGAACGTCTTTGTCAATCAGGGTTTGGGCTTTCGTTAAGAGTTCTCCCGCCAGAATGACTGCGGTGGTCGTCCCGTCCCCGACTTCATCGTCCTGAGTCTTGGCGACTTCAACCAACATCTTAGCGGCGGGGTGCTGAACCTCCATCTCATCAAGAATTGTAGCACCATCGTTACTGATCGTCACATCCCCAAAACCATCCACCAGCATCTTATCCATACCCTTCGGTCCCAAGGAGGATCGAATGGATTCCGCTACAACTAACGCCGCGGTAATGTTAGCATGCTGAGCGTCACGACCTTCAGACCTCGAAGTCCCCTCTTTCAAGATCAACCTCTGCTGACCTCCAACATTCACTGACAGTTCTCAAAGCCTCCGCTATGAACAACTGAACCCAACAACGAAACCGATTTCATATAAATTTTACTAAAAGTAACAATTCAGCCTCAAATGAGGATAATGGGAGGAACTGGGTTACCTCAAGGATTCTGGCGTTTTCTTCTGCAGTTCAGACTCCTGACGCCAATGCCTCCAGCAATCACTGCCACAACCAGTACGATAAGTAATGATGCTAGCACGAGGAAGCTTTCAGAGCTGTGCGCAGCCACTGCAAAAGGGCCTCAAAGCCCCAGCATCGAATCGCGCCCCATGTATTTTCTAGAAACACTTTTAGATGAACAAGACTAGACACCGAAATTGATTCAGAGTAGATTCATTGTGCGGGACATTATTCGAATTAATCAGCCCATGATTGGGAAGGAAGAGATTGACGCGGTAACCGAGGTTTTGAAGAGTGGGATTCTTACTGAGAAGAGTGGGATGGGGCCTAGGGTTCTGGAGTTTGAGAAGGACTTCGCGAAGTACGTGGGGGCTAAGCACGCTGTTGCCGTGAACACCGGGACGGCGGCTTTGCACTGTGCTTTGTTGGTTGCTGGGGTTAAGGCTGGGGACGAGGTAATTATTCCCTCGTTTACTTTCCACGCTACCGCTGAGGTTGTTCTTATGACTGGTGCTGAACCTGTTTTCGCTGACATCGACCCTGACACGTACACCGTTACTGCTGAGACGGTGGAGGCGGCGATGACTCGAAATACTAAGGCGATTATGCCGGTTCACATCTATGGGCTTCCAGCCGAGCTTGATCCTTTGAAGAAGGTGGCGAGGGAGCGCGGGGTAGCGTTGATCGAGGACGCTGCGCAGGCTCATGGAGCTGAGTATAGGGGCTCGCGCATTGGATCGATTGGGGATATGTCCTGCTTCAGTTTCTACGCGGGTAAGAACATGACGACGGGGGAAGGGGGAATGGTTACGACGAATGATGATGATTACTCGGAAAGATTGCGAATGCTTAGGTCGCATGGTGAACAGCGGCCCTATTGGCCGGTTTCGATTGGGAACAATTATCGGATGACTGAAGTGTTGGCAGCCGTCGGCGTGGCTCAGCTTAGAAAACTGCCTTCATTCCTTGAACGGCGTAGGAAAAATGCGCAGTTCCTTGGCGAAAAGGTTGGCATGCTGGGTAAGGTGGTTCCTCCCAAGGAGCCTGAAGGGCGCAAGCACTCATGGTACCTCTTTACGCTTCGACTACGTGGCGCAAACGCGGGGAAGCGAAACAAGGTGATTGAGAAAATGAGATCAAGAAATATTGAAGCCGCGGTCTACTATGAGTCACCCTTGCATCTGCTTCCCCTATACCGCGAACGGTCAACTTCCCGGCGGCCTTTACCGGAAACCGAGAAGGCATGCAGACAGGTCTTCTCCCTGCCCGTGCATCCTAAGCTGGGGGAACAGGAGTTGGACTACGTTTTCGATACGCTGAAACGTGTGCTAACGTGACTTTTGAGCAACGTTGATGGGCATCGTTCGAAGAAGTTCATCAAGTGTAGGTTTGGTTGTTTCTCGAATCTCGTACCTGACACGCACCGCTGGCTTAGGGAGATTCATTATTCTTCGCAAGTCGATTGGGGTTCCCAGGACGAGTGAGTCGCAATCTATTGCTGCAATCGTTTGCTCTAGATCCCGGACCTGTTTCTCCCCATAGCCCATCGCAGGCAACACTCGCCCAAGGTGCGGGAACTTCTCGTAGGTACGTTTGATCGAACCGACAGCGTATGGCTTCGGGTCCACTAGCTCTTTGGCGCCGAACTTTCGTGCTGCAATGGCCCCTACACCTTCCTTCATCCCACCATGCGTGACTGTTGGGCCGTCCTCGATTGCAACTACACGTTTTCCACGAATTAGCGTTTCATCGTCCACCTGAATCTCAGAAGCCGCTTCGACAACTTTCGCTTCAGGTCTCGCAAATTTCACGTTCTTGCGAACGATCTCGACGTTCTCTGGAGATGCAGTGTCAACTTTGTTTATCACGACAATATCCGCCATCCTCAGGTTAGCCTCGCCAGGGTAGTATAGAAGCTCATGGCCAGGTCGATGTGGGTCAACGACGACGATTTGCAGGTCAGGTTTGTAGAATGGGAGGTCATTGTTCCCTCCGTCCCACAGAATGACATCCGCCTCCTTCTCAGCTTCGCGCAGAATCTGCTCGTAATCTACTCCCGCGTACACTACGTTGCCGATGTCTATGTGCGGCTCGTATTCTTCCCGCTCTTCAATCGTACATTCATATCGCTTCATGTCTTCGTACGTGGCGAACCGCTCACAGACCTCTTCCGATAGGTCCCCGTAAGGCATCGGGTGACGGATAACGACGACCCGTCCATATTTCTTCTTCAGCGATCGAGAGACGATTCGAGAAACTGTGCTCTTACCAGCTCCAGTCCGCACAGCACAAACGGAAATCATCGGAAGCTTCGATTTGAGCATCGTCGTTTTCGGGCCCATCAAACGAAAGTCTGGGCCGCAAGCCAGCACCACCGACGCTTTGTGCATCACATCGTCATACGCCAGATCACTGTATGCGAGCACGACGAGGTCAACATTCTTTTCCTTGATGATTTTGGGAAGATCTATTTCTGGTAGAATGGGTATTCCTTTGGGGTAGAGGCTTCCCGACAGTTTGGGGGGATACGTGCGGCCTTCGATTCCCGGAATTTGAGTTGCGGTAAAGGCTACGACTTCATACTCTTGGTTGTTTCGGAAGTAGACGTTGAAATTGTGAAAGTCTCTTCCCGCGGCGCCCATTATGACAGTGCGAATCCGATCGGTCAATTCTCAACACTGCGTCGGCCTAGAGGTGTGGCATAGTTATCTTTTTTGTCAGAAAACTATCGATGCGAGCGATCCGGCATAGCGGAGCTCTACGCGCGTCTTTTAACACCCCAGTGAACCAACAAAGGTGGAAGGAATAGCAAATGTCCAGCGAACCAGCCGTGACGCCACAGGAAACGAAACCCGTCGAAACGGACGTAACGCGTTACAAGGTTCGGTTGATAGCATCGCCTTACGGTGAAGCGGAGGGTGAGCTGGTGAGGTTTCAGAGCCCGATGACTGTGGATAATCTCGCGAAGGCGTTGCCGTTCGAAGGTAGGGCTGCAAGGTGGAGAGAGGAGATTTACTTCGAGACTCCAGTCAAGATGGGGACTGAGAAGGCGAAGGATAGGGTTGAGGTTGGGGCGATGGCTTATTGGCCTATGGGCTCGGCGCTATGCATCTTTTACGGCCCAACCGATCCGTACAGTCCCGTTAATTTAGTGGGGAAGATTACATCTAACCTTGAAATGTTCCGCTCCTTGAAAAGCGGAACGAAGATACGTGTGGAGAAAGTTTAGGCCGCGGCGAGCTTGTAGATCTTAATTCTCGCATTGCCACCGACAGGCTTCACTAACCTGCGGCGTTCCAGCTCTTCTAGGATGTCTCTTGCAACGCTTAGTCTAACGTTGAATTGGGTAGCGATCGCGTAGGGAGTTAAGGCGCCGAGTTTTGAAATTTCGCCACTGAACTTCGGGTCGTCGAAATTCGGAAGGCCTATGCCTCCCGGTCCTTTTTTCTCAGCAACCGTTTTGCCTTTGGTTTTCTTGGCAGGTTCAGGTTTTTTCGCGGCGTCTTGCTGGTCCTGCTGTTTTTCCATTTGTGCTAGGCTTTTCTTTTTAGCGCCACCCATTAGAAATCACTCCTAGCGCCTACATACCAGCCGAATAAAAGCCTTGGTTTTGGAGTTGACATATTCCAGGGAATGCCGTTCCCTTGCGTTCTCCTGTTCTCGCAACGTTTCAGTGAAGCCACACTCCAGCTAAGGCCGAATGGGATCCAGCTAATTGATGGGGAATTTAGCTTGCGATGGGACGCTTGTACTCCATCGCAGCCTTCGCCGGGTCTGGTGAGTTGTAGATGGAACGGCCTACGATCAGGTATGTGGAACCAGCTTTCAAGGCTGCTTTTGGATCTCCGCCTTGGGCGCCAATGCCGGGGCTGTATATGGGCAGGTTAGGCCCAGCGAGCTCTCGAACTCGTGAGATGACCCTAGGTTGAGTTGCTCCCACGATAACACCTTGGGCTTTCCACTCTACCGCCAAGGCGGTCAGAATCTCAAAGACAGGTCTTCCATGCCCGTCAGGCTGATTGGCCGTGAGGGAGTAGAAGGCTTCGGCGCCTGGGTTGCTCATGTAGGTTAGCAATATCACACCCTTCTTCCTTGACTTGGCTGTTTCGAAAACCGTGTCAAGTCCGTTTTCCCAGCCTGCTATAGGGCTGGCGATTATTGCGTCGAATCCCATGTCGAAGTAGGTACGTGCCATGAACCCATTCGTATGCCCAACATCATTCAGTTTAGCATCCATTATCGTTGGCAGAGAGGAGTCGTTCGCTAACTTGACTATAGAGTCTTTCACAGCGCTCAAGCCAAGCGCCATGACGAGCTGCCGGTTTACTTTGACGCCGCAAATCAAACCCCGTACGCTCTCCAGCACCTCTCTGCTCCTCTTGAGGAGTCTTGAGGCGTCGGCGTCCTCCAAATCCAACGCAAGAACCGTTCTCGTCCCGTTCTTATCTGCGGCCTTTAGAATCTTCTCTGCAAACGACACTCCAGAAGCCTCGTTGCGTTCCGGTGTAGAACGGTAAAAACTTACCCATACCATGAGTAACACGTTGTCGCCATAAAACCACGCCCTCCCCCACCCCCCACGGAAACGACTTCGTCAACCACGTTAACCTAGAATCAACCCGGCATCGAGTACGCAGCCCACGGCTCCAAGAATCGGGTTCCGTTCCAGCCTGCCGAGACGAACTATTTTGGAAATATCGGCATATCTTTTATGCCAACAATTTTCGCGTAGAAATACTTCGCATCGCTCGTGTTATTCACGTATTCAACCTTCTCGCCGGCGGGCTTTACGGCGATGTACTTTACGAAACCGTCCTTTAGGGGTTCGCTGAGTGAGACGTAGAAGAACACGGGCAGCGCGTCTGCCTCATAATAGTGTTCGAACGGTATGCAGGTTCCAACAATGTGGTTCTTACCCCTTGTGAAATGCCAGAGTGGGAATAGGGTTCCTTCTCGGAGTGAAAGTGGAAGTAGTATTCTGACAATTGATTTGATGTCTTCGACCTCGGCGAGCATGGGCTCTGGCAGGCTTGGATAATTTCCATCCAAGGCTTGGGTGAAAGCGTCGGGTGTCTTCTTCAACTCTACGAATGACGCATACCGGTACCTTGTGTCCCCCGCATCGTCCGTGAACATCCATTCCTCCCCCTTAGCGCCATCGCTTCGGTAGGCGAGAAATGGTTTCGGAGGAGTCTCGGATTCAGTGTAGGCTAGGATTGGAATGTCGCCCTCCCAATACATGTACGCGGTGAATAACCCGAGAATATGTTTCCCTTGATGCTTGAAGTACCATAAGATCTGCGATCCTTCAGTCAAGCCCAACGCCAATCTGGAAAAGGATAGTACGTCATTCACATGCACTGGGACCGGGGGTTTAACTGGCTCCACAACGAACACCGAATTCTCTAAGCTCAAGGACTGGGAATACTTAAGGTTGCGACGCTAATCCCCAACCTCTCGTGCACACTTCGCAATGGACTGCCGTCAACCAAGTTAGTCACGAACCGCAATAGATGTATTCGCAATGAATTAGTCGCGAGAGAGACAGAGAGGGCACCTGCGATCGGGCTTCCTAGCACGTGCCCTAGAGAGACGAGGGATCGTCTAACATCCAATCTGCTTCTCAACGTCCATTCTACCGGAATAAGTCCTCTTGCTCCGGTCGGATCAAATCTCGTACTGTTCCTTTGCCTGCGGCGTAATCGCAACCCCTTACAATAGCCACGGGAACTCCGTCACTCTTTTTCATCACCAATTCCGCTGCTGAAGCCAACTCATCTGCCACAGCCATCTGGGTAACATTCAATACGTACCCGAACATGTCCTTCTTGCCTCGGTAATCGATTATCGGCCGCAAACCATCGACACCAACTGCAACGTTAACCTGCCCAACTCGCCACGCCCGACCGAAAGTATCAGAAATAATAACGCCCACATTCGCCCCCGTGAGATCTCGAATCTTCCGTCTTATCTCACGAGCCGACTTATCCCCATCTACGGGGAGAACCGTTAGAGTGTCGGTATCTTCAACGTTTGATCTATCCACTCCGGCGTTAGCGCAAACGAAACCATGCCGAGTCTCAACGATTAAGTGAGCGCCCTGAGATCGAATAACCTTCGCACTCTCCTTCAGTATTACTTCGACGTGTCGTGGATCTTTGCCACTGACTTTCGCGATTTCCTCAGCTTTCTGAGAGGGTGTTACTGACTTGAGGTGCACGACTCCCCCCTCAGCCTTGGAGACTATCTTCTGAGCGACCACGATCACGTCACTGTTGACGATTCCGACATGTTCTTCTTTTGCGGCGTTGACAATGTAGTCGGCTACGTTGTCGCCTTCTTTAATCAGCGGTAGCTTTCTTAGACCTATTATCTGAATCAAACTTCACTACCCTGAGAAGAAGGATTCGAGTTTCTTTACCCCTGCTAGGTCCTCCCATTCAACGCCTAAGGAGTCTAGGACTTGTTCGAATGTGCCGCGGATGTATTCTATGTATTTTTCGCTATCAACTTCCTCCAATCTGGCCAATTGAACTGGTTTAACGCCTGGCTCTCCGCGAACTTTCACAAACGAAATTATGTCCCCTGGCTTCATCTCGGTCCCCGCCTGCTGTAGTTGCCTCGCGGCTTTGACATGTTGGGGAATAGTTTTCGTGTAATTCTCAGGCGTCCTACTCATCATCATCGAGAACGCCAAGTCACCGAGGGCGTATTCTTTGTTTCGGAGTTTCACATAGCATTCTCGAACGATTTCTGTAATCTTCGCTTTAGCGGCCTCAATGTCTTCAGGCGTTTTCACCTGGCTCAGGGTGGACACCATCTGGTAGAAGGCACCGTGTAAGAATTCCGGGATGTGTCTTTTCTTACCAGTTAAACCCTTGATGTCTACGTTTCCGTCAGGCAATACTCCGAAGTAATTCTTTTTTCTGGAACTCAAAGCTAAATATCGATAATTCTTGTCGATTTCAAGCTCCATCTTCAGCTCGCTCGTCGACCAATCGATCAACTTATTCAGCGCGTCCACATCGCGCGCTCCAAGAAAGATTGAGTCAGTATCGCCGTAAAACACTTCGAGGTTCAATTCCTGCGCTTTCTGGAGCGCCTGCGTTATTACATGCCTCCCGATAGCCGCCGTAGCTTCAGCGACGGGCGGACAATACAGGGCAAAGTTGTCCGCTCCAAAGACACCGTAGCTGGCGTTGAGTACGACTTTGGTTGCGTCTGAGACGACTTTGTACCAGTTCTTGACGGTGGGTGGTAGGGTGCGGTCTTTGGATCTTATTTTGTAGCGATTTACTCTCAGGTCTCTTAGCGAGCCTATGAGCAAGCTTTCCAAGCCTCGCTTTTTCTTGCACACCCAGTGTGGCGTTCCAGGGACAAGGTTACTCCTGCAGTCTTCATGTAGACAACGAACAGTCTCGTAGCCCAAGTTCCACACCTTGATTATCGAGGGGTATAGGGACGCGAAGTCTAAGACGGCTACGTTGAAGTGTACTCCAGGTTTCGGTTCGACGACAATGGCTCCCTTGTACTTCTTTCCTTTAATGACAGCCTCAGTCGTTGTCTGACCCTTAACCTGAAGGATCTCATCCCTTCTAGGGATTAGGTACCGGCGCTTTCGGTGGTGACAGAACATGATGCTTCTTATCCATCCAGAGACGCCCTGCCTTGACACATCGTCCAAGGTCATGTAACTGATGCGCGAGAGCGCGGTCATCAGCTTCATCACGAGGTCGTCGTCGAAGGAGGTTAATTTGAGGACGATCTCAGAGTCACGATAGCAATAGACGCCCAAGTCACTATACGGTGCTTTCGAGACTGAATCAATCTCGACCTTGGCGGTGTCTATTAGAGCCTTGCCGACGGCGTCAAGTGTATTCTCCCGGTACTTCTGCCCGAAAGCGTAGATCTGGATAGAGCGGTTGAAGAAGAATTTGTAGAGGTCTATGTGAACTCCGTACTTTAGAAACGCTACGTCACGACCAAGTTCGATCGGTGTCTCCTCGTTCTTGAACCCCAACCTCTGTGCTCGATGGTATAGGTATTTGAGGTCGAAATCGTCGCCATTGAAAGTCACGACGATCGGATAGTCAAGTAATGCAAGAAAGAGGGAGGTTAGAAGTTCCTCCTCAGTATCGTAGAATTCCATGCTCGCATTTGGGGGGAGCTGCGCATTGCCATCTGCGATCCCTTGCCTGCGTAGAAGGAGGATTCTGCTGTTGCCGTCAGACCCGGCGAGGCTTGCGCATATGACCTTTTGTTCTGCAAGCTCAGGGTCAGGGACGCGAGTTTCAATTGCTTGCATGACCTCTATATCGATAGCAGCCCGACGGTACTCCGGTACGGGGCATTCGAGTAGCCTCATCCATTCTCGTGCCAATTCCCTGTATTCCGGAGAGTCGTCGCGAAATAGTTCGTCAATGTCCTTTGACGCTTGTTCCGGCAGTCGGTACTCAACTGTTGATAGTTGGTTGTCTTTGACTTCATACATCATCCCAGGTTCAATGCTCTGATCGTAGATGTAGTTCTCAACGTACTTGATATCTGCCTCCCAAGCGGTAATTGCGTCGCGAATTGAACCAGTCGGTTTTCCACCAATCGTCAATGGATCTTTGGCTACGATCTTGGTAACCTTCGTCGGTTCACCACGGAGAGCGTCGAACCTTTCTCCCTCTTCGAAATGATCAAAGCCAAAGTTCTGCGCCACATCGCGGATCCTCTGAAGTTCAGGGATAGTCTGCTTGCTGAAGCAGTAGGGTTTGTGTCCGGAACGGTCGAACCAAAAGTTGATCGTGCGAGACTTCGGCTCGTATAGGCGAAGGAAGCACTTCCTGACGTCTCCATCATATCCTATGGAAACTAAGTATGACGGCGGAATTGTTGATGGAGTTGAGGGGTTGAATATGAGTGCTTGCCGCTTGGGCACCGGTTTGGCAGGCTGCTTAAGTGCAGGGGCCGGTTCAGTGAAAAAGCTTTCAAGCGTCCTCGCCGTTCGCCAAGCCTCCGAACAAGTCGCGTAGCACGCCAGCTTCCTACTAAATAAATGCGCAGTGCAAGTGCATCCTAAGGTTTTGGTCACCCTTGACGAAAGGCTCTCTCACCCTAGCCATCGAAGCCCTTAGCTGGATGGCGTACACTGGAATCGGGGAGAGAGGCGCCCTCCTCAAAGCATCTAGACAGCTAGGACTCAACAACTCCAACGACCTTCGTCAAGCTCACCGCTTGATAATGGAAACGAATAGATTCGAAAATCGCGTCGACTGGTTAATCTCGCAGAAAATTTCAGAGGAAACAATCGAACACGCATCCCACGGAATACGAAGTTTACTGAAAATCATATCCTACTCCAAATACGTCGACGCGAAATCTGCAAACCAGTTGGAAATTATCGTGGCGTGGGCCAGGCAAATCTTTGGCTGGAGAGACCTCCAGCGGTACGAAGAAGACATCGCACGTTTAGTGTCCAGCAGTCCGCGCTACAACTCCAGAGACCTGCCTGAACTCGAGAGAGCAGCCGTTGAAACCTGCCACCCAGCTTGGTATGTCGAACGGCTAACGAACATCTATGGAAGATCCCTAGCCTTGAAAATTCTCATACGAAACCTACGCCCAGTTTCAACGTTTGCGCGCGTGAACCCGATAAAGAACAGGGATGAAAGCCTGGTCGTAGAACAGTTGAAGGCAGTGAAGGTGAACGGGGTCGACAGCGCGTATCTCTTGGAGAAGTCAACTCAACCGACTAGAGCGAAACTCTCAGCCTCAGGCGAAATCGTGATTCAGGATTTAGCAAGCATAGTGGCGGGCCTGGTCGCCTCACCGAGAGCCGGACAGTCCGTGCTAGACGTTTGCGCCTCCCCAGGTAACAAGACAACCCACTTAGCAGCTCAAATGGGTAACCAAGGTGAAATCTACTCAGTTGAATTATCGGCCGACAGGATTCTCCATTGGAAGCAGGAGGTTGCCCGTAGCGGCTGCTCAATTGCTTCGCCGATTATCGCCGACGCGTCTAGCCTCCCAATCAATGGTAAAGTTGACGTTGCGATGGTCGACCCACCGTGTTCAAACACTGGGGTATTCGCTAGGGACCCTGTCAGCAAATGGCGTGTCACATTGGGACGCATCGTAGAACTCTCTTTGAGACAAAGCGCGATACTTCAAGCCGCATCTGAGCATGTACGCCCCGGCGGGACCCTCGTCTATTGTACCTGCAGCATTCTCCCCGAGGAGAACGAGCTCATCGTTGAGATATTTCTCAGGAAGAACCCCGAGTTCACATTGGTTCCCCAAACCCCATTCATTGGGTCACCGGGTCTTCGAGGGTTAACCAAATGCCAGAGATTTTACTCACACTTACACGATTGCAACGGATACTTCATATCGAAAATGGAAAGGGCCAACTAACCGTTTCTTGCCTTCTCTGCTTGCGCTATGACCTCGAAGATTATTCGAGCGGCCGCTACAGCCGTTGCCCCAGAGTCATAGTTTGGGCAAACCTCAACCAGGTCGAAGCCAAGCATACGTTCGTTCGCTACCACCCTTGCCAAGGATAATAGTTCATCGGGCGCTAAGCCGTCGAACTCCGGGTTAGAGACCCCCGGCGCAAAGGCCGGGTCGAGAGCATCGGAATCGATTGTGAGGTAAGTGTGTTCAAATTTTTTCGTGAATGCTGCCACACGCTCGGCGGCCGTGGCCAAGCCAGCCTCGCGTATTTCCCACGGAGTCATCGTTTGAATCTTGTGCTGCATGATGAAATCAACTTCTTCCTTGCAAAGGGCGCGTACTCCCAGAACAAGAACGCCGTCGGTTCCGACTTTTTCTGTTATTCTCCGGAGCACCGTCGCGTGTGATGTTTTACCGCCTCCGTATTCATCCCTAAGGTCTCCGTGGGCATCGAAACTGACAACGCCAACGCGCTCAGGAAGGCTTCGGACTGCTCCTTGAGTAATTGTGTGTTCACCACCAATTATCACAGGAATCTTCTTTGACGATAGAATGTCCTTCGTGACGTATTCGAGTCGTGAGAGTGTTTCCTCTGCATTATCAACGATATGCAAGTCACCTGCGTCATGAATTGATACTTGTTCGATGTCTATTCCGGTTCGAAGGCTGTAGGTCTCAATGTTTAGTGAGGCTTCGCGAATAGCTCGTGGAGCAAAACGGGATCCGGCTCGGTAGGTGCTCGTGTGGTCGTAGGGCACACCGACCACCACATAGCGCGATTCGTCAAGTGGTTTGGAAAATCCTGAAAAGTTATCAGTCTTCGAGGTGTGAAAGCCAAGATTCTGCATTGACGCACGCCTCTTTCTCTGAATGGTAAACCTTTATGGCACCTCTTCTGGCGTAATAAGGCCTCTCAACCAGGAGCGGCGAAAGATTGACAGAAACATTTACAGAACGAACTGCAGGAATATGGCTACCCCTAGTATTCTACGCTGCTGGAGGCGTTTACATGCTTGCGTTTTGGGCAATGTTTAGTCCTTCAGCTTACAGCCTGCTAGCTTTGGGAGCAGTTTCCATTGTGATCGCGGCGACCCTTTTCTTAATGTCTAGGTGGGCATACTGGCTCGGCCTCTTCACATTCCCCTTGCTTGCCGCTGAGTTCGTTTACGCGCTCACATTCTCTGTAGACGTCGTAGGCTGGTATCCGAATCCGATTACTGCAGTATTCAACGCGTCTATGGTCGTTTACTTGTTCTTCCTTTGCTTTTCGTTTCTACTCCTAATCGACAGGAGAAATACGCTGAAGAGCGATAAATTCCTAGACAAACTGCGCGGAACACTCACTGCCCCGGCTACGAACCCAGAGACCCCAAAGACTTCAGGCAGTTAACTTTCTTTCGTAACCGAAATCGATCCAAGTTTCGGCGTTCGATACCAGTACGAAGTTTTTGAGAACAGTCCTTCAATTACCGCCTTAGTGTTGCTCAGCAGCAAACCGTATACGATCGCTCCCAAGTAGCCTAGATGAAACACTCTCTTCATCTTTGAGATGCCGAATTGCGAGAATTCCGATAGCGTCACAGCTGAAGCAGCGAGCGGCGCACTATAGATGACTAAGGAGAGAAGAAATGTAAATAGTGCAACTTGGTAACGCCAGAAACCCATAAGCCAGAACGAAGGAGGAAAAATCGCATAATAGAGCAAGGCTACGACGAGCCCTATGATGGTCAAAGGGCAGATGAAATATGTGCCCAGATGCAAGAGAGCTTCGAGCTTCTGGAAGAAGCTTAATTTCTTGCTCCGCGCAATATCGCCACCGTACTTCCTGAGGCACTCAGAGAACCCTTTTGCCCATCTGAACTGTTGATGTCTGAGGTTATCGAAGCTCGGTGGAATTTCACCGGGACAGACTACGGATGGGACGTAGATGTATCGCCAACCTCTCAAATGCAACCTAATCGAGAGGTCCAAATCTTCAGCTAAGGTTTCTGGGCTCCATCCTCCTGCATCCTCAATAGCCTGCTTTCTGAAAACACCACATGTCCCGCTGAAATGTGCTAAGAGGTTCCCGACATATCTGGCTCTTTGATCCACAAAGGCGTAAACGTCGATAGCAAGCGAGAGCGCCTTGGCAATCCAAGAGAACTGGCCGTCCAAGTAACTCCACCGAGATTGGACAAAAGCTACCCTATCGTTCACGTAGACGTAAGGCACCATCTTCCTGAGAAAATCATGAGGAGGAACGTAATCTGCATCGAATAGCGCGATGAGGTCGCCTTTGCTTTGTCCTAGTGCGACCTTAAGCGCCCCGGCTTTGAATCCTACTCGGTCGTCTCTATGAATTACCTTCACTAAGCCTGGATATTTGCTCTCGAAGCTCCGTGCCACTTTGGTAGTGCCGTCAGTTGAATCATCAACAACCAATACCTCGAAGCGATCGCGCGGGTAGTCCAACCCAACGCATGCCTCGAGCAGACGACCGGCGACCCGTTCCTCGTTGAATAGAGGCAGGTGAATTGAGACGTAGGGCCAGGATTCTAATGGTGGTGGCGTTGATATTTTTCTCCTCCCTCGAATCGATAGGAGGCTCAAGACCCAGACGTTAATAGCGTAAATAGAGATCAGGCCCGTAACCGTCGCAACCAGGAAAAGAACCAACTGCTGAATGGTGGAAAGGTTGCCTGGGAACAAATACACTGCTTGGGCCTTCTAGGTAATGAGAAGATGAGGTGACTTAGCATCATGTATAAGGCTTTTCAAGCTAGAGGCGCAGAGCTGCATTTTGAATCAAATCAGCTTGCAATGGGAGGATCTACCTACGAAACGAATTGACAAGGTAATAGCATTCGCGGGGATCTTGCTCCTAACGCTCGCAGTAGTAATTATCGTATATTACGCAATCACCGTTCCCACCGAGGGATCATTCGGTGAGCGGTATGTGACCGCCGTAATCTCTCCTCCCTACCCGTTGAACCAGCTTACAACATTCAAGCCAGTCACTTTGATGACTTATTTTTTCTTCTGCGGAACCATATTCGCATTAGAAGCTAGCAAGGATCGGCTCAGTCGTGTTGGTACCCGTGGCGTAAGGGCGATACTATTAACGGCCTCTTTCGCTGCAGGATACGAATTCACCTGGAACATGTTCGCTTGGTTCACAACTTGGCTTAGAAACGGAGGGTCTCTTGATCTCACAGCCAATACCTTTCACAGCCATATTTTTCTCCCCGTAAACTTCAATTTCGCAACAAAAATATCCTTTCTAGTGTTCGCCTTGTGCCTTTACTGCTGGTATTTTCTCCAAAGTCTGCACAAAAATGATGTTCAACCGTGATGCCCAAGGGCTTTCTCTTTGGCTCATAAAATGTGATTGCGACAATTCAGTTCGACCTTGCATGGCGAACGGGAGCGTATGGGACGGGCTTCTGGATCCCTGCCTTGTTTACGTAGCAGCGTGAACAGGACACAAGTGGGCGCTTCCCTCTGGACTTAACCTGAATCAACTGGAAGCCACATTCAGGGCAACGTTTCTCGAGAAGTGTCAAAGCTCCGAGCTGTGGAAGAGGGAGAGAGAAAGTGCAGCAGGTCTTCCATTTTCCCGAGCAGCCTATGAAGCGTTTCTTCGTTCTTGGGTTCCTTATGATCTTCAGTGTTGAGCCGCACTCTGGACATGGGACGAAGAGCGTTATTGAACCGAGCCACATCTCGCGGATTATTGATGTAAGTTCATTGCCGACGTCTTCTTCCCTTCCTTTCAGCTCTTCGAGTATTGGTTTAAGGTAATCAACGGTATCAAGGACAACTTGCTCGCGACGCGCGCTCCCTTGTTCGATCTGTTCCATCTTCTCCTCAAGTTCCCGTGTAAATGTGACCTCGGTTACTCTGCGGCAGTACTTCGTTAGTATATCAGTTACCTGAAATGCAAGTGGCGTCGCTATCATTCGTTGGTCTCTCAAGTATCCGCGTCTGTATAGAGTCTCAATTATCTCAGCTCTGGTTGCTTTCGTTCCGATTCCAGACTCTTCCATTTCTTTGAGAAGGCTGCTCGGGTTGTAGCGTGAGGGAGGTTGGGTGTATTTGTCTTCGAGTTTGATTTCAACAACCTTCACTGAGTCCCCCTCTTTCAGTTTTGGCATAGCCAGCTCCTCGATTTTCGCGTATGGGCCGTAAAGTGGAACCCATCCCTTCTGGAGCAGCCTAGATCCACGCACCAAGAAGATGCGCTGACCAACTTTGATTGTAGCCTTATCGCTTTGTTTGGTTGCCATTTCCCCAAAGGTTGCTAGAAATCGTCTTACGATTAGATCGAAAAGTTTCTGTTCCTGTGGTGAGAGGTTCCGTTTCGGAGCCGTACCTGTTGGGTAGACCGCTGGGTGGGCGGGATCCTCCGACTTGCCTTCGTGGGGGACGAGACGCCCCGCCAGCAGTGCGCGCACGCTTGACTGATAATTCTGAACCTGGCTTAGACCGGTCATGATCTCCTCGAATCCGATTGAGGGAGGGAGTTTCTGACTCGAGGTCCTAGGATACGAGATCAACTGGTCCAAATAGAGGCGTTCTGCTATGCTAAGAGCTAAACGCGGTGTGTAGCCGAAGTGCCTGTACGCTTCCGACTGTAACGTTGAGAGGTCGAATGGCGTGGGAGGAGAGAGCTCGTATGTCGATGATTCGAGATCCTCAACCGTCCCGATCTTCCCTGAACATTCCTTGACGATACTTTCGCCATTTGTTTTGACCCCAATGCGGTCGATTTCATATACCGCTTCAACGATTCGCCCGTTCACATCCACCTTAGTTCTCAATGTCCAGAAGGGAGTTGGCACAAACGCTTGGATTTCCTTCTCCCTCTCAACGACAAACCGCAACGTTGGGCCTTGCACTCGTCCTGTGCTTAGGGTTAGGTAACGGTTACTCGCCTTGAGCGCTGATTGAGTCAGAGCGCGAGATAGGTTGATGCCGAATAACCAGTCAACCTCATGGCGGCACATACCCGCGAAGGCGAGCGGAAAATCTAGGTTAGGGAGCGTCTTCGCATATGCTTCCCTAAGCTCCCTCTCCGTTAGCGTCGAGAATTTCATCCGTCGAGCTTTCTCATCTGCTCCATTGCACGCATACTTCAAAACAGTGTAACCAATCAGCGACCCCTCGATATCAAAATCGCAGGCATTTACGAAACGATCCGCCTCTTTCGAAACCTGCGTAATTGCCCGTATCCACTTCTCCTGTCTCTGCTGCCCTCGTTCCGCCAAATGCTTTGGCTTCCAAGAGCAATCCCAGACCGGGTATTGGGATGTCGAACCACTACCCTTTGCGGCCACCGCATAGAGGTGGCCAAGCGCAGAACAGACTAGGATACGCTCCCCGTTAGTCACTTCAAAAAACGGCACACCTTTGACGCTGATTCTTTTCGCTTGATTCCTACCGCCCAATGCCTCCGCGACATGAAGTGCTGCGTCTGGCTTCTCAGTGACAATGAGTACAGTTTTCAACTATCGAGGCACCGTGTTCTGTTGGTTGCGCGTTATCAACCTCTTGACTGCGTCGCCCGTTTCTCTGAGGCTCATTAACTTGGAAAAGTACTCGTCTTTGGATAGTTCCCCGCCGAAGGCCATAAGCCAGTTGGCGTATTGGGCTTCTAGGTTTGCCAGCGCGACTTTGTGGAGGCCGCAATATTCTGAATGTGGTTCCCTAGGTTTTTCGCAGAAGGAACACTGGTCGACCATTTGGCCAACCGTCAGTTAACATCTTCGAGGGAGATGGATGCGTTTGTTGGGGTGGATGGGTTCGTTTTGCATTCGTTCATCTGGCTTTTCTCAGGCGCCTCGTGGGCCGTGCGAACGCCCATGCAAAACAGATCATGGCCCCACACGCCAGAATTTGAGTAACGGAATATTGCCACAATGGATCCAGCGACAAAACAGGAGCCTCAACGCTTAACAACCAGTTTCCAAAGCCCCGGAATTGCGTGATGCTCCGACTCAGCGCGCTTACCCCATTCCAGAACCAATTTGATCCTAGCAAGAATGGGACATATAGAACGCAAACGAAAACAGTGAGCGACAAAACGATGACTCTGATCAAACGCATGCGTGCCAATGGATCTACCTCGGGGCCGACCCAACGAGGGAATATCCTCGTGAACGCGTCGTACCAAGCTACTAACGACACTATTAGGACCCCAAGAACCGGCAACCATTGTAGCTGAATGCCAACCCCGCCGATATTGAGCTCATTATTCATGGGGCCAAGTCCATGAGAGGTCATGTAAAACACGAAGAGCAGGTCAAGTAAGAGGACGATTATCGTTACGCCCAGAACCGATGAAAGTTTGCTTGAGCGATTCGAGGCCAAATTCTCAACTTCCTGTATCAGTTGCGTATAGACGAATTTGTTACCGTACGCACAGGGGCTATAAAGAATATCTGCCCCAATGTTACAAAGGAAGCAGCTTTGTCAAACCAGAGAACGGAGATTATAGGGCGCGGCACTTGGCTCGATATGGTCGCCCGCCGGGTTATCGAGCGCGAAGAGAAACTCGGCAGAGAGCTAAGCGTGCTTCGGACCGAGAGTGGTTTGGGTGCTTCAGGAATTCCTCATATTGGTAGTTTAGGAGATGCCATCAGGGCCTACGGGGTAAAGATCGCCCTCGAAACTCAAAGCCGAAGGGCCGAATTCATAGCGTACTCAGACGATCTCGACGGGTTGAGGAAAGTCCCATCTGGAATGCCAGATTCTCTCAAGAATTTTCTAGGTCAACCCGTTTCGGCGATTCCCGACCCATACAACTGCCACCAGAGCTATGCTGTTCACATCAATTCCTTACTCAGAGATGCGATGGATAAATGCGGAGTGGAATATGTTTTCCACTCTGCGACGGAAGATTACCGAAAAGGGGTGCTGCTCGACCAAGTCCGAAAAATACTCACGTCAGCGGAGAAAGTTGGGGACATAGTGAAGGAAGAGGTGGGGCAGGAAAAGTATACGGCTGTGCTGCCTTACTTTCCGATTTGCGGTTCCTGTGGACGAATATACACTACGAAGTCAACTTCGTATGACGAGAAATCCGATAAGCTACTCTACGCGTGCGAAGGCGCAGCTGAGATCAGGGGGCAACAACTAACTGGCTGCGGTTACAATGGAGAGGTAGACATCAAGGATGGAAGGGGCAAGCTTCCCTGGAAAGGTGAGTTCGCTGCGCGCTGGACGGCTCTTCACATAAATTTCGAAGCTTATGGAAAGGACATATTCGACTCGGTTCGCATCAACGACAGAATCTGTGAAGAGATACTCGGCTATCCTCCACCCTACCATGTGCGATACGAACTTTTCCTCGACAAAGGTGGAAAGAAGATTTCAAAATCGAAATCAGCGCTTGACGTGCTCACGCCGCAGACATGGTTCAAGTACGCCCCACCCAACTCTCTAAACCTCCTGATGTTCAAACGAATTACGGGAGCGAGAAATATTGGCGTTGAGGATATCCCCACTTTTGTAAATGAACTAAACAACCTGGAAGAGATCTACTTTGGCTTACGCAAGGTTAGCGACGAGAAGGAGACTACCAAACTCAAGGGCCTGTACGAGTACTCCTACTTCCTCAAACCCCCATCAACTGCAACCGCCCATGTCCCTTACAATTTGCTTGTGTACCTTGTGACAGTTTCGCCACCTGACAATAGAATGGACTATATCGACAAGAAACTTCGCGAGTACGGCTATCTCAAGAATGGAGTAACCCCTGAAATCCAGCGACAGCTGGATTATGCAACGAACTGGGCGAAAGATTTTCAGGAAATCCCGGAAACAAAGATTGAAATCAAAAACCCAGAGAAACTAGCGATAGAGGACCTGATAGCAATTGTAAGAAATGAAACCGACGAGAGAATTCTACAAAACAGCATCTTCAACTTGGCGAAGAGATACGCCATCGAACCTTCGAACTTCTTCAAACTCCTTTACACTATTCTGCTAGGGTCACCCCGCGGACCCAGACTGGGACCATACATCAAAGCTATGGGCAGTGAAAACGTGGCCCGCGCGCTTGGGCGAGCGATCGGAACCACGCCAGCCTCTTGAAGTTAGCTTTGTTCCAGCAACGAAATTTCTGATGGAAAATTTTACACTATATAAAGAACACTGCATAGGCGAATATCGGGGCTGGAAGCTGGGTCTTTTGCTCTTCAAAGCATGATCCGGAGTTACTCTTGCGCCTTAATCGCTGCCCCGGAGGACTCCCCTAACTCAGACGCGCGAGCTATACGTATGATCACGTCCTGTTGCTTCAAACGGTGATCTTGCTCTCTTACGAACCCTAATGTTTTCGATTCTGCATTCATCAGGATCAGTTTGCTCACGACTCGGAGGCGCGGATAGTCTGGGAGGGCTTTGTACTCAATGAAACGAGTTAATTTATCCGACAGTCGTTACTGGTTTAGTGCCCGCCCTTAATGTGAGCCATTAAAGGTACAACCAAAGGGGCAACGGGCCCGTAGTCTAGTCCGGATTAGGACGCTGAGATCCCACTCGCGTAAGCCTGCGGAGCCGGAAGTCCTGGGTTCAAATCCCAGCGGGCCCGCCACGCTTCCCCGAAGACGCGAAAAGTCCTAACCCAACCTGAAGTAAATGAGTTCGTCGATGCATACGCGCTCCGCCGTAGTTGCTACCAAAATCATGGAAAGAGCTTGGTGTTAAGTTGGTCGACATGCTAATTGAATTCGCTAAAGAAAGAGCGCTGAGACCATTTATGGAACGATCATGACGTAAAATATCGGTATGATACGACTCTGTGACAAACCCGGCTTCTCGACACGGGGCGAGCAGGAGAAAACTATGGCAGAGCTAAAGCTAAGCTGAACTGCAAGGATGCGAGAGTAGGCCGTTACTTCTTCTTAACCTTCGACACTATGAAGAGGATAACCCAGACTACAGCCGTCCAGACAACGATATCGAGGATTAGGCGTACTAGACGGATGACCCATGGGAAATACTGAGGAGCCACAACCCTCATCTCCAACCATGTGAAAGGAACCCCATAGTAAACCGCTCCCGCCTCGCACAACGTAATAACGCAGTCGGGAGTACTAACAATTAGCCCAGTGAGGAGCGTTATCACGACGCCAGCGACAAATGCGTAAACCAACCTTTTCTTGTTAGACTTCAACATCTTCACCCGATTGATTAATCGTAGCGTTCCTAGGAACTTGTATTTAGAGACTGACCTATCAGAAATGGTTGACAGGTGCAAGCCCTTATCTCATGGGGATTGTCGGCGACGGCGAAACCAATTGTACTTGTTTTTGTCAAAGTCAATGTCTGCGCGCATGCAGCCCCATAGCATTAGCCATAACAGCTACGTTGTCAAAGGTTCCACAAACAACAGCAAAAGCGTCTCCCTAATAACGCAGACCAAACACCCTTCCAAAACGTCGTCGCCGGTCAAACTTCCTCTTTGAATGGGGTTGGTCGCGCGATTCAGACGAAAAATAGAGAAAAGCAGTGTTCTGTATGGAGTTTGTTCGACTGGTCGATTCCACAATTTCTACTCCTCCTTAAGGGAAACGCCGCGATCTTTTCGGTGCGCGTTGACAAATGTCCACTCCAATGGTTTCCAAGCTGATTCTTCTTTCCTTGCTTGTGTTGCTGACAATATCGGTTCCATTAGTCTCAATGAGTTCAGAGGCTTTCAATCAGTCGTGTCAAGTTAGCATCTTCGACCCGACGTTTCCAAGCGGCGTGGTTGAGGGTCAGAACATTCAAGTCGCTACAACGATCGGCGTGCAATGCGCACAATGGAGAACATACTATTCAGCGAGAGTAGATCTTTTGGACCGAAGGTCGCAACACTTCTTCTCTACAAGCCTATTTCAAATCGGCTGGAACCCCAACGTCACCGCGACCGTTTCAAATGCGGCAATCGCGCCGCAAAGTAATGGCCCGTGGGCCCTGCAGCTCAACCTTTACATTTTTGAGGAAGGAGGAGAGGTCGCTAACTTCAGCCACGTCTTCGACATCCCGGTCGGAAACGCTATAGCTAATGCTCAACAGACAACCTCATCGGCCTCAACCACACACGAAATGACAGCCTCAACAAATCAAACATCAGTTCCACTAGAAACCATCCCAGCGAACACCACTACATCGTCTGGCGTTGCAGAGCAATTTTACATTCTTATCGCCTTAGCGATCGCCACCACTCTTTGCACCGCGATCATTCTTGGGACTTGGAAACGTCCCGCTTGATTATGTGCGATCCTTGGATTTCGCGAACGTAAATGGGAAAAGTACTTCGGTCCGAATTTTGTGGGCTCGAAATTCTAGCCTACCGTTCCGAGTGTATTGACGAGTAATACTTCCGATAGGTTGAAAATCTTACGATCGCTTTTATTGATCCACTACCTTTCGCCTGGTTGTGGGTATAAAATGAACACTTTCGATGGCCTTGAGGAAATCATGTCCCAAGGGGCATACCACAAGGAACTGTCGAAGCTCCAGAGGCTTGTAAGTATCTTTCGTTAGAATAGTGAACCGCCGTACTCTGGACAATCGGCGCATTACGGCTAGCCTGCAGACTAAATCCGAGAATGGATGCGAACGCCAACAAAGAGTTGGCGATTAGGTGCGTAGGTAGTTTTGGCCTGGCTTCCGTCCTAATTCAAAGCGTTTCTCAGAATTCCTTCTCACCCTAATCTTGGGGATAGGGGAATGCCGTTCACGCCCTTGGACTTTCGGTGTTTGGGAGCGGACTTTGCCAGCCTTAGTTAACGATCCGTGAGTTGGTAACTGTTACACCTCCACTTATGAAGAACGAAAGGAGGCTCCAGCGTAATTAGTCTTTATCCTGTGCACCCTCCCCCAACGTTTACTTCTCTTTACTGCGTTCACAGGGGCTTCGAGCCTGTTTTCCGCGATTTTGTTGCGCCTTCTTGCGACCATTTGGCGAAGTCTTATATCGAATTTCGATACGTGCGCTGATTTGACTCGTATGAGCCGCTGTTCCTCTTTCATCTGTACTAGTCCTGCGAATTGGACGTGCACAGAGTGCGGCCGCGCTTACTGTTTCTTCCACACGACAACACACGGGCATGAGGTTTCTGAACGAGTCTTACCCGTTAGTTCGTAAACCAAGTTTAGCGCGGGTTTCATCCTGCAATTAGGCTGGTGCTATCTGCTCCCGCTAAGCTACTGCCAGCGCGTCTTCGAAGAAGTAACGTGTTGCGCCGAGGGTCTGTATCTCTAGCGGGCGCACATTCACGACTAGAGGAAAGTTCGCTACGACATCGCCGATTACGAGACAACGATGTGGAGGAAGATCCCGCACGACCATACGTATCGTATCACTGTCAACTTTAGCTACTTTTGAAACGATCTCGAGGTCGTGCTCGTTGCTAAAGTTGAAAAGGAATACGTTGTCAGCTTGGCGGTAGATACTGCTCTGAATCGTATCAGGTTGGTTAGTTACGAATGTGGTGAATAAGCCCAAGTGCCGCATTCGTGTAACTACGTCATCCCAGTAAGTTTCCCTCAGGTACAAGTGGGCCTCTTCGGCGAACAAGAAGAGTGCGCGGAGTTTCTGCCGGGATAAGAGATCCGTGAACTTGCTGATTAGCAACTCAACAATGATTCGTCGGAGAGCTGAGTACTGGTTCTTCATATTGACGACCAGGGCGCAGCCAGTGGAATGGTTTCTGAAGAGTTCTTCCAGGTTCAAGGCGGTGCGGGTGTCGTCGGTGAATATGCCGGAGTCGTCTAAGGTGTTGAACCTGGCCTGGAGTGCGTCCTTAATGCTTTCGTGGCAGTCTGCGTTGGCAATCGCGGCGCCGAGAGCCGTCATCGTTAGCTGATTCTGCCGTTCAAGGTCGCGCCAGATCCGGCTGAATATGCGGGCAGAGTTCTCGGGTAGCGCGAGCGCGTAAATCAACGTACCCAGCAAGGTGCTAAGCCCGACTTGGCTTAAGCTGAACCTTAGGTTTAGGCCGGGGATTAGAGAGATTATCTTCGGTGACAAGTGCATCTCGCGGCCGTCCGTAGATCGACCCAAGTTAACATATTCCCCATTTACATCCAAGACGACCACTGGTGCACCTTCATGAACGAGGCTCGTCACGAGAAGTTTTGTGAGATGTGACTTACCCGTTCCTTTTCTACCGGTCACTATGTTCAACCGTCCGTCGAGGGCGGCTAGGTCTGAGTTGATATGCGGAAAGCGGTGCGTAGAGCCGATTTCGAATGCATGCCTTGATGATAGGTTCTCCAAGAATAGTTTCGCTGGCATTGCTTCCACATGGGAGTGGTTCCTTGACGGCAGCCATGCAACATCTCTGCTTATGCGACCGTTCTCGATGGCTCCCCTGATTTTTCCAACCAGTAGTCTCGTATCTTTCAAAACTCTGATTTGCGATGATACTTTGAAAGGATCGACTTCATCGCCTGAAAGTGAGCCTTCGGATATGCCATCCCTGAGTAAGTCTTCTAGAATACCGGGTATGTTTGCGTATTGAATGTCGATCACCTGTACGATTAAGGAACGCTGTTTGACTCTGTCCGTTACGAGTAAGTAGTCCCCTTTGTCGACTTCCTCATCTGGGAAGCATAAGAGTTGCATGTCATCAGCTTCTTTTCTGAGAATCTTCAATGAAGAGCCTCCCAAGCGGTCCCGAAAGGACCAAACAATGAGTGCCTCAGAGCAAGTTTAGGCATCATCTGGACTCCGAATTCAGCTTGAGCGAACGCTTGCATAGCAAGAACGTCCATTGCTGTGAAAGTCGATAGCACGTGAGCCATTCTGAGGGTTTCAGGATAACCTTGATCTACAATATCTGTGCCAGCAAGCTGAGCAAACTCCTTCATCGCGGCAGCGGCTGGAATCTGCCTGTCGATGTCGATTCTGAACGGAAACCCGAACCTGGCAAGTTTTGCAACGAAAACCCGACCCAAGAACTGGACCGGATAGGGAGGAAATTGCTCCGTTATCTCCGTGTCAACATCTAGTAAGCATGGATCTGATTCATGTTCAAGTAGCTCGGTTAGTCCTTCATTTCTTATTCGCAGTTTAGTTTTTTTCGATATGGCGATGAGAGCACTACCTGAACTACGCGCGACCTGCAAGATGCGTTCGAGTTCTCTAGAAGGGTTGTCGGGAGTTCCGGCAGTAAGCGAGCCGTCAATTAGCAGGAAAGCGTTTCCAACAGAGGAACTTACGTTATACTGAAGCCAACGCTCAAGCATGTTACGAACACGTTTCAGTAAACTGTCAACATTTGGCTCACCAGAGAATGGTGGTAGACCCAGACTTGTGAAACTCTGCGAAACAAGTGGACTATTGTAGCCGAGCGAAAATACAAACGGGCCATACCGTACATAGCGATATCGCTTAGCCTCAAGAACAACCACGGCTCCTCGAAGTGCGCAAAGCACCCCGTCCGCTAACTCGCCAAGCTTGATGGATGAAGTGTCAACTGCGATTACTGACCGACCTGTAGCAATAGGATCAAGCTTAACGAGGTGGTCGTCATTGTTGGCGGCGAGATCTAGCGTGAAACCGGCGGCACCGTCATATTGTGTACTTCCGAAATTGGGTGCGACATCAGGTATAGGGTAGAGTCGATTTCCTCTGATGGCGTCTATTGAATCGCGGCAGAAGTCTAGGAAATGCTTTGGGACTGCGCTGCTCGAGTCCTCCGGGCAGAGAAAGTTACTTATCTTCTGTTGTGTAGCTGTGGATTGGTGGGTGTGGCGGCTCATTTGACGCCATCCCCCATTAGCGGGTTGATTCTCCAAATCTCCCGCTGCCGCCGACCCTCTCTCTAAGTGCGGTCATGAACCTTCACATTCCGAGAGCCTAGGAATTATCTCCGCTTCGTAACTCCACTAAGGACCGCTCAAGCTCCATGAGTCCTTTGGAAGTAATTCGATACCTACCTCGATCAGGACGATCAATCTGGCTAGACCGTTGAAGCTGAACGAGGACGTTTCTAATCGTCTTCGGCGCCCTGCCAATTCCAGTCGAAATCTCTTCAATACTCATTGAGTCTGATGCCCGCTTACCCATCTTGCCCGCCAACTGCGCCATGAAAAGGAGCACCATGATCGCTTTCTCAGCCGGTAGGTTAATTCGGGTTAGAAGCAGTTGCCCGGTCGAAGTCATTCTTGCGAAATCACCGACTTTGTCGGCGAGTCCCGCAAGATCAGGAACATAGACAAGTCTCTTCGCCACATCGTATGAGGGGACCGCCTGGATGAGGAACTGCATCACTTGCGGTACGATCTCTTCGACCGACCCGATGCTCTCATAGTGCATCCCGTCTACGTCTATGTGGACCTTCACCTGCAAAGTTTCAGTTTGTGCCATCTACTCACTTTCCCCCGCTAGATTTTAGTTTGGGAAGAACTTGTTCGCGAAATAGATGCAGGCCGAGCGTTGTTACCCGGTACTCACCTTTTCCCTTCCTTTCCGCTAGACTCTCACCGCACAGTTCGCTGAGTCTGCCCGCCACCGTGCCTGCCGATTTCTTGGTTGCAACGATCAGATCCGCTGATTGGACTAGATCTTTGTCTGACTTGCCCAACATCTGTGCGATCCGAGCCTTGGCCAAGTGGAGAAGCAAAAGTTCGCGGTCCGCCAATTGATCGATTGGGACGGTTACCACAACCCCTTCGGGTGTCACCGCGAGAATTCCTTCGCAGGCTTTTGCTAGCTCGTTGACGTCTACGGACAAGGATAGGTGGGACGCGAGTTCAAGTTGGGGAATAGCCTTGTTGAGGAATGAGAGAACTTCCTGCGCGACCTGGTTGGGTTGGCCCGTGATTTTCTTTTCAAGAGTTCCGTATTTGATGATAACTTCTAACGGCTGTGCTAGGCTTGTGAGTTCCTGTTGGCCTTCCGGCAATTTACTTTCATTTCACTTTCAATCCTACACAGTATAAAAGCTTTGAAGTGCGCGATAACCCTGCTAGGTGTTACTTTGCTTGGATGCAGACGTTTGTGCTGGTTCGAGCAGGATCACGTCAGAATTGATAGTTCTGCTAGGTGTTACTCACATTCGGTTCAGACGCAATCTAACGTGCAACAGCTCAAGAATAGAATGTTTTAAAGCATAAGGAAGCTGAACTACCCTGCAATTTGGACTACAATCAGTTGAAACGGGTTCTGCTTCGAGTCTTAGCGGATAATGGACCGTTGGATAGCGACTCGCTTCTCCAGACCCTAAGCTCCTCAGGGAAAGTACAGTCCGAGATTCATGCGGTGCGTATGGCGTTAGTGCGCTACTACCGACAAGGCTTGTTGAAGCGTGTCCGCAGCGGCGGCCAGTTCACGTACTCGCTAACGGACCGTGGGATTAGGCGTCTTGAATGGCTTGAAGGGCAGACAGAGGCGCGATCACATTAGAACCTTGCGAATGACCAGCCAAGATCATTTGTCACATCAAAATGAGGATACGATGAAACTGATTCCACTCAGTGAACCCGTGTTCTACTCGGTGGAAATAGCCTTAACCGTTTTTGCGTGCGCTCAATTGGATCGTGTTGAATATGAACAAAAGCACACTGACGATTATCGGAGCAGCGCTCGTTGCGGTTCTCAGCTTGGGATACGCGGGGTACTCGATGTCAGCACCCCCGCACATGGCGACAGTGACCCAGCAGCAGTACGTGACGAATGCTCAAAACTTCTACAGCACACAAACCCAAACCATTACCGCCACCAACACGGTAACCAGCGCCGCGGCCATCGCTAATAATGCGATCAATTTGAGCAACGGCGGTGGGCCTGGTTACTATCAGAGTTGTGGGTACTACGGATGTTACCCCGCACAAGGCTACCAGTACACTCCATGCAACAGTAGTGGCAGCAACACAGTAACGTGCTACGGCTACCTAATTCAAAACGGAAACGGATGCACTCAAATCTCGGTCCTCACGACCGATCCAGCCTATTGGAATTCAGGCATCCAGTACGTACATTACACACTGCAAAACTTGCCAGCATCATACCCGCCAATCGGAAGCTGGGTTGACGTAACCGGACAGCTGAGTATCACGAACACAAGCATCGCCGCTGCCAACTCTGCTGCTTGCTCACCCAACACCCTCAGCGTCACTTCCATAACACCAACAAACTCACCATAGAGTATAGGACGCACCAACACCTTTCCCACAGAATCATGTGATGCATTCTCGGACTCTAGCTAGAGAACGTCTCCCTCTTTCTTTCCAGAGTTTTACAATCGGCCCCCACGTTCTGCTCCTTAAGGACTCTTAGGATTATAAGCACACTAAGTCGTTTTATCCCTATTAGTACTCTTAATACTCGTAGGCTTATGTAGTACACTAAGATGCTGGTCTGACCTTAGGCAGCACATCCTGACTGATCCATTGAAGCCCGGCTCCGGAAAGTGAGTACCTGCCCTGCTCAGCGATGAGCTTGCCCTCCTTTCTCAACTCACTAACCCTCGCGCGAACAACATTATCCTTAACCGCCTTCCAACTTGTTCCGAGCAGTTCGATCAATTTGGCATCTTCGATAGGTGCAGGATTACTGCCATATAGAATGAGACCGATGGCTTCTTTCGCTGAAATCCTGTCGAACGGTATGGTGAAATGCAGTTTACCCTCCGAAGTAGTTTCAAGAATGCCCGCAAGTTCCTCCCCCGGAGCAAAGGCCTGGCCCGATTGCTCACCTAAAGCTTGCACCCCACCAGCCGCCACAGACTGCGATCGCATTAGCTCTTCGAACTTCCCCTGCACATAGTCGAACTCCCCCTCGAGCTCGACCTCGAAGTTCCCACGACGGATCCTGAACCGCAACTTCCGTTCAGACAATTTGACTCACCTTAACAGACCCAGACGGTTATCTCACACTTGTGAGTTCCTCACCCACACTTATCAGAAAGACGGTTATTCACCAAATTATTGCCTTAGGAGTTAGGTTTTGTGAACGAAGTTTATTATTTGAACGCTAGATGATAATTGCGCCGCGCGGAACCATGCCTGCCTTACTTTCACGACTTCTTGGTATCCGTGATGGCTGGCAGAATGAAATGTGTGTGGGTGTACGTTCTCTCATTGACGCTCAACGCATTCGCTACCTTGTTTCTTGTTCTGTCACGTTCGGTGGTTGACATCATCGTCTTGCGGTTTTTTGGGGGAATAGGAATGGAGGCGTTGACCGCGGAAATTATGGTTACAGACCTTGCGCCGATAGAGGCGCGAGTGAGGGAGATGGGTCGATATGGTGTCGCTTTAGTGTTGGGAGTCTTAATCGGACCCTTGATCGGAGGTGTAGTAACTCAAAGTTTTGGCTACATCAATCTCTTCATAATTTCAACTGTTGTAATTGGGGTTTCTACCGTACAAGCTCTGGTCTGGCTGGTTTCAGGCTATAGAGGAACAGAGACGCTGCCTTCCCAGAGTTTTTCAGGTTATATACGGATCTTCAAGCGGCTTTTGCCTTTGTACATGAGGATTATCTGCTACGGGATCATATGGGGACTGATTACAGCCATTTTTCCGGGTTACGAATTCGATCGGGATTAGTGCTGTCCTGATTGGTTTTCTCTTTAGTGCTTTTGGTGTGGCAAGGCTGTTCTCATATGCCACCGCACATCGCTACTCGCGATTCGGTGCGATGAGAACGCTACTCTTCGTTTCACTTGTGATCTTTGTGGGACTGCTTACCATCGCAATCTTCCCGATTTTCCTCACATTATTGGTGGGCATGATGCTGATTGGGGGAGGCGTCGGTGTGGTCTTCCCCGTTACAATCGACATCGTCTCACGTAATTTCCCCGACGAACGGGCCACCACGGCTGTAGCGTCATATGAAACGGCAATCAACATCGGTGGAACAGTGGGCCCTTACATTTTTGGAATGCTAACCGTCATCACAACTATCAGGAGAAGTTTCCTATTGATGCCAATCTTCGGAATCTTCATGGCCCTCTTCGCGGTTAACGGAACAACTAAAGCAAGAAAATGATTCTGTACGATGCCGTTCCGTGCGCGCCGGAGTTCAAATTCGGTTGCCGGCCATCATTGATCTCCGTCTGTTCTATTACTTCGTTAGGTCTAGTTCCATGAATTTCGCGCCCTTAATGGGATTATATCGGTACGGTTCGATTTCCTTGAAGCCAAGTGAGACGTATAATGCGATAGCGGTTTGCATGGTTGGAACGGTGTCTAAACGCATTCCCCTGTAACCAATCTCACGCGCATCTTCAATCACTTTCGCTGCCAACGCCCTTCCAAGCCCTAAACCTCGACACTGCGGCCGCACAAAGAGACGTTTCATCTCGCAAATCTCTTCCGAAATCCTTCTCAAGGCCACGCAACCGGCAGGATCGGAATCATGAAACCCTAAGAGGAGCCGGCCGCTTGGCGGCGAGTAGTCGCCAGGGAGTTCGTTTAGCTCTTTCTGGAAGTTCTGGAATGAGAGGTCGAATCCAAGCGAGTTCGAATAGTCAAAGAACAGATCTCTGATCTGCTCCAACTCACGCATGGAGGTCGCTGAATTGACCCGCAGCATTACCTAAATCCTACTCTACATGAAAGCAAAGCTTAGTTATCTTTCCCGCGCTCACACGAGAATCCAGTTCGCCAAGATACTCAATAATCTAGTCCATACTAACGCGCAGAGAACAATACGAATCCAGAAACGAGAAACGGCTGGAAACTGGGCAACGTAGGGTCGCCAACCTAGACCACAACATCTTTTCATGAGTGGGTCTGATGACGCGCACCGCGCCAGAAATTCAAACTAACGACGGTTCAATTTCCATTGCGGGCGCCGTCAGACACACATAAGCGAGATAAACGAAATTAATAATGAATGAATAATCTCCTGATCCCGTGCAAAGTGTAGTAATCTTGGTTGTTGGTGCGGGAATTTCAATGCGGAGCCATCAGGGATAGTGCCTGGTCTCTGGGAAGGGAAGCCTGGGGTTTGATGGGGACATCACGGGTTCGTTCACCCCTTCATCCACATAGCTAGCTATCTTCGTGCGGGCATTCCGACGGAGTGCCATACACTATCAGCTCATCAAGCATCTCCTCCGATAGTCTTTCCGAAGCTGCTTCAAGTCCTCGCAACTTGATGGCCCGTTCTACCTCTGAGACCTCTTGGGCGAATCCGAGTCTCTTGAAGCTATCACGATACGGCGCACTTGTGATGTAGTTCGCGGGAGTGCGCCTGGCAGCGATCTTGGCCTCTTCCTTGCTCTTTGAGACACAGGTGATTAAGTGGCACGCTATCGGAAAAACTGAAAAGCCTCCTTGCGTTTTGCGAGCGTTTCTTGAATAATGCTCTCCGCTTTCCTGACGAAGCGGCGCGTTGGGAGCATCAATAAAACTCCATCAGCATGTTTCGCCGCTAGCTTCACAGCCCTCGGTCCCATTCCTGCAGAGTAAACCTTCACTGGGTGTGAAGGAGGAACTCCGAGTTTCAAATTGTTAGCACTGAAGAGTTTACCTTCGAAGTTTACGGTTCCACCCGTTAACAGTTGCTTAACTATCTCGACTGTTTCCTCAAGCCGTGTTGGTGAAGAATCCGAATGAGGCGTGTGTCTATATTCCATTGGAGGAAAACCTTTCCCTATTCCTAGCGTGAACCGCCCTCCCGACAGGTCAGAGACTGTCGCCGAAGCCATAGCAAGAAGAAAGGGGAGACGTAGGTATGAGTTGACAACCCCGGCAGCTATGCCAATTCGCTTGGTTGATTGGACCAACGCCGAGGCGAGAACGAGAACATCGGTTTCATACACTTCAACGAGTCAGATTCTATGAAAACCAGCAGTCTCAGCTTTTTTCGCCGAATTTAGAAGATGCACGGGATTCCCCCCTGATCTAAAAGCGACCGAGAGCCTTGGTGCCATGGAGAGCCAAGTTCCCGGAACAAAATAAAAGTGTGTGTGCGCACCATTGGTACGTGCGCAGTCACACGATTACTAAATCGATAGTTCAATTTCTGCTGCCACTAACTGGCCCCGCAGTATTGCTTAATGCCCTCATCTACCTGAGGGCGAAGGTTAGTTACCTTTCCAAGGATCACATGATAATCTATGCCTACGGATAGGAGATTTGTGCAGTTACAACGAGGGATATTGCCTCCACGTTTGGGCGAGATTCCTGAAGGTGGAGTTTGCATCTCGACTTTCGTTGTTATTTCTCGACGAGGAGACTCAAAGAGCGTTCTGATGGGAAGAATTAACAAGAGAGCCCCGTGGGATCATATTGGCGCTCTCGACCCAGGGCGAGTGGAACGGCATAGCAAGAGTTGGATGCTTCCCTCATCCCATTTGATATTCGGCGAATCGCCACAGGACGCTGCCGTAGAATCCTGAGAGAACAGTTAGGGGTAGGAGATCAACGCCTTGAGGCCCCTCAAGTGTTCTCGGAAGTCTACGGAGCCCTAAATCATTGGGATCTTGAATTCGTCTTTCTAGGCGAAAGAAATGACGTGCCCAACCACGAGGCCTGGGATGAGTTGAAATTCATTGACTTAAAGAAGATTCGAAAGGAGGAGGTAGCGAGATCCCACGAAGATATCCTGGCCCATATCGGAAAATGGCAGCACTGACAGGACCCGCACTCTTTGCAGAAGTGGCTGTCTCATAACCACATCGTAGCTCGAGAACACCTCGAGCAGTTGCAAAGCATCAGGCGATATTCCCGAGCCTTTCGAAGGAAGAAGGGCACGCACCGTGACGACAGAACTTCTGAAAGATTTCCGTCAGGATCGAAATTGACGGGCGATGAAGGTGGTCTTACTATTGACGGTTTGAAAGATTGCGCAATAACTGGTTTTGAAGAGCGGTTAAAAAAACGGGAGTTTTCGGTTACGTAGCTTTCTAAGCTTAACGAGGTGACGGAGGAGCTGGAGCCCATGTTATTGTAGGAGGTTGTTGTCTTCGTCCGTACACAACCAGACCTGCTGTTGCAACTACGACTGCTACCAGTATTGCTGCGATCGCAACGTAACCGAGTAGGGAGTTGTTCCGGTTTAGAGTTTGAAATTGTGATGGGTTTCTGTACGGGTGCTGTTGTAAGGGTTGCTGGACTGGCGGAGTTTGGATTGGATACGGGGTTGGAGATGTGGCTTGGTACGGGTATGGGTATGCTTGGGTTACTGTGGTAGTGGCGACTTGCTCGCTTCCTACTACGGCTTGGAAGGTTTCGCTGGTTGAAGTTACCAGATCCCCGTACTGACTGCTGTAGAGCGAGACCGAGATTGTGACTGTATGTCCTTGAGTTGTGGGTGGTAGGTTGAAGCCTAGTTGTCCGTTGAAGGTGGTGCCGCCGTCTGGGGATTGTAGAACGCTGTTCACCGAGCCTAAGGCAACGTTTGAGGTGGCGTCGTATGCGTTGCCTGTCGCGTATAGTTGGTTGCCGAAGGTTGTTGTGCAGGTTGCTGACATAGGCACTACGATGGGGACGTTAGAGTAGGAGTACGTGGTGGGCATGACGGGATAGCTGAGTACTGCCGTACAGGGTTGAGCTTGAGCCGAGACGGTGTTACTGTTCGCTCCGACTGCGATGATTGCTATGATCAGCACAATGCCGAGTAAAGCGAAGTTACGGGTTTTCGCGTGTGTCTGAACCAATTTTTATCACTACCACAACTACAGCGCGTAGTCGCGTATAACCAGAGTGGACGAATCATTCACTGCGAAGCCTCACAAACTACGCGTAGTACACGATACGTCGAGTTAATCGGACGCGAAGATCATTTGCGATAGGTTGGTGCTTGTCTGCGCAAGCTGAAACGAATCATGCTCCGCAGCCTAGGTGAGTCGCAATCGTGAAAGTGTCAGATAACAAGTAGCTAAACGACTTAGTTGAGAGCCATCCATTCCAGAGCACTATCAAACGAGAGATCTGATTCTTAACATGAATCCCCACTTCGTGGGCCTTCAACGAAATTAAGATCTTCATACTCGAAATTCATTCGTGGTGTACCCCACTAATGGGGACGATTCGTCCGCAACTACTAATTAACGGCAATCGTAACTACGCGGCATAGTTGTCAGCGAGGTGAAAAAGTTGAGTTTACTCGACATAGTCCTGCAAACGACTCCTAACTACCCTGCGCGAGGCATGGGGTTTGGTGGATCGTTCATCTTCGGAGCCATCAGCGCCGTCTCAGTCCTCCTAATCACCGTCGGCGTCTTCTACGTTCTAATCAAAGTCGGAAGACTCCTAGACGCTCTGAAGGAGAAAACAGAGACTGGTTCCACAAAGAAATGAAACCCAAGCTAGCGTAGACTGGACCATGCTTGGATCTTGGACCGCTTTCCTCCCCTTTTTTCTGGTTGCAATATCCTCAGTTGTCACAATGTAGCGTAGCGCGTCATTGACTGTCAATATCAGCACGCCCTCCCAAAACAATGTACGATGGGTCGTTGTTTGTGGCGTTGGTTTGTGATCTGTCGATTGTTGTCGGTGTGCCTCTGCTGACGAACTGGTAAGATCTGTTAGTTGCTGGATGTCATAACAAGTATTTCGCTCGAAGACTATTGGGTTCGATCTCAAGGCTTCTTATTCAGCCAGTCTTTGAGAGCCTCTTCTATGGCGGCGCTAAGATCACCTTTCTTGCCACCAAGTCTCTTCACAACCTCCAATCGCAGTCGCCGCTCAACCTCGTCTGAGATCACTATGTACAGTTTACCCAAGTCGGTATCAACCCTTGTTGGAATTAAGTTAAGCATGACATAAGTATGTATATTTAACTATGCTTCTCAAGTTAATGGTTCGGTGAAGGTGCGCTAATTGATGCTGATGAACGTACGGGTGAGAAGAAAGAGGTCTTTTCGAGGATCTGTCTACTGCATCTTTTTTAGATTTGGCCCTCATGCAAGCGTCTGAACCTGACCCCTGGCAGTTACTTCCACATGGTAGCTCTCGAAAAAGTCAGGTTATGGCTGGTTTGAGACTGGCGGGTCAACAAGATGAATCGTAAGTGCTTTCTGGATATGAGTTACATGCTCCGTTTGAGCATTCTTACGATTGTGGCGGCGAATTACATATCCGCGAATGTGAAGGTACTCCATATAATCATCCAAGACTTCTGATGCATCGCCGTTCCCTCTCTCACGAACGTATTCGACCACGAAACTTTTCAATCCTATCTCCTCCCTTTACTATCTTGATAGATAACAATACATAGAGATAACGATTCATCACTCAACCGTGTCAATTTACTAACCTCACGCATGAGCAAACACTCCGTTAGTCTCTTTCCACCAACCTTCCAAGCCTAATTCAAGTCGACAGGACATCACATGCCTAGTTTTGATGTTAATTACAGATTCGACTGTGAATACCCGCCAGCATGAGCTTAAACAATACGACGGGGTAGCGTATGACATTCATGCAGAGAACACCGCAATTGCACAGGCACAGAAAACTCGTGGAACTCGCACATTGCTAGAGTCGCAGTTCCTTGCCTTTTCCTGTTCTCTTTGCCTCTTTGTAGATCTTCACAGCGACTGCTATGTCCTCAATCGCGACACCCAAATTCATCGACATAATCCGTTCGCCCGCACTTTCTCTTCCAGCTTTCCGCCCAGCTACTACTTCCCCCAATTCGGCGTAGACATCGGGGATATTTTGAAAGTATCCTGTCGAGCGATAGTATTCCAGCTGATGGATATCGTCAGCGTAGAATTTGTCCATCATAAACATGGCTTCAGGCGTCCAGTACGAATCGAAGTCGACTGGACATGCGAATACTCCAGCCTTTGCCCAAGATTTTTCAATGGTTGGACTTGGGTGCTTCAAGATGGGGCCAGCGGTCACTATAATATCTGAATTCTCAACAGCTTCTCGAGGGTTGTTAACCGGTTTTATGGCGAGGCCGGATTCCTCCGTCATCTCGTCGACGTATCGGCGAAGGTTTGCGGGTGAAATATCGTAGGCCCTAACCTCTTCAAGTTTCATTACGGCGTCGAGCGCCTCCAAGTTGCTCCGTCCCTGAACACCGCACCCAATGATTCCAAGAATCCTCGAGTCGGGTCTTGCAAGGTACTTAGCGGCCAAAGCCGTTGCTGCTCCAGTGCGCTTTGCAGTTATCCACGCTGCATCCATCACGGAAATCGGCAAACCTGTGTTCGGATCGTTCAGAATTATCAGCCCGGAGATATAGGGCAATCCCTGTCTGAAGTTCTCCGGATATCCACTTACCCACTTGATTCCAGCAGCAGACATACCTGGAAGGTATGCTGGCATCGCATGGATGAAAGCATCATGAAGAGGGTGAATTCCTGGCTTAGGAGGCATTTCCACCTTACCTGCCCCCTTCTCCTTGAAGGCTTCTTCCACGGCGGTGATGATATCTATCATCTGGAAATCGAGGGCCTCGATATCTGCACGAGAAAGGTAAAGAATGTATTGCGTTTGTGACAATTCATCCCGAGACCTTTTCGAAGCTTTGTCTAAGAAGAGTCAAACACAAAAGGAGTTTGGCGATTCTTAACTCGAAGATCATCTACAACTTTGAACCGTCCACCACGCTGACGCCAAGGTCAGCGCCGCCTATGCCTAGGTCTACGGCCCGGTCGTCCATGAGATTGCAGACGAAGGTTGGGGCTGTCTCCGTAGCGATCTGCTGCGCCGCCAGGCAATCGTACGTAGAACGAAAGAAAAGCTAGGACAACGAGACAAACTGTGCCTGTTCTTAGGGTAGCCTTCAACGCCCGGTAGGTCTCCCTTCTGCTAAATGATTCTTAGTTGCGGTTCAGCCTACGGTCAAAATTGTTTGCGCAGAGTCTCCTTGATTCCCCGTAACCTGAATCACATATGACCCAGGCAGAACATTCCCGATAATAAAACCGCCATAAGCAACGCCGGTCCCAACTTGAATCACGCACGCAGCCGTACCTGGTAGGATCGGGTTAGGGGAAGAGGGGCTGGAGAGTTGGCAGGTCGTATCTGTAGGGAGTAAACCAGTGGCTCGAATTGAGACTCGGGATCCGGCCTGAAGGCCGGCTATGTGACTCTTGCCAGATTGGGAAGAGCCCCCACCCACCTGGACGATTGCTTGCGCGAAATCCCCGTAATTTCCCGTGACCTGAATCACATACGAGCCCGGCAGAACGTTTCCGATAGTGAAGCCACCATAAGGCGCACCCGTTCCCACCTGGACGACGCAGGCTGAGGAAAGGATGACTCCGCTTGATGAGGGACTTGACACATAGCAGGTCGTGTCGGTTGGCAGGAAGCCTGCACCAGCAAATGAGACGTTGTGTCCCGAGCCGCTCCTTAACGAGATCTGGGGTTCAGATTGAGCGGTAATGAGGGTAGCGTTCGCTGCGAACATAACCAACGCACAGATCAGGAGCATGCGGGTGAGTCTCAACGGTAACCCACCTCATCTCCTAGCACCGAATTATTGCTTGTGCTAGAAGGGTCAATGGTGAGTGTGTGTACGCGCCCACACATACAACACACATGGAAACTACACAGTGTAGCTACTGCCAGACGATCGACGTCCCGTAACTTTACTTTGGGTTACATACAGCCGCAGCCACGATCAAACAACTTGCAACTACCTGCGCAGGTGCTTGAACCTTGTGCGGTAGAGACTAAGACAAGGGTGGGCCGCACCCTAATTTTTGCCGCCTAGGCCGGGTGAGTAAGCGATTCATGCAGCCGCGGATAGGGCCATCATTACGTCGAGCATTTGACCCAAGGCGCCTGTCTGAGTGATCCGGCCCGTGATTTTTCCCTTCTCGACGACGAAGAGGCGTCGAACCTTCTTCTCCTCCATTACCAACATTGCCTCGCCAAGCGAGGCTTCAGGCTCAATTGTTATCAGTGGACTACTCATAACTGATTCAACCGTCGCTCTTTCCGGTAGCATAGCTTTCGCGTAACAACGACGGATAATGTCACGTTCTGTCACTACACCGACGGGTAAGCCGTTCTTTGTTACGACCAGGGACCAGACCTCGTTCGAGGCCATTTCCTTCACGGCGTCGGCCACGGGCCTCGTCGCTTCAATTGTTACCACTTTACCTTCAATGACATCTTTAACCCGTAGAGTAACAGGACACAAGGTTATGCACACGTGTGCCCTAAGTCAGATATGAGATAGAGGTTCCTACTAATTCTCAAAGTAGAACTTTGGTTGAGGCTTTACGAGGGGGTTTACGCGGCTTCAGTTTCTCTGGGCATGTAAGAAACTCAAGCGCAAAGACTTTTACCCTTACCTTGGATGTGATTGATGGGATGTTGTGATGCCTGAGTCTTATGTTCTGATCAACATTGAGCCTGGGTCAGAAGAGGCGGTGCTTAAGGAAGTTCGGAAGGATCCAAATGTGAAGGACTGCCACCGAATTTACGGCCTCTACGACATGATTGCAAAGGTGGAAGCTGATTCAATGGATGGGCTGAAAGAGATCATCACATGGAAGATAAGACGACTTCCCGGCGTTCGTTCCACCCTTACAACAATCGTCATAGAATAACCCTGTCGCCCATCGGAAACCCTCTGGGCCGGGTAACGCAACTGCATTTCCCGGCTGTTGTGAGAAAGTATTATGGTGCCGCGTTTCATTACCCTAATGCAAAGATACTTCAATTAGGGTTGACTGGTTGAATGCTGTTAGAGCATCTTGGAAAATCTCCTAAGATTCATCCTTTAGCCCAAGTTGCCCCGAATGCGATCGTATGCGGTGACGTAACCATAGGCCCGGGCTCTCGGATTGCATTTGGAGTCTCCATCGTTGCTGAGGGTACGTCGATAGAGCTTGGAGAGAACTGTATCGTGATGGAGAATGCCGTCATTCGCAGCACTGACAAGCATTCGACTAGGATCGGGTCCCACTGCCTCATCGGACCGAATACCCATCTTGTAGGTTGTACTTTGGAGGATTGCGTGTTCGTAGCAACTGGCGCATCGATTTTTCACGGCGCGAAGTTAGGCTACGGCTCAGAGGTTCGCATCAACGGGGTCGTCCATATTCGTACGGAATTGCCTGCTCACGGCACTGTGCCTATTGGGTGGGTTGCCGTAGGCAACCCGGCGAAGATCATGCCGCCAGATCAGAATGACGCAATCTGGGCGATACAGAAACCGCTGAACTTCCCCAAGTTCGTTTACGGAGTAGAACGGGCGCCTGAGGGCCAGACAAACATGAAAGAAATCACCAAGCATCGCTCCGAAGCACTCGCCAGCCACAAGAATGACAAGGTCCTAGGCTCCTCAAAGCCGACGTAGTTAACACTCAAACACCCCCGTTAGTATCAGACAAGTGCTCGAGAACGATGTCAGAAGGAAAGTAGCCTGCCTCGAGGTTAATTGGAAGGTTGTTGAACCAACTACGTCGTGGGGGCATGTCCCACCGGGCCCACAAGTCTGACCTTGTTTGGGTCGACTTCATGTGGACACGTTCTTGGTTTGGCTGTGGGGGACGAAGCGGGTTTTAGGGAGCCGTCGCGTCGAAACTGTGTTCTTGTCTATGGCATCTTTCTTATTGGCGTATTCGTCGGCAAGGGGAATCATTTTCCGAAAGGTGCCGTAGTGGGTTGTTGTCAGCGGTTAGTCGTGCACTCACGGACATCTGGGTTAGGATCTAGCGTTCGATTTTGAAGCCGATCCTCACGACTGCTTGAAATTGACTCACTTTGCCTTCCTTGATAGTTCCTCTAAACTGGGTTGCTTCAAACCATTGCATTTGCTTGACGGTCTTCCCTGCTTCCTCAACGGCGTTTCTAACTGCGTTCGCAAAGCTGTCATTTGATTCACCAACAATCTCGATAATCTTCCAAACCAAATCACTCACCTCCGGAAACCAACAGTTGCATTGTCGTTCAGACATGCTATTTTTGTGTGTGTTGGTCAACTGGTGCGCACACATACGATTGCGCGTTTAGGGTTTGCGAACAACGTTAGGGATCTTGCCCCTTATCTTCAAGCTAACTTCCACGAAGCCTCGATACTTCTTCCTCTGATACCATGGTACCTGGAGCACGATCTCTCTTGTACGGCCCTTCGTGACAGTGTACACGTTGGCTTGACGATTCTTCATCAACCGTCTCAGTTTGCTTCGAGCAGGCGCTGGATGGCAGTCCATTAGATTTGAACCGATAAGTTTCTTTCCTCCCTGCGTGCGAAAAGATTCAGCTGCTCTCCCGTTTAGCTCCAATATCTTACCGGCTGAATCGCAGACGGTGATTTCGCCTGGGAATTCCTCCACCCATTGATGTCTCTTGACAGTGACCAAGGTGCTCACCTTGCCGCCTTATCGACACGGGAATTATACGGTTACCGCCAATTTTCCATGAATTTACGCATCGCCAGACACCTAACATGGGGCCTCTGCCCTCCGACTCTGACCCTATATGAGTTCAAGTCCATATCGTGCAAGACTAGACATACCGGGAATTGGAGTATATCCGAATCTCCTTCCTCATCTCTGAAGACTTGACCGGTCATTCTGATGATACTTCAGCGACAGGTCTGGGCAGTTAGAACAAATGTTCGTCTAGGTTGGTAGTTTGGATGCTTGCTGTCCTTTCATTCCCCAATTGGATTTTGGCACGTCGTGGATTACGATGTGAAGTGCTTCTGCCTTTGTTCCGATCTCTTCAAAAGCTCTTGTTATACCCTTGATTAGTGTCTCTTTTTGCTCTGAGGTCCTTCCTTCCCACATCTCAACTATGACTACGGGCATACAATTTCACCTCCCTTCCTAAGCGTGCATGTTGACCATGAGGTTCCTGAAAACAATATAGTGCTTTCTTGGCAGAGGTTTAGCGGGAGACGTGGTAATCAAGCACTCTTGGCGGGGCGAAGCGGTTGAGTCTGCGGTCCTGTGTGGCAATAAAGGTCGCTGGTGTCGCCAACCGATCTCCGAACTGTTTACGCCTTTGGGAGTGACTAGCGCTCTTCCTATTCCGCGGAGCAGTTAAGATCGACTGCCCTTATCCGTGTAGTCACGACACAGGGATCGTTTTATGTGAGGATGTTTTCAGTCGTCTTTAGCATGCTCATTACTGGGATATGATACGGGCATTTTTTCTCGCATTCCCCACACTCCGTGCAGCTGTTCACCTTTGTTCGGAGCTTCGGATATTGTTCTCTAGTCCAATTTCTTATGCCGTAGAACGTGGAGTATGTTCCCCATCTTAGGATGGTTGGTATCTCGACACCGTCAGGGCACGGCATGCAAGCGCCGCATTCCCTGCAGAATGGTTCGGGGGATAACTCTCCGAACTTGTATGCCTTTTTCTCCTCCAAGGTAAGCCCCTCAAAATGATCCGCTACCTTCAGAGCGGCGTCCACCTCATCTGTTGAACGGAATCCGGGAATTACTGTATCTATGTCGTGAGCCAGAACAAACCTGAGTGATCGCTGGGCCCTTTCAAATCCCACATTTCCGAAATGAGCAACGAATTCTGACATATCAGGCCAGTCGCGCTCTGGCCTACCTAGGAATCTCGCTTCTCTTTGAACAAACTCCAAGGGGCCAGCACATCCTCCTAGCGACTTCATGATGACAACACCCACGTCAAGTTCATTGGCGAGCGAAAGGAGATTCTCCGTGGAATTTCTATCCAGGACATTCAGCGGCACGAGAACTGTGTCGAATTCATGCGTTCCAATAGCTTTCACGAGAACATGCGGATTATGACCAGATATACCTATGAAATCAATCTGTCCTTGCGCCTTGGCTTCCTTAAGAGCCGCCAACGCCCCATCCTTTGCCATCACCTTCTGTAAGACGTCGTCGCTATCAATGCCGTGGAGTTGCATGATATCTATCCGCTCCGTTTGGAGGTTTCTGAGGCTTTGCTTAAGGCCGGCTCTGGCAGCGTCTCCTTTGGTTCTTTGAAGCACTTTGGAAGCCAACACGACCTCGTCCCTTACGTCCTTAAGCGCCGCCCCTATCTTCTCTTCACTATCTCCGTAGTTTCTGGCTGTGTCGAAGTAGTTGATGCCCCGTTCAAAGGCGTGCCATACGACTTTCTCTGCCTCATCTCTTGAAGCTGATATGATCGGTATGCCCCCGAAACCAACGATCGAGACCTGTAAACCCGTTCTCCCAAGCCTTCGTTTTTGCATTATTCTCTCACATACCGAGTATTGGCTGACTGCGGCGTTCGTGGCACTCGCACTTAGGATTAAGGTTCGAAATCCAATGATCAATATTAGCCCATACGCGCCCAGGCTGAGGTCCCAACTTGTTATTCAACGATCGTTGGAATGGATCGAGCGATGATCTGCTCTAGCGTCTTTGTTGCGAGTCTGGTCGGCGCACAAAAAACTTCGCTTCGTCGTCAGATCCTGAATCCAAGAAAGATCAAGACGCCCAAGGTGATAACCACACAATTACCAAAAGTGAACGTCGCGGCTTGAATCCTTGGTGAAAGACGCTTATGACTCAAACCGCTAATGCAAGCTATAAAGGTCTGCCACGAAAGCGACGCGAGAAATGTTCCAGCTACAAAAATCACAACATCCGTCGCTGAGACTATGACGCTGACTCGTAATCCCAGGATTAACGAGGTGAAATACGTGACGGTTAAGGGATTGAGGAGCGTCAGACCGAAGAACATCACATACGTACTTAGACAACTAGCCGAGGCATAGCTGGTCGGTTGCTCAGTGCCCTTCGATCTCTCTGATCTCCTTCCTTGATAGAACATCCACACTCCAATCGCAATCAACGCCGAAGCGCTCAAATAGTGAATTATCGAGGAGATGGGCATGAGAATCTCAACTAGGAACGAGCCCGCGACACCTGCCACCGTAGCGTAGACTAAATCAGCTGACGCCGCTCCTAAGCCAGCACAGAAAGCTACACTGAATCCTCGACGAATCCCCAGCTCAATAATCAGGATACCTATTGGACCTACAGGGATCGCGATACCGTAACCCGCAATCAAACCCTGCAGAAAAATATCTAGAGCCATTGTACTCGGCACATTTGGATTCGTGATGCTCAATGAAAACCACGCGCCGTATTTTAGTCATTGACACCCAATTGTAACTAACTAGATTTGGGCAAACGAGTCGGTGCAGTAACACAAAACGACTGACTCTTTGTATGATCAGATTACGCACACACTGACAAGAGAGTGAGCGGATTCTGACTATTGCTTAAAGGATCTATTTCGGAACTACAACAGGATTACGGGAATTGATCATGTCGAAAGAAATAAGCTGCGTATAGTCGCTACGATCAGGGAGAAAGCTGCCGTTGCCCAATAGCTGTAATAGGATCAGATTCATCTGCCACACTTGACTCCACAGAGGAATTTTGCACCTTTGGCTTGGTGCTGTTCAATAGTTCGGTTTGGCGATCAATTCTCTTTTCTAATTCCATGAGTCGTTTGTGTTGTCCGAATATCATCGACATCAGCAATGGAGTTGCCCTGACGGGTGAGACCATTGTGCTCGCGTAGGACGCGTACAGTCTGCATAGAATTAGTAGATCATCGAACACCTTCTTATCCTCGGATCTGAGAAAGTCACCAAATCTCTGCAATTTCCCAACCTCGTCCTCGACAACCATACGCCAAGAGGGTATAGTTCGCCCCACAACCAAACCTCAACAAATTCAGGTGTTCAAGGCAAGTTATGGAAGGATGGGCTTAGTCATCCTGGAGGGTGTAGAATGAAAGTAGAATGGATCGATTCTCTGAGACCAGTTTCGATTTGATCTCGGCCCCCCGTGGTCTGAGCCTGGTCCGGTTATCTCATTGGTTTGTTAGTGTGCAGGATCTGTGTTTCTCTTGGTCCGCATTAGGATTGTGCGATATTGGAGACAATAGGTGCAGAATAGAGCGTTACCATCATGCCAAGGAGCGCTCGTGAGATCACGTGATGATAGCTACCCCTTATCCTAGAAGTTGTCGATCTTGATGGGCTCCAGTGGGTCAGCGGGTTCGAACCTGAAAACCTTCGAGTAGAAATAGAGTTCAGCTTCCAACGCGCGTTTGATGTTTTCGGTACGCCGGAAGCCATGTTGTTCGCCTTCGAAGGGGATGTAAGCCACTGGCATGCCCTTGGAACGCAGCGCTTTCACGATCAACTCTGCTTGTGTGGGCGGGACGATCTTGTCCTCGAGTCCCTGAAATAGGATTACGGGAGATGAGATGCGATCGATGAAATGAATTGGAGAGCGTTCTCTGTAGAGATCGCGTCTTTCCGGGTATGGACCGATAAGGGTGAGATTATATCTTGACTCGAACTTGTGAGTTTCTTTGTCGAAGACTTCCAGATCGCTTATCCCGAAGTGACTGGCGCCAGCCTTGAATACGTCCCGAAAGGTAAGCGCGCAGAGTGTTGTGTAGCCTCCGGCGCTACCTCCCCTAATTGCAAGTCGCCTGCCGTCGACCTCCTTACGCTTGGCAAGATATTCTGCACCGTGAGCGCAGTCGTCGACATCGACCATGCCCCACTGCCCGTACAAGCGTCTTCGATATGCTCGGCCGTACCCGGTGCTACCTCCGTAGTTTACATCGAGCACAGCGAGGCCCCTGCTCGTCCAGAATTGTACACCCATGTTGAGCGTTGTCCTTGCTGCGGAAGTAGGTCCGCCGTGGGCGATCACGATCAAGGGCGGTAGTTCCTCCGTGGGTGCGGTGAAATCACGGTTCTTTGGCAGATAGAAGAAGGCGTGTGCTGTCAAGTTATTCGATGTTGGAAACTCAATCGCTCGTGGAGTCGATAGGTATCCCGTATCGACTCGTAGTTCCCGCGAGCGATATAGAACCTCGAACTGGCGTGTGGTGCGATTGAATTGAATAATAGACTCCGGTTCAGTCGGTGATCCGCCTAGGAAGACTGCACGGTCAGGGGCACAACGAAGATACGTTATGTCCGAGTAAGGGCTCTTGATAGGTTCGAGCTTTCGACTCGTCAGGTCAAGTTCTGCCAGTTGCCAAGTACCTAGTCTATTGTAAGCGCAAAGAACGCGTTGTACAGACTGAAATCCGTACGAGGAGAATCCGAAACTCCAGCTCGGTCTTCCAAATTCCGCATCCATACTGCAGATCGGTTCCACTGACTTATCGCACCATCGGTAAAGGTTCCACCAGTCGGTCCGATCAGAGACAAAATGCAAAAACCCGTCAGGTGACCATTCGGGCTGCAGGATGGACTCGTCGGAACCGCCAGCCACGCGCTCAGTTCTCCCCAGCAAGCCGTCGGCCCTTAGCTCACCAACCCAGAGCTCGGACGCGTCCCAAGGCATGTTCGGATGGTTCCAGGTGAGCCACGCAAGATGAGACCCATCTGGGCTTAGTCGAGGCGACGAGTAGAAGTCATTCCCAGAGACGAGCACTTCGCCTTCATCGTCTCCGTCGAGATGCAAGCTCACCAATGTGTTTACCGCCTCTCGCGCGGTGACGGTGTGATCTTCTCGGACACAGATAATGCGACGGTGGTGCCTTTCGATGACTCCGTCGGCATAACGCAATTTCGCAACTGGCGTGATGGCTTGGGGCTGATCGCCGATGCGCTGACGGTAAAGGCGTTGGTCTACATAGTTGGAGAAGTATACGGTGCCATCGGCAACGAGGAACGCGCCACCGCCATACTCGTGGACCAGCGTTCGCACATTGAAGGGAGGCGGCGTTACTTCTTCTGTCCGACCCTTCGCGGCTCGCATTACGACGTGCCGCCCGCGCTCGGTCGGGCGCAGTTCTCTCCAGTACACGTCGTCGCCATCTACCATGATCTCCATAAGTTGCGTTCCAGAGGCCGCTAGCTCTGACGTGATTGGTGACCTCCAAGAACCGTATGCTGCTGCTTTCCGTTCGGACATCGCACATCTCCTATACAGAATGAAAGTTACTACCATCTCATAGCTTCTTATAGCCTCAGAGAATGATTGCTAGGACTGATTCACGCAGTCATAAGAGCACACAGTCTGCATTGCTTGAGAAGGTCGTCGAAGATTTCTATGTCCTCGGACCTTAGAAACTGGCGAAATCTCTTGAACTTCTCAAACTCTCCCCCGACGACCATACACCAAGACGGTATAGTTCGGCCCACAGTCCAAGCCCCAACACAACATCCTGTTTAGACCGAGTTATGGAGGAAAGGCGTTCGTTTGCTTGGAGAGTGTAGAATGAAAGTGGAAGGCAATGATCCTCCTAGGCTGGTTTCAAATCGATAGCTGCATTGAAGAGAGGCTGGTTCTAGTGTCGTCATGTGTCTAGGAACTGGCCGACATTTCTACTCGGATTATTGAGTGGCGCAATGGGAGCCCTGTGGTGATGTTTGTGTCCTGGCGAACAAATTCGGTTCGGCGGGCCGCCGTCCCACTTTAATGGGGCCCACTCTGGGCAACACGGACGGTTTGGCCCATTTTGGGCTATATTCGTGAAAGAAACTAGGGTGGAGGCCACACGGTGTAGGTCACCCTCGTTTTTCCAGCCTAGACGGTTGGACCCCCCCCTGGAGGGGGGTACCGCCACAACCAACATAGCCAGCGCGACCGACCATACTTCCGCTTACCCTTGACCCTTCGGAAGCGAAGGGTCGGATGGTACGAGTATAGGGTCCTGAACACGCCAGCACCAACAAAACTGTGAAATTTTGGTTCACTGGCGATTCGTGTAAGTAGTTGGTTTAGGGGACCGTAGAACTCTGTGGTTGCAATCGCTGGCCCCATAGTCACGACGTGCTTTCCCCTCGATACTCTCAGCGAGAACCTTGAACTCCAGTTCATATCTGACCTGCTTCTCAGGATTCGGCTGACTTCCTTAGGATTCAAGTTTATTATCTGAACGTCGAATGCTAGTTGCTCAACGCGTAGTCATGCGACCGTAGTCTATTCTGGTCTTGTATTCGTTTCCGTAGATTCTAGTTTTTCGTGTCCTAGTCGGGCATAATTCACGTTTGGCATCTGGGTTCAAATTAGGTTGCCTGCACCATTAGATCCACAGACGAAATCGCCG